>Ga0207043_1028_pt1 | contig 22651 bp, 17 predicted proteins | sample Alteio_BWMinCont_71_FD_153304 | JGI IMG/M metagenome (GOLD analysis project Ga0207043, IMG submission 153304) | Enriched cells from forest soil in Barre Woods Harvard Forest LTER site, Petersham, Massachusetts, United States -... | ecosystem: Environmental > Terrestrial > Soil > Temperate forest >... | reverse complement strand
GATTAATGTCGGCGTTGTACAGGATATAAATATTGTAACAGATAGTTCGGCAAGGGTTGATATTACGTTAAACAGCAACGTTAAAAGGTTTATTAAAAAAGACTCGAAAATAAGCATAGGCAGCGATGGTTTAATGGGCGACAAGTTGGTAGTTATAGCGCCGGGAGGCATCAACAGCACACAGGAAGTGCAAAATGGCGATCAGTTAACGGCTATTAACCCTGTGGATATTGACAAAATAATTGCTAAATTAACAGGCGTGATTAATAATGCTGAAACGCTCACCGGTGGGCTATCGCAAATTGTAGCAAAAGTTAATAGCGGGCAGGGGAGTATCGGCAGGTTATTGAATAGCGATAAACTTTCAAAAGACCTTGAAGGGACTGTAAGGCAGGCGAAAAACACCATGAAAAATGTACATAGTACTACCACGACATTAAATACAGACCTGAAAGCGGCGCAAAGCAACTTTTTATTGAAAGGCTTCTTTAAAAAGAAGAAGAAAAGGGAACAGCAGGATTCTATAAATAAAGCACAACAGGCAGTCCCTAAACAATAATTTTGCGATATAATATAGGGACGGACCGCAATGGGAAGAGATTAAAGCCAATAAATTATTATTGCCCTGCAGCAAATCCATCAATTCATCCGATGATTAGAGATTTGTGGCACTGTTAAAAGTTTTTTATCTAAATTGCCATATTGCACATAAAAATAGAATGGATCAGAATAATAAAGTTTAAAAAATGATGTTAACATAGAAGTTTATATTAATACCCCTAAAGTATGAGAAAGAGCCACTTCGCTAAAAATTGGGTACTTACCCCGGGTTTATTTTTACTGTTTGCGGTTGTGTCATGTAAAAAGGATAATAATAGTAATAACAAGACTGCCGCGATTATACCTACAGCTACCCCAACCACGCTTGGATTGTATGAAGGATTGTACAATGATTCAGCCCAGTACAAAGTAAACAGGCCTATTTTTATTTTTTGCCCCGATGTCGTTTTCATAATATGTCTTTAAAAAATGCTTCTACTGTTTTGTTGTTTGATTTGTGAAGGCCTTCAAACGAGCCTTCAGCAATAAATTCGCCATCATCCATAATCAATATCCGGTCGGCCGCTATCCTTGCACATTCCATATCGTGCGTAATAATAATGGATGATGTTTTATATTTCTTTTGGATGCTTAATATCAGGTCGCTGATCTCCCGTGATGTTATCGGATCAAGACCTGTAGTAGGCTCATCATATAATATAATTTCGGGATTTACAATTATGGTCCGTGCAAGACCGGCCCGCTTTCGCATACCGCCAGACAAGTCTGACGGTAACTTATCTATGGATTCAAGCAAACCAACACTATCCAACGCTTCTTCAACCCGCTTATCAATCTCATGCTGCTCCTTTAACTTTAATACTCTTGTTAATGGAAATTCAAGATTTTCTCGTACTGTCATCGAATCATATAATGCACCGCTTTGAAACAAAAAGCCTATTTTTATACGCAATTGCTTTAGCGCTGTATCCGACATCTCTGCAACTTCATCCCCGAACACTTTAAGCGAGCCCCCGTCGGGTTTTAAAAGGCCAACAATACATTGGATAGCAACTGATTTACCAGTACCCGATTTGCCTAAAACCACTATATTCTCACTTCTTTTTAGTTCAAGGTTTATATCTTTTAAAACATCTTTTTCACCAAATGATTTTTTTAGGCCTTTTATGGCTATTACCACTTCTTCCCTGTTTTTAGGTTTGTGTTTTTGTTCTGTACTTACATTCACTTCGTCCATCTTCATCTTATTTATAAAACAATAAACTGGTGATCTGAACGGCTATAGCATCAATAATAAAAATCCAGAGCGAGGCGGTAACTACGGCTGAATTTGCGGCGATGCCTACGCTTTCTGTCCCTTTGTTTGAGTGAAAGCCTTTATAACAGCCTACAAAACCAATGGCAAGGCCAAAAAATATGGTTTTAATAAAGGCGGGTAAAAAATCAGAAAAATCAATTGAGGCCACTACCTTGGTAAAATAAAGGCTAAAGCTCATATTGTCCCTGAGATTTAACGCAAGGAACCCTCCAAACAGGCCTATAACATCTCCAATTACTGATAATATGGGTACCATTATGGTTGTGGCCAGTATACGGGTAACCACAAGGTATTGCAACGGATTGGCGCCGGATACCTCCATAGCGTCCAATTGTTCCGTTACCTTCATGCTCCCCAATTCGGCGCCTATGCTTGAAGCAATTTTCCCGGCACAAATTAAGGCTATAATAACGGGGCCAATTTCACGGATAAACGAAACGGCCAGCGTTTTTGGCAACATGCTTGCCGCGCCAAAAGAGACGAGCGTAGGCCGCAGTTGCAGTATCAGCACCACGCCCATAATAAAAGAAGTAATGCCTACAAGCATCATGGATCGGTATCCAATTTCATAACATTGACGTACAAATTCCGACCATTCAAAGCCGCCTGTAAAAATATTCCTGATGAATTTAAAGAAAAACTCCACCTGGTCACCGATGCCTTCCAGCCACCTCTTCCATCCGGGAATTACTATTTCTTCTGCCATTAGTGTTTTTTTTATAAAGTACAAGTAAACGCACCTATTTAATCTTCAATAAATCTTAACCGCCATAAAATTTGTGTGGCTTATACTATTTGATATCAATTTACGAGCAAACGGGGACGCGCTTTCGGTTTCAATTAAATTGAACTGATATTATAACATCAAAACCCGGTGTTTTGTTTACTATACAGTCGTTTTGTTTGGCCTTCAATCACAAACGCCTTATTGTCAATTAATTATATTATTTTCTAAGAATGCTCGGTCTCCTTATTCTTTCCGATTAAATCTTTAACGCGAAGGGCAGCGGGAAGGACTTTAAGATTTGATTTACAGAATGATGTTTATACCTCAATTTAATTATACGTATTTTTGCAAAAAATAAACATCCGATGGCAAAGAAGGCGATCATAGCTGGTGCAAGCGGACTAATTGGCAGCTTGCTATTAGACATCATACTACAGCGTTCTGAATATGATGAAGTTTTGATTTTGGTAAGAAAAGAACTGCCCTTGCAGCATATAAAACTAAAGCAACAGATGGTTGATTTCGACCGGTTGACTGAATATTCGGCTTCGTTAACCGGCGACGTTATTTTTTCCTGCCTGGGGTCAACACAGAAAAAAACACCGGACCTAACTGTCTACAGGAAGATAGACCACGATTACCCGTTGCATTTGGCAGAAATAGCCTTAAAAAACAAGATCGGGCAATTTCATTTAGTTTCCTCTTTAGGGGCAAACCCTGCCGCGTCAAATTTTTATTTAAAAATGAAGGGCGAAACTGAAGCGGATATTAAAAAGGTTGGATTACACAGCCTTCATATTTACCAGCCAGCTTTTTTAACTGGCGACAGGAAAGAAAAAAGGCCGGGCGAAGGCTTTTTGGTGGGCTTAATGAAAATAATTGACCCGTTATTAATCGGCGCCCTTAAAAAATACCGGAGTATCCCGGCAAAAACCGTGGCCAACGCCATGTATAACGAATCTTTAATAAACCAGGCTGGAATTTTTATCCATCCTTCTGATAAAATAAAACAATTAGCGTGAGCACTTATATCTCTGCCGAAAACCTCGGCCATTCTTTTCATGATCATTGGTTATTCAAAAACATATCCATCGGCATCAACCGCGGCAGGCGCGTGGCATTAGTGGGCATTAACGGGGCAGGAAAGACCACGTTATTAAAACTGCTGGCTGGCAATTTAAAACCAACCGAGGGCAAAGTTGCGCAAATGCGCGATTTAAATATGGGTTATTTGGAGCAGGATCCCGGTTTTAAAGACGCCATAACTATAAGCGACTATATTTTTCATGCGGATGATCTGCAGCAGCAACTGATCAGGAAATATGAAGAACTTTTGGAAAATGACCCGGATAATGCCAGGGCCATTGAAAAAGTGATGGAAGAAATGAGCGATGTTGATGCCTGGGAATATGAGTATAAGATAAAAACCATTTTAGGGCGGCTGGATATCCATCACCTCAATCAAAAGATAAATACATTAAGCGGCGGTCAAAAAAAGCGCCTAGCCCTGGCAAAGCTGCTGATTGAAGATCCTGATATTTATATTTTGGATGAGCCGACCAACCACCTGGACATCGATACCATTGAATGGCTTGAGAAATTATTAACAGATGGCTCAAAAACCATCCTGATGGTAACCCACGACAGGTATTTCCTTGATAATGTTTGCAACGAGATATTGGAGATAGATAAAGGCAAGATTATACCATATGTTGGTAATTATGGCTATTATTTGGAGAAAAAGGCCGAACGCGAAAGCGCGGATGAGGCTGCTTTTCAAAAAAACAGCAATTTACTGCGTAAAGAACTGGAATGGATGCGCCGCCAGCCACAGGCGCGTGGAACAAAATCAAAAGCTAGGATAGATGCTTTCTACGACCTGGAAGAGAAAACAAAAGACGGGGGCGCAAAGCAAAAAGTCGAATTGACGATTAAAACTGCCCGCCAGGGGAATAAAATTATGGAGATGAACCATCTTTATAAATCATTCAACGGGCAAACATTCATCAATAACTTTAGCTATGTATTTAAAAAAGGCGACAGGATTGGCCTTGCCGGCAAAAACGGTAGCGGTAAATCAACCTTATTAAACCTGATTACAGGTTCGTTAAACCCGGATAAAGGCATTATCGACAAAGGGGAAACTACGGTAATGGGCTATTTTCATCAATCTGGTATTGTTTTTAAGGAAGACGAAAGGGTAATTGATATTGTAAAAAACGTTGCGGAGTTTATCACAATGGCTGATGGGAAACTAATTTCAGCCTCTGCCCTGCTCACCTTATTTCTTTTCCCGCCAGCTAAACAGTATGGATTTATTTCGAAACTGAGCGGCGGCGAGAAAAAAAGGCTGCAATTGATGAGCATCCTGATGAAAAACCCGAATTTTTTAATTTTGGATGAGCCTACAAACGACCTGGATATCGATACTTTAAACGTACTGGAAGAATTTTTAACCAATTATTCGGGCGTTTTAATGATGGTATCGCACGACAGGTATTTACTTGATAAACTTACCGACCAGCTTTTTATAATGGAAGATGGCGGCCATGTTAAGATATATAACGGAAATTATTCATCCTACAGGATAGAACAAGAGGAAAACAAACAGCAAAACAAGCGAAATGCCGTTATTGAAGTGCCCCAGGCCGCTGAAGTGAAAAAGAATAAACTTAGTTTTAAAGAGACCAAAGAGCTTGAAACGCTGGAAAAAGAGATAGCCGGAATTGAAAATCAGCTAAAGGAAAAGGAAGAAGCGCTTAATGCAGTTGGGATAGCTGCAGACAAACTAAACGGAACATTAAAAGAAATTGCCGCATTAAACAGCAACCTGGATGAAAAAAGCCTGCGCTGGATTGCGTTAACCGAATTAAAAGAGGCATAGATGAAAACATCAGACTTATTAGCATCCGTTGGCGTTATCATTTTATTGATCGCGTTTTTGCTTAATTTGTATAAAAAACTTCCGGCCCAAAGCAATACCTATAAACTGTTAAACTTTGCGGGGGCGGGGATTTGTTGTTTTTCATCGTATTTAATTAGGTTTTATCCATTTGTTGCATTAGAAGGCGTTTGGGCATTTGTAGCGCTACTATCATTATTTAATGTTCCACGTGGAACATCGGTTGAGAACAAATAAATTTGCAACCCCTGTAGAGACGCAATACTTGCGTCTCCCGCCTGCAAATTTAACGCCCAATGCGGAAAACTCAGAAATGTAAAAGAGACGCAAGTATTGCGTCTCTACAAATACAGAATAATGTTCCACGTGGAACATGGAGGTTAAAATGTTTAAGAAATATAATGTAATTGTTGTGGGCGCCGGGCATGCGGGCTGTGAAGCTGCCGCTGCTGCCGCTAATTTGGGCTCATCGGTGTTATTAGTCACCATGAATATGGGGGTTATTGCACAAATGAGCTGCAACCCTGCTATGGGCGGCGTGGCAAAAGGCCAGATCGTGCGCGAGATTGATGCCATGGGTGGATACTCGGGAATAATTACCGATAAAACATCTTTGCAGTTCAGGATGCTGAACAAATCAAAAGGCCCTGCTATGTGGAGCCCCAGGGCACAAAGCGACCGGATGCGTTTTGCCGAGGAATGGCGTTTGGCATTGGAACGTACACCCAACGTTGATTTTTGGCAGGATACTGTTACTTCGTTGCTGGTAAAAAACAACACCATTGCCGGGGTACGTACTTCTCTTGGTATAGAAATAGAAGCCGATGCTGTAGTACTTACCAATGGCACTTTCTTAAATGGCCTCATACATATTGGCGAGAAAAGATTTGGCGGTGGCCGCACTGCTGAAAAGGCTGCAACCGGGTTAACGGAACAATTGATCGAACTAGGCTTTGACTCGGGAAGAATGAAGACTGGCACTCCCCCGCGCGTTGACGGCAGAAGCTTAAACTATGCTTTAATGGAAGAGCAGTGGGGCGATGAAGAACGTGGCCGATTTTCATTTACTGATGTGGAATTGGCGAAAGACCAGCGCTGCTGCTGGATAACCTATACCAATACCGCTGTGCATGAAACTTTGAAAGAGGGTTTTGAAAAGTCGCCAATGTTTACCGGGCGGATAAAAGGGCTCGGGCCACGATACTGTCCATCTATTGAAGACAAGATAAATCGTTTTGCTGAACGGGAACGTCACCAGATATTTGTTGAGCCGGAGGGCTGGAATACAGTTGAAATATATGTGAATGGTTTTTCCACGTCGTTACCGGAGGATATACAATACAAAGCATTGATACAAATTCCGGGTTTTGAAAAAGCCAAAATGTTCAGGCCGGGATATGCCATCGAATATGACTACTTCCCACCTACCCAGCTTGGGTTGACATTAGAAACAAAACTGATCAGCAATTTATATTTTGCAGGTCAGATCAACGGGACTACCGGTTATGAAGAAGCGGCCTGCCAGGGATTTATTGCCGGAATAAATGCGCATCAAAAAATAAATGACAAACATGAGCTGATCATGAAAAGATCAGAATCGTACATAGGTGTATTGATTGACGACCTTGTAACCAAAGGGACCGAAGAGCCTTACCGCATGTTTACCTCAAGGGCCGAACACCGACTGCTTTTACGCCAGGACAATGCGGACATCCGGCTAAGCCCTATAGGCCATGAACTGGGTTTAATTAATGATGAACGCCTGGAGAAAGTGAAGCTGAAAATAAAAAACTCTGACGATATTGTTGCTTATACGAAATCAAAATCAATAGAGCCATCATCCGTAAATACCCTATTGGAAGATTTGGGCACAAGCCCCTTGAATCAAAACGCAAAACTATTTAATTTGTTAAGCCGGCCACAGGTAGGATTTGAAGACTTGCGAAAAGCCGACGATACCCTGGATAATTTATTATCCGCATACGACAAGGAAACTATTGAGCAGGCTGAAATAAAAATTAAATATGAGAGTTATTTCGAAAAGGAATTGGATATTGTGGACCGGATGAAAAAAATGGAGGACAAAGAGATAAACCCCGAGTTTAATTATAATCACTTAGTTTCACTCTCGAAAGAAGCGCGTGAAAAATTAATGAAAATAAAACCGCGTACTTTGGGACAGGCTTCCCGAATTTCGGGGGTTACACCGTCCGATATCTCAGTTTTAATGGTCCATATATCAAGATAGAATATAAAGCACTGATAATTAGTTAATTATAAAATATTGTTTTAAATCAATTATTTTTAATTTTTAATATTGCGCTTCGTTAAAATATAAAAACCGCTTATAGCGTTTAAAAACAATGTTAAATAAAAGAGCCTTATTTTTCCTGTCGAAAATCATCCTGTTTTATCTTGCTTTGCTACTTTTTGGCTGTGCAAACCGTCAGCCGCCCCAGGGGGGGCCCAAAGATCATGACCCGCCAAAATTATTAAAGGCGACCCCGCCAAACATGACGCGTTATTTTAAAGGGAAAATTATACAGTTGGATTTTGATGAGTTTTTCAAACTGAGCAACACCTATACGGAAGTCAGCATGAGCCCAACCCCCACAAAATTGCCGGAATATAAAATAAAAGGGAAAAGCATCGTCATTGTTCTTAAAGATACACTGGAGAAAAATACAACCTACGTAATTAATTTTGGAAAAGCCATCGCTGATGTTACCGAGGGAAATGTTTTAAAAAACTTTACATATGTTTTCTCAACCGGCGCTCATATCGACTCGCTGAGCATATCCGGCAAAGTAATAAATACCTTAACCCAGGAAAGGGAGAAAGATGCAACGGTAATGCTTTTTACTTTAAAACAGGATTCCCTGCTATTTGGCAAAAAGAAACCTACTATTTATACCACTACAGACTCTGCCGGAAATTTTTCACTGAACAACTTGCACGCCGATAATTACCGCATATACGCCTTAAAGGAAACAAGCCCCAATAAAATATATGATAATGATAAAGAGCTGATCGCTTTTAATAAAAAAGTGCTTCGCTTAACAACAGACACTTCGAATGTTGAGCTTAAGCTATTCAGGGCTAACCCTGAAAAATTCAGGCTGGTTGACAAGCGGTTTGATCTGGATGGAAAAATGTTTTTTTCATTTAATAAAAGTTTGGATAACCCCTCATTAAAAATAACCTATCCCCCCGATTTCGATAAATATAAAATAGTTGACTTTAGCAAAACCAAAGATACGGCAACCCTTTTTATGCACAACATGGATTTCGATTCCATAAGGATGGTATTTTTCGATAATGATAAACCATTAGATACCACTTACCTTCGGAAAGGCAGAAAAGAAGCCTTCCAGCGTAACATCTCTTTTCAATATAATTTAAGCGGCAATGCAAAATTAAAACCTGGCGCCAACCTTAAATTAAAAGCCAATTTTCCTATCGATAATTTTGATGCCTCGCTTGTTTCTTTAAAAGAAGATTCGACAGAGATCACTAATTTTACCTTACAAAAAGATACGGCCGATTCCCGGCTTTTTAACGTTGTTTACCGATGGAAACAAAACGTTGATTATACTATAACCCTTGGCGAAGATGCATTTACTGATATTTACGGCGATAAGAATAAGCGGTCGTTTAGACGGTTTCAAATAGATAAGCCCGAAAATTATAGCCAGCTAACCTTAAAGGTTACCGTGCCGGATACAGGGAAATCTTACGTTGTTCAAGTGCTTAACGAAACTAAAAATGTGTTGAAAGAAGATGTTATACACAAAAATACCACACTGGTTTATAAAGACTATTTAACCGGGAAATATAGTATACGAGTGGTATACGATGACAATAATAACGGGAAATGGGATAGCGGCAATGTAAAATTGAAGCAACAGCCTGAAAATATATGGGTTGACCCGGACATTATATCCCTGCGGCCAAACTGGGAGCAGGAAACCCCTGTTGTTATCCCAAAAGAGCCCGTTACACCTTAAACCACCCTGAATACATGATATAATTATTGGGAAGGCGGTTTAGCATTTCTCTTTGCTCATCAGTAAGCGGTTTTATCTTTTTAGCAGGGATGCCGCCATATAAATAGCCTGATTCGCATACTGTTTTTTCGAGAACAACAGCCCCTGCTGCTATGATCACATATTCTTCAACGATAGCGTGGTCCATTACGATAGCACCCATGCCTATTAAAACATTGTCCTTTAAAATACAGCCGTGTACCAAAGCGTTATGCCCGATGGATACATTATTGCCGATATTCGTCGGCGCGTACATATAAGTACAATGTATCACAGCGCCATCCTGTATGTTGGTGTTGTTGCCGATTTTTATATAATGTACATCCCCCCTGATAACGGCGTTGAACCACACAGAACAATTATCGCCCATAACAACATCGCCCACAATTGTAGCGTTTTCGGCAATAAAGCAATCTTTTCCCCAGGAAGGGCTTATGTTTTTAACAGGTAGTATAACTGGCATATTTTAATCAGTGAGTTAGTGATTTTTTTTTTTTAAGAAACTTGTCATTGCGAGCGCAGCGTGGCAATCGCGAACTACTCATAACGGTCATGCATAGTTCGCGATTGCTTCGTCGTACCTCCTCGCAATGACAATAGTTTTTATATTCTTTTTATTGATTAACAATTTTTATCTATGTTTGATGCTTAAGTTTTTATTAACTTTTTAAGCGGAAATAGCTCAGCTGGTAGAGCATCAGTTTCCCAAACTGAAGGCCGCGGGTTCGAATCCCGTTTTCCGCTCTTTTAAAACACCGTATCCTCAATCACATCCGCATGAAAAGGATAATCCGTAGTTGAATGTAAGCCCCTGCTTTCTTTGCGCATCATGGCCGATTTCACTACAAGATAGGAAACTTGTATCAGGTTCCTTAATTCGCAAAGCTTTACAGATAATTTTGTGTGCTTATAAAAATCTTCTGTTTCCTCGTATAACAAACCAAGCCGGCGCATAGCCCTTTCCAGCCTGAAATCTGAACGCACAATACCTACGTAGTCATTCATCAACTTTTGCATTTCGCGCACATTGTGGGTAACCAGGATATCTTCATTTGATAATTGCACCCCTTTTTCATCCCAATCAGGTATATTATCCGGAATGGTAATATTATCTACCTGGCTGATCGCATCCTTATATATCCGGTGGGCGAATACAAGCGCCTCCAATAATGAATTTGAGGCGAGCCTGTTTGCGCCATGCAAACCAGTCGATGAACATTCACCGCAGGCATACAGCCTTAATAAAGACGACCTGCCAAAATGATCAACCATCACACCACCGCACATATAATGGCAAGCTGGTGCAACCGGGATCATATCTTTGGTCATATCAATACCAATATCTAAGCATTTGGCATAAATATTTGGAAAATGAGCCAGTATATCTTTTTTACTGCGGTGCCTTATATCCAAATAAACAAAATCCTCTCCCGATTTTTTTATTTCAGCATCAATAGCCCTCGCAGTTATATCACGAGGCGCCAATGATTTACGATCATCATACTCCTGCATAAATTCCTCACCATTTGTACGTCTTAAAACACCTCCAAAACCCCGCACAGCCTCTGATATTAAAAAAGACGGATATTCACCAGGGTTATATAAAGCCGTAGGGTGAAACTGAATAAATTCCATATTTCGTACTTTCCCTTTGGCACGATAAACCATAGCTACGCCATCACCGGTTGCTATCGTTGGATTTGTGGTTATAGAATAAATATGCCCTGCCCCACCTGATGCCATCACCGTAACTTTTGAAAGTATTTTCTCTACGTTTTTAGTCTGGCTATTAAAAGCATAAATGCCATAACAAGTAATATCCGTGGTCGATTTATCAACAAATACGCCTAAATGGTGCTGTGTTATCAGGTCAACCGCAAAATAATGGGTCAATATTTCAATATTAGGATTGCTGTGAATTTGCTCTAATAAAGTCCTTTCTATTTCAAAACCAGTTATATCTTTATAATGCAGCACCCTGAATTCCGAATGGCCGCCTTCTTTCGCAAGGTCATAAAAACCTTCATTTGTTTTATCAAAGTTGGTTCCGTAATCAATAATCTCGTTTATACGTTCGGGCCCTTCTTTAACAACAGCCTCAACAACTTCTTTATCACAAAGGCCATCGCCGGATATTAAGGTGTCCTCAATGTGTTTTTCAAACGAATCATCTTTTTTATCAACAACAACAGCAACACCACCCTGGGCGTACTTAGTGTTTGACTCGTCTTCGTTTGATTTAGTAACTATCAGAACTTTACCGTGTTTTGCCGCCTTAAGGGCGAAACTTAATCCTGCTATACCTGATCCTACTACCAGGAAATCAACAGATCTGGTCATATTTTATGTGTATGATGTGTAAAATTATTTAGTATGTTAATAAGGGGTATAAAAGATGTTAATTTTGTGTAAGCAAATACTTAATAAATAATTAAATAGTTGATAACTCCCATTTTTAGTACCCATCCTATTAAATTTTACCCGACTTTTGAGCCCGATAAGTGCCAAAGCTAACATTTTAGAAAGTAATAAACTATCAACAAATAAGTTTTTAAAGATAAATTAGGTTCTTACATTAATCTAAAAATCAATTAAATAAGCTTTTAAAAAAGCACATTAATTGTTAATAAATTATTAAAAAAAATATTCTGCTACACCTGTAAAAGTAGTTTTAAACATAACTAACACACCAATAACAATAGTTTTATTTATATATAAAAAGTAATTGTTATTAATTGAATTGTTGAAATGGATACCTTCGAAGAAATAAATCTAAAGGGATTTGCGGACGAATACATCGATCCCTCCCTCGATCTTTTTACTGAAATTGATAAACTTAAAAAGGAAAAAAATGCAGTTATCCTTGCGCATTATTACCAGGAACCTGATATACAGGATATTGCCGATTATATTGGCGATAGTTTGGGATTATCGCAGCAGGCGGCAAAAACGGATGCCGATATTATCGTTTTTGCCGGCGTTCATTTTATGGCCGAGACAGCCAAAATATTATCTCCTTCAAAAAAAGTTTTATTACCCGACATAAAAGCAGGCTGCTCATTAGCCGATAGCTGTCCGCCGCATTTGTTTAAAAAATTCAAGGAGCAATATCCTGACCATTTGGTTATAACTTATGTGAATTGTACAGCCGAACTGAAAGCCATGAGCGATATAGTTTGCACATCAAGCAATGCGGTTGGGATTGTGGAAAGTTTGCCGAAAGATCAAAAGATCATATTTGGCCCAGATAAAAACCTTGGCGCTTACGTAGCGAAGAAAACAGGAAGGGATTTAGTTTTATGGAACGGCGCCTGTATGGTGCATGAAATTTTTTCAAGAGAGAAGATAACCAAACTAAAAGAACGGCACCCCAGTGCAAAATTACTTGCCCATCCTGAATGTGAAGATGTTATACTGAAAATGGCTGATTATATCGGGTCGACAACAGGAATATTAAAATACGCTTCAAAACACCAGGATAAAGAATTTATAGTTGCAACAGAAGCAGGAATCATACACCAGATGCAAAAGGAAAACCCGGAGAAGGTATTTATTCCCGCGCCACCAAATAACAATTGCGCTTGTAATGATTGCCCGCACATGAAAAGGAATACATTAGAAAAACTTTACCTGTGTATAAAAAATGAGTTGCCTGAAATTTATGTACCGCAGCATATTATTGACAGGGCGGTAAAGCCAATAGAAAGAATGTTGGAAATATCGGCGCGGTTGGGGTTATAAGTCTTTTGTCATTGCGAGGGAAGCGTGGCAATCGCATACTATACAGGATGGCTATGCAAAGTTCGCGATTGCCATGCTGCGCTCGCAATGACATAGCTTTTTATAAAATCGGTGTAATCACATCATAATCGGTGAAATCACAATATAAATATGTTTGAGAACGAAGAAAGAACCAATATCGAATCATTAGGTGAGTTTGGATTAATAGACTACCTCACTAAAAATATAAAAATTTCCCAAAAAAGTACGGTAAAAGGCGTTGGGGACGATGCTGCTGTGCTTGATTTTAAAGGAAAAAAAGTACTGGTTTCTACCGATATGCTGCTGGAAGGTATCCATTTCGACCTGGCGTATACGCCATTAAAACATTTGGGTTATAAAGCTATACAGGTTAATTTAAGTGATATTTATGCTATGAACGGGATAGCTTCGCAGGTTACTGTTTCCATTGGCATATCCAGTAAATTTCCTTTGGAAGCGGTTGAGGAATTATACGAAGGGATATACCTTGCTTGTGAAAAATATAATATTGATTTAATTGGCGGTGATACGTCGTCATCAAAACAAGGATTAGTAATTAGTGTGACCAGTATTGGTTATGCTGATGAAAAGGATGTAGTTTACCGTAATGGCGCTGAAGAAGGTGATTTGATTTGTGTTTCGGGTGATTTAGGTGGCGCCTACACAGGTTTACAATTGCTTGAACGTGAAAAACTAATTTATCTAGAAAACCCAAATATCCAGCCTGATTTAGAAGGCAAGGATTATATTGTTGAACGCCAGTTAAAACCCGAGGCCCGTAAGGATATTATTGATTTGTTGAAAGAAATTGATGTAAAACCAACGGCTATGATAGATGTATCTGATGGCCTGGCTTCCGAAATACTGCATATCTGCAAACAAAGTAATAAAGGATGTAATTTATACGAAGATAAAATTCCCCTGGATCCCATGACCTACGAAACAGCCCGGGAATTTAACCTCGACCCAACAGTTTGCGCCCTAAGCGGCGGTGAAGATTATGAGTTGCTTTTCACCGTTAAACAAGCCGACTACGATAAGATAAAGTTTAAAATGGATATTACCATTATTGGGTATATAACAGAGCCGTCTTCAGGCTGTAATTTGATAACCAAGGCTGGTAATAGTCATCCATTGAAAGCGCAGGGTTGGAATGCTTTCCCCCAGACCCCCTAAAGGGAAGTTTTATTGTGCATTTGATTTACTTTAATCATTTATCCACTTATGACCCATAGGGTCTACCCCTTTGTAGAAAAATAAATAAAGATATTTAGTGCCGCGTAGCGGCTACCCTTAATCAGCTTTTGTTACATTTGTGAAAACCTGGATCAAATGTCAAACACCTACACACAATTATATATCCATTTTGTATTTGCTGTAAAGTACAGAAAAGCTACGATACAAGAAGAATGGGAAGACAGGCTCCAAAAATATATTACCGGCATAGTGCAAAACAATGGGCACAAATTATTGGCTATAAATAATATGCCCGATCATTTGCACCTTTTTGTTGGACTAAATCCCAAACAGTCTATTTCAGATTTAATGCGGCTGGTAAAAGGAGATAGTTCAGAATTTATAAATTCCGAGGGTTTTACGAAAAGAAAATTTCATTGGCAGGACGGCTATGGTGCGTTTAGCAACAGTCGGTCGTACATTGATGCTGTGGTTAAATATATTTTGAATCAAAAAAAGCACCATTCCAAAAAGACATTCAGGGAAGAATATCTTGAAATATTAAGGGATTATGCCGTTGAATTTGAAGAGAAATATATTTTTCACGATTTGTTAGATGATTAAGGGTAGCCTCTACGAGGCACAAAAAAGGGTTCGGTTTTTTTCTACAAAGGGGTAGACCCTATGGGTCATTCGGTGTATTATGGATAAGATAATTTTAATCGAAGTCTATAGTATTTGTTTAAATGGTGAAAATTATTCTGGTATATCTATTTCAATCTTTATTTAGAGCTTGAGTATTTTTCGATGGCTTCGATGAAAAGAGATGGAATTTAATAAAAAAAGAATCATGACCCGTAGGGTCTACCTCTTTGTAGAAAGATGATATGAAGGTTTTGTGCCGCATAGCGGCTACCCATAACCAGCGTTTATTATTTTGTTAATCTTTTGATGAAATAATTATAACAAGAAATATAATTTTAACGACCTGTTAGATGATTAAGGGTAGCCTCTACGGGGTACAAAAAAAGGGTTCGGTTTTTTTGTACAAAGAGGTAGACCCTACGGGTCATGATTCATTGTTATAGGATGAAATAAGGTAAATTGAAAGCCATTTACAGGGAGTAATTTATTTATAAAGAAAAATAATGTTTATCCATTGAAAGCGCAGGGATGGAATGGGTTTAAAAGTTAAATTTGAATTATTAAAATTTAATCTTTGTTATTTTTGTATAATCAGGCAATAATCTATTTAATCATATCAAATGAAAAAGCTCATTTATTTATCCCTTTTATTATTTGTTTTTAAAGCGGAGGCCCAGCAAAGTATTACTTTTAAATATAAGTATTTGCCAAATCATAATTATAATGGAACGGTAAGTATGGATATGAATTGTAATGCTACTTTAAAAGGGGATACACAATTAATAAATAAATTAAAATCACAGGGAATAATCCAGCCAATAGTATTGAACCTTGGCATGAAAATGATCGGCGGTGTTAAAACAGGCTCACCGGATGCAAACAATATTTTTCCGCTTACTATGAATTATAAAATAAATGAGATGAGCATAAATATTAGCGGCAAAGCTATTCCTATGCCTGCTACAATGAATTCGGATATAAAAATATATGGGCATGTTGGAACCGATGGAAAATTAAAAGCAGATTCGGTAAATGCGAATAAATTAAAAGATACATCTGAGAAAAGAATATCCCAAATGATGAATTCTTTTCAAAATATGATCAAATTTCCTGATCATCCGCTGAAAATCGGAGATACTTTCACCCAGGATATGCCATTTAATATACCAATGGCCGGGAATAATATGACAACCAATGCAAAAGTGGTTTATAAGCTGGTAAGTATTGCTGATGGAAATGCATATTTTGATATTACCCAAAGTATGGATATCACTATACCCATTAAAGATCAATCAATTACTTTGAAAGGAGCAGGCACGGGTAAATTAGTTTATGACTTAAAAAATAGTTTCCCGACAGATTTTACAAGCAATATCAATTTAGCGTTTAACGGTAAAATAAATACCTTTGAAATTAATGGTACGGCTTTAATGAATATGGAATATAAATATGATATTCAATAGAAAAAATAAACCATGTTATTAATAAAACGTTTATTCCCCCTTTAGGGGGTCAGGGGGCTTTCCTCATCCCCAATATATTTCTGATCCAGCTGTTTATTGGCCTTAGCGCCTAATCCTTTAATCTTTTCGGCTGTTTTAGTTAAGTTGCCATTGCCTTCAGTTAGTTTATTGATAGCACTATCGTAAGCATTTTGGCTTAGCTTTATATTTTTCCCTATCCCTTCCATATCGCCAACAAAGCCAACAAACTTATCATACATGGCGCCGCTTAACCGGGCAATCTCCAAAACATTGCGGTTTTGACGTTCCTGTTTCCATATACTGGCAATGGTGCGTAAAGTCGCCAGCAATGTTGAGGGGCTGACAATTACTACCCGTTTATCCCAGGCATCGCTGAAAAGTTCTGCATCAATTTGAACGGCAAAACTGAAGGAGGATTCTATTGGCACAAAAAGCAGTACAAAATCGGGGGAGTTTATTTGGTATAGGTCGTGGTAATTTTTTGACGATAAATTTAAAACGTGGCCACGGATGGATTCAACGTGCGCTTTTGAATATAATTTGCGCTCATCCTCAGTTTCACAATTAACAAGGCGTTCGTAAGCAATCAATGATACCTTTGAGTCGATTATAAGGTGTTTTTCATCGGGAAGGTCAATTATTGCGTCAGGCTGTAATCGGTTGCCGTCAGCATCGGTTAAACTGGCTTGCAGGCGATATTCCCTGTCTTTGACCAGGCCCGAACGTTCGAGCACCCGTTCCAAAATAACTTCGCCCCAATTACCCTGTTTTTTACTATCGCCTTTTAATGCTTTGGTCAAGTTCTGCGCCTCATTGCTGATCATCTTATTCAAATCCATCAGTTGGGTAATAACGCCTTTAAGGGTATTACGCTCCGCAGCTTCCATATTATAAACTTTGTCAACTTTTTCTTCAAAAGCTTTAATATTTTCTTTTAACGGGTTTAATAAAATATCAAGGTTGGTGCGGTTAGTCTCAATAAAATTCCGCGACTTTTCATCAAGCAACTTATTGGCTACATTTTGAAACTCGAGTTGGAATTTTTGCTGTATTTCCTGGATAGATTTTTCCTGGTCGGCCAGGCGCTGGCGCTGGGCAATAAATTGTTCTTCGGCTTTGGCCAGCCTGTTTTTTTCGGCTGATAATTCCTGGTTAAGCGAAATCATCTGATGATCGTACCTTATCCTTTCATCCTGTAGTTGTTTGTCGGCTTTGTTGCGTTCAAGGGCTAAGCCAAGGGCGCGTTCTTCGGCTTTTGCTAAGGTGATATTTAGTGAAGCGCTTTCAGTTTTTAAGCGAGATAATTCCTCAGCTGAAATTCCATCGGAAGACCTTGGCTTCTTTAAAAAAAGCAACACCGAGATTGATAAAATTACAATCGAAGCGATTAAGAGAGATATACCCATTTTGATAAAAATATTAGCAAAACGAAGGTAGGGATTTTTGTGAAAGCCCGAAAGGTAGTATTTAGTAAAGGCCTAAAATTGAAAAACCATCTAAAAAAATAAAAATTACTGCGGATATGGATCAAAAAATGGCAAATCCACCTGGCCAAATTGCAATGAATAATTTTACTCCTCAAAAATTAATGTATTTTCGCACAATTTTACAATACCCTAATTAATACCAGTTACCTTTGTAAACAAGGTTATACGGGCAATTTATTACTTTAAACGCAAAACAGCGCCTTTTAAAAAAAATGACGCCAATTAAAAATATAGGACTTTTTACATCAGGCGGCGACTCGCCAGGAATGAATGCGGCCATCAGGGCAGTGGTACGTTCGGCTATTTATTATGGCCTTGAAGCTACTGGGATCCGCCGGGGCTATGACGGAATGATCTCAGGCGACTTTTTCAGTATGGATCGCCGGTCGGTTTCAAATATAATACAAAGGGGCGGCACAATACTAAAAACTGCCAGGAGCGAACAATTTAAAACACCGGAAGGACGCAAACAGGCATACGAAAATATAAAGGCGAATAAGGTTGACGCCCTTGTTGCCATTGGCGGCGATGGAACCTTTACCGGTGCAAAAATTTTTGGCCAGGAATATGACATCCCTATTGTTGGCTTGCCAGGTACTATTGACAATGACCTTTGCGGTACAGATTTCACCATAGGTTATGATACGGCCATTAATACAGTAATAGATGCTGTTGATAAAATAAGGGACACAGCAGAATCGCACGACAGGTTGTTTATTGTTGAAGTGATGGGCCGTGATTCAGGCCTGATAGCCCTGCGTACCGGTATTGCGGCAGGGGCCGAGGCTATATTGATACCGGAAAGCAAAACAGATATCCAGGCTGTATTTGAGCGTTTGGAAAGGGGCAGAAAAGATAAAAAGTCGAAAATTATTATGCTCGCCGAAAACGGAGAAGCTGGTGATGCGTTTGAGGTAGGCAGGCAAATAAAAGAAAAGTTCCCTAATTACGATACACGCATATCTATATTAGGCCATATTCAGCGCGGCGGGAGCCCAACCTGTATGGACCGTGTGCTGGCAAGCCGTGTAGGTGTGGCGGCAATTGAAGGGTTGATAGCGGGGCACCGCAATGAAATGGTCGGGCTGATACACAACGAAATTGCTTTCACCCCATTTGAATATGCCATTAAACATAATACAGACATCAATCCCGATTTTTTGAAGATTGTGGAGATATTGGCGATATAAAAGGGTGCTTAGTTGAGAAAACCCGGTTTGTTTTTATATTGTTAAAATCAATGACTGGTTTATATCATCCTCGTTCTCATCCATTTCCAGGAAGGGGCTGTTCGCAATTTCCCAAAGAATATATTTAACATCGGCATCATGACGTTGTAACCGCCCCAGGAAGCTTTTTTAGGCAATTTAATTGTGTTATGCCCTTGCCAGGCAAAGGGTTAAAAGCTTTATCAACTTCTAATTGAAACTCAAAACCCCTTGCGGCAATAAAATAGACCAGCTGCAAAGCAAACTTGGGTAAATATTTCGAAATTATTAGTTGAAGATATAATAAAACATTCTTAAATTTAACCTTTAAGAGAATATTTAACTTTTCTGAAACCCTGCCTCCAAAATGTTATCGGGGATGAAATCGGCATGACCTATTTGATAATTTAAGTTACCAAAAATACCGTTAAAACACGGGTTGTTTGCTGTTTAAAAAAACGTAAGCTTTACGAAGCCTGATTTATTAGTCGCCAAACGGGAAGAAGAATGAAATTTGTGGGATAAAAAAGGCAAATAGAAAGTGACAATAAGAAATTAAAATCAATTAGCGGGGGATCCCGAAAGCGATGCACACTTTTAAACGGCCTACCCGGACTAATTGAAAAAGATAATGCAAATAATAAAATGGAGTTTTTAAAAAACGACTCCATCCCTAAGTCTTAAGAACAGGTTTATATGGTAAAGGTTAAAACCCCTATTAACCCTGCAGTTGCACCAGGTGATTTAAATTCAAAGCAACAGACTATCGACGGCGATTTTCGGTTCAGGAGATTGATTGAAAATAGTTTTTCGGGTATTTCCCTGCTCGACAAGGACTTTAATATTATTTACAGGAGCCCTTCTGCTGAACGTATTAATGGCTGGAACAACCAGGAACGGAAAAAAAACGCCATGTTGGATTTGATCCATCCGGCTGACCGCGAGCCGTTGAAATTATTGCTTGAAGAAGTAGCAAGTACCCCAGGCCTTTCAAAAATGTGCAGTTTCAGGTCAAAGCATTTCGACGGGCATTTTATCTGGTTGGAAAGCACCTATACAAATATGCTGAATGAACCAGGCATTGAAGCCATTGTATGTAATTTTATCGATGTTTCGGAGAAAAAGCAAGCAGAAGAATCATTGCAACAAACGGTTAATGAATTATTTGCCTATAAACACGCAATTGATGAGTCGGCGATCGTTACTATTACCGATAAGGAGGGTATTATAAAACATGTTAATGAGAATTTTTGCCGGATATCCAAATATAGAATGGAAGAGCTGATAGGGAAAGATCACCGTATCATCAATTCGTCCTATCACGATAAAGTCTTTATCCGTAACTTATGGACAACTATTGCCAGTGGCAAAATATGGAAGGGCGAATTAAAGAATAAAGCTAAGGACGGCGGCTTTTATTGGGTTGATACCACTATTGTGCCCTTTTTGAATGAACGGGGCAGGCCTTATCAATATGTTGCAATACAGTCGGATATTACAGAACGCAAGCTTAACCAGGGAAAAATTATTGAAAGTGAGCAGTTTACTAAAACCATTACCGATAATTTGCCTGCTTTGATTGCTTACTGGGATGCTAGTCTGCGATGTTTGTTTGCGAATAAGCCCTATCTGGATTGGTTTGATAAGCAGCCTCACGAAATGCGGGGTATCAGTAAGCAGGAACTATTGGGTAAAGAAGAATTTAAACTGCATGAAAATCATATTCAAAACATTTTGAAAGGGCAGTCCCAAAGATTTGAACGCACATTTAAAAAAAGCAACGGCCAGTGGATATTTACCGATACGCAATATTTACCTGACAGGGAAGGCGCAGTTATCAAAGGCTTTTATTCATTGATCTATGACATTACCCCAGTTAAAATCGCCGAAATTGCGGGTAAAAAGGCCCTTGAGGAACGGAACACTATATTGGAAAGCATTGATGACGCTTTTTTCGCCGTTGACAAAAATTGGCTGGTAACTTATTGGAATAGCGCGGCAGCAAAGCTTTTTGGAAAACCAAAAAGAGAGATGATGCACCATAACTTAATGGAACAATTCCCGGATTGGGTAGGCTCCGAAACATACTATAAATATTTCGAAGCGGTAGCTGCCGGCCACGCCCTCCATGTCGAACATTATAGTAAATCGTATGAATTATGGCTTGAATCAAGCATTTATCCTGGCGCCAATGGTCTTACTGTTTATATAAAGGATGTTACCACCCGCAAAAAGGCCGAAGTTATGGCAACTTCGGCACTTGAAGAAAGGAACACTATATTGGAAAGTATTGATGACGCCTTCTTCGCCGTTGATAAAAATTGGGTGGTAACCTATTGGAACAATACGGCCGAAAATATTTTCGGAAAATCAAGAAGCCAGATCGTTAACCGTAGCTTGTTAAAAGAATACCCGTATTTAGTTGATACAGAGGCATACAAATACTATTGCCAGGTTATTGATACCGGAAGATCGGCCCGCTTTGAGTATTATGCTTCGCAGTATAATTTATGGTTAGATGCGAATGTTTACCCAGGTGCAAATGGCTTTACTGTGTACATGAAGAACGTAACAGCCCGTAAAAATGCTGAATCATTGGCTATGGCAGCCCTTGAAGAAAGGAACACCATATTGGAGAGTATAGATGATGCGTTCTTTGCCGTTGATAAAAATTGGGTGGTAACTTATTGGAACCAAACGGCCGAAAAGGTTTTGCTAACACCTAAAGATAAAATCCTTAATCACGTTTTGTGGGAAATATTTTCAGACTCCGTAGGATCCGAGTCATACAAAAAATATCATGAAGCTGTTGAAACCGGCAAGGCTGTCCATTTTGAAGATTATTATTATGCATTAAATAAATGGTATGAAATAAGCGCCTATCCATCAGATACCGGCCTTTCAGTTTACTTTAAAGATATTACTGAACGTAAAACATCGGAAACTCGTTTGAAAGAACTAAATGCCAGCCTTCAGAAACATGCTAAGGAACTGGCAATTTCTAATGCTGAACTGGAACAGTTTGCCTATGTAGCCTCGCACGACTTACAGGAACCGCTCAGGATGGTGACCAGTTTTATGACCCAACTGGAGAAGAAATATAGCGATGTGGTGGATGACAAAGGCAAACAATACATACATTTTGCGGTAGACGGTGCAAAACGGATGCGGCAAATTATCCTTGATCTGCTGGAGTTTTCGAGAGTGGGCAGAACAGAGGACGACCTGGAAGAAGTAAACCTAAATAACCTGGTGAATGAAATACTTGCCCTTTACCGGAAACAGATAGAAGAAAAAAAAGCCAGGATAGTGTTTGATAATTTACCGGTTATACA
>Ga0207043_1027_pt1 | contig 22843 bp, 22 predicted proteins | sample Alteio_BWMinCont_71_FD_153304 | JGI IMG/M metagenome (GOLD analysis project Ga0207043, IMG submission 153304) | Enriched cells from forest soil in Barre Woods Harvard Forest LTER site, Petersham, Massachusetts, United States -... | ecosystem: Environmental > Terrestrial > Soil > Temperate forest >... | reverse complement strand
TAGGCTTTCCATTTTTTTACGCTCAAAGCGTCAGCAACCAAACTCCGATGGCAACGCCAGGGAACTCCCTCAGCGCACATCAGAGCGCACCGTTTTTTTTGCGCGATCTTTTCCAATTTCTCTAATGCTATTTGGAAAGCACTCGTCTGCATGTAATCTGCGTAGCCGCGGAAAGAAGCATTGATCCATCCCGTATTGATGGACTCCTTCGAAGTATGCCGAAGTCCTCCAAGCCCTTTCATGTGCCGATACCCGATTCCGGCCTTTTTCAATGACTGTTTTAGATCCTCTTGATTGAATTGAGGACAATGTCTCGACTTCGGGATCGTTCTGATATCGATCACAAGCTCAATCTCATGCGCTTTCAGAAGATCGATGAACTCTTCGATCGAATGGGTGGAATGGCCGATTGTATAGATTCGCTTGGCGCTCATCAGTGTCTCTTTTCTTGACTCATACTCTATTTTATTTTTTAATCGTCTTTGCTTCAACTCTGACGCTGTCATGTTCAAACTTGCCTTTCGTCTAGGAGCTTCAGCTCTGCTTTTTGGATTGTGTTCTGTATGCAGCGCTGCTGAGAACGCCGAACCCCTTCCTCCAGTCAACTGGGAGTGTTGCCCAGACCCGCTTCAATGTTACCAATGGTTGCAAGCCCCGAAGCCAGAGATGATCGGAGCTAGCCATACCGAAGGAAAAGGGCTTGGTTATACAAGGGGATATACTTCGCTCGATCTCTTTTTATCGCAGCCCTTTTGCCAAGTAGGACTCATCCCTTTTCTCGATTTACGGGGACACATGTTCAACGATGCCGAATATGCCGCTAACGCAGGCATTGGATTGCGATGGGTCCATCGGTGCCGGATTTTCGGGGTCAACTGGTTTTACGATTATTTTGAAACTCCCCGCCGCCCTTATAACCAGGTCGGAATGGGCTTGGAACTCCTCAGCGAATCGTGGGGAGTGTTCGTGAACGGCTATCTACCCGTCGGGCATAAACAAACCGACCTCTATGAATTTACCTATATAGATTTCCTCCCATTCCTCATGAAAGGAACAGAGCAGTTCGCGATGAAAGGGCTCGATGCCGAGTTCGGCTATCGCTTTTGCAATATTTGGTGTTTCGATTTTTATACTGGCATAGGTCCCTATTATTATTGGGGAAAATCTACCGCGACGGAAAACGCCTTTGGCCCTGCGCATAAACAGGTTGTTGGCGGTAGATTTTCCGCTTCTGCGTCCTTCATGGACTATGTCTCGGTCGAGGGAGATGTCACTTATGACAACCGCTTCAAATGGGGTGGACAAGCCACCATTGCAATCACAATTCCGTTCGATTTCACATTCAACACGGGAGATTGCGCAGGGACATGCTGCCTTCAACAACGGCTGTACAAGCCTGTACGGCGCAATGAGATCATGGTCATAGACCGGATCCACAGATATTCGACAAATCCCAATATTCTGGACCCAACGTTTAACCCATAATTAGAGTTTCAAATGATTCAATGGATAACGATTGCTCTTCTGGCAATTTTCTCGACACAATCCTTGCACTCCTTTTCGGGCAACCGGGCCGATTATGTAATCGTTGGAGTCGGAACCGCCGGAGGGCTTATGGCCAAAAAACTCTCCGATGATAAAAAGACATCGGTGATCGCCCTTCATACGGGTCAAAACTTCACCAATTCATTCATTCTCAAATATGGGAAAAACACCCTATTTTCCGTCGCCGCTACCTTGCTTGGCGATCCCCCTCCTTTTGATGTTTCTGATTTGGACCTGCCGCCAGATCTACAGCAACAGCTCCAAGATCTCATCGATCTCACTGCAACCACTGCAAAGCCTCTCTATGAAAAGGGTTTTACGCCCCCACAGCCAAATCAGGACGATGAAGTGCTTTTTTGGGTCATCCCTCTCCCTGAAGGGGGCGGTTCAATCATCAATGCGGGCGCTTTGTGCCGTGGGACAAATCAACTCTATGCCGACTGGGAAGCGATTGCCGGACCTCAGTGGGCTCCCGGACTGATCATGAATATCTATAAAGAACTCGAGCACTACAGAGGAAAAACGACCAATAGAGGAATTCACGGCTATAACGGCCCCCTTGAGGTCATTCAAAATCCTAACTCGCAATTAGCCAAAGTTTTCACTCAGGCAGTCGTTAACGGAACAGGAACTCCCTTTGTATATGATTACAATGACCCGAATACTCCCATCGGCGCTTCGTCCCAGATCCAACTGACTCGCTCCGGAGAAGAGGGCTATTATCGCGTCAGCTCTGTTTCTGCCTTCTTAAATGAGAATGTAGTGAATTCAAAAGGGAAAGGAGTGGATGGAAGGAAATTGCAAATCTTTTTAAACAGCTTCGCTCTTAGAACCATCTGGAATGGCACCACAGCTGTAGGCGTTGAATATATCCAAGACGGCGTGGTCAAACAAGTCTTCGCGAATAAAGGAGTGATCGTTTGCGCAGGCCTCCGAAGCAGCACCTTCCTCATGTATTCGGGCATAGGCGATCCAGCAGTGCTCACTCCCCTTGCCATTCCTGTGATCTATGACAATCCTAACGTAGGGCAAGCCCTTGTCGATCAGGCTCACGTTATTACGATGTGGACTTCGAATCCGAATGATTCCAACTCCAATGGAAATTCCCCTTTTGCCTCCATTGCCTGGCTCCCTGATCCAACCGGCGTTCGCCCAGGCCGCCAATTGCGATTCACAACCGTGGATGTGATTCCCGGAGTGACTCCCGCTCTTTTCGATATTGTCCAACCTCAGAGCATGGGCACCATATCCATCAATAGCGTAAATCCGCTCGATCCTCCAGTGATCAATTTCAATTACCTGGATCCGACTACCACCGATCTAGACCTCTTCGTCAATGGATTTACTACCTATATTCAAAATATCAATACTGCAATCCAAGCCATCGATCCCTCCTATCAACTGATCCTTCCACCCCCTGATATATTCGGCGATCCACTTTTATTGGCAGCCTTCATAGAAGCTCAGATCGAAGCGAATATGCATTTTCAGGGCCACTGCCGCATGGCTCCCCTTGCCGATGGCGGAGTCGTCGATTCGAATGGAAGCGTCTACGGCGTGAGCAATCTCTATGTAGCCGACAATTCCATCAACCCCTCCTGTATGGATGGGAGCCCGATGGCAACCGGTTACATGGTCGCTTACAACATCGCCCGCATGTTGGGCTACTAAACGCGCGAAACGCGCGATAAAATGAACAGGGAACCCCCGGCCCCCGCCGCGAGGCGGGGGTCCCCCTCGGGGGGCAGGAACTCGCGAAACGCGAGGCAGGATAAAGAAAGAAAAATATTTTCTATCCTGCCCAGCTGGTTCCTGCCCGCACTCCGGGGCCCCGAAGATGCCTCATCTTTGGGGAGGATGCGGTTCCCTGTTAATTTTTCTAAAGAATCAGATGAGTATGAGGTCCATTTGTGCTATGCTTTTCCCCATGGCACAAGAGATAAACATTACATCTATTAAAGACGAGAGAGTCGAAGAGGCCCGCACCCTCCAGACAGCCAAGGGCCGTCTTGCGGCTAAAAAATTCCTTGCCGAAGGGGAAGAACAGATCCAATGGACCCTCGGAAGCCCCTGCCGACTCCAGCATATCTTTGCCCACGATAAACAACAGGCGCATCCTTTTGTTCAAAAATTGAGGAAGGAAAAAGTCCCTGTTTATTTCGTATCCGATGGGATTTCAAAAAAAATTACCGACACTTCCTATCTGGTGCCCTTCGTCGGAGTTGTGAACTTTCCTGAGTCGGCGTCTGCGAAAAGCGATGACCTGATTGTCGTGTTAGACGGCGTGAGTGACTTTGGGAATATCGGAACGATCTTGCGAACGGCTGCGGCCTTCGGTATCCGGGAGATCGCATCGACCGATGAGACACAGGACTTCTTCTATCGAAAGACAATCGATGCCTCCAGAGGTAGCGTGTTCTCCTGCCGCTTCCGTCGATACCCTTCTGGAATCGAAACGATCCGGCAGCTGAAAGAGCAAGGATACCAAATCGCTGTGACTACGCCTCATGCCAGCGTGATGCAATCGTTTGCGAAAATCGAGCAGAAACCGATTGCGATCGTCTTTGGGAATGAGACGAACGGCGCAAGCCAAGAGATCCTGGAAAATGCCGACATCAAAATCCAAATTCCGATGAGCGGATCGATGGAATCGCTGAACGTCGGAGTGGCTGCAGGCATCAGCCTCTATGAACTGAAAATTAAATGGGTGTTGACCATGTTGATCAAAAAAATTCAAGAATCTCTCGGTAGACACCTCTCCTGCGCATCCAAATGGGCAAGACTCGTCTTCGACTCAAAGCTCAAAGAGGTCTCCCCCTTTAGCGCCAACCAGGCGATCATGATGATGATTTTGAAATGCGACGGAACATCCGATGAGCAAAAGCTCGCTCAGGATGCAGGGGTGCTAGAGGCAAAATCGGAAATCGCCCCCCTCGTAGAACAAGGGATCTTTCTCCAAAAGGGCAGTATCCTTTCCCTATCTGAAAAGGGAGAAGAGGTCATTGCGAAAATTTGGCCTGTCCACGAATTGTCCGAGCAGATCGTGTTCAACGATCTCTCAGATGAGGAAAAAGACACCTTCGTCGCAATCATTGAGAAAATCTACAAAAACTGCGAAAAAGTCATCCCTTTTTCTTGAAAAAAAATCTCTTTAAAAGTAGCCTACATCACCTTTTTCAAATCTTTAGGAGTTTTTTATGGCCTCAGAAGCAGTTTCAAGACCTGTTGCAGTCCCCAAATTCAATACACACATCCCTTTTGGCGAGCATCACCCTAAACAATTCCCAATCGATACGACTGTCGAATGGTTTATCCATCCGACCTCAGGCAGCGAATTCTCAGACTTCCCTGGGCAACATTATGTAGTCACTGTCCGTTTCAACACACTGAAGAATGGGACTCCTCATGGATGGGGCGATTATGAGTTTCAAACTGCGTCGATGGATGAAGCGACCTCTATTATCAAAACCCTCCGCCAAAATAACCACAAGTGGAGCCTTTGGCTTGAAGGGATCCGGCCGATGCCCGACCGCAAGATTATCCACTTGACATTCAGCCAAGGATGGGCCGGAACATTGAATGGAAAAAGCCTTGGCGCGAGAGATGAATTCGCATTGTTAGCGGAAACTGTGGGGCTCGCCTCTCAAGACTATCAAATCCGCATCCCCGAAGTGGGCCATGACAAGGATTTTTCGATCGATCTCGTATTCGATGCTTCTTTAAGCGAGGCTGCCGCAGTTGCGGCCATGAAAGCCACCCTGGTAAAGATGCAAACAGTATTTGCTGAAAATAGAGTAGCTAAACATTTGGTCACTAACGGTGATGACCGCTTCCACGTGGAGCAAGACGCGCCTCTTGGAGTGGCCGATATTGAAGACTCTATGCAACATATGGCTATATCCGATTCTTCTGGAGCAATGCAGGAAATTGCCGGCCCGACCTATGCATCTAACGCACGGGCCCCCTATTTCATCATTACAAGAGACAAAATCACGGCCATGAACCGATACATGGGCGGCGGACCAAGCGACTATTGGACAGGAGCCGACATTCCTTGGCTGATTGCCAATAACGAGAAGGCTCCTCAGGGTTTCAAACTCGATGCCGACGATGTGAAAGAAACAGATCCCGAAGAAGCCGCAAAATTGAAAAAAGGCACTGGCGCTGTATAAAACGATGCCCGAAAAAAAACGGTGTTTTGGCGGTCAGCCCGGAAAGGAATTCTATGCCGAGTACCACGATCGGGAATGGGGAATTCCCGTTCATGACGACCGCCATCTATTCGAGATGCTCATCCTGGAAGGGGCTCAAGCTGGCTTGAGCTGGGAGACCATCCTGAAAAGACGGGAAGGGTATCGAAAGGCGCTTCACCATTTCAATCCAGCCAAAGTCGCAGCCATGAGCGATGAGGAGTTAGAAGCACTGCTCCAGGACGAAAAGATCATCCGCAATCGATTGAAAGTCTTCGCTGCGCGCCAAAATGCCCTTGTATTTTTGCAAATTCAGAAAGAATTTGGTTCGTTTGACCGGTATGTTTGGAATTTTGTGAATGGCAAGCCGATCGTCAACCATCGGAAATCGTTTAAAGAAGTCCCCGCCTCCACCCCAGAAAGCGATGCCCTATCAAAGGACCTTAAGAAGCGGGGCATGACCTTTGTCGGCTCGACGATCATTTACGCCTTCATGCAAGCCGTGGGAATGGTCAATGACCACCTAACTGGTTGCTGGCGTTCTCCAAGAGACTGATGATCGGGCCGCTTCTTTCAAGAGATTTGGGGCCGCCTTTGACTGTATCTGCTGAAATCATAAAACAGAGCACCGTGATCAGCACAAGGGAATAAACAAACATCTGGCGCCCCCAGCGCACATCATTTTCCGCGCTAAACCCCTTGATACATAGCCAAAGCCAAATCGTGCCGACCACCGCTGCCGCGATCAGATACACATATCCCGTATAGCCGCAGAAAGTGAGCAATAGGGTAGCGATCATGAAGGCAACGATATAGAGCAGCATATGGATCTTGGTGATCTGAGTCCCTTTTTTAACGGGTAAAACTGGAATGGATGCAGCTGTGTAATCAGAGAATCGATACATGGCGATCGAGAAGAAATGGGGCATTTGCCAGAGGACAAGAATCAAAAACAGGAGAACCGCGCCCCCATCGAACCGATTGGAGACTGCGCAATAGCCGACGACCGGCGGCACCGCGCCTGAAATGCTCCCGACTAGCGTCGCATAGGTCGAGCGGTATTTCCAAACGCTATAGAGCACCACATAAACAAAGAACCCAATAGCCGCGACGAAGACGGCCAAGAGATTCGTGTAGATGGCCAAGACTGTGATTCCGAAAACACCTAGAAAGATAGCGAATAGAAGGGCATTCCGTCCTGAGATCAGCCCTTTTACAAGAGCTCGATTCTTTGTTCGGGCCATCTTAGCGTCAGACTTTCGATCGATATAATTATTGAACACGCAAGCAGAGGCGATGACGCTGGGAAGTCCAATAATCGTGGCTAGGAATAACCAGGCGTCGAAATGGCCCCGAGAAGCAAGCAAAAATCCACTGACCGTGGTGATTGCATTGCCCATGATAATTCCAGGTTTGGTCAGCAAGTAGTACGTTCGAATCATTTCACACCCACGGGTTATCCAAGTTGACCATAATCCACATTGAACGATTTTAGGACTACTAACTTTCCAAAATTTCACTTGACTTTAGTGAAATAACTCCTATCTTGGAACTCAATTCTGAGGATTTTGGACAGATGCAAAAGCCGAAAAAGTTTTTATTCTTCATGCTCCTTTTTGCAGGTTTAATATTGCTCGCCATGTTGGCTCTGCAACCCTATGAGATCATGAAATTCCGCGCTCATATCGCAATTCTGTTCCCGAAAGGGTCCATCGCCCTCGAAGAGCGCAATCTCCTCTTCATCGTTCAAGGCATCATGCTGCTCATCATCATCCCCGTATTCGTCCTTACGTTTATCTTCTCCTGGAAATATCGGGCTCATAACTCAAAAGCTAAATACGACCCCGACTTAGTCGATAACCGCCTCGCTGAATATATCTGGTGGGGAATCCCCTTCATTGTTACGGTCATCATCTGCGTATTGGCGTTTGTTAAAACCTATCAATTAGACCCTTACAAACCTATTGCATCTGAAAAAAAGGCAATGACAATACAGGTCGTCGCCCTACAGTGGAAATGGCTATTTATCTATCCAGATGAAAATATTGCCAGTGTCAATTTTGCACAGATTCCAGAAAACACACCCATTGATTTTGAAATCACGGCCGATGCCCCCATGAATTCGTTTTGGCTTCCCGATCTAGGCGGACAAATTTATGCTATGCCCTCAATGAGAACGAAATTGCATCTGATTGCGGATAAACCCGGAGATTTCAGAGGCTCTTCTGCGAACTTGAGCGGGGAGGGCTTCGCATCCATGCATTTTATCGTTCGAGCAACAGCTGAAGACGAGTATCACAATTGGCTGGAGTCCGCAAAGCAATCATCAAAGATTCTAGACTTCGATGCATACGATAAATTAGCGGCGCCTGGCACGAATCCCACTGCGGAGATTTACCAATTGTCAGAGGGGAATCTCTTCGATCGGATCATCGATAAATATATGCACCCTAAGAGCAAATAAGATATGAACCTCAAGGAACTGATATTTGGCAGACTGAACCTAGATGCTTTCCAACACGAAATCAGTCAAAACCTTGCTGTCATCGGGATGGTGATTGGAGGCATCGGCATCTTCGCTATCATTACCTATTTCAAGAAATGGAAATATCTTTGGGATGAGTGGCTCACCTCTCTGGATCCCAAAAGGATCGGGATGATGTATATCACCGTAGTGATTGTCCATTTCTGCAAAGGTTTTTCCGACGCCCTCATCATGCGGCTCCAGCAAGCCCTCTCAGTCGGCGACTCGCATGGTTTTATTTCTGCCGATCACTTTCAAGAGATCTTTTCCGCCCACGGCACAACCATGATTTTCTTCGTCGGCATGGGGATTGTTTTTGGACTCATGAATCTCGTCGTGCCGTTGCAAATTGGAGCCAGGGACGTTGCCTATCCCTTTTTAAATGCTCTCGGGTTCTGGCTTTTTTTCGCTGCTTCCACTTTGTCTCTCATCTCTCTCGCCATCGGGAAATTTTCAGCAACGGGATGGCTTGCCTATCCTCCCCTTTCCGGCCTGGAGTATAATCCTGGAGAAGGGGTTGATTATTGGATCTGGATCCTTCAGATCGCAGGCGTGGGAAGTACCATCACGGGCATCAATTTCCTAGCGACGATACTGAAGATGAGATGCCCCGGCATGACGCTCATGAAAATGCCTATCTTCGCTTGGAGCTCCCTATGCACGACGATCCTCATTATTTTTGCGTTCCCCATTCTGACCGCAACTCTATTCTTGCTCACTTTAGACCGGTATTTAGGGATGCATTTTTTCACAGCGGGCGCTGGCGGGAATCCCATGATGTATGTCAACCTCATCTGGGCCTGGGGACATCCGGAAGTCTACATTTTGATCCTACTCGCTTTTGGCACCTTCTCGGAAGTGGTAGCCACCTTCTCGGAAAAACGGATCTTCGGATACACCTCGATGATATGGGCGCTGATTCTCATCGCGGTTTTTTCCTTCGTCGTCTGGCTGCACCATTTCTTTACGATGGGAGCAAGTCCCGGCGTAAATTCATTTTTTGCAATCATGACGATGGTGATCGCGATCCCCACTGGCGTTAAAATATTTAACTGGCTGTTTACAAAATTTCGGGGGCGCGTCCACTTTGAAACGCCGATGCTGTGGTTCTTTGCCTTTCTGCTGAATTTTAGCGTGGCAGGGATGACGGGAGTTCTGCTCTCCGTGCCTCCTGTTGATTATCAAGTGCACAATAGCTTGTTCTTGATCGCCCACTTCCATGGAGTGCTCATCGGCGGGATGCTCTTCGGATTTTTCTCTGCTTTTACCTATTGGTTCCCCAAATGCACCGGATTTTTCCTGAATGAAAAGTTAAATTTATGGGCCTTTTGGTTTTGGTTTACCGGATTCTTGATCGCGTTCATGCCTCTGTACATGCTTGGCTTTATGGGGGCTACAAGACGCTTAGACCATTACGATGCCTCTACCGGATGGAATCCCTTGTTCAGGCTAGCAGGAGTCGGAGCTCTCTTCATTTTCTGCGGAGCGTGCATCCAGGTGTATGGTTTATACTATAGCATCAAGACTCGGAAAAAGCACTTAGACACCACTGGAGATCCCTGGAATGGGAGAACATTGGAGTGGGCCACATCCTCTCCGCCCCCTGTCTATAATTTTGCAACGCTCCCAATCGTGGACCAAAGGGATCCTTTATGGGCCCTCAAACGGGGTCAAGCGCCAAAGCAGAACAAACACTATGAAGATATTCACCTGCCGAAAAACACCGGCATAGCGATGTATATGGGGATCTTAATCATGATCTTTGGCTTTGCGATAACCTGGCATATCTGGTGGCTGACTATCCTTACTTTTGCTGGCACGCTTGCCTTGTTGATCACACGGCTTTCCGGCACAGAAGAACATGATGTGATCACTGCAGCTCAGGTGAAAGAGATGGAAGCTGCAAATTCAGGAGGGTATAAACTCTGATGGACGACTCTTTGACCATTTATCACACTCGCGAAGCTCATCCAGATCTCAGAACTCCCGATCCTCATCAGGATACATTTGCTAAAAACATCTTAGGTTTTTGGATGTATCTGATGACCGATTGCCTGATCTTCACCACTCTATTCACTACCTATGCAGTCCTGCATAACAACACTTTTGGCGGTCCTACAACGCGCGAACTATACGACCTCAAATCGACTTTTGCCGAAACGATTGTCTTGCTATTCAGCAGCGTGACCTGTGGCTTTGCCTTGCTTTCCGCCGTGCGGAATCAGGTAAAAAGAATCGTCCCCTGGCTCATTGTCTCATTTTTATTGGGAGCCTCTTTTGTCGCACTCGAGCTGACCGAGTTCACCCATATGGTTCATGAGGGAAATAGTTGGAGAAAATCAGCTTTTCTCTCTTCTTTCTTTACTCTTGTGGGGACGCATGGATTTCACGTCTCCTGCGGACTGTTATGGATGGTTGTGATGATGGTCCAGGTGTCTGTATATGGAGTGACCATCCACACCTTTAGAAGACTTGCCTGCTTTAGCTTGTTCTGGCATTTCTTAGATTTGGTATGGATTTTCATATTTACATTCGTCTACCTAATGGGAGTGATTTAACATGAGCGATCTCAATTTGAAGGAGACTCTAAAAGAATGGCATGGATCCTACAAATCCTATGCGATCGGATTTACAGCTTCCATCCTATTAACGGGCGCTTCTTTTCTTCTCGTCATCACAAAGGCCCTTCCAGAAAAGTTCCTCATGATCACGATTACCGTTCTTGCGCTGATTCAGGCGACCTTTCAAATTCTCTATTTCCTGCATCTGGGAAAAGAGGCCCATCCTCGCTGGGAGACGCTGATCTTTTATTTCATGGTGATGGTTGTTCTCGTTATCGCCCTCGGATCTATCTGGATCATGTTCGACCTAAACAACCGCATGATGCTCCCCGGCATGAAAATGTAAAGTTACGAAAAAAACAATTCATATAGAAAGTCGGGCCGCTACGCTATCACACCCCTCAGGCGAGCTGCGCTCGTCCATCGGGCGGATTCGCTTCGCTCATCTGCTCCGCGAGAAAAAGGTCCCCCGGACCTTTTGTCTCGATTCCGCAGCCCCCGCTTCCCCGGTGACTGATTCCAGCTTTGATCATCTGTCGTGCGAATTATTCTGGCTGCGCACAGGTTCCCACTTCGTGGGCCCCTCCAGCGCGCAGATAGGCCGCGCTACTTCGTGCGCGGCAAAGCCAGTCGGGTGATGCCCCCGCTGCCCCCAATCACCTTCATTCCATTTTGAATAGGTAACCTTTATTTAACTGGCCCGAAGGGCCAAAGTCTGCACACAAGGAGGGGCCCCCCCTGTGCAACCCCACCCAGTTTAAAGATCAATTTATCTTATAATAAATTTTTAAAGATGGTTTATAATATATTAATTAGATAAAATTAATTATGCCTATAATTGACTGTGTTAGATCTAAAAAATTTCCTATAGAAAGCCTTCCTAAGGAACTGCAGGGAAAGGTATTGGCCTTTGCTGGGAATACGGCCGTCACTTCTCAGGTTTCCCGGTCCATTTTCCCAGCTATGACCCGAATTGCCAATGAAGAAATCTACGACTTTTTGGCCTCCGATGAAAAGACTCTGATGGGGCGGACCTTGAAAGCGCTTCCCCCCGTCCTCCTGGATAAACAGAAACTATTGAAAATGGGGAAAGAGAAAGCAGTCGAGGCTCTTTCTGCAAAAGTAGATCTCGTTAAGCGGATGACAGGGGGGAGAATGAGAGAATGTCGAGAGATCATCGCTGGACGGGATCTTTCCACCCTCTCCTATGGCGATCTGAACCGGTTGGATCTCGCTCTGAGACGAACCATAGCCAAGAGGCGGGCGAAGATTTTGGTCGATTTCTGCAAAAAAATGGCGTTTTGGGATCCTGAAATTCGGGAGTTTCTCGATTCTCTGCCTCGCAATTCTTCAGAAATGTCCCAAGCCCATCGAATCCGCGATTGGCTGTTCCGATCAGTCATCACAATCGGAAATGGGGATGAACTGAATGATGAGGAATTTATTCCTTCCGAAGTTTTCCTTTTCCGGGACTTGACCGTTGGTGAGCAGGAATTGGTGATTATGGGGGCCGTCAGGCATAGGGATTTGGACACATTGATCGCCCTGATCCGCAGCCCTAATCACAATGCTCATACAAATAAAATTAGGACCGCTTTAAGCGTAGCTTGGAATCTCTCGGATCTGAATTTTATCCGTGAATTAAAGAAACTCCCCGAATTTCAAGATCCTCAGCCCGACGACATTCCCCGTCCAAGCATTTTCTTTGGACTCAGTCCTCATGTAAATGCAGTGTTTAGGGAATGGATGTCTTTTCCCAGAGTGGACCAACTGCCTGCAAGGGTTATTGGCGAGGCGATCGAGTTTGTTTCCCAATATGGGCATTGGGACATAGTCCGCGAAATGTTGGACAAATTCCCTGGAACTTCAAATATGCGCTATCAAACTATCGTGGCGATACAACGGGATGCCGAACGGGATGGACAAAAAGAGATAGTCGATAAAATGGTCCTTTTACGAAAAGCCCCAAGAAATTTTGCTCCAGTAGAGCAGGGTTGGAGCTATACAAGAGAGGCTCTATTGGGCAACTGGGATTGGTTCGAGGGATTTAAAGGATTGAACCTGGTTCAGCTTAACCGACAGGAAGTTCCCTGGTCTTATTCTGATGTATTGGAGATGGAGATTTTGGCTCGAAAGACAGGCAGAGAAGATATTGCGGCTCAATTCCGCACCTGGAAAAAACTCTATATCCCCAGTATTTCAGGGCTCAATCTAGCTGCCTACCAAGGAGATTGGGAGGAAGTTATGTCCATTGCTGAGAGGGGAGTCCAGCACTTCGGGCAAAATCCTCTTGTAAGTGCCGAACGATTAGCCGAACAAGCGGGGCGGGCCGACATTTCGAAAAGATTATTTTTTCTGAGGACTAAGCGATGGGTGAGTAACACCACAATGTGTGTTTTGAAGTACTTTCTTGGTTACGTATTCGTGTTCCAAAGCCTTCAATATCTCAGGGGGCGTTCAGTATTTCAGGGGTAAGTGTTAAAGTTTGATCTGTTCCTATTTGTTTGATGTAGTTGTAGATGGTGGCGCGGGAAGTGTTGAGTGACTGGGCAATGAAGGGAGCAGCATTTTTGAAATTGAAGATCCCCTTGCGATAAAGATACTGGACAAGTTCTTTCTTCTGATCCCGATTCATGTGATTCAAGGATAAATGCTTTTCCTTAAGAAATTCTTGTATAAAGATTGATGCCTGGCTCTCGCACTGCTTTCCAAAAATCTCTATGGGATTTTCAGCTTCGACTTTGGTTTTTAAAAAGGCTTCTAGAAGGCGATGCCCTTCTTGAAAAAATGAAACGTCCACGTTGATACAAATTAGCCCTAGGGGAATCCCCTTCTCGTTCCTGAGGGTGATAGAGATGCATTTCAGAGGGCGCCCATCCCAGTTTTGCTTGTAATAGGGAGTAAAATAGTCAGGAAAATCTTGAATATCTACTTTCAAATCCTTCAAGGGAGAGGCTGACCCGATTTGCCTCTGTGAAATATTGTGATAGATCGCAACCAATTTCCCCTGCTCCAGATCGTGGACCGCCGCTTCTACGAATGGATGAAACAGCTCCACGATGGCCTTAATGAAAGGTTCGTGCTGCTTCCAGAGATCGGTGAATTCCATATTCGCTCCTTGATTTAGACGAATTGTCGATATTATACAAATTGACAAATTTGTGCGTCTAGTGCAATCTATCTATTTTTAAAAAACAGGAGGATCAAATGCCCAGATTATCCAGGGTGACAAGATTAGCTAAAGTTCCCGGCATTGGGGTGAACCACATGGCAGATGCTGCAGATGCAAAATCGGATCCAGAAATGCTGCGCCTTGAAAACCTCGATACCGATATCCCTCCGCCGGCGATTGGGATTATTACGACTCAAAATGGGATCGCCTCAGACGAAAACAACAGCTACCTCCCTTTCTTTGGCCAGGACGATCTTAGGAAAGCTGCAGTAAAACGGGTAAGAAAGGTCAGTGGAGTTGAATACGACTGGAGATCGGAGTGCATCATCACCGCTGGAGGGATGTCGGGCATATTAAATTGTTTGCTTGCCACGATCGAGCCTGGCGATGAGGTTATCGTGACCGACCCCGTCTATGCGGGCATTATCAACCGGATCCGCATTGCAGGAGGCGTTCCTGTCTTTGTCCCTTTGATCCCATCGGCGCATGGGTGGCGCTTAGATCTCGAGGCGCTGGAAAAAGCAGCCTCGACTAGAACAAGAATGGTCGTAATGAGTCCCGGCATGCCATCGGGCCATGTACTGACGCAGGCAGAATGGGAAGCGGTCGCCCGTGTATCGATCCGGGTAGATGCATGGCTTCTCTATGATGCCGCGATGGAGCGGATTTTATATGATGGCAGGGAGGTCATCCATCCGGCTTCTTTCCCTGGCATGAAGGAAAGGACAATCACGGTCGGAGCGGCGACGAAAGAATTGCGAATGATCGGCTGGCGCGTGGGCTGGGTGGTTGGGCCTCAAAGCATTATGAATGATATCGGGCTGGTGAGCATCTCGAATGTCGTCTGCCAAACAGGCATCAGCATGCCTGGAGTCGCTGCGGCCCTTAATGCCCCAGACGATGGATTGAAAGCGGCTGTAGCCGTGTGGGAACAAAGGAGGAATGTCCTTTTGCGGGAAATGAAAGGTCTTCCGGTGATCCCGCCGCATGGCGGATGGTCCTTATTATTGGATGCGGAAGCGCTAGGGATGACCCCTCAAGAACTGAGTGAAAAACTCTTTAAAAAAGCAAAAATCGCCGCAACGCCAATGGTCGGCTGGGGAGAATTGGCCGCCAAATATCTCCGCTTTGTTTTTTCCAACGAGCCCGTAGAACGGCTGATAGGCGTTGGGGGAAAAATAAAGAAGGCCCTCGGACTTTCAATTATGGTATAATCCTCATAATGTATGACTTAATTGTAATTGGGGGCGGGGCCGCGGGGGTATTTGCGGCTGCGAGTGCAAAGGGGGCTAATCCGAATGCAAGGGTGGCGCTTTTAGAAAAGAGCGCGGTTCTCCTCTCCAAAGTTCGGGTTTCTGGCGGCGGGCGCTGCAATGTGACGCACGCCTGTTTCGAACCGTCCCATTTAATCCAAAATTATCCGCGGGGCTTCAATGAGCTCCGAGGGCCGTTTCACCGTTTCCAACCGCGCGATACAGTCCAATGGTTCGAGTCGAGAGGGGTGGTTTTAAAAGCTGAAGAGGATGGGAGGATTTTCCCCGTTTCAGATAGCTCTGAGTCGATTATCGATTGTTTGCTGTCGGAAGCCAAAAAGCTGGGTGTCGAGATTTTTTTAAGGCAGCGGATTCAAACGATTGCGAAAAAGGAGTCGGGATTTGAAATGGGTCCCTTCAGCTGCCGTAAGCTCATTTTAGCTACAGGGAGCGCACCAGATGGACATTTATGGGCTGAGCAGCTGGGCCATTCAATCCAAAAACCGGTCCCTTCCCTCTTCACGTTCAATATTCCGACTTCTCCTTTAAAAGAATTGAGCGGAATTTCGGTCGAGTCTGTCCGGCTAAAAATTGCGGGGACCTCTTTAGAACAGAGGGGGCCATTACTGATCACCCATTTTGGGTTTAGCGGCCCCGCAGCCCTCAAGTTATCTGCCTGGGGTGCTAGAATTCTCCATGAGCGTCAGTACCAAGTTGAGTTAATTGTAAATTGGATCCCCGAATACTCATCTGAAGAGATTTTTCAAAAGCTGTGCCAGCTCAAAATGAGTATTCCTGAACGAACTCTCCTATCTGAAAACCCCTTTAAGTTGCCTAAGAACCTATGGAAATCTCTATTAAACGATGAAAAGCGGCTCAACGACTTTTCTCTAAAAGATCTACGAATAGTATCTCAAAAACTCCATGCGGATCTCTATCAAGTGGAGGGGAAAACCACTAACAAAGAAGAATTTGTGACTTGCGGCGGAGTGGCGTTGAAAGACGTCCATTTTAAAACAATGGAAAGCAAGATTTGCCCCAGTCTATTTTTTGCCGGGGAAATTCTCGATATCGATGGCATTACAGGCGGCTTTAATTTTCAAAATGCCTGGACAACTGGATATCTGGCCGGTACTTCAGTCTTCAATCATTAACGGGGGAAGAGAACTCTGGCTCCTAAAACCACAAACACCACTCCCGCCAGGGCAACGATAATTCCTCCAATTTGGAGAGGGGCGACGAATGGGGTGTAGTAATCGATCAGTGCTTGTCCTGCGTCGATCCGGCTCTGCGCCCCGCCAGTGAATTGCTGTCCCACTGGCTTTGTATAGGGACTGACAGAGAAAAGGGAGCCCGCTGTGTCGACTTGGCCTTGGGCGCTGTTGATCTGCCCTTGACCCTCTGCAATTTGCGCTGCAATGGAGCGAGAGGAGAAATACATAATCCCGCCAATAACGATGAGCACAACCCCTATAATCAATTTAGTGTACTTAGCATACATAGTCTTTTTCCTCGAAAAGTGTATTTATTTTCCTCATCGCACTTTTGATACAAAAAAGTAAAGAGGAGCTATACTTACAAGGAATTATTGAAATTACTTAAAAACATATAATGGGTATATTCATGAGGATGAAACCTATCTTTGCCTTAGCTCTATCCCTTGTTTTGACCAGCGGTTTTGCCGCCGAGAAGCGGGTTTGCGTCATCGTCAACCCCATATCGGGGGGCATCGATAAAAAAGCCCTGGTGGAGCGGATTCAAGAATCCTTAAGTCAGTTCGAGGTAGAAATCCTCTATACGCAGCGAGCCAAACATGCGAGCGAGCTCGCAAAGGATGCCGTGGAGCGCCATGCCGACATCGTGATCGCAGTAGGGGGAGACGGGTCTGTGAACGAGGTAGGCCAGGCGTTGATTGGCAGCGAGGCCGCTTTAGGGATTATCCCCACCGGATCTGGCAATGGGCTGGCCCGCCATCTGAGGATTCCCCTGGAAGTGGATCAGGCGATTGAAGTGATCAAGAATGGCCATGCCCAAACGATCGATACGGTCAAAGTCAACGACCGTTATTACTTAGGAGTGGCCGGAATCGGTTTTGATGCTGAGATAGGCTGGGCCTTCGCTAAATTTGGGAAAAGGGGCTTTCTTCCCTATGTGCTGCTCACTTTAGCGGAATTCCCGAAATACGAGCCTAAAATTTACGAGCTTTCCATTGACGGAGAAGAGATATCCAGAGAGGCCTTTCTCATTTCATTTGCCAACAGTTCTCAATTCGGCGGAGAGGCGGAAATCGCTCCTAAAGCGAAGATCGACGATGGCTATTTAGATGTGGTGATTCTAAAAAAATTTCCTCTGCTTTCCGCTCCCAAACTCGCCTATCAGTTATTTCACAGCAAGTTCAATCGGTCTCGCTATGTAGAAACGCGGCGGGGGAAGAAAATCACAGTGAAAGGGGAAAATCTGAAGGTTCATTTAGATGGGGAGCCTGTTCTATTTTCCAATCAGATGGATCTAGAAGTACTCCCCCATTCTTTAATAGTTCTCGTTCCTTAGAACTCAAACAATCCACGTACGTTCAACCCGCGGAACTCTCCATTGACTCCAAGATCGAGGTTGCTAGAGTTAAGGAAGGAGAGATTCGCCCCTGCTGTCAGGGTGCTGGCTCCATAGGTCGCGCGGACATAGACATGGTATTTATCGCAGCAGAACCACTCATCCCAGGTTGGGCCGATTTCCAAGCCAAAGAGACCGATGTTTCGAAGCTGTTGAAGCCTGCCATTTTGGACGATGATCGACTCTCCGGTCGCAGGTGTTTCCGTTATTTGGATGGACTTCGCTGTAATATTGGTGATTTGCTGGGTGATGTTGAAATTAGAGAAGATCCCCCAGTTTTCTGTGATGTGGTAAATAACATCCAGTCCGGTTTTTGGGCCGATTGACCAGGAATTGAACTTTCCATGCGTTTTGGCGATTTCAAAAGTATCGGGTGCAGGAGTGGAGGTAAATTCATATTGAGCCCTCAAGTCCCCTTCGAAGATATAGCTGGTCAAAGCGATGAACGGGCGCAAGGCAAAATAACGGTTAATGGGAAAACTATAACCCGACTGAATTTCTGCGTAATTGAAATGGAGATTGAGCTTTAAGCTGGCAAAAGTATAGGTGTTCGTATCAAGAGTCGGGCTGTTTAGGAAGTTATCCGGGGTAAAAGCGTTGCCAATCGGACTGCCAGAGATGCTCGAATGGGGATTGGAATAGAGCCATGTGTACTGGGCGACGAGATCAAAGGCTTTTTTTGCGCCATATTTAATCTCTACGCCTACTCTAAATCCGGGATTATATTTGAAGTTGGGAAGAAATGCGGTGCCAGTTTCAGTGACGCCGGCGTCATCCACACCGCTGCGAGCATAGGCAAAAGTGGGAGCAGAAAATCTCCAATAGATAAATTCTCCGAAACCCATGAGATTGTAATCGCGGCAATTCTGGATTGCGGGAAACGGTTTTTCGTAGGGAATGCAACATTGCATTGACGGATCGACTGCAAAAGCAGCGCCGTTGAGCAGAATGATTGTAGACAACAGAATCTTTTTCACAGGAAACCTCGTTTGGAAAAAAACAAGATTTAAACTGGAAATCTTTTTTTCGTCAACTAAGGTGTTAATGTTTCAGAGCAAGGGCTTCGATTTTTGCTAGCAGATTTTGCATATTGACCGGTTTGGGCTCGTACTCGTTGGCTCCGGCCTTCAGCGCTTTGTCGCGGTCTTCTGCCAATGCATTTGCTGTCAGCATGATGATAGGAATGTGGGCGATTTTTGGGTCGCTCTTCGCCTTTTTCGCAACCTGATAACCGTCCAGAACAGGCAAGCCGACATCCAATAAAATGATATCTGGAGAAACAGTCAGTGCCGCATTCAATCCAGCTTGCCCATCCCTTGCGATCACAACCTCGAAGCCTTTTTTTTCCAGGCGCATTTTTAACATATAGATATTATCTTCGTTATCTTCGATATAGAGAACCTTTGTCATTGATCGCCTCGAATTTACATTTTGCTCTTGATCAGCAAACTCAGAGATTTGCAAATATCTTCTTTTGTATGCCCTGATTTCTCTATGATCTCAAATACTTTCCCTTTTAAGTTTTCCCTCTCTTCCGGAGTCAAAATCTTTGACGTCACGACAATGACCGGAATGGAGAGCCATTGAGGAGTTTTTCGGAAATAGTCGAGAAAATCAAAGCCGTCCATAACAGGCATCATGAGATCGAGCAAAATCACATCCGGCACTACGTGTTTGAGTTGCTCGATCGCTTCCTGCCCATTGCCGGCTTCTATGACAGTCCAATTGTTCTTCTCTAAGACGCTTTTAAAGAACATCCGGGTGCTCTCGTCATCGTCCACCACCAACACTTTCGATAATCCGCTCGCAGCTTTCCTAAATCTCTCTATGCTTTCCAGCAGGATCTTCCGATCAATCGGCTTAACGAGATAGTCGACGGCCCCTAATGAATATCCTTTATTTTTCTCATCCAGAATGGAGATCACAATGATGATGATGTCTTTCGTTTCGGGAGAGGCTTTCAATAATGCGATCACATCCCACCCTGTGAGTGTGCCCGTTAGAGAGATTTCCAGGATGACCATGCCAGGGGACTGGGTCCGCGCCATCTGGACTCCTTCTTCCCCTGTGCTCGCTTCGATCGTCTCATATCCTTGATCTTTTAAAAAACCGGTGATGATTTTGCGAGAATCGGGATCGTTGTCAATGATGAGGATCTTATTGAATTTACTTTTGATTTCTGGAACTTTCCCTTCGATTCTTTTTGCTTCCGATCCGGAGAGAAGAATTCCAGATTGCGATTCAGGTTTTTTCACAACGAGAGGAAGGTATATCGAAAAGGTCGTCCCCTTACTGATTTCGCTGACGACTTTGATCGTGCCGCCCATGAGTTCGCACAACTTTTTGCTGATCGCAAGCCCAAGGCCTGTTCCTCCGTATTTCCGTGTCGTCGTAGCGTCCGCTTGAGTAAAGGCTTGGAAAATCATAGCCAACTGATCCGGGGTCATCCCAATCCCTGTATCGGTCACATCGATTTGAATGTTATCGCCATCTTTTTTGGCGTTAACGGAGACTTTCCCTTTTTCAGTGAACTTGCAAGCGTTGCTAATGAGATTGATCACAATCTGTTTTACTTTCAGGCTGTCTGCGATCATCTTTGTCAAAGCAGGGTCCACAGTGAATTCGAGCAGGTTGTTCTTTTTGGACGCAAGAGGTTCGCTCATGAACTTAATATCATTCAAAAGTTGCTTGATATCAAATTCTTCCAGCATTAATTCAATCTTGCCCGCCTCAATTTTAGACAGATCCAATATCGAATTGATCAGATCTAGCAGGTGTTTCCCCGCATTGTTGATCCGCTGCAGAGGGTCGCTGACAGCGGTTTCGTTTTTCTCTTTTGCATCCTCATAGAGCATTTCAGAAAGGCCGATGACGGCGTTCAGGGGGGTGCGCAGTTCATGGCTCATATTTGCAAGAAACGTGCTCTTCGTCTGGCTGGCCGATTCGGCCCGTTCCTTCATCACTTTCAATTCCTGCGTCCTCTCCTCCACCATTTTTTCCAGATCGGTCGTATATTTCTTGAGTTGAGTGACCATTCTATTGAACTGTTCCGCAAGAAACCCAATTTCATCTTTGGATCTAATGTCTACAGTTTGATCCAGGTTCCCTTTCCCAATTTCAATAGCCGCCACAGAGAGTTTTTCAATAGGTACAGAAATCCTCCTTGCATAAAGAACAGCAAGCAGGGAGGTGATGATTATGGAGAGGGCAGCTCCCAAGGCATATAGAGACACTAACGTCATTTCCTCTTTCTTGGCTTCTGTCTTATGCTCAGGGCCATAGGCAGTAGTCAAGATTCTTTCAGTATTGTAAAACGTCATTAAGGTACTGATAAAAACTGAAATAATGATCACGTTTACGCCAAACGTGATCATTTTGAAAGTGAACCCAAAAATAAACCGCTTCTTTCCTTCCGCCATTCTTGCCTTATTCTGAGACCTTTGTGATTATCCAGCCTTGGAACAGAGAAAAGAGTGAAATAGCTAAATGCAAAAGGTTGTCTGAAAAGTTAAACATGCCGCCTGATGCTGGGACGAAAAAGCCAAAAATAGCTAATGCCAAAAATGCAAAGCCGATCAGAAATGTGACGATGATCATTAAGCGGTTCGGCTTTAGGCCGGCAATCAAAAGGATGAAGCCAGTCGTAATATGGACGCAATTATGGAATCCGTCGACCATAAATACCCCGAATACCATGCCATTCGGCGTCACAGCTGGTACAAACCCCAAAAATCCTAGAATAATCAGCGCTGGACCGGCAATATAATTTGCCAGCTTGAAGAAATCTAAGTTCTTTTCATTCATTGTGTTATCTCCTATCTATCTTGTAGCAAGAGTAGAAAAAAGCCTTTCTACCACCTTTTTTTCTATATAGCCGAACAGTAGCATTTGAAAAAGGGATTTTTTACGAAAGGAGCTGAATTAACGAACTTTAGAAGGTTGGTTTAAAGAACTTTGTTAATAATCAATAGAATAAATAAGTAAAATTGGTAAGATAAAGTTAGACTCCAAAAAAAGGGTTTATGTATGTTAGGCACAATTTTACTCGTTATCTTGATCTTATTATTGATCGGCGCGCTTCCTAGATGGGGGTACAATAGCCATTGGGGTTATGGACCCTTTGGCGGGATCGGCCTTATACTGATCATCATCCTGATCCTAGTGTTGTTAGGAAAACTCTAATTCACTTATAGAGCCTGGATCGAAGCCTGTCTAACAGGCTGCTAAGAATCTCAGGCTCTTCCCTATTCGTAGATGATTCCAACTATCCCAAGAATGGATAGGGCAACAGTTCCAATAATGATATGGGCAACGAAGCATCCCAAGAGGTTGTGGGAGCGGGAATAGAGCCAACCTAGATAGCAACCAGCGATAAATACGGAAAATGCTATGTAAGGTGAAAAGAATACATGGACCGAACTGAAGATCAAATTCGACGCTAAAATGGATAAAACTATCCGATGTTTTCCAATTAAAAACCGCTCTAAAAGCCCCTGCAGCGCCCCTCTTGATAGTAATTCCTGAACGGGGATGATGATAAACCAATAGACAAGGTTTAATTCCATCCAATAAGCCCATGTTCTGTCTGATGGATCGAGAATCAGAGCAAAAGGGTCGAAAAATGGACGCCCTTGATAATGAGGGACGAAAGTCATTAAAACCCATTTTACCGCAGTAGCGCTGACAGCTACAATAGGAATTGTAAATACAATCCCTTCAAATAGAGAGCGTTTCCAGTTGATCAAAGTGATGCCCACTTCCCTTAAAGGCATCTGGAAATAATTGATCATGAGCAAAAGGAAAAGGCCCAAAGCAAGGGTTATAGGAAGAGTCACATAGGTGCTATTGGGGACGACTTTCAATAAATAGTGGAGACCCCCCAAAGCATAGGTGAATAGACTGAGGGTTGCAATGATGCAGATGATGAATACCCCCATGCTCGAACGGGTTTTCGATTCTGCGACTTCTTTTCTTAAAGATTTGAGCAC
>Ga0207043_1026_pt2 | contig 22919 bp, 21 predicted proteins | sample Alteio_BWMinCont_71_FD_153304 | JGI IMG/M metagenome (GOLD analysis project Ga0207043, IMG submission 153304) | Enriched cells from forest soil in Barre Woods Harvard Forest LTER site, Petersham, Massachusetts, United States -... | ecosystem: Environmental > Terrestrial > Soil > Temperate forest >... | reverse complement strand
CAGCGGCGTTGAATCTCTGGAACTAGCTTGAGCGATAAGAACTTGCAACCTGCCAAGCCGCCAGATTCGGGCGTGGGGTCGTTCGCGGACGTGGTCGATCAGCATTGGTCGGCCGTTTGCCGGTTGCTGCACCATCTCACCGGCAACGCCCACGACACCGAGGACTTGGCGCAAGAGACGTTTCTGAAGGCTTGGAAGTCGCGCGGGAAGTTTCAGGAGGGGACGAACCGCCGGGCGTGGCTGTTGAAAATCGCGAGCAACGCTTTTTTCGATCTGCGGCGGGGGCAGAAACGGTCGCCGGCCGAACCGTTGGTCGAGGAAGTGGCGGCGCGCGGCCGGTCGCCGACCGAGCATTTGGAGACGGCCGAACAGGCGGAATTGTTGCGGGCGGCCATGAGCGAATTGTCGGATGTCGCGCGGGCCGTGTTTCATCTCCGCGTGACAGAGGAATTGAGCTTCCGCGAAACGGCGGAGGCGGTGGGAGTGAGCGAAGAGGCGGCGCGGTGGCATATGGGACAAGCCCGCCGCAAGTTGCTCGCGCGGCTGGAGAAATCGGCGGAGCCGAAGCCGAAATGAAGGTGAAATGCGGAACCCGGTTTACGAAAGCACTCGATATTTTTAGAACACCAAGCAAAATCCCGTAGAGGCGAACGTACCGGCGGCTAGCGCCTTGCCGCTCACGCGAGGGCTATCCTGTGAGCGGCAAGGCGCTAGCCGCCGGTAAGAACCACGAGCGACGCGCCCGTTTTGTTAGACGAACCCATGAATTGCCCGAAAGTCCAAGACTGGTTGTTCGAAGCCGACCGCGGTGCCGCGGTGCCTGCGGACGTGGCAGCGCACCTGCAAGAGTGCGCAGCGTGCCGCGACATGGCGGAGCGGATTCGTCGGCTCGAGGCCGATTGGCGGGCGCTCCCTGCGCCCGCGATGAGCGACGGCGCCAAGCAGCGCGTGCTCGCGGCGGTGACGGCGGAAGAGACGGGCGAAGCGATTGTTCCGCTACGAGGATCTGCTACGCGTGCGCCCCGGCGGTGGCTGTCGGCCAAGTGGGCTTTGGCGGCGGCTGCGTTGATCGCCGTGGGGATCGGCTTGTATGCCTGGCGCTCCTCTTCCGACGCGCAAACCGTGCCCGATCCCTTCGACCGGTTGCTGGATATGAACGTGGCCTTGGCGGAGGCCGATCCGAGCGAGCGGGCTAAGATCTATGACGACGCCCAAGCCGACTTGAACGACGCCGCCGATTCGATGAACCTATCCCCCGACGACGCCGAAATCGCCAAGACGCTGCTCGACAACGCCAATTCGATGGCGAAGAACCAAGATCCGGTGGCCGAGGCGGAGCGGCTCTCAGCGGTGGCCGACAAGTTGCTCGACCGCTTGCAGGCGGCCGTCAAGAACAAGAAACCGCCGAAGCTCGCAAAGGCGGCCAAGCAATATGCCCTGGCCGATCGAGCGGCGCTCGGGAGCTGGGACAACGCGGACGATTTGATTGCAGACGATCTGGCTCAAGGGAGCCGCTTAGACGCCGTCGCCGAGCAGAATTCAAAGCGGCAAGAGGCATTCGAGACCCTGCTCCTCTCCGCCCCGAAGGGAGAATTGGACACCTTGAAAAAGGCGATGGACCACGCCGGCCATCCGGGCAAGGCGCACAAGAATCAACACAAGAAACGCGCGAAGCAAAGCCGTGCGGCCGCTGCGAGCCTGGCGAAGCCCGCGTGAAAAAATTTCATTCCTGTCGCTCACAAATCGGCCGCAGTGGCGTTGTACATGCGGCGGGACGGCGGAACTGATTCAAACCAAAACCAAACGAAAAACCTTCGGGGAGCGAACATGACGACGAAGCGGCGGACATTGATTGGTGGCATCGCCCTAGCGGCAATGATCTTGGCGATCGGCTTGACGGCGACCGCCGACGCGAAGGGAAAAGGGAAAAACAAAGTCAAGAAGGCAAAGGCCAACCCGCTCCAGCGGCTCGAGCGCGAGTTCCAGAAATTCGACGCCAACGGCGACGGCAAGCTGAGTTTCGAGGAGTTCACCAACTACCTCAAGGCCAAACACGCCAAACATCATGCCAAGACGGGGACGAAAGTAAAGAAGCCCAAGAAGGCTAACGGCAAGAAGGGGAAAAAACACAAGAAGCACGGCAGCAAAGCGGCCAAACTCTTTGCCAAGCTTGACACGAATAAGGACGGTTTCCTCTCGTTCGACGAGTTCGCGAAGATCGCCAAGCACCATCATCATCACAAGCATAAGAAAAAGCCGGTCGCGTAAAGCGATGTTGACGGCAGACGAATCGCGTCCCCTTTTTTTCTCGTGAAACTGTACCGCTACCCGCGGAGCAGCCCCGTTCCGTTCCACGTGGTCGCGTCTCTCCGAGACGCGAAGTCCGCGTCTCGGAGAGACGCGGCCACGTGAATGAGACGCGGCCACGCGCGCTCGCCCAACCGCGTCCGTCAGGCTAAAGCCTGACCTACGGAGCGACGGGGAGTGCCTGGATTGTGATCGGGCCGAATAGCGCGGCGCCGCCGGCGCGGCCGCTGCGTTCTAGCCCGATCCGCTCGATTTCGCCCACGTCGGTTTTGTTGAGAGTGATGCTCGTGGTGAATTCCCGGCCCGATTTGCCGCCGTCGCGGATCGTGACTTGGCAGCGCACCGACCCGTCATCGTTCCGCGTCACGTCGAGCGTCATGTCATGCAACACGTCGGCGGCGGGCAAGAACGGCATCGGCGGGGATTGCAGCAGGTAACGATGCTCGTCGACCGTTTCGATCCGAAAGGCACCCCCGTCCACGCCCGGATGAAAGAGAAATTTGGCCTTGCCGATCGAAACGCCCACGTGCCAAGCCCCAGGCATCGCCGCTTCGCCCCCCAAGCGGGCCTTGACCAGAAAACGCCGCGGAAATGTCGGCTGTCCGAGCAGTTCGCGGGATGTCACGAAGAGGCGATGATCCGCCTCTTCCACACTTGATTCCAACCGCAGGATTCCGCCGCGCACTTCGGCCTTGGCCTTGACGGTCGCCTCGTAATGGAATTGATGATACGCTCCGGTGACGCTGGCCGCCTCATCCGCAAACAACTCGCGCAGCAGCAAGCCGTACCAGGTCAATTGCAATCGCTTAGCCCCCAGCGGCCGGGGATGTTCGGCCGCTGCCGTGGCGGCCCAAGCTTTCCAACGCGCGGTCGCGATCTCCAAGTCAAGCGGCTCTTGATTCGGCGGAATGTTCGACGCCTGCTGGAGCAGCCACGCGGCTTGTGCTCGAATGCTCGGGTCGGTCGAGGAGAGCGTTTGCAACAAGCCGTTCACCGACTCCTTTGGCAAGCGATCGATGAGTGCCCGCACCGCCGCCAGGCGAATGCGATCGTCTTTGTCGTCGAGGTAGCCGCGCAACTTCGGAATCGCCGACTCGCCCAAAACGAGTTCCAGAGCGGGAATCGCCGCACACTTGACGTCGCAGTTCCCCTGCTCGATGGCGCGAGCGAGTTGCTCCGCGTCGTGCGGACCGGCGCAAGCCCAAAGTGCCTGGCAGAGGGAGGGCTGTAAATCCGTTTCCGGCGGCGCGGAGAGCAGACTGAGCAGCAGCGGAATCGCGTGCGGCTCGTGAGACCGTTGGAGCCACGCCAGCGCCGCCCGCAAGAGCGATCCGCACTTGCTTCGCCCGCCCCGCTCCCATTCGGCGAGCAGAATTTCTGCGCGCACGCGAACTTCCAAGTCGGCGCTTCCCGCCGCGGCTCGCAGAGCCCCCACGGCGGAAAACCCGAGTGTGCGGAGTTGTCGTGAGGCCTCCTCGCGAGCGGCGTAGTCGTCGCTTCCCAATTGTTCGACGAGCGATTTGATGCGCGCGCGTTGCTCGTCGGTGGGAATGAATTGTCGTAGATAATCGAGGACGTGCGCCGCATCCGGCGTGATGCCGTTGCTTGTTAAGGCGACTGCCGGATCCTCGGTCGCTTCCGGCGGCGATTCACTCCTTATCAGGCGCGGACCAGCAATCAACAACACGAGCGCAACGCCCGACGCCAAGTATCGAAGGTCGATCGCCGTTCGTCGATGGCGTGCCATACGCACCTGCGGTCAGGGTGGAATAGACTTGGGTAATTCTAATCCTGCGATCCGATTCGAGCCATGCGGACCTCGGATCGTGGACCAGAAAGTGGGATCAAGAACCGAATTGCGGATTCGGGTTCCTGCGGCGTCGCCCCGCCAAATCCTGAAAATCCTGTTAATCCTGTCAGAAGAATTTGGACAGGATTGACAGGATTTTCAGGATCGGCTCTTACTTCTTCCCAATCCCGTAGAGATATTTCGATCCTTTGAGAATGAGCATCCCGTGGGCGACGGCGGGAGAGGCGGAGCTGCCGTCGCCGAGTTCGTTGGTGGCGAGGATGTCGATTTTCGGGCCGGCTTTGATGACGTAGCTCTTGCCGGCTGAGGCGAGGAAGATCGTGCCGTCGGGGGCGACGATCGGGCTGGACGAAGTTGATACGCCGTCGAGCCGGGCCGTGAACCGTTCGTGGCCGGTGGCCATGTCGAACGATCGCAGCACCGCGGGCCCGTGCAGGCGATACAGTCCGTCGCCGAAGATCGCGGGCGAGGAGAGTCCCTCGGGGATGTTGCCGATCTTCCATTTGACGGCCGTCTTGGTGATGTCGCCGGTTCCGCTCGGCTCGACGGCCATGCCCGGCCCGCCGCGGCCGCTGTCGGTGTAGATCAAGCCGTTTTGAAAGACGGGCGAAACCACGTCTCCCGGCGTGTTCGCCCACCAGAGGACCGCGCCGGTCTCGGGATCGACTCCCTGCAGCGCGTTCTGGGCCGCGATCAGCAACTGCGGTTTGCCGCCGATCTCGACCTGCACGGGGGTCGTGTGGTCGAAGCCGACCGTGGGGCGCTTCTGCTCCCAGCGAACGGCGCCGGTGGCCGCGTCGTAGGCCGTCAGCGTCGAGGCTTTGGCATTCCTACCGCAGAGCAGCAGCACCGTGTCGCGATACACGATCGGGCTGCTGGCGAAGGCGACGTCGATCGACTTGTAATCGGCGATGTCGTGTTGCCAAACGATCTTCCCCTCGCTCTTCAGGTCGAGCGCCGCGATCGTCGCCGAGCCGAACGCCACGTAGACTCGCTGGCCGTCGGTGGCGGGGGTCGGCGCGCCGTAACCGCCGCGCATGTCGGTGAGATGCCAAGGGCCGGGTGGGACGAGCGTATCCCATTGCCTCGCGCCGTCGGCGAGCTTGTAGCACGTGACATGCTGCTCGGGAATTTCGCTCTGCGGTTTCCCCTCGGGCCAATAGGCGGTCATGACGAAGATCGAATCGCCCCAGATGATCGGGCTGGATTGATTATTGTCGGCCCGGCCTTTGGCGGCGGTCGCCGGCAAAGGAGTCTTCCAAACGACATTCTTGTTTTCTTTCCCGCCCCATTCGATCGGCAGGCCGGTTTCGGTGGTCAGCCCTTGTCCGGTCGGGCCGCGATAGCGAGGCCAGTCTTCGCCGCGGGCGGTGAGAGTGAGCAGCAAGGTGAGGGCGACGATCGTCGAGGCGCATTGGGTGGGCATGAGGTTATCCGGTGGGAAATGCGAGGGCGGGAATCATATCAGAGATACGGCGGCCAGACGCGGTTGTCAAGAAAAATGGCGGCGGAATGGGGCAATGTCGCCTTTCGCCCCGCGAAAGTTGCGCAACTTTCGCTGAGCGAAAGGCGACAATGCGGATTGAATTTCGCTAACGGGCTTGATGTTGGGCATAGGTTCGATCATTCTCGACCCGTCTCATTGCGAACGGGCGGTGCTTGGCCCTAAAATGGGGCCGATCGACATCAACCCACGCACGCTTGTCCTATCCGTGGAGCCTCCCATGCGCGATTCTTGGTCACGGCGAAGATTCCTGGCGGTCGCGGGCGCGGCCGGTTCGGCGCTTGGATATTGGTCGCAGCGTTCGGCTTGGGGGGACGAGCCGCCGCCCGCTGAAAAACCGGAGCCGCTCGCTCTCGGCTTGCAGAGCTACACGCTCCGCGAATTCCCGGTCGAAAAGGCGATCGATTTGGCCAAGGAGTTGGGCTTTGCCCATATCGAATTCACGCGCGGCCATATCTCGGCCGAAACTCCGGTCGATAAGGTCGAGTCGGTCAAGCAGAAAATGGCTGCGGCGGGGCTGCGGATTTCGGCCCAAGGGGTCAACCCGTTCACGAAGAACCACGATGCCAATCGCAAGGTCTTCGAATTGGCCAAACGAATGGGGAACCGCAATATCTCGGCCGATCCGAGCGAAGATTCATTCGAGAGCCTCGATAAGCTAGTCGCCGAGTACGACATTCGCATCGCGATCCACAATCACGGCCCCGGCGCCCGCTACGATAAGATCGCCGACGTCCTCAAGGCCATCAACGACCACGACCCGCGGATCGGCGCCTGTGCCGACTTGGGGCATTACATCCGTTCGGCGGAAGACCCGGTCAAAGCGATCACGCTGTTCGGCAATCGGCTGTACGGCATCCATCTCAAGGACTTTGCCGAGCAGAAGAAAGACGCCAAGGGAGTGATTCTCGGCAAAGGGCATCTCGACGTGGTCGCCGTCTACAAGGCGCTCAAGAAAGTGAATTTCCCCGCCAACGGCGCGCTATCGCTCGAATACGAAGAACATCCCAAAGATCCGCTGGCCGACGTGAAGGAATGTGTCGCGGTGGCTCGCGAGGCGCGCGCGAAAGCGATGGGATGAGGAATGTTGTTGGGGCTCGACTGAGGGCGGCAGATTTCAAATCTCAGATTTGAGATTTCAGATCTCGCATTCTGGCCGTAATGAAGACATTGTCTTCGTCGGTCACGAATCATATCGACGCGTCAAAGCCGCGACTACGGCCACGAGTTCGCACGGGTTGATCGGTTTGGTGACATGGGCTTGAAAACCGGCCAACAGGGCGGAATTGCAGGCCGCGAGACGTGAATGATCACGCAACAGGCCAGTTTCCGGTTGCTTAGGCTAGGCTGCCGCGCCACCGCGGGTCAATCGCATTCGCCATTTCAGGGGGGCAATTCATTGAATCGCGCGGCGGGCAATGTTAAGCTGCCAGACATGAACAAATTTATCGCCTCTTGAAAAAGCTTCGGTGGATTCAAGATGGATTCATTGCCCAATCAACGACCGAAACCGGAAGATGCGGTCCGGATCACCGAGCGGCCGATTCTGGCGAAAGTGGTCGAGCCGGAGGAGTTGGCCGGCGATGAGTCGTTTCTGGCGACGCTGCCGAATCCGCCGCCGATGTCGCCGGCATGGCCGCGCGCGAAGCCGCCTCCGGCGAACGGTTATCATCCGGACAAGGTCTACGGCGTCACCCGCCGCTTCAGTCTGGCGACGGTGATGCTGATGATGGCCGGGGCGAGCGTGATTCTGGCCGTCCTCAATGCGTTCCATATTTCCCCCATCATCAGTGGCGGATTCCTGCTGCTCTGCGTCGCGACGGCGCTAGGGCAGATGTTTCTCTTCGGCGGCCGGGAGCCGCGCAAGGCTTCGGTGATCGTGGGTGGCGTGCTGTTCACCGCGATTCCACTGGTTGCCGGAATCCTCGGAGGTCCGTTTCGAAATTCGCACGATTTCGATTCGATTGCCATGTCGTTTGTGTTTGGCCCGATCATTGGATCGTTGATGGGCTACGTTGCCGGCGGCTCGGTTGCGGGCGTGCTGCTGGTGATGGACCTGACCGAAACGAAGCTGGCCCGCTGGCGGAGGGCTCGCGAGCCGGACGACGATCCCTGGCCGCCGCCGAAAGATGCGGCCAACGGCGGGCAGTCGCTGAATTCCGTTAAACACAATTGAAATCGCCCTTGGAAGACAACCGCGGTCGACTCGCAATGGACTCAGCGGACGAGAAATCCACGAAACCGAACGACACCGTCCGGATGATCGAACCGCCGATCCTGGCGACGGTGGTCGATCCGGACGAGTTGCCGGGGGACGTGCCGATTCTGGCGACGCTGTCGGATTCACCGCCGGTTTCGCTGGCCTGGCCGAAGCCCAAGCCGCATCCGGCGAGCGGCTATTATCCGGAGAAGGTGTATGGCGTCACGCGCCGGTTCAGTCTGGCGACGGTGATGTTGATGATGGCCGGGGCGAGTGTGATTTTGGCAGTGATGAACGCGTTCGACATTCATCCCGCCATCAGCGGCGGTTTCCTGCTGCTCTGCGTGGCGACGGCGATCGGGCAAATGCTGCTCTTCGGCGGCAAGCAACCGCGAATGGCGTCGCTCATCGTCGGCGAGGTTTTTAGTGTGGTGGCGAGTTTCATTGGCGTCGCCGTTTTTTTCGATGGGCCAAGTCGGCAACGACCGGCGGCGATGATATTCTTCGTCTTTTTTGGGGCGATCATCGGCCCGGTTCTCGGCTATCTCGCCGGCGGGCTCGTGGCGGGGGTGCTGCTGGTGATGGATCTGACCGAATTGAAATTGGCCCGCTGGCGAAGGGTCCGCGAGCCGGACGATGATCCGTGGCCGGAGCCGACTAATCCCGAGAAAACGGGCAAACCCCCGGCTGCGGGAAAGGCGTTAATGTAGTAGGCACGCTCCGTCGTGCCGTTCCGTGCCCGGCAGGTGGCCGTAGCGTGGGCTTTAGCCCACGCGCGATCGCAGTGTCGCTGATTCCATCCAAGATCACACGCCGGTGGAGGGCGCGCGTGGGCTGAAGCCCACGCTACGATCGCGCTTTGTCGCCGTTTCCGCCCGAAAGGCGTTGCAAAAGGGACGGCGGGCGGGCAACATAGAGGCTGGCGCGTGCGTCTCCTCGCAATCGTGATGCACAGGGCCAACATTGCCTCGGCGATCCTTGCTCGAATGTTAGGAACGCACCAATGACGAAGTTGTCAGTTCTCGCCGTTTTGCTTGCCGCGATTTTTTGTCTGTCGTCTTCCACTGCCCGCGCGGCCGACCAATCGGCCACCGCTGAAGTCAAACCCGTCGCCATCGAAGGGGGCTATGCAGTCGTCGTCTCGAAAGAGACCAACGCCGATCCCGAATGGGCCAAGGCCGTCGCGACGCTGAAGAAGAAGTACAATGCCGAGGTCATCGTCTACAGCGGCAAAGTCAGCGAATGTCGCTCCGACTTGGCCAAGCTCCTCCCGCGGTATGCCTGCTTTGTCGCCCGGCCGGACGAGGCGAGCCGCGAATTCGTGATCCAAGTCCACCGGCTCACGCGCCAGCTCAACGACGATCCCTATACCGACGTGATCTGGGGAATCCTCACCGGATACGACGCCGGCGACGCGCTGCGGATCGCCTCGCGCAGCGAGCCGCTGGTGATTCACAAGGCGGCCGGCGGCGCGGGCATGCCGCTCGAACAATTCGACCAAGGGATCTATTACTGCAACGGCATCAAGGGAGTCCATTTCGAAAAAGGAACCGACGGCAAGATCGAGAAGAAAACCAATCCCGACGACACGACCAAGGCCCTGGTCGATTTGTTCAACGACTTCAAGCCCGATCTGTTCTTCACTTCGGGCCACGCCAGCGAACACAACTGGATGATCGGCTACACCTATAAGAACGGCCAGTTTCGCTGCATGGACGGCGTGCTCGAAGGGACCGATTTGGAGCACAAGGATTTCCCGATCGACAGCCCCAACCCCAAGGTCTATCTCCCGTTGGGCAACTGCCTGATGGGGCACATCATCGACCGCAACTCGATGGCCTGCGCCTACATGCACTCGGCCGGCGTCTATCAGATGACCGGTTATGTCGTTTCGACCTGGTACGGCTACGGGTCCGGCGGGATCAAGGAGTATTTCTGGGATCAGCCGGGCCGATTCTCGCTGGCCCAATCGTTCTTCGCCAACAATCAGGCTCTCGTGCATCGCCTGGAGACGGAATTCCCCGACTCGGCACGAACGGACCTCGACAAATTCAATATCGAGACCGATCCGGGAGTGATCGAAAAGATCGCCGAGAAGCTGGGCTACAAGCAGATGAATGAAAGGGCCAAGGACAACGTCGCCCTGCTCTGGGACCGCGACACGGTGGCGTTCTACGGCGATCCGGCGTGGGATGCCCGGCTGGCGGCCCGCGATTGCCCTTGGGACCAATCGCTTACCGAGAAAGACGGCGTCTACACATTCACCGTTACCGCGAAGCAAGATTTCGACTGCCGCCGCCCGCCGATCGCTTTCCTGCCGCATCGCGTTAAGGACGTGACGATCGTCTCGGGAAAGGAATTCTCGCCGGCAGTCGGCGGGCTGTTCGTGATGTTCTCGGCCCCGGAGAAGCTGGAAAAAGGGAAAACGTATACAGTCGTGTTCAAGGCGAGCAAAGCATGAAGCTGTCATGCCAATCCACCGGCGCTAGGGATAACGCGGCTATGAGCAAGCCGTTTCAGTTCTCGATGCGCCGGATGTTTGGGTGTGTCGCCCTGTTTTGCCTGACGGCGCGACTGCTGGTGTTATTCTTAGTGTCGCGACGTGAACCGGGCATTTTTCCGCCAATTCTCCTTTTCGGTTGTTTTGCAGCCGGCGGGGCGACAGTCGGATGCGCCGAAGGAAGCCCATTCCGGATGGGCCGATGCTTTGTGGGTCTTGGCGGAGTTTTCTTACTCGCCTATTACATCGAAGACTATTGGATCTGGGCCTATGTGAATGCCTATCGTCACCCAGTGCTGGCGACGGCCGTATTCGCCGGTGCTACCTTTTCTGCCGGAGCGGTGGTCGGCAGCGGAATTGGCCCTTTGAACCAACGGCCAAATCGGTTTGCGGTTATGGGTGGCGTTCTAGCCCTCATCGGCATGATTGGATGGGCGTTGTTCTACTGCGAAACACCCTGGACGATGTGATGTGGGCGGAAGTTCTTTTTTTCTTGACAAATCTCAAACAGTATCATGATGGCCCCGCCCCGATAGCAGTTGCAAGAATGTCGTCCCGACGGCAACATAAGAGGTCGCCACGAGTATTGCCTCGTAAAGGGACTCCCAGCCAAATTTTTAAACCACGGATATCGCGGATCGCACGGATACGACGAGCATCGCCACGTAAAGTGACTCCCAACCAGCCACTCCACCCCCGATTCCTGCCTACCCGTTAGGAACCCTCCGATGAAGAAATTGCTCGGCTTGGCTCTCTTGTTCTCCTTGGTCGCAAGTTTTTCGTCTCGGCACGTCGTCGCGGCTGAGGCTACGGCTGCCCCCGAAATCAAGCCGGTGGCCATCGAGGGTGGCTATGCGGTGGTCGTGTCGAAAGAGACTAGCGCCGACCCCGAATGGTCAAAGGTCGTCGCGGCGCTGAAGAAGAAGTACAACGCCGAGGTGATTGTCTATAGCGGCAAGATCGGCGAATGTCGCTCTGATCTGGCGAAACTCCTGCCGCGGTACGCCTGCTTTGTCGCCAAGCCGGACGAGGCGACCCGCGAATTCGTGATTGCCGTCCATCGCCTCACGCGCAAGCTCGACGACGATCCGTATACCGACGTGATCTGGGGGATTCTCACCGGCTACGACGCCGGCGACGCCCTGCGGATCGCGTCGTGCAGTGAGCCGCTCGTGATCCGCAAGGCGGCGGCGGGGACCGGCATCGGGCTCGAAAACTTCGAGACGGGGATTTGCTACAACGAAGGGGAAAAAGGGGTGCATGTCGAAAAAGGGGCCGACGGCAAAGTCGAGAAGAAGTCCAACCCCGACGATTCGACCAAGGCGCTGGTCGATGTGCTCAACAATTACAAGCCGGATCTGTTCTTCACTTCCGGCCATGCCAGCGAGCGCAATTGGATGATCGGCTATTCGTATAAGAACGGCCAATTCCGCTGCAAAGATGGCGTGCTCGAAGGGACCGATCTCGAACACCACGATTTCCCGATCGACAGCCCCAACCCCAAGGTCTATCTCCCTCTGGGCAACTGCCTGATGGGACACATCATCGGCCCCGACTCGATGGCGTGCGCCTATATGCACACCGCGGGTGTGAATCAGATGACCGGCTACGTCGTCTCGACCTGGTATGGCTACGGCGGCTGGGGCATCGAGGATTACTTCTTCGGCCAGCCGGGGCGATTCTCATTGGCCGAATCGTTCTTCGCCAACAATCAAGCACTGGTGCATCGGCTCGAGACGGAATTTCCCGACTCGGCGCGGGCCGAGAACGATCAATGGAATATCGAACGCGATCCCCAGGTCATGGACAAGATCGTCGCCAAACTCGGCCTGAAAGAAAGCGACAAGTTGAAGGACAACCTCGGCCTGCTCTGGGATCGCGATACGGTGGCGTTCTACGGCGACCCGGCCTGGGATGCCCGACTCGCTCCGCACGATTCGGCTTGGGTTCAGACGCTCACCGAGAAGGATGGCGTGTACACGTTCAGCGTCACGGCCAAGCAAGATACCGGCTGGGGCCGCCCGCCGATCGCGTTTCTGCCGCATCGGCTGAAAGGGGCCACGATCGTGTCGGGAAAGGAATATTCGCCGACCGTCGGCGGCTTGTTCGTGATGATCTCGGAGCCGAAGAAGTTCGAGAAGGGGAAGACGTATTCGGTGGTGTTCAAGGCTGGCGAGGCCGTTGCCGCCGACAAAGCCGAATCGCAACCGGCGGGCGGCGACCCCTACAAAATACCGGCAGAAGTGCAAAAAGCCGCGGATGCCAAAGCCGCAGCGAACTTGAAGCTCGAGGCGGAGGTTCGGACTCCCGCCAAAGTACCGAGCCTGATCGACGCCGTGAATATGCTGCCGGAAAAATACCGCCCCGACGCCGTCAAGGCTCTCGGCGCGGCGGAGAAGAATCAGGACGAAATGCTCAAGGCGATCGGGCAAGTCCCCGCCGAGCATCGCGAGGCGATGGCGTTTCTGCTCGTTCACATGCCCCCCGACGATCTGACATCGCTCAAAGCCGATTTTCTGCTCGAGAACATCGACTACGCTTATAAGGCTCGCGGCGCAGTCGCCTGGGGGAAGGAGATGCCCGATGAGCTGTTTTTCAACTACGTGCTGCCCTACGTGAATCTCAACGAGCGCCGCGATTCGTGGCGGAAGGATTTTTACGACAAGTTCCTGCCGGCCGTGAAGGATTGCAAGACTCCCGGCGAGGCGGCGATGGCGCTCAACAAGGAAATCTTCCCGAAGTTGAACGTCAAATATCATCCGACTAAACGTCCCAAGCCGGATCAAAGCCCGGCGGAATCGATCGCCGCCGGCTACGCCTCTTGCACGGGGCTGTCGATCATGTTGTGCGACGCCTGCCGCGCTCTGTGCGTTCCCACCCGTGCCGTCGGCACCCAATGGACCAAGACTCCCGGCAACCACACTTGGATCGAGGTTTGGGACCGGCAATGGAATTACCTCGGCGCGGCTGAGCCGGGTCCGCTCAATCAGACCTGGTTCACCGGCAACGCGGCCCAAGCCGATCCGGCCCAACTCGAGCATCGCATCTTCGCCGCTTCCTACGCCCGCACCGGCCAATATTTTCCGCTCTCCTGGCGGCCCAGCGACAAAGACGTGCCGGGGATCGATGTGACGGCGTTCTACACCCACCGCGCCCCTCTGAAGCTCCACATCCTCGACAAGCCGGACGGCAAGCCGCAGACCGTCGTGTTGAATCTCCACCGCGACGGCGATCTGGTCGCCAGCGGAGTCGGCGATTCGAGCTATCAATTCGAGCTGGCGCGGGGCGAAAAATATGTGGCCGAAATCACCCCCGCCGGCGGCAAACCGATTACGCGCGAATTCACTTTCCCGGCCGAGGGGGAAAAAGAGGTTTCGCTTTATACGACGGATATGAAATAATGGAGCAGGCAGGCTTTCGAGTCGCGATTTGATGGATCGTTTAACCCGGAGCCAACGGCGACGGCGAGCGCCGCCACACGCCGTCGCCGTTGGCTCCGGGTTAAACGACGAAATCGCTCGGATAGATCACGTAATTCAATCGACCTAATTCGCTGCAGAGGACTATCGTCATGTCTCGATCAAGCGTCAATCAAGTTGCGCGACATTCGGCCGGTCGATTGTCCGCATTGTCGTTAGCATTCATCGTTCTCTCCGGCGCGATTGCATTTGCGGCCGACGACACCCCGAGCGCCGCTCCGGCGAGCGGCGTTCCCCCGACCGCCGCGCCGCCGACCCCTGCCGCCGCGATGGAGACGCTTACCAAGAAAGGGCTGACCAAGCTCAAGCCGACGGCCACCTCAATCGGATGGGTCGTGGAAGACGAAGCCAAGGTGCTTCCCAAGCTCGAAGCCTTCCGCAAAGCCGAGTTGGCTCATCGCACGGCCGCCCAAAAGGCGAAAACCGACTCCGTCGGCACGGCGAAGGATCGCGATGCGCTCGCCAAGGCCCAAGCCCGCTACGAGCAAGAAAAGGGCTATAACGAAAAGCCCGAGACGATTCCGCCCGCGATCGCCAAGAAGTTTCACAGCGAACAGGAAATGAAGCAGGCCCTAGTCGAGGACTTGAACGAGCAGGTGGCGACGATCCAACGACTGCAACCGAAGCTCAACGGTAAATTCGCCGGGGCGATGGCCCCTTCGCTCAAGACAGCGATCATCGACTGGATGAACGCCCGCAACGAATTGATCGTCGCTTATCTGGCAGTCGAACCGGATTTCACGGCCCTGGCCCAGGAGTATAAGGACTTGGCGGCGGATCCCGAAGTCGCCGCGGCCCTCAAAGTGCTCGGCAAGAAGCATCGCCTCGGCTCGAAGGATTTCGAGCAAGACCAAAGGGCAATGGCCGCCGCCGAATCGTCCGCCATGTCGGGCGAAATTCCCTTCTATCGCGAGGGACTTTCCGATTGCATCGGTGGGTTGTTGAACGACACGACGCCGGTCGTCGTCACCATGCAAACGAACAATCCCCAATCGCCGAATTGGGCCCCGACCGACGTGCTGACGAAGGCCGGGATCGTCGTCGATCCGAAATCGCCGACGCTCACGCTCACGTTCACCGGCAACGGCAAACGGATGATTCAATGCCATCAAGTCATCGTGCCCAAATTGCGGTTCGGCAAATTCGAACTGGAAAATCTGAAATTCCTTGCCATGCCCGACGACGCCAAGGACTTGGGATTCCAGTTGGTGGCCAAGGAACTCAACGCTTACGAAATGACTCCCGACACGACGACCTGGCTCTTCAAGCTCGTCAAGAAAGAAGTGCCGAAGCCCGACGACGATAAACCGGCCGCGACCGACGACGATAAAGCCAAGGCCGACGCCGACAAGGACGCCAAACCGGACGCGGCGAAACCCGACGCCGATAAAGACGCCAAACCCGACGCGGATAAAGCGGATAAAGACGCCAAGCTGGATGAGGGGAAGTAGGTCTCTATTTTCGTTCGGAGAGCGAAATGAAATTCTTCGTGATCTTGGCGCTCGCCATCGGTCCGGCCGCCTCGCTGCTGGCGGCCGACGGGGCTGCCGTCAACGAAGCGGACTTCACCGCAAGCCCGTTGCCCGCCGGTTATAAGCTGAAGCGGGCGGACGTTCCCGGCGGGGCCAGCGCCGCCGGACAGCCAGAAGCCGCCAAGCCGGCGGTCTATGCCTGCGTCAACGACAAGAGCAAGTCGCGCATCGTCGTCTCGATTACGAAACTGGCCCGTCCCACCGACGACGACAAGAAGAGCTACGTTTCGGGCTTCATCGACGGCATCGGTGAGCCGCTGACCAAAGCCGGTTTCAAGCTGGCGTCGAACGACGGCGTCGACTTGGACAAAGCCGATTTCTCGAAGCCGTACGGGGCCAACTTGGCATACGAAAACGGGGCCAGCGGAAAAAAGCTGTTCTTCACCATTCGCGTCAGCTTTTCCGATTCGGCGCAAGTCTCGACGGTCATCAGCACGGCCGACAAATCGGCGCTGAAGCCCCTGCTGGAGTGGGTCGATTCCATCAAGGTCAAGTAAACATCTGTCTAGTTGCCGACTTCGCAGATTTTGTTATGATAAGGGCGCACGTGGTCACTGTTGCCGTCGGCTCCTGTGTAGCGGGCGGCATCTTGGGCTGTTGCCAAATTCCTCTTTGCTAGGAAAGCATCTCCGGCGCCGGGGATGCAATTACGAGACAGCCCGACTGGCTGCGTGCCGTTAATTGAACGGATTCGAGTGGCCGCCTGCGGTCCAAAAACGAATCCGTCGGGTCGATTCGGAGATTTGTTCCTTCACGAACGACATTTACCGGGGGGACACGTATGTTAGATCCGCCGGGCTTTTTTCGCTGAGAACGGGGATGGTCCCCGGCTCTCAGAACAATTCAAGAACGCGAACCCCTTTCGCTCTGCCGGGCGGAAGGGGTATTTTATTGCGCAGGGAGTGAGCGGAATTCAGCTCGACAACCATAAAGGGCACCATGAGCGCTAAGAAAACTTCAGTCGCCGTGCCGTTCGAGAGGTACGCCGCACCCGAATATCAGGCCTGGCAGTGGCTGACGCGAAGAAGGCTCAAGGTCTGCAAGAAATGGCTTGATTCCTTCGAGAAATTCTTGGCCGACGTGGGGCCTAAACCCGCTGGACAGTTTTTGACGCTCCTCGATGGCGACAAGCCGTATCAGCCGGGGAATTGCCGCTGGGCGCCCCCGTCGCAACGGAACGTCAAGCCCCGGCAACTCACGTTCGAGGGAGAGACCAAAAGCCTCGCCCAGTGGGCCAAATTTCTGGGCGTCACCCCGCAAGGGCTTAAGAATCGCTTGAAACGAATGACAGTCGACGAGGCGTTGGCTTACACCAAGTACAGCCGGATGGAGAAAAAACCGGCCCGCGGGAGCAAAACCGCAGGCCGCAAGCCCGCGGACCAAAAGCCTGCGGGCCGAAAGGCCGGTAAGAAAAAATAATGCGAGCGAGAGGATTTGAACCTCCACGGGATTGCTCCCGCCAGCCCCTCAAGCTGGTGCGTCTGCCAGTTCCGCCACGCTCGCAAGTAGGGCACGCTGGGCGTGCCGAATGTGGCACGGTCAGGCGATAGAACCGGCACGCACAGCGTGCCCTACGTCGCCCAATTATAGTCGGCGGTGGGTAGACCTCGCAACCGACAGTTTGACATTCCCGAGGCGTCATGGCACAGATCCCGTCCGAAACCGAATCGATCCCGCGAGGATTGCGGGTGCTCGTCGTTGACGACGAGAAGAACATCCGCCGCACGCTCACCGTCTGCCTCGAAGATATCGGCTGCGAGGTGGTCGCCGCCCCGTCGGCCGAAATGGCGCTCGCCGCCGTCACCCAGCGGCCGTTCGACCTCGCCTTCGTCGATTTGAAGATCGGCGAAGCGAGCGGCCTCGATTTGTTGCCGAAGCTCTTGGCCGAGAACCCGAATCTCGCCGCCGTGGTCCTCACTGCCTATGCGACTTTCGACACGGCCGTCGAGGCGATCAAGCGCGGAGCGGCCGATTATCTTCCCAAGCCCTGCACTCCCGATCAAATCCGCCATCTCGTCGCCAAGCTGACCGAGCGGAAGGCGACGCTCGGCCGGCTGGCCGAACTCGATCAGCAACTCAAGCTCGCCGTCCCCGAAACAGTGCTCGAAACCCGCTCGCCGAAGATGCAATCGGCCCTCGACGTCGTTGGCCGGGCCGCCGCCACCGACGTCGCCGTGTTGCTCCGCGGCGAAAGCGGCACGGGCAAGGGAGTCCTCGCCCGCACGCTGCACGCCCAAAGCCGCCGCCGCACGCAGCCCTTCGTCGTCGTCAATTGCCCGACGCTCTCGGAAAACCTGCTCACCAGCGAACTCTTCGGCCACGCCAAAGGGGCTTTCACCGGAGCCGTGCGCGATCAGCCGGGGCGCGTCGAGGCGGCCGAAGGGGGAACGCTGTTCCTCGACGAAATCGCCGAGATCACTCCCGGCCTGCAAGCCAAGCTGCTCCGCTTCTTGCAGGAAAAACAATTCGAGCGGCTCGGCGAGACCCGCACCCGCAAGGCCGACGTCCGCGTCGTCGCCGCGACCAATCGCGATCTCGACGCCGACGTGAAGTCGGGGCATTTCCGCGAAGACCTGCTGTTCCGGCTCAACGTGATCGAGATTCACGTGCCGGCCCTCCGCGACCGGCCGGAGGATCTCGTGATTCTGGCTCAGCGCTTCCTGGCATTCTTCGCCCGCTCCGTCGGCCGCCCAACGCCGGAATTGTCCAAGGCGACCGAAGAGGTGCTGCTCTCGTATGCCTGGCCCGGCAACGTCCGCGAGCTGCGCAACGCGATGGAGCGGGCGCTCATCCTTTGGCCGGCGCAGGTGATCGAACCGCAAGCGCTCCCCGAGCGGATGCAGCCGCACAAAGGGACGGAGCCGAATCTCGGCGGCGATTTCACGCTCGAAGAAATCGAGCGCCGCCACGTGATGTCGGTCCTCGCCCGCACCGCTACGCTCGACGACGCCGCCCGCGTGCTCGGCATCGACAGCTCGACGTTGTGGCGGAAGCGGAAAAAGTACGAGGGCGGGTGAATGACGAATGTCCAATCTCCCTCTCCCCGTGGGAGAGGGCCGGGGTGAGGGCTCTCCGACTCCGCCCATCCGAAAAGTTCCGCGTTGCCTCATGAACATCATCATCAGCGAAACCGTTCCAGAAATGGGCCGCCGCGCCGCAGCCGACGCAGCCGCTCGGCTCCGCGCCGCCATCCGCGACCGCGGCGAAGCAAACCTCATCGTCGCCACAGGCGCATCACAATTCGAGGTGCTCGCCGCGCTCGTCGCCCCTCCTCCGCCCGATCGGTCGCCCGCGACCAACCTTTCTTCTCCCTCTCCCTTGGCGGGAGAGGGCCGGGGTGAGGGTGTGGATTGGTCACTCGTCACCGGCTTCCACCTCGACGAATACCTCGGCCTGCCGATCTCGCATCCCGCTTCGTTTCGCCGCTACTTGAAAGAGCGGCTAGTCGATCGCGCGCCATTTCGGGCATTTCATTACATCGACGGCGAAGCTGACCCCGCCGCCGAATGTCGCCGCGTCGGCGACTTGCTCCGCGCCCATCCGATCGACGTGGCGCTGGTAGGGATCGGCGAAAACGCCCATCTGGCGTTCAACGACCCGCCGGCAGATTTCGCGACGGAAGAACCCTACATCGTCGTCGCTCTCGACGACGCCTGCCGCCGCCAGCAATTCGGCGAAGGCTGGTTCCCCACCTTCGAAGCCGTCCCCACGCGCGCCATCAGCATGTCGATCCGCCAAATCATGCAATCCCGCGCGATCATCTGCAGCGTCCCCGACCGCCGCAAAGCCGCAGCAGTCCACGCGGCCCTCGAAGGCCCCGTCACGCCAGAGGTTCCCGCCTCGATCTTGCAAACGCACCCCGACGCGACGATCTATCTCGACCGGGCCGCGGCGGAATTGATGACGAACGTCAAATGAATGAACAACCGCAGTATGGCGACGACGATTTCACAAATTGACGCTTGGCGCGCGGCACCCTCCGAACACCAGAACTTGGAGTTCAAGGAGGCCAAGGTTCAGTTCGACAACCGCAAGCTCTATAAGTATTGCGTGGCGTTGGCCAACGAAGGGGGCGGCCATCTCCTGTTGGGGATCGAAGATCAAGCGCCGCGGAAGGTGGTGGGGACTGCGGCCTTCAGCGACCCGGTGGAAATGGCGGCGAAGATGTTTCAAACGCTCGGCTTCCGCGTGGATATCGAGGAAGTGATGCATCCCGATGGGCGAGTGCTCGTCTTTCACATTCCCAGCCGTGCGCGGGGAACTGCCTTCGACTTCGAAGGCGCCTACCTCATGCGAGCCGGCGAGGAGTTGGTGCCGATGAGCGAGGACCGGTTGCGGGCGATCTTTGCCGAGGGGCAGCCCGATTGGCTCGCCCAGGCGGCATTGACGGACTGCAACGATGACAAGGTAGTGCAACTCCTCGACACCCAGAGTTATTTCGACCTGCTGCATCTACCGTATCCGGTGAACCGAGCCGGCGTGCTGGACCGATTCGAGGGCGAGAAACTCATCGAACGCGTGGAAGCCAGTTGGACGATCACGAATTTGGGAGCGATCCTCTTCGCCAAGAAACTGCAGGAATTCGACCGACTGGGCCGCAAGGCTCCGCGAGTGATCGTCTATGAGGGAACGAGCAAGTTGAAGACGAAGTCTGACACTGTTGGCACATATGGCTACGCGGTCGGATTTCAGGGATTGGTGGAATTCATCAACGGGTTAGTGCCGTCGAACGAGGTGATCGAACAGGCGCTGCGGCGGGAAGTAAAGATGTTCCCCCGAATCGCCGCACGCGAATTGGTCGCGAATGCGCTTATCCACCAGGATTTCACCGAATCGGGAAATTCAGTCATGATCGAGATCTACGATGACCGGATGGAAATCTCGAACCCTGGTAAGCCGTTTATATCGCCGGATCGGTTCATCGACGAATACGAGTCACGCAACGAACGGTTGGCCGATCTCATGCGACGGCTGGGCATCTGCGAGGAGAAGGGGAGCGGGATCGACAAGGTGATTCAGGCGGTCGAAGACTACCAACTCCCCGGACCTGATTTTCGCGTAGGCGAACGCCGCACGACCGCTGTGCTTTTCGCTCACCTCGACATTGAGGATATGAACCGGAATGACCGCATTCGGGCGTGCTACCAGCATTGCTGCCTGCGGTATGTAATGAACGAGCAGATGACCAATCAAAGCCTGCGCGAGCGGTTCAATCTGCCGACCGGCAAGGCGGCGACCGTATCTCAAATCATTGCGGCGACTTTGGATGCTGGAAAAATCAAGGTGGCAGACGCGGCACAGAAGGCCCCCCGATACAGGAGCTACATTCCCTTCTGGGCGTGAGATTCTTACTTAAAAACAAAGGTAGCGGTAAACGATATTTGTACACAAGTCATTGACTGAGCACGACTTGCTTACTTAAACGCTAATCGCCAATCCCCATGAACGAAGCTGAAACCCGCGCCGAACATATCGACCGCGCGCTGGCCGTCGCGGGTTAGGGTGTCGCCGAGGAGAGCCGCGTTCGCCGCGAAAATCCGCCTACGCTGGACCGGAATACCGTGGTGCGACATCGCGCCGCGGCCGTCGTCGATTGAACGGTCCCATCCCCGCTTGTAATTCGTCATTCGGCATTGGCCATTCTTTAGACCGCGGTCATTTACTTTCGATCCCGAGGATTGAATCCAATCTTTTCCACAGGGGTGCGAACAGAGGGTTCGTGAAATCGTGTTGCGTGAGATCGACGTGGTTCTTCAGCCATTCAAGGTAGCATGGCCTTTCAATTTGGGCATAGTAGAGATGAAGCTGATGGTTCGCGTTACCGATGAGGGTCGGTAGATTGTGGATGTGATCGGCCTCGGCGAAGATTCTCTCTCTGTCGCCGCCAGCGGCAAGGCTGCGAATCGTCAAGATTCCGTCGCGAAGAATCTGCAAATAGATCTCGTCGAGTTCGTTCATTCGTCATTTACCCGCCGTCAGCCATCCCTGTGCCTTCAACCATTCCGCGGCCCGATCCGGCCAGTGGCAGACTTCGTTTTTCGACGGGCGGAGGCCATAGCCGTGGCCGCCGGTGGGGTAGATGTGCAGTTCGGCTGAGGCTTTCGCATTCTTGAGTGCGAGGCCGTAGGCGAAGGCGTTTTCGACGTGGACCGGGTCGTCTTCGGCCATGACGATGAAGGCCGGCGGGGTGTGGGCCGTGACTTTGATCTCGGGGGCGAGCGTCAAGCTGGTGTCCTTGGTCGTGAGATAGGCGGGGTAGATTAGGATCGTGAAGTCGGGACGGCAGCTTGTTTTGTCGGCGTCGTCGATGGCCGGGTAGGTGCGGTCGTCGAAGGTGTTGCTGGCCGCGGCCGAGAGATGGCCGCCGGCGGAGAAGCCAAGGATCCCGATCCGCTTGGGGTCGATGCCCCACTCCTTCGCCCGGCTGCGGACGATGCCGAGCGCCCGCTGGGCGTCTTGCAGCGGCGGCTCGTATCGGGGCAGCCCTTTGCGCACCGGCACGCGATACTTGAGCAGCACGCCGGTCACGCCGATCGAATTGAGCCATTCGCAGACTTCGGTCCCTTCGAGATCGTAAGCGAGGATGCTGTATCCGCCGCCGGGGCAAATGACCACGGCCGCGCCGGTGTCCTTATCGGCCGCCGGACGATAGAGCGTGATTGTCGGCTTGGTCACGTTCCCCAGGCGAATGATCCCGCTGCCGGGGCTGGTGTCCTTCTCTTCGCCGATGTCTCCCTTCTCCCCGGGCGCGGTGCCGGGCCAAAGCGCGATGATTTCATGCTTGGCGTCGGTCTTCGCGGGCTCGTCGCCAACGGCGAGGCGATTTGACATGACGGCAACAGCGGCGATGCAAAAAGCGAATTGGGAGATGGAATTCATAGATGCGCCGGGGGGAGATGTTGGAAGGTTCGGGTTCGATGCTATAGATTAGGCTCGCCCGCTTGCTCACGCAACTCGCCAAGGAACTCAGCCATGGAATACCTCATCGTCGAAGCGAAGGACAAGGCGATCAATCTCCAAACGGCGGTGAATCAGTATATCCAAGAAGGATGGACGCCGATTGGCGGCGTTGCCGTCGAGTATTCGACCCATAGCCGCTATTGGTGGTATTATCAGGCGATGATCAGGGAATCGGATGCCGCGGCGGATTGATCGCGCGAATACAAAACCCAGCCTACGAAATTCGCCGCACCCGATCGACGGTCTCCCGCGCTTCGCGGCAGCGGGCGCGGATTTCGGTCCAGTCGCCGGTGGCGAGCGATTCCTTCTTGGCGAGCCAGGTTCCCCCGATCGCGGCGACCGTCGGACAAGCCAAATAAGCCGCCAGATTCTCGGCCGTGACGCCCCCCGAGGGCATGAATTTCAGCCCCGTGTGGCCAAACGGGCCGGCCAGCACATTCATCAGCCCCGGCCCGCCCAATATCGCGGCCGGAAACAGCTTAAGCACCCGGCAACCAAGCGCCAACCCGCGTTCGATCTCGCTCGCCGTCGCCACGCCGGGCACGAACGGCAGGCCGATCCGGGCCGCTTCAACAACCACTTCAGGATTCAAGCCGGGCGCGACTCCGAATCGCGCTCCCGCTTGCT
>Ga0207043_1018_pt2 | contig 24004 bp, 24 predicted proteins | sample Alteio_BWMinCont_71_FD_153304 | JGI IMG/M metagenome (GOLD analysis project Ga0207043, IMG submission 153304) | Enriched cells from forest soil in Barre Woods Harvard Forest LTER site, Petersham, Massachusetts, United States -... | ecosystem: Environmental > Terrestrial > Soil > Temperate forest >... | reverse complement strand
AGGGAAAAGAGATGGAAACCTTCATCGAGTTTTACCTCGAGCCTGAGATCCTGCAGGAATTCCGCTTCTCCCATCCCGTAGCGCATCTGGATTTAAAGCCCCATATTGGAATGGACGAGGCGGGTAAGGGAGACTATTTCGGACCGCTCTGCATCGCGGCTGTTTTTGCTGATGGGGAAGGGATCAAAAAACTCCAGGAAATGGGAGTCAAGGACAGCAAGCGATTTTCCGATGAACCTTTAAAAAAACTAGCCCAAAAGCTCCGCGCGGCATTTCCTTATACTGTGATCAGGCTCTTTCCGATGAAATACAACGAGCTGCATGCGAAGTTCAAAAATTTGAATCGTCTATTGGGCTGGGCGCACGCTTCGGCTCTGGGAGATATGGTTGAAAAGACCGGATGCCGCGATGCGCTCCTCGACCAATTCGCCGAAAAGTATGTGATGGAAAACGCTTTGAAGCAAAAGAAGATCGAGGTCCATCTCGAACAAAAGGTGCGCGGGGAAGAAGATCTCGTCGTTGCAGCCGCCTCGATCCTTGCGCGGGCAGGTTTTCTTGAAGGGCTCGCCAAATTGTCCGAAGAATATGGAATTACGCTTCCCAAAGGGGCTGCTTCCATTGTTGTGGATACAGGACAAAAACTGGTCGCGAAATTTGGCCCTGAAGTGCTACAAAAAGTAGCAAAGACCCACTTCAAAACAACAAACGAAATCATTTAATGCTACTGTCGTTAAAGATTCAGAATCTGATCTTGATCGAGCAGGCTGAAATCCACTTCGGCCCTGGATTGAACATCCTGACCGGAGAGACCGGCTCAGGAAAATCGGCCATCCTGACAGCGATCCGCCTCATCTCGGGTGAAAGGGCCGAGACTCAAATGATCCGCAAAGAGTCCCTTCTAGCTATCGTAGAGGCCTCTCTCTCTACTCTGGACTTGGACCTTCTCGAAGAAGAAGGGATCGCTCTCCCTCTCCCAGGAATGCCGATCACCATCCGCCGAGAGATCCATCGCTCAGGAAAAAACCGTTGTTTCATCAATGACAGTCTGGTGAACGTTTCTCTTTTGCGCAAATGCGTCAGCCATGCGATCGAACGGGTCGATCAAAGCAGCTCCCAGGAACTTTGCTCTCTCGAGGAGCAGAGAAAAATGCTCGATGCGACCGCCGATCTCGGAGCTGTTATCACCCAATTCTCCCAATCCTTTACCGAGGAGAAAAAATTCGAGGCCGAACTCCTCCGCTTAACCCAATCTCAAGAATTGCGGGAGCGGGACCTAAAATGGGCGGAAGAGGATCTTTCTGCCATTGAAGAGGCCGATCTGAAAGAAGGGGAAGAAAAGACCCTTTCGCAGCAGCACAACCTATTAACCCATGCCCAAGAGCTCCTTGAAAAGATCGGGACCCTCTCCTCGACTTTCTCTGAGGGGCCTCATCCTTTAGTAACCTTACTGAAACGATGCCAAGCCACTTTGGAAAGCTGCGTCCGGTTCGATCCGAAAATCAGCCCCATTGCAGACTCAGTCAAAAGCGCGGCGTTGGAGTTGGAAGAAGCGGGCCGGTGGCTCCATTCCTATGCGAACCGCCTCGAAGCGGATCCTCAAAGACTGGATGCCATTGAAAAGCGGATCGGAACGATCGAAGCGACCAAGCGCCGTTTTGGAGGCTCCTTCGAAGAAGTGCAAAAAAGACGCCTTCAGCTAAAAGACAAGATCGATACTCTCCTTTCTCTCGACACGCAAATCGAGACAGTCCAAGCATCCTTAAAAGAGCTCCAGCAAAAGAATCTCTCCTCCAGCCTAGAGATCTCAAAGAAGCGCAAAGCAGCAGCCCTTTTCTTCAACAGCCAAGTGCTCCGCGAGTTGAAAACATTGAACCTTCCCCATGCTCAATTTTCCGTTTCGATCGATCCAAAACCCCTCTCGGCCAATGGGGCGGACGAGATCCATTTTCTTTTTTCCGCCAATCCGGGAGTCCCCCCGATTCCTTTGGAGCAATGCGCCAGCGGCGGAGAGCTTTCGCGGCTTCTCCTCGCGGTGAAGACGATCCTTTCTGAAAAAACAAGCTGTGCTTGCCTTGTCTTCGATGAGATCGATAGCAATGTCGGAGGGCAGACGGCGACCATTCTCGGAGAGAAGCTGAATACACTCTCCCAGAAAAGACAAGTCGTCTGCGTGACCCATTTTGTTCAAGTCGCCAAGTGCGCTATGCACCATTTCCTCGTCTCTAAATCTGAGCGAAAAGGTCTAGCCTTCACTTCCATTGCAAAGCTTTCCCCTGCTGAGCGCAATCAGGAATACAGCCGCATGCTCGGATGCTTATGATCGGTTCGAAAATTCTAGCTTTATTGCAATAACTTCCTCTAAAGTCCTTACTTCATTTTTTTGCCAGGGAGAAAAAAATGGGTAAAACAAGTTTTCCAGGTCATCTTTCTCGAGAGAACCACTTTAGCAATGCTTATCTAAAAGATAGGCCTCCTCAGTTATATGGGCCGCCCGAAAAAATTTCGAATGGGAATCGCTTCTTGAAACCGCCAAATGCCAATATCCCATCAGTCGTTGACCAATTGCTTCGGAAGCAAGGGCAACTATTTTTTAGGAGAGAACGCGTTGATCGTTTCCAAATAGAATCGAATTCCCTACTTGAGAAGATAAGACGAGTTTTCATGCAAAGGGCGATAGGAGGTTAGAGAAAAAAGAGAAGCTGTCACGAACGGGAAGGTGAGGCAGCTCGCTCGGCTATTTTTTACTTTGAGAATCATCTTTAGATTCGATGACAACTTTGGCATCCATTGAGAAAAGGGGGAGAAGCCTTTTTTCAAAGTAAGCAAGAGATTGTTCTAAAATAGTAGTGCTATCCTTCATTTCTTTGAGCCAGCGAACGAGCAATATTGTGGCGATGCGTGGAGGCGCTTCTGTAAGATGGCAAAAGAGAGAGGCAAGAACCTCCCCTAATTGCGCAACATCTTCGCTTCTATGCCAGGGATTGGAGTCCGCCAAGCCAAAATCTGCGAGGAAGGCAGTCCGCCTTTCAGTCATTGGATCTAACGCTAGAAGGATATTTTTGGGGTTTAAATCACGATGATAGATATGTTTACTGTGCATCCTAGTCAGGCCCAGAATGATTTGATGAGCTAGATCGGATATCTCCGACAGAGGCCTTTGCGGCCCGGCGAGGTATTTTTTTAGCGATTCATTGGCCAGTTGATAAATGAACGCCACTTTGACCCGTCCCTCCGCTCCCCGATATTTGAGAATCGAAAAAGTAGGAATGATGTTCTCTTCACGATTCAACGCAATATGTGTGTTTGCCTCATTCCTTAGCTCCTTAGGTTCTGAAACGAATCGATTCTTGTTATAATTTTTTTCTCTGTTAGAGGTACTCAGGATAACGACAGCCCTGGCATCCCATGTGCCTGTTTGATAATGAAACGTCAGAGTTACCTGTTTATAGAAACCCTCCCCTATCGATTCATCGCCGACTCTTCTTCTGTTAAAATGCACATAAACCGAGTGGTCTTTTGGATTGTACTGAATCGATCGAGGGAGCTGGTCGGAAGGATGGATAAATTCCTCTTTTCCTTGAGCCTTCCATTTCTCAAAATTTTCCTGTACAAAGGTCTGAATCTTGATGGATTCTTCTTCAGAAAGGCGCTTTTTAAGCTCAGTCAGGATGGCTTCGCTATCAAGCACCGGCGCAGGGTGAGGAGGAGGATCGTAGAGATACTCAACACACTGAGGATCGCTCGTGATAATTACATTTTGATCGATATTTACAGGCCAAGACATTAAATAATTATATACCGTTTTTAAATAAAACACAATAAACAATCAAGTATACAATAAAAACTATTCAATATTAATTTGACTAATATTTCCGTTTTTTATAAAATCTTTACAAACAAAAAACTAAAGGTAAAAAAATGAGTCCCGTTGCAGGTGTAAATAATAATTATACGTTTTTTCAGAATGCTGTCCGAGCTCCAGCGCGCATCTTGGGCTTTATCCAAAAAAATATGGGGGCCGTTTTTACGATAGCCTTTTTAGCAATTGCGATTTTTAGTGTTCCAGGAGCCTTTGCAGCGAAGCAAAATAGAAGCAATGAATTTACCGCCTCCCCGAGCGGAGTTGTGAATCTTCAAGCAGATTCCTATGGAGATTTGGCCAATTACACCCAATACTATTCTCCCCTAGAATTGGAAGAGATGAAAAAAACGATTGAGAGCTATGATCTGTTAAAGGCCAAATATGAAGAAACTGCGAAAAAAATCGATTCTACGATCAAAGAAACAAAAGACAAAGCTTCTCTTAAGACTTTGAAAAAATCGGCACAAACGCTCAAGCAAGCGCAAACGAATACCGATAAAAATCAGGAAAAGTTTAAGAATTTTGTTAAAACAAACCACGAAGAGCGGCAAAAAAAATCGAGCCGCAAGAGATCTGGATAGATATTAAAGTATCCCCCTCGATAGAAAAGATCTTACAATGAGTTCAATGCAGCAAATGCTTGATCGATCAAGATCCGGATTTCCGTGTCAATTTCCTCTGCTGTTTTCAAAGACGCGAGGGACTCTTTCTCAGGAAGTACAAAGCCAATATTTTTGAATGCTGTCTGGCCATCCCTTTTTTCCACTATGAGTGTGATGGCCTGAGGAATGATGGGATCGAGTTCTTGAGGACCCGCAGAAGTTGGACAGATACCCGTGCCTTGAAAAGAGAATGTGATACTGCCATATTCCTGCCCATACTTTTCTTGGGCATAGGTTCGCGCAGACCGGGCTCCTTGAGTGAAATTCTGACCTGCAAGTTTTGCATTGAAACGATCTGTAAGGCAGCGTTCTGGAACCTGCCTGTTATTCAATCGTTTGAAAGCAGGGAAAGGATCATCATCGATGAAATCAATTTTGCGTTTTGTTATCCGTATCGGACCTTCTTTGAATCGCAGGCTTAAGATTCGATCCCTCTCATCCAAATCGAGATCTTTTTTGACGACAACCTTAGGATCTATTGGATTTCCAACATAACAATCGCAAAGGACATCAATACCTCCTTTCAACCGCTGAGTATTATGTTCGCTGACCATCATGGCAACCCGATGGGCCAAGTCCTTGTATGCATAATAGCCAACGACTCTCTTTGTCTCTTGAGTCCATGGATAGGTTTTTGTACTGACTTCGTAAAACACCTTCTTATCTGGCTCAATCATTGAATTGACTTTTTCGTCTGGTTTCCGTTTTAGGGCTTCGGAGAATCGAAGGCTCAGGACCCGGTCACGCTCATCCAAATCGAGATCTTTTTTGATGACAGCCTTAGGATCTATTGGATTTCCAACAAAACAATCGCAAAAGACATCAATACCCCCTTTCAGCCTCTGCATATTATGTTCGCTGACCATCATGGCAACGCGATGCGCCAAGCTTTCAGATGCATAATAACCGACGACTCTCCTTGTCTCCTGAGTCCATGGAAAGGTTTTTATGCTGACTTCATAAAATCTCTTTACCGAGGCCAAAAAAACTCCCAATTCTAAAAATTTGAAGCCAAGGATTTTATCGATCCTATTAAGTTTGTGTCAAAGAGGAGGAGCAGGGTCCTGAACATTTCTCTCAGTATTTGAATATTAAGGATGAAAATGGTAGAACGAACGTTTTGAGTTAGGTTGCATGAAAAAATGGATTCCCCTCTTTTTTATCGCAGCGCTCTCGTTGGGAGCGCAAGAAGAACCGTCCCGATCACTCTTCGACTATCATCCAATCCACGTCGGAGGAAATCTGATCCGTCTTGGGAAAGCAGATGTGACGCTGCGCCGCGGCGATAAACATAGCGGCAATCTCTACTATCGGAAAAGCAATGCTTTTCTCTTCATGCTTTTGCCGATCAGCGAGTGCTCTTATTTCTTTCCCCGAGTCGAGTGGAACACATTCACGCTCGCCTGGAATAAAAATCCCAAGTTCCACAAAAACCATTATTATTACTCACAGTTCGCTCTCACCTTTTATACTACCTCCGTCGAAAAATGGCGCTGGATTCTGCGTGGAGAATATAACATCGATCTAGAGCATTTTTCGAGGCCGAGTCTCTATGGCCTCTTTACAGGATTCGTGTGGGGATCTTACCAGATCCACCGGAAGTGGCATTACCACGTTGGGATTTTGGGCTATACAGGCATGGAAGGACAAGAGGTCTATCCTGTGATCGGCCTCGATTACGCTCCCAACAAGAAGTGGCTATTTCAAGTCGTCTTTCCCATGGTCTATGCGATTGAGTACAATCTGACGAAGAATTGGCGCTTTTCCTTGAAGGGGCGGCCCTTGAAAGAGAGATTTCGCACGGGTTCGAATGAGCCTCAGCCCCGCTCCGTCTTTAATTATTCGTCTATGGGCGCCGAGTTCAATGTCCACTATGAAATCCCGATGCGCTTCGAGTTCGAGGCCTATGCGGGGTATAATTTCGGCGGTTCGTTCTACATCAAAAACAGGTTTGGGCATAATGCCCTCTACACCGATGTTGGAGGATCTCCTTACGCGGGCCTAAGTATCGACTACGCCTTCTAAAGTAGCAAGCGGGCATCGTTCAACAGGGACATGTAGCTCTATTCATCGCAAAGAACGCAAAGACGCAGAGATCGCGAAGAAGAAAAAAATAGGAATTTCTAAGAGTATTTCCTTTGCGTGCTTCGCGTCTTTGCGTTCTTTGCGTTGAATAAAGCCAGGTGACCTTGAGAACCCCAGACCGTAAGTCTACATGCGGGGGGCTTCTCCCCGCCTCAGTGCTCTCAGTGTGCTCAGTGGTGAAATATTGGGGGGTGCGGGGGGCATCCCCCCGCCCGTGGTTTGATCTTTATGTTATTCAGAGAGTTCGAAGGAATCGAGGAAACGGCCAAAGACTTTCTCATCCAGCTGCCCTTTCAATCCTTCCATCGCAATTAAATAGAGCTTGTTCCCAACCATGAGCGCTTGCCCTCGGAAATAGCTCTTTCCGCTTTGGACTAAAAAGTTGATCGCCGGATATCCAGAATTTTCGACGAGATCTGCAAAAATCAGCTGGTTGTCAGGATGATGCCCCAGAATGCCTTTCAAAAGACCTTCCAGCCCCGCTACTTCATGCCCGCCGGATAGTGGCATTGGATAGGTGGCGATGAGGAGGAGGAAGACGCCGCGGTCTTCAAAGGGAGCAATGTAGACATCGTAGTTGAGCCGGAATTGGCCATCGGCAATGGGCAGCGATTGTTGGATGAGCTGCGGATTCGTTGGGAACGAAATCTGGCATTCTCCATTTTTCGCATGGACCTGCTTCCATCTCGGAGCTGAATCTGTATACTCTTCCGCATGAGCTGCCGAACGGAAAAAAAGATGCGCCGCAAAAAGGGCCAAAGCCAGGAACCAAATCCCTATTTTTTTCATCATTTCTTTTTTCACAGAGCCCTCCTTAATACTTCGAGGCATGTTCCGTCATTCCAAGCTTGAAATGCGGTTTTTGATTGTTCTGGAGGTGTCCCTGCTAAGAATACAAGCAGCACCCAGAGAATGGCGAATGCAATGCCGACGATCAGGCCAGCGACGATGACGTTTAAAATAGCCCTTAAAACGGAATAATTTTGCACTTCAGACAAAGCATTCAAATAAATGACCAATGACCAGACGGCTAAAATCACTTTCGAAATCAAAATGAAGAAAAGCAATGTGATTTGTCCGTCGGACAAAAGATATCCTTCTGGAAAATTGAGAAAGAGCTGCCCCCCGAAAAAGAAAATCATCAGGAGCCAAAGGGGAATATTTATGATGAGAGGAACCGAAGCCCAGGCATAGGCTGCCCGGATTGTCTGAAAGGTTCCTTGCCCCTTAAACCATTTCCCTGTCCACGAGACCATCCAACTCCAAAAAGCGAATGCGATATAGCCCCAGATCGGCGCGAAGATAATCGCTATAATAAGGATCGGCAAAGGACCTAAGGCAGAGCCTAAAGAGATCGATTGGAACATATTTAAAAGAGAGGAAAATCCGTAGATGGCCGCAAGAAGCCAAAGGGAACGGTTCGGATTCTCTGCCACGATTCTAACAATGGTGGCTCGAGGATGCACCCAGATTGAGGCCCAGGGGCTTTGAGGTTTATGTTCTTGGTTCATTTTCTTTCCAAATTCTCGGGTGCCCCCATCTACTCTAGCGCACACGGGGATCGTGGTACAAAGAGCTTGCGCTCTTTTGCACCTGTAGCTCAGCTGAGTATCTAGGGGCACCAGAGAATTCCAGGGCATGCGCCCTCAGAGGGTGGTATCAATTTTATCGCCCTGCAGATCAGGAGAGATTTTCGAGGGATTTTTGCGCTGTCCGACGCGGGGAATATTCCCCGCGATATTTTCAAGGAGCAAAGCGCGAAAAGACCCGAAAAGATCCCTGAGATGCCGGCGAGTTAAATTGATGCCGCCCTCAAAGCTAATTTTAAATTTAAAGATTGTTTTTTAGAAACAATTAAATAAAGAAAAATCCAAACAAAACGAAATTAACGGCTTACCAAGTAAATATACCTAATTATATTGAAGAGAGTGAAGAATATGATGAAGGAGATGATAAAGGATAGCACGACATTGGAAAGGGCTCGTCGAATCGTAAACCCTTGGACTTCCCTGAGGGTCTGGACTAATAGGATCAAGGACCAAAGGCCCAAAGCCAATGAAATGAAATTGATGAAAAGAGATGAAGGACCCCCGCCGTCCTGAACAAAGGTGAGGTCAGGGTGAGCGGCTAAAAGGATTACCCACATGAAAACGCTGATTGAAAATGGGATGCGCGACCAAGCTAAGGCGGCCCGAAGATGGGAAGAGGGCGCCTGCCCTTTCAGCCACCTTCCTGTAAAGTGGAGTATCCACCCCATGAAATAGAGCCAGATGAACCCGGCAATAGGAGATAGGATTGCTGCAACGAGTAGGATTTGGTAGAAGGGATAAGAGATACCGAGCGACCACCAGTTCGCATAAAATAGGAAATTATCAAGCGCATAGATGGCCGAGAGAATGAGAACGCCCTGCTTCGGGTTGGAATGGACAATCTCCCGAATGGTGCTTTTTGGCTTGGCCCACATGGTCAGCCAAGGCGCCCCTTGAGACATAGAACCACCGCTTTTGAGGGTAAGAAAGTTATTCTAAGTCGTCTTCTGCATCGAATTCATCGTCGAATACGATTTCGAGGCACTGCCCTTCCTCCTCAAAATTTTCATCCAAATCATCGCCCAACACGAGAGATTCGTCTTCCGCCTGGTCGGCAACCTGTTTCTGGTTGGGGACCTGCTTATGGGCCGTTACAGCCGTGGTGGACGCCATCAGAGCGAAGGCGGTAGTCAGAACTAGCATAGATAGACCTCCTAAAATGCATTAAGAGAAGTCTAATTTATTGGGTTGCTTTTCGTAAAGGATTGAGTAGATAGGGGGTCTGGAAAATAAATTCCGAAGCGAGGAGCTTGGACGGTACTGCGCGAGTGCTTGAGAGGAGAAGTTCATCGGCCGCTAAGCCATAACGGAGCCGGAGGGCCCATGGGGGAATTGATATTTGTGAAAATTCTTTTTGCTGAACTGGATTTGGGGAAACGAGATTGATGGGGCCTTCCAGGGAGTCATGGTCCAGAATATGTTCAACAGCCCGGATCAAATCTTCCCTCTCGATCCAGCTGATCCACCGATTTTTAGGGCCAAGTCCCAATGGAAGGCATGTCTTCCCTTTTGGCCCGACGACCTTTCCGAAGCGCATGTGCGCTGTCCTGGATCCCCGGTTCTCAATTGCATAGCTGGCTTTTTCCCATTCGCAGCAGACATTTGCGAGAAATCCCCTCCCCGGATCGCTTTCTTCAGTTAAGATTTCTTCTCCCCGGTCTCCATAGAATCCAACAGCTGAAGCGGAGAGGAATACTTTGGGCGGAGAGTAGAGCTGGGATAGGATTTGGGACAAAAGGAGTGTCCCGACTGTTCGGCTGAATAAGATTCTTTTGCGCTCCAGTTTAGACCAGCGCCCTAAAGAAATCGGCTCGCCCGCCAAGTGGATGACTGCATCAAACCCTTCAAAATCCTCTTTGCGCGCCTTTGCGCCTTCGGGATCCCAAATAATAGAGCCATCTTCTTTTTTGCTGCCGGATCTGGCAAGTCTCAGAACCTCATGCCCTTTTGACAAAAGGCGATCGAATAAGGGCCTTCCAATGAAACCGGAGGCCCCTGATAGAAGAATGCGAGACATTCAGCTTAGTCTTTCTTGCAGCATTTGCAGCTAGGACCGCATTTGCATCCGCAGCCACAGCAGCTGACAAGATAGGAAATGCCATAGAGTCCAGCCAGGCCGACGAGTGCGAAAATCACCCTCGTCACCATGGAAGCCATGCCGAAAAGATGAGAGACTACATCATATTTAAAAAAGCCCACAAAGCCCCAGTTCAATGAACCGATGACCATGAGAAGCAATACTAAAAAGCGAAGAGCTTTCATTGAAGTCCTCCTAACAGGGGTTTTCCCCTTTACTTCATAGTAAAAGAAATTTCATTGATTGTCACTGTTCTTCGTTGACTCTGGAAAAGGGAAATGGTATTTTTTAGAGACGGTTTTTATGGCGCAATTTGATTCTCAAGCTCTTGAACATTTGAAGAAACTCTGCCGGATCGACTGCACTCCAGAAGAAGATGTGGAACTTTTGGACAGTTTGAAGCGGGTGCTGGACTATGTGGGCCAGCTCAACGAAGTGAACACGGAAGGGGTAAAAACCTGCCGCTATGTGCTTCGCTCCATGCTCAAGAACCAGATGCGGGAAGATGAGGTGAAAGATCTCCTCCCCCGTGAACAGTTCCTCGCCAATGCGCCAGACCAAATCGGGGGGATGATCCGCGTACCTCCCGTCTTGAAGGCCCCATGAAACCGTTCCATCTCTGTTCTGCGATCGAACTGCGGGACGCCTTTCTAAAGGGCGAAGCGTCAGCCGTCCAGATAGCCGAGCACTTCATTTTAAGGATCGAAAAACACAATAAGGAGATCGGAGCCTTCCTGTCGGTTTTGGGCCCCCGCGCTCTTCTGAAAGCGGAAGCTCTCGATAAAAAACGGGCCCATAACAAGCCCCTCGGAAAAATGGCTGCGATCCCCGTCGCGATCAAAGACAACATGCATATTCAAGGGGAGATCACCACCTGCGGCTCCAAATTCTTGAAGAATTATAAAGCTCCTTTCGAGGCGACCGCCGTAAGGCTTCTGGAAGAGGAAGACGCCCTTTTGATCGGGAAGACAAACCTCGATGAGTTCGCGATGGGCTCCACAAATGAAAACTCAGCCTACTTTCCGGCGCACAATCCGTGGAATCTCAAATGCGTTCCGGGTGGTTCTTCCGGAGGTTCCGCTGCCGCAGTCGCAGCTCGCCTCGCCCTGATTGCCACGGGAAGCGATACGGGAGGCTCCATCCGCCAGCCTGCCGGGTTTTGCGGAGTCGTTGGATTCAAGCCCACCTACGGCCGCGTTTCCCGCTATGGCCTGGTCGCATTCGGCTCTTCGCTCGACCAAATCGGTCCCCTCTCCGCCACGGTCGCCGACGCCGCTTTGTCCATGGAAGTGATGGGCCGCCACTGCCCCCATGACGCAACCAGTTTGGACCTGCCTGGGGAATCGTACACCTTTCCCAAAAATCTAGACGAAATCAAAATCGGGGTCCCCTGGAGCTTTTTGGAAAACCTGAAACCCGACGTCCGGGACAACTTCAACCACTCCCTTGATACATTAAAATCGCTAGGCGCAAAAGTGATCCACATCGATCTCGACATTTTGAAATACACTGTTGCCGTCTATTACATCCTCGCGACCGCGGAAGCGTCGACCAACCTCGCCCGCTTCGACGGGATCCGGTACGGCGTCCGCTCCAGAAACGCGAAAACCCTCGAAAATATTTACGAATATTCCCGGAAAGAGGGGTTTGGGCCCGAAGTGAAACGGCGGATCATGCTAGGCACTTATGTTCTTTCCGCAGGCTATCAAGACGCCTATTACAAAAAGGCGCAGAAAGTGCGCACGTTGATGCTCGACGCATTCGAAAAAGCATTCTCCGACTGCGATGCGGTCGCCTTGCCGATCGCCCCATCCGGGGCATTCGAAGCCGGCTCGATCCACGATCCTTTGGAGATCTATTTGCAGGACATTTTCACGATTCCGGCGAATCTTGCCGGGCTTCCTGCAGTCAGCGTCCCTTCAGGTTATGACAGCCGCGGCATGCCGCTCGGACTCCAAATCATCGGCCCCCAGATGTGCGATGTACCCGTATTGCAATACGCCCATGCCTACGAGCAAGCATCCCGCCATATGCAGATCCCTCCCTCATACATCGGGAGTTCCAAATGAAAGATCTGCCCTACGAACTTTGGGAACCCGTAATCGGCCTGGAGATCCATGTTCAGCTCAATACCAAATCGAAGCTGTTCAGCACCGCTCCCAACCGATTCGGTGATGAGCCCAACACCAATATTTCGGTTGTATGCACCGGCCAGCCAGGGGCTCTTCCAGTTCTCAACAAAGAGGCCGTCCGGAAAGCGGTGCAGTTTGGCTTAGCCGTTGGCAGCAAGATCAATCTCATCAGCAATTTCGACAGGAAATCCTACTTTTATCCCGACAGCCCTAGAAATTTCCAGATCACCCAGTTTGAAAATCCCCTCCTCGTTGGCGGCCTTGTCACAGCTGATGTCAATGGCAAGACGATGACATTCCAAATCAATCGGGCCCACATCGAAGACGACGCCGGGATGCTGAAGCATTTCACCTCTTTTGCGGGAGTCGACTACAACCGCGCAGGCGCCCCTCTCATCGAAATCGTCTCAGAACCCTGCATCCACTCTCCACGCGAAGCGGCTGCCTACGCCATGGCGGTGCGCGCCATCGTCCTGTATCTCGACGCCTCCGACGGCAACATGGAAGAAGGCTCTTTGCGCATCGACGCGAACATTTCTGTCCGCCCCAAAGGCGAGAAAGGGCTCCGTCCCCGGATCGAGATCAAAAACATGAACTCGTTCACCTTTCTCGAAATGGCGATCGAAGCGGAAATCAGCCGCCAAATCGCCCTCTACATCAACAATCCACAGCGCGCCCCTATCGAGCTCATCCCTCCGGGAACTTACCGCTGGGATCCCGACACGAAACAAACGATTCTGATGCGCCGCAAAGAAAGCGCCGATGATTACCGTTACTTTCCCGAGCCCGACCTCGTCCCCATTGTTCTCACTGAATCGTACATCGACGAGCTTCGCTCCACTCTCCCCGAACTCCCCCACGACCGCTTCAGACGCTACGTGTCCGATCTCAATCTCACTGAATACGCCGCCTCGACTCTAATCAATGAGAAGATGCTCTCCGACTACTTTGAGGAAGCGCTCAAAATTTGCAAAAACGCCCGCTCTCTCTGCAATTGGATCACTGTCGAATTCGCAGGCCGGCTGAAAGAAAAGGGAAAGACGCTTCTCGACATCGGAATTCCTCCTGCCCACCTCGCTAAACTCGTACAGATGATCGAAGAAAACCAGATCACGGGCCGCATCGCGAAATCAGTCGCCGACGAAATGGTCGCCTCTCCTGGAATGGACCCGGAGGCGATTGTCCGCCAAAATCCAGATTATCAGCCTGTCGGCGACATCGCCTCGATCGAACCTTTGGTCGATCAAGTTCTCGCAGAAAATCCTCAGTCCATCGCCGACTTCAAGCAAGGGCGCGACAAGGCCTTTGCATTCCTTGTTGGCTCCGTGATGAAACTGACCCGCGGCAAAGCCTCTCCTCAAGTCGTTAACGAACTCCTCCGCAAAAAAATCTCCCAAAAATAGAGAGAGCCCTTCACTGCTGCCCCTATTTGATCCACAATTGGTCCATGAAATTCCCCAGAGGTTAAAACCCATCTGTCTTACTATCAGTAAATAACATTTTCTCTAAAATTGTTTTATATTCCTTTTCAGCCAAGTTACAAAAATGTATTAAAATAATATTTTTTAAATTCCACAAAACATCGCACACAGTTAAAATAGAAAAATAATGACAACTTCAACTAAAAATGAATTAACTCAGAGCGATTGGGAAAATGATCTTAAATATCAACTTCGGAAAGAAGAGATTTCAGGCGAAACTGTCGACTTGGGATCTATTCTCGATACCCAAGGATTTTCTAGGCAAATCAAGAACATTCACTTTACCAAGTTCAATTTTTACAACTTCATCCTTACCAACCTGGAGTTCCATGATTGCAATTTTTCAGAGTGCGACTTCAGAAAATCATCACTGTCATATTTACAACTATTTCAATGCAATTGCATTAAAACGAAATGGCTAGATTCCTCACTGCAAGATATCTCATTCGATGCATGCAATCTTTCTCATTTGGAATTGCTTTATTCAGAATTCCAAAACGTGTCCATAAAGAATTCCATGCTATCTGGCTCGTACTGGAGTAACGTTCAACTTTCTCAGCTATATATCCACAATAGCGTTCTCAATGAATCTGTTTTTTATTCGACATCCATCCACAAATCTTCAATGTCTTGCAACGATTTAAAAGATGTATTTTGGATTCAGAATGCGGGTGAATTCCTGCAGACAAAATGTACGATCATCTCAACAAACCGACCGGTGGTGGGAATGGTTTGGGATTGTTTACAAAGGGGAACATTTTCTCCTTACATTGACGACGCCCTCCGCGACAACGGCGCCATAGTGCTAAAAATTGAAATGCAATCCAGATCGATTGATGTATCCAAACTCACCAAAGAAGTTATGCAATCCCTGAATGACCATTCAAACCCCGACGCATCTACTATTTCCGGAAAATTGTTCTGCGACATCTCGCAAAAACCAGAAATTGGCAAGATTGAAGTCAATGCAACTTCCTTATTTGAATATTGCGATGCGGTTGTCCTTCCAGGAGGAAATGATATAGAACCAGAATTTTATACGGACAGACGAGCCACGACTATACAACGAGATTATCGGCGCTCTATCGTGGAGTTTGCCCTCCTCGCGCATGCCCATAAACGAAAACTACCCATCATGGGCATATGTCGAGGCTTGCAAATAATCAATGTCTATTTTAGAGGCACTCTCAGACAGCTCCCTGCAATCCAAATGGGTTGGCAGCACCTGTCTCTATCAGACTCTCCAAAAAAAGCGGAAATCCAACAATGGATAAGCGGTACAGATCTCTGGGCATATTCAGCACATGGACAAGCTGCCGATAAAATCGGGATCAATTTGGAAATCCTTATGGAACACGAAGGCATTCCAAAGATCCTTATGAGTCACGATGGTCAGTTTATCGGCATCCAGTTTCACCCTGAAGCCTACTTGGTAAAAGATTTCATCAATGGCCCTCCAGAAGCGATTCATAACAAAGGCATCTACCAACTCTTTTTCTCAAAAATATTGCAACGCTCCACATTAAAAATGTAAACTCCAGCCATTCAAAAGAGATTCTGAGATATTCATGCAGTTTACTCTATTTTTTTGCTTCTTGGTTGGAATCATTGCTAGCTATGCTGGAGAACGCACAGGGAATCTGGACGATGAGCAAGTGGAGCTAGTCTCATATACAGTTTCAGATTTATCCTCTCCAAAACAGACAAAAATACTAACTCTTGGGCTTATTGAGAGCGCTATTACAAAACTGAATCGTCTCTATCCCCAGCTTGACATCATAGCCCTGGACAGCACTACATATTCCTCTCATCTATTTAAGCACCTCTCTAACTTATGGAAGTCAGAGGGCCCAATTGCCTGGGAAAATCAATACGATGCAATTGTGATCTATCTCGCATTGGAGAAAAATCCATATAGAGAACAAAAGCTTCGGATCATGTACAAAGCTCTAAAACCAGGGAAACAGGGAATAATCATCTGCGCGCCAAAAGGCATTCGTTCGATGGATTATTGGATAGAGCACTTTGTGGAAGATTCAGAATGGAAATCGTTCGTGTCCAATACTCCCAATTTATCACCGGAGGACTATCGAACGCTCATCCAAAACATAGGATTTCACATAGTTTATGAAGGAAAATGGCTTAGCGTCCTCCGTAACGTGGATACTTTCGATTGGATTGGAAATCGCTGGGCAGTTCCTTTGCCTATGCAATCTAGATTTACAGGGGATTTTTATCGTTTTCTGAGAACGGCTTACGGAGACGAGACTTGCTGGTTTCCCGATATATACAGATTCGTAGTCGAAAAATGATTGGAGAGAATCAGAGATTGCGGGAGTTGTTTTTAATACATCCATCTCCTAGAATTTTATGTATGCCGAAAATTAGCCAATTCTTCGGAATAGTGATATACATGTATTTTCGAGATCACGCTCCCCCTCACTTTCATGCACAATATGGAGAGTTTGAGGGTTTGATTGGCATAGATTCCAGGACCTTAATTCAGGGTAACCTTCCCCCTCGCGTATTAGGTCTTGTAATGGAATGGGCAAGCTTGTATTCGAAAGAATTAAGCAAATCTTGGGAAGCCGCTTCAAAAGGGAGCCCTCCCCACAAAATACCTCCCCTAAAGTAGGGATTTATGGAATTTAAAAGAGTCAAAATCTCCGCCTGTAAAGCTAAGCCTCGCTATGTTTTGTGGCTTAGATTTGATGACGGGCTTGAGGGTGAAGTAGATCTTTCCGATCTAGTTGGCAAGGGTGTGTTTAAAGCCTGGAAAGAAAAAAAATTCTTCGATGCCGTCCGAATCGACCCTGAAAGCGGCACTGTATGCTGGGACAACGAAATCGACTTAGATCCTTATGTGTTGTATAACGACGTTTTGGATGGACAAAAAGCACGAAAGAATCCCTCCCGCAAGGGTAAAGCAAAGAAAAACCCAATTTCCAAACGTTCACGATCAAAAGTTCGATAAATGTTGAGAATCGAAGAATTTATTGAAGAGAAAGAAACTAAGGTCTGGGATGGAAGGCTTTGAAGGCGGCCTTCAGACGGCTCCCCGTCACATGCGTGTACCGATCTGTCGTTCCAATATCCTCGTGGCCCAACATATCCTGTATTAGTCTTAGATCTGCCCCATTCTCGAGAAGATGCGTGGCAAATGAATGTCGCAAAGTGTGTGGCGAGATAGATTTCTGAATTCCCGCCGCATTAGCATATGCTTTGACTCGGGACCAGACTGTAACGCGGTCGATCGGCTTGCCTCTTTGGGAGACGAACAAGGGTGCATTTTCCTCCTGTGCAGCAGTGCGGAATTCACTGAGATAAAGGTCCACCGCCTCGATCGCCTTCTTGCCAACAGGGATAACCCTCTCTTTATTCCCCTTTCCCCTCACCTTGACGAACGTGTCGCTGAGATCGTTGATCTTTAGATGGCATAGCTCCGAGACTCTCATCCCTGTCGCATAAAGAAGCTCCAGGATCGCTTTGTCTCTCGCTCCCATAAAATCCTTCGCCTGGGGCTGGGCAAGGAGCGCATTGACCTCTTCTGTGCTCAATACTTCGGGGATGAGCTGCCAAAGCTTGGGAGTGTCAAAATATTGCCCCAGATCGACGGAGATCTCCCCTTCTTTCTTCAAAAAGCGGAAGAAGACCTTCACGGCAACTAGGGTCCGGCAGATGCTTGAGCTGGCAAACGATTTTTCTTTGAGATGGCTGATGAATTGAAGAATCGATCCAGGCTCTACTCGTTTCCAATCCTGATTCGCGAGAAAGGCGGCAAATGATCTGATATCTCTTCCATAGGCTTCAATCGTATTGGGGGAAAGTCCTTTTTCAGAACGGATGTAATCCAAAAAATCTAGGATGTAGCGCTCTGCCATGAAGAACCCTCGATGGGTTCTTTATACTTAATTTTTTCTAGAGATGCAATATGCTTATTCCACTGCTTTTCGCCGATCCAATCGGTTAGATCTGGGGAATCAATGGTCAACCAGACGAGGGCGCCGATCGCAAAAACAAAAGGAGCCGCAGGAGGAAAACCGATCGCCAGGGCGCAGCCGAGCAAACTGATGATCGCAATCAGCATCATGAGTCTGTACTTCACCCGCTCTTTGTAATTCGCCTTCTCCACTTCATAGACGATTTCTTTGGCTTTGTCCAAAGAGGTGGCATGGCCGACTTCAATACCTTTGCTGATGGCATCGAAATCAATCAAATTCTGCCGCACCATTTGTCCGCATTTTGCATTGGTGCGCCTTTCAAATTTGTCCCATTTTTCATCAGCTAATTTCGCTATTTTTTTGTTCGCTTCCTCTGCATCTTTCGCTTTCGCGCGGATCTCTTCAGCTTCAAATGGGGAAACTGTGACTTGGTCTTGGATCCAAGCCAAAGCATCTCGATAGCGCTTTGGTTCGTTAGTTTCTTGAAGGATTTCTGTGAGTTTTTCCCGAAACTCGCCTGTAATATGCCAGCCGATCCCCGCGTAGATAGCCAGGGCGGTGTTCATGACGAATCCCCCCGTCAAGAATACGGTCGTTCCCGTGGCCACGGCCGCAGCCGTTCCTTTCAAAGTTCCCACTCCGGCTGTGATCATTCCTGCGCCTACTGTGGAATAGGCTGCGCCGGTTGTCATCTGCAGAGAATTGTGGACGCCGCCTTCTGTGTCCCCATGGCGGTAAGCGTTGTGTACTTTCTTTGCTGACCTATATGCGAGGATCGAGCCCGATGCGACAGCCATGACGCCGCCAGCAGCTTGTGAGCCTGCGACGATTGTGCCAAAGACATCCGCTGCTGCGCTAGAGCTAAACTGGACTCCTGCCGCGGTTGTATTCCTGGCAAAAGAATTGGCGTCGATCGTCCGGGCAAGGCGCCCAGGGGTTTTCGAAGGGATTTGGGTCAGCTCAATGCCTCTTTCAGCTTGCTTTTCCAAAAAGATCGACTCGATCCGTTTTTCCACGCGGCTCTTCGACCGTTTGCGAGGCTCAATGCCGGTCAGCCTGGCTATGCGCTCAATCTCCCTGACTTCTTTATAAAGAGCTTTGAAAGAGCAATCCTTGTCTTTGATCATTTCCTCAAAAGGGACGATGATATGCCAATGTTCTTGAGTTCCAAAACGCATTGCGAATCCGCCGGAATGGATGTCGAAATCGAAGCTGACTTTCTCCTCTCCCAGGTTCTCTAAATGGATCGCAACCCGTTCATCGTTCAGGATGTCGGAGAATAGCTTTTTGAGCCGGTCCCGTCGACTTGAGGGGATATTGCTCGTAGACAAGCGGAACCTTTCCAAGAGGGAAATGGAATCGAACTCCTCAATTTCCCAAAGCGGAGGTTGAACACCTTGTATATTGATCGTCATAGAGCATACATTGTTAATTATTAGCACATTATTATAACATAATTTAACTAAAACCTCAATTACAGGTAATATTTAGAATGAATAATAATTAAATATTTAATATTATATAATAAACAGGAGAGTTCTATGGAAGCCCCGAAGCTCTATCATTTTGACGCCATGCCTTTTGAAGAGATGAACGAGCTGGTTTCCCGCCGCTACATCGTTGGGAAGAATGGGATGCTTGTCCATTTTTATTTGAAAAAAGGGGCTGTTATTCCTGAGCACCATCATGTGAGCGAGCAGATTACCTATATCCTCAAGGGGTCTGTAAAGGTGTTCAGTGCGGGCAAAGAATATCATTTAAAAGCGGGCGACGTTCTGGTGATTCCGCCGAACCAGCCTCATCGATTTTTGGCGTTGGAAGATACGATTGATATCGACATCTTCAGTCCTCCTCGCGAGGACTGGCTTAGAGGCGACGACTCCTACCTGAAGAAATAATAAAAAAAATGACACCCCGTTAGCTTGTACTTAGGTGTGTGTATTCACATGCATATTTTTTTTCAACGCAGAGGGAAATGCAGAGTAGAAGAGCCGCAGAGTTTAAATAAACAACCGCGAAACGCGGTCCGGGTCCCTGCCCGGAGTGAGAGAGTTATGAAAGAGTGTCACTTTGTGGAAAAACTGATATAAGTCCCTCTCTCTAACTCCGGGCAGGGTCCCGTTCTTTCCGCGCTTCGCGGCCAATTCTTTTCTCTGCGTCTCTTCTACTCTGCACTTTTCTCTGCGTTGAAAAAAAAATGTGCCTGTGATTACACACACCTTTGAGACTTGCTCTCTAAGCATCTTTTCGGATCAGGTGCTCGAGAGCAATGTATAATGGGTAGAGCATGAGGAGGAGCGCCGCAAAAAGAATCGGCATGATCATAGGAGCTGAAGAATCGATGAGTTCCAGGACAAACACCATGATCACACAGACAGAGATATTCAAGAAGGCAAGGATCGCCGATCCGTTCGCCTTATTTTTTGCATGGCTTGTCCCTATAGCTGGACAGTTGATATATGCCAGCGTTATCCCCACGTTCATCACGCAATAAGGGACAAAAAGAGTCCACAAATTAAATGAGTCAGATCCAAAAGCAATCACCATCGCTATCGTGCCTGGAAGCATCAGAAAACTTAAACCATACAGAATGGAACGGTGCGGAGAAATGTGATGGGCCGTTCGAAAAGAGAGGTAAGACCCAAGGATCATCGCCGCAGCAGGGAGTAAATTGAGAAGGCCGTACAAACTCGGGCTAATATTTAGCTCATGAATCGCCAGAAAGGGGGCTTTGGCCGCATAAATGTAAACAAATGCAGTGCAGCATCCCATGATCAACCCGCAAAGAAAGAGCTTTGGGTTCCTGCAGTTCTTAAAATAGCTTTCAATCACGAAATTCAGATTCAGTGGCTCTTTGGATAATTCCCGATTCGTTTCAGGCAGTTTCATGCAGAGAAAGATGAGGAAGATTCCGTAAAGCGCCTCGAAATAGAAGGTGCTCTGCCAACCGATGTACTGGGTGAGAAATCCCCCCAGAGTCACCGCCGCATTGGGCGCAATCGCAAAGGCGAGGATCACAAAGGCCAGTTTTTGTCTGGCAGCTGTTGGCTCGTAATAGTCGCTGACGATCGTAAAGGTCATCATCAGGCCGACGCTGGCTCCCAGAGCGGTGAAGATCCTGGCCGCTAAAATAAGCCCAAATAAATCGAGCGATTCGGAAGCTGCACAGAGGAGAGATCCAAGAATAGAGAGGCAGATCCCAATATAAAGAGTGGGCTTGCGACCAATCTTATTCGAGATGGGCCCATAAGGGAGCTGTCCAAACGCATACCCGATTAGAAAAAGGGTGATCGTCAACTGCGCCATGCCGTTGGAGATTAGAAAATACTCAGCAATGCTCGGAAGAGCCGGAGTAAATAAAACCGCCCCCACGGATGGATACGAGACAAGCAGGAGGAGAGTTAAAAGAGAAGGCTCGTGAATCCCTTTGAGTTTGATCTGATCCATTGAAACGCAAGATCACTCAATCCCCTTTTTTTGTCTAGGAACTCAATTAACCAGAGAGGTCAATAGGTGGCAACAAACGGCTCTAGCGAGGCACCCGGGGTCCTCAAAGAACGCTTCGTTCTTTGGGGTGGGGCATTGCAAAATTGAAGCGCAGCGCTCCGAACGAGCGAAGACCATTGCTTGAAAAGCAAGGCGAGCGAGGAGGATCAATTTGGCAAAGCCGCAGCCAGCCGTTTGTCACCTGTTGATGTCTCGGGTTAATAATTAAATGTGGCCGGCATCGAGAGGCTGAAGGTTGATGCCTGGAACTCCCTCTGACGGATCTTTCCTCAACAACCCGACAAGAAGCGTGTAGCCGGTGATGATCAGATAGATGCCGGAAGCAAGCCCCATCAAGATGAAGGGTGCAGCTCCAAAGGATGCGAAAGTCGCAAAGGCAAGCCCGATTATGCTGATCACAGCGGCGACGATCCCGACCCAAAATAGAACCTCTTTAATCACGTTATCTTTGCGGACGGCCTTGATCAGCTCATGCGCCTCTTTGGTTCCTTCGGCCTTCGTGGCTTCGGTTTTCAATTTTGCGAGGATCGGATTGATCTTGTCGATAATCAGCCCCAGGCTCTTATTGCTCGAGCGGCGCTTGAGGTATTTGATCTTCGTCTCGGTCAGTTCGTTGAGCTTTTGCTCGAGAAGCTGGTCTTTTTCCTTGAAGGACATTTGGGGATGTTCTTCTTCAATCTTCTCAATGATCTCTTTATGTTCTTCCGGCGTCACTGTCACGAGTTCTTTAAAGAAATGCAAGGTCCCTTCGACTTTCTGATCTTCCGTGAGAAGAGGGTTCATGTAATAGTCATCGAGCCGTTTGCGGAAATCACGGCAGCGGTGGATTCCTAAACTGGCCATCCCAATAGCAATGACTGAACCGACTCCGAAGCAAGCGTCCGCGGTCAAAGAAAGAGCCGTCGCTGCAGCAGCAGCCCCGGCAGAGCCCGCCGCTTTCCCCGCCAAGAAGAAGGCCGATCCGCCCAGGGCAAGACCTCCCCCTACCAAACGGGCCTTGGCGCGTCTTATCCCCTCTCCATCGTCGATCATTTGCGCCCGCTTATAATCTGCCCAGCCCCCTTTGACTTCCCTGCCTGAGAAAAAGGCCCAAATAACGCCTGCTGGATAGCCCAGATTATGCACCAGAGCGCTGTTGGGGCCGAATTGGGGCATGGACCTCATCACATCCCTGGCAAGGCTCAAGCTGTTTTCGCTGAGATTCGTCACCGCCAAGAGCTTGCCCTTAGCGCCTGGGATAGCGGCCTGTTGCATCGACTTGACCGCGACTCTGGCGATCTTCTTCCTCCTGACTGCCTCCAGCGCGTTTCTCGGCTTTCTAGGAAGAGTTCCCGTATGCTGATAGAAACGAACCACCCGCTCGATTTTACGGAGCTCTTTCTGGGACTCAGGTTCGATGGGGAAAAGAAGACGCTCTTGCCCTTTTACATGGACAATTGGACCCTTGCGGGTGATATCGAAATCGAACTCAGGTTTTTCGCCGAGTCCTTTAAAATAAGAATTTACAGGCTCTTGATTCAATAAATGAGTTGATAGAGTAGATTCAACTGTTTTTCTGTGCTGCGGCTGGATTCTTTGAAAATGGAGTTGTTGATCGCCAACCCCTATGCGGTTTAGCTGGACGCTCCAGTCTGCCATAGTTTCATCTACTCCAGGCAGTATTATACCCTAAAACAGACATTCGCAGATATAAATCAAAGTATTTTAATGACTTAGTAAAATTTTAATTAGAGTGGCCGTAAGCGATGAGCCATTGCCAAAGAGGAGTTGGGTCTATGTTTTTTATGAGGCGGTTGATCAAGAGGATAGCAACCCATGACTTCCGTTCTTGAATCGCCATGTCAGGCCGCTGCTGTTCAATGTATTCTAGACCTCTTTGATAGAGGGCCTTGAGCCAATTTAACATGATTCGGCTGTCTTCGGTGTCATCATTCTCCAAAAGGTCTAGAAGAGCTTTGTGGGCTCTTTCCAAATTGGAATCGGGCTCCGAACCAGGTACATAATCTTTAAGCCTCACGAAAGAAATTCCCTCAAGATATGTTCCGCGATGTTGTAAGGCTCGAACATTCATCGCTCGGAGAAATCCAGGGGTCAGCTCTCCTCGCATATCTGGAGCTGGCAAAGGATGGGCAGCTCTTACTGGGGAATGGAGTTCTCTTCTAGCTCCTCTATGACTGCCGATTGAAAAATGGGGCGAGTCAGAGCGGGGTATGTGAGGCGGCACTGGTGCAACGCTAACTGGAATAGATACTCCTCCATCGCAATCTAAATGAGGAGGACTGTCAGGGCGCGGCGTGTGAGGTGCAGATGCCGGGGGATCAACTGCAACAGGCGGTACAACGACGGAAGAGGGGGGAACGCTGGAAGGCGGAGGCGTGCTGGGCGAAGAAGCCCACCAAGTTGACCGAGGGATTCCATGAGAAAGAGGGGGAACCGTCGCCATCTGAATGTGGGAATGTCCTACAGGCAAAGTATCATAGGGAAACAGAGTGTCGCGGATCTGACGCATCGCATCGAGGCCTGTAACATGCGTTGTTCTTGCCGTAGCTTCTAGATGAATTGCATTGGCGTCTTCATCGTCCAAGATCCAGTCCGCTCCATTGCTAATGGGAGGTAGAGGATTTTTGAGACGGACTACATTTTTTATTCCATTCAGCGGCACTCCCTC
>Ga0207043_1024_pt1 | contig 25368 bp, 19 predicted proteins | sample Alteio_BWMinCont_71_FD_153304 | JGI IMG/M metagenome (GOLD analysis project Ga0207043, IMG submission 153304) | Enriched cells from forest soil in Barre Woods Harvard Forest LTER site, Petersham, Massachusetts, United States -... | ecosystem: Environmental > Terrestrial > Soil > Temperate forest >... | reverse complement strand
CACTTCAGAACAGGCAGGGCGAGGACGCCCTGGTTACCTTATTTACGAAAATTCGGCTTTAACTACATATTTGAGACATTGCCCTGTTTGTCCTGTCTGTCCTGTCTGTCCTGCCTGTCTTGCTTGTCCTGTCTTTGCAGATCCGCGATCTGCTTGATGTAGGTTTCAATGTTGCGGAGGTAGACGCAGTTGCGGTTATACTCTTTCATTGGCATGACAGGGACTCCGCCGTAGGTGCCTGGTTTGGTGATCGATTTGCTGACTCCGGACCTGCCGGCGATTGTGGTGTGTGCAGCAATTGAGAGATGGCCGGCGATGGCGACTTGGCCGGCGATCACCACATAGGCTCCCGTTTTTGAGGAGCCGGCGATCCCTGTCTGTGCGACGATGATATTATGAGGACCGATGATGACGCCGTGTCCGATTTGGACCAAGTTATCGATTTTGCTCCCCTGTCCAATGACAGTCGCTTTGAACCGGGAACGGTCAATGGTGGTATTGGCGCCGATTTCGACATCATCTTCAATCACGACGATCCCCACTTGATTGAGCTTGATATGGCGCCCTTTTGCATCTGTTGTGTACCCAAAGCCGCACGAGCCAATGACAGCACCTGGCTGGATGATGACCCGGTTGCCTATTTGGCACCTTTCGCGGATAGTCACGCGCGGGTGGAGAAAGCAGTCGGAGCCAATATGAGAGCGGAAGCCGAGGTAGCATCCTGCACTAACCGTTGTGCCGTTACCGATGACGACATCCTGATCGATGACGACCTGCGGACCAATCGTGACGTTGTGTCCGATTGAGACCGTTTCGTGGATCACAGCGGAAGGATGGATGCCGGAGAACCCGGAGAGGGTATGAACGGTGTTGCCAAAGAAAGCTTCTACCGTTGTTTGGAAACAGCGAGAGGGATCGGGGGTGATGAGGAAGTTGCGTCCGGGAATGAGTTCTGTGTGAGGCGCGACAAAGACGACGCCTGCAGAAGATGCGCGCATCGCTTTGTCGTAGATCGGATTGGACAGGAAAGAGGCATCGTGGCTGCCTGCCGACTCAAGATCTGCTACGTTGTGGATTTGGTGGTTGCCATCTCCGACGAGAGTAGAGTTTGTGAGGGCGGCAAGTTCTGCGAGCGTAAAAACTTTCTTATCCATGATCGATGAGCCTATTTTGCTCCACCCGCTGGTGAAGATATCGTTTTTCCTTCTTTATTTCCGTCAAGTGTTGAAGGAGCAGTTTTTGCCTCTTTTTCAAACATTTCGTCCAGAACATTGACAATGAGTTGTGAAATGTCAACAGTGTTTACCGCATAGAATGTGCTATCTTCGTTTAAGACGATATCAATATTGTTTGCTTTTGCCACTTTTTCGGATGCTTTGGTCACTGCTTCAGTGAGCTTTTGGATGACGAGCATATTAGTTTGGCTTAGCGTTTGGTAAAATTGGTTTTGTTGCTGGGTGAACTCTTGATTCAACGTACGGAATTGTCTTTTCAGTTCTGCTTCGGCATCCGGAGAAAGGCTATCGAGATAATCGATATCATTGAATTTGGTTGCCACTTCTGTCAGGGCTTTCTCTTTTCCCTCCAGAATGGTTTCCATTTGTTTTTTCATCGCATCAAAAGCCGCTTGCTCTTTTTGTCCGATTTTAGATTTCTCTACGCAGGTTTTGAAGCTGACAACAGCGATGCGCAAGGGCTTCGTCTGGTTGAAACCGGCATTGGCGCCATCTGCGTGGGTCGAGGCAGCGAGCAGCAAAGCTGCAGCTGTTGCGAAAGACGAGACAAATAAACGGATATTTTTCATGATAAATTTCTCCTACTTGTTTTTAATGCAATAGTCATTCTTTGCTCACAGGCAGGGCGAGGACGCCCTGGTTACCTTACTTTTTAAAATCTGCCGCCGATATTGAAGAAGAACCGCTGTACATCGCTTCGATTGTCAGGATTTAGGGGAAAACCAAATCCTACTACGATTGGCGGAACGCCATCCAATATCTTCAAATTCACTCCAAAGCCCACTGATGTCCACATAGTACCGAAGTTCCACACATCGAAAGAGAGATGTCCGGAATCGCAAAAAGTGAAGAGACTCACTTTTGGATGCAGGTATTTTGTGTATTCAGCGGATAATAGTTGCATCGACATCCCGCCTCGTGGATCACCCTCATTAAATTTAGGTCCTAGACGATACACTCGGTAACCACGAATCGTGCTGTCGCCTCCGAGGAATAGACGCTCGTTCAATGGGATTTCGTAGCGCTTCGTATCGAAAAGGGGCACAATAAATCTGAAGTCGGCTCTGAACTTAAAAATACCATTTTCTCCAAGGACATGGTAGTAGGTGTTCAGGTAGGCCAGACTCATGAAGGATTGTTTGCCTCCAAATCCTGCCAGCTCTTGTTCTAAACGCGATTTGATTCCGTATGTCGGCATCGCGGGGTTATCGGTCGAATCGTAGTTTAAGTTTATTCCGACGGCTGAAATGATGCCAGCATTTCTTGCTTCTTCGATCAACATGCAGCTCATTTTCATTTTGTCATGCAGCTGCTTTTGCGCTTCTTTCATGTTGCCTTCTTCCAAAGCAATATTGGCTTTTTCTTGTTCTTCCGCTTCGGTTTTTTCGATTTCTCCGTGATCTAAGTTGATGTCGGTATACGTTAAGCGGTAATGAAGTCCAAGCCTTAAAAATTCATTTAGGGGGTAGGCACCATGGACGGTTCCCCCTAAGGCGTTGATTTGGTAGTCGTCCGAAATATAACGGTTATTCGACTGTTCGATTTCAAAGCCGACAATCCAAGGAGTATCTCTGAAAAAAGGTTTGGTCCAAGCTAGCGAATACTTACGGCTCTTTGCTCCTATCATCGCATTAAGGCTAAGAAATTCACCGCCGCCGCGCAGCTTGCATAGACCATCAGACCAGCAGGATCCGAGCCCTTCATGGTTGAAATTGCGTTCTGTTAGGCGGAATTCCCCAAAGACACTTTCGGCGCTGCTGAATCCGAAGCCTGCTCCAAAGTTTCCTGTAGTTGTTTCTTCGACTTCAATATGGACGTCACGGTAATTGCCGCCGAGGCCTCCAGGACCATCTGAGCGGACGGCATAGACGTTGACATGTTTAAAGAATCCGATGTTTTGCAGCCGTTGTTCGGTGCGCTGCAGCTTAATGATATTGAAAAGCTCGCCTGGAATAAGGGCCGTTTCGTGGAGGATAACGTGGGTTTTGGTCGAGCAATTTCCGAAAACTTTAATTAAGCCCACGCGAAATTGATCTCCTTCCTCAATGGTGAAGTGGACAGAAAAAGTACGGGTTTCGCAATCCAGGCTGGGTTCATAATCGACGACAGCATCAATGTATCCACGGCGTCCGTAAAAATCGGTGATCCGTTTGATTGTATCGCGGATGGCATCGGGGGAATAGGGATCTCCTTCTGTGAAGGCGAAGCGTCCAATGATCTCGTCGTTGGAAAACAGGCAATTCCCTTCGAAGGAGATGGGACCGAAGTTATAGATCTCTCCCCGTTGTGCTGTAATGGTGATGACGATGCGGTTGGGTTGGCAATCTTCGGTGATGTCGATGTCGACGATGGCGTCGGCATACCCTTCATTCTGGAGGAAATTGAGGATGGTGAACCGATCTTGCTGTATGGCTTCTTCGTGATATGTTCCCTGGCCTGAGTACCAGCTTGTGAGAAAGAAGTACCGTTTGGTCACCATCAGCTCCAGGATCTCATCTTCCTCCTCCTTGGCGAAATTCACAAATTCGATACGTTTAATCCTGCCGGCGCGCCCCTCACAGATCACGATCTCAATATCTACCGTATTGGTGCAAGGATCGTTGATGACATTGTAATCGAGAACGGCTTCGAAGTACCCTTGTTTGATATAATAAGCTTTTAACTTATGGAAAGCGCGGTTAAAAGCTTGTCTATCAAAAACGGCAAACGAGGCGATTTCCAGTTCTTTTTGCAAACATTCGGTGTCAAGGCATGCATTGCCTTTCCAATGGATCATCCGAATTGTGGGTCGGGCAGATACTCGCAGCGTGATAAACAGCTTGTCATCAATGGAAGTGATTGAGGGGTCCACCCGGTCAAACTCTTGAACAAGCATTTTTAGATCGGTATCAAAATCGACTTGAGAAAACATATCGCCTTCTTTGGTCTTCATCCGCAGTTTGAGTCCGGCGACATCACATGTTCCCCCTTCAACGAGGTTGGAGAGGATGATTTCTATTTTTTCTATAGGCTGGTTTTCATATTGTAAGGCAGCTCCGAAGAGGTGACTGCAAGAAAGAGAGAGGAGAAGAAAGAGAGTGTAGCAAATATTTTTAATCATAGGGTTAGGTCCTTGTTCGCACTGGAAAAAAGGGTTATCATAGGGAAATGGTCCAAAAGAAGGAAGGGAAAAGTAGTAGAGGGTGGCGAGAAGCTCTTGATTTATTTTTTGTAGACGTCTTTTCTGTCGTCTACATCCAGGATAAGGATCACTAAACGTGCGTCAATGATCTCGTAAATAATGCGATAATTTCCACAACGGATGCGATAGAGTTCTTTGCTTGACAGCTTGATTGCTCCATGAGATCTGGGATTGCTTGCGAGGCTTTCGATCTTTTCTTTAATGAGCTTTGCGTCGTGTTTAGGTATCTTCCGTAGAGCTTTTTCAAGATCAAGATCATAGGTGATCTTATAGTTCATCCCATCCCACTTTTTTCATCATTTCGTCATGTGAAATGGTCTTTGCCCCACGAGCTTTGTGGCGCTTTAATGCTTGTTCGGCAGCTTTGGCGTCTTCTTGTATTTCTAGCTTTTCTAATTTCTCCAGAATAGCTTGAGTTGCCAATTCTCGTACACTTACACCCAGCCTTATGGCTTGAATTTTTAAGTGTTTGCGAGCTTCTTCCGGAAATTCGAAATTGAGGCGACTGGGAGTATGAAGTTGCTGTCTCATAAGAGCGCTCCTTTTTACTCTGGAGTATAGCACAATTTAACATTTGCAGTAAAGTTACATAGGATGCATTGGATGCTTTAAAATTTCCCTCGAGCGGATAGAGCTCGTGCCAGGGTGCCGCCATCGACATAATCTAGGGAACTCCCCATGGGAAGTCCGAACGCCAGGCGCGAAATGCTTAAATTCAAAGGCTCCAGCTCCTGCTTTAAATAGAGAGCCGTGGCGTCTCCTTCCAAGGTTGAATCGAGTGCAATGACGACCTCCCCAATATTTAAGGCTGCGATCCGCTTTTTAAGCTTGGGGAGATTGAGGGCTTCGGGTCCAATGCCTTGCATAGGGGAGAGTAATCCGCCAAGAACATGATAAAGCCCTTTGAATTCATGGGTGGATTCGATAGAAAAGACATCTCGGGGCATAGCTACGATGCACAGGAGGGGGAGACGGGAATGTGAGGATTGGCAGAAGTGGCAGGAAGTTGCGTCTGATAAAGAGCCGCATTCCAGACAATGTTGCAATAGATTGGGGGTCTTGTGGATGATATGGGCCATCTCTTCCAGTTTGGAAGCTGGCCAGCTTACCATTTCGAAAGCGAACCGTTCGGCGCTCTTAGTGCCAACTCCCGGCAGCTTTTTTAAGACATCGATGAGTTTTAGAAGATGTGTTGGATATTGCATAATTGGTTCTCTCTTTCTCTTGCCTCTGCCCCTGCCCCTGCCTCTGCCTCTGCCCTTGCCCCTGCCTCTGCCCCTGTCCGAAAATAACGGGCCTGCTCTACACAGGCTAATCCTTGATCCAGGCGAGCAGAATATCAGAAAATCTTGAAAAAAACAAGGTCTTGAAAAGAAAGGGGATGATTAAAAATTGTATGCAGGACTTTGCCGTGACCGTTATTCGGCGAATTAAATCCCCTCTCCAAATCGATGCAATTTTGGGGATGGAATTTTTCGACTCCCATCTCATCTTTATCGATTTTGCTAACAGTAGGGTCTATATTGCCCCTTATCCAAAGGAAACCTGGCAAAAGCCAAATTTGCGCCCGACGATAGGGCCGATTAGATTCCATAACCTCTAAATACGCCTAAAAAAGTAGGCATGGTTCAAAAAGATTCAAAAATAAGTTGCACTCACCTTGGAGTGCGCGTGACTTGTCACCGCTTTCGCAAAAGCCGACTTGTCGGCTTGCGCGCGTCCAACGCAGGCTACAAACGCAGGCTACAAGTCTTCCATAATGTGCCCAGGAAGATTTATAATCTGGACTTGAGTGGCTGCTTGTGAATAGTTTCTTCATTATTTTTAGTCTTTTGAAGATTAATAAACACCTGTTGAATTTTATCCAACAAGCGAAAATCAGGCGTATTTTGACGTCCTTCTTGTTTCCAACGATCGAGAGTCTTTTTGATCTCTTGTAAAATATCTTGAAAAGTTGGTTCTCTGAGTCTTGGATCGAACTTAGAGATCTGATCCACCGTTCTCCTGCGTGCATCCTCCTTAACAATATCGTTTGGATCCCCACAAAGGGTTGGATTTAGTCGGAGTTGTCCTAATTTTTTGTTTGCATTCACACGCTTGGAGCCGATAGGTGGGATAGATGGTTTGTTTTCTGCTCTATTGAGCAGGTAATAAGTAGATTCTAAGCGTGAATTAGATAAAGGAAGCATAACCGATCTCCAAATAAAATAAACTATTTACAATAAAAATATATACTATACTTGCTTCTCGCAATTTATCGCCATCAATTTTCACGCAACTTCTTATAAAGTTGCTTAAGGCGCACGTCTTTAAAATGTTATGGAAAAAAGGTAGCCAGGGCGTCCTCGCCCTGCTTGTCATTATACTCAGGACGTGATGACCTTGCCATGCCCTGCTTGTCATCACGTCCTGAGTGGACTAAAAGGCAGGGCGAGGACGCCCTGGCTATCTTTGTACGGGACTTGTCACCTCTTTCTTGTGCTTTCGACTTGTCGGACGCGCAGGAGCCGACAAGTCGGCTCCTGGGAAAGCGGTGACAAGTCACGCGCACTCCAAAATGAGTGAGACCTATTTTTGAGTCTTTTTGCACCGTGCCAATTTCTATCTTCTAGGCTCATTCTCACAGTTATCCTTCCTATCATGCAAATCATTTGGGACGCCGGTCGCGGTTACGATCACGATCCCGGTCCCGGGCACGGGCACGGGCACGGGCAGGGGCAAGGGCAAGGGCAAGGGCAAGGGCAGGGGCGCATCCCGGATTTGCTTTTTATGTTTTATGTTGTTACAATGGAAACTTTTACAATCAGTCCCTCTCCGTTCTTCAAGGGTATAAGGTAAAATTTATGAAAAAAGCGCGTATTGTGGGCATGGGATCTTATTTGCCGGAAAAAGTTTTGACTAATCAAGACTTTGAGCAAATGATCGACACATCCGATGAATGGATCACATCCCGGACAGGCATTAAGGAGCGGCGTATTGCGGAAGGAGAGTCTACCGCAGACCTTGGAACAGCTGCAGCGAGGCTCGCTTTAAAGAATGCGCGTGTTGAAGCAACCGCTGTTGATCTCGTTCTGGTAGCCACAATGACGCCTGATTATATCTCGTCCAGCACTGCAGCGCTCATTCAGCATCGCATCGGCGCCAAACATGCCGGAGCGTTTGATTTACAAGCGGCTTGTACAGGTTTTCTCTACGCATTGGCAACAGCCAAAGCTTATATTGAATCAGGCATGTATCAAACCGTTTTAGTCGTAGCAGCCGAGAAGATGTCCACGTATGTCGATTACCAGGACCGGGGAACCAGCATCCTTTTTGGTGATGGAGCTTCCGCGGCCGTTGTGAGGAATCATGGATCAGGCTTAGCGATCGATAATGTATGTTTGGGGTCGGACGGGGAATATGTTGATCTGGTGATCATCCCCGGAGGTGGGGTGAAGAATCCGACTACTCATGATACGATCGATGCCAAGCTCCATTATTTTAAAATGGATGGCAAAGAAGTGTTTAAGCATGCAGTCAGGCGGATGAGCGCAGCAGCCCGTGAATCGCTGAAAAAAGCCGGACTTGTCGAATCGGATGTCAGCTGGCTTGTGCCCCATCAAGCCAACATGCGGATCATGGACGCCATTGCCAAAGGATTTAGCATCCCTCATGATAGGATGTACAAAACAGTGCACAAATACGGCAACACATCAGCTTCCAGCGTACCCATTGCTTTGGATGAACTCATCACCCAGCACCAAGTGAAAAAAGGAGAGCGTATCCTCCTGGTTGCCTTTGGCGCCGGTTTGACGTGGGGAGCTTCCATATTAACAAAAGTAGAAGACTAGGAGCGAGTAAATGCCACATTTTAAACGCATTGCTTTTTTATTTCCGGGACAAGGCGCTCAATATCCAGGTATGGCGCGAGACTTCTATGAGACCTTTGCTGTGGCAAAACAGACTTTTGAAGAGGCTGATGACGCGCTGGGTCGCCATCTGTCTTCTGTTGTTTTTAATGGACCCGATGCCTTGCTGACTGAAACGAAGAATAGTCAGCTGGGGATTTATGTTGCCAGCCTTGCTATCTTAAGAGCAATCTCCTTGCTATTTCCTCATTTGTCTCCCAGTATATGCGCAGGACTCAGCCTCGGGGAATATACAGCCCTTACCGCAGCACAAAAGCTTGCTTTTTCGGATGGAATTCATTTGGTAGGGCATCGCGGACAATATATGAATGACGCCTGCGAGCATACCAAAGGAACCATGGCTGTCGTTCTAGGCTTGGATGGCGACATTGTCGAACAGCTGGTGCGCGAGGTGAATATGCCGCATGATCTTTGGGCAGCTAATTTTAACTGTCCGGGACAAGTCGTGATTTCGGGAACACTTGCCGGTATCGAAGCAGGATCAGCAGCAGCAAAAGCCAAAGGCGCCAAACGCGTGCTGCCTTTGCAGGTGCATGGAGCCTTCCATAGCGGCTTGATGAAACTGGCAGAAGAACGGTTGACGCCCCATCTTCATCAGGTTCCTTTAAATAACACTTCCTGCCAAATCGTCATGAATGTTCCCGGTGCTCCTGTAGCAACAACGGATGAAGTGCGCAGCCACTTGATTAGCCAGGTCACCCATCCGGTGCGGTGGGAGCAGGGAATGCGCCGTATGGCTGCCGATGGAGTCGATCTCTTTATCGAAATCGGCTGCGGCAAAACACTCGCAGGATTCCATAAAAGGATCGGCATCGCCGCCCCTTGTATCAGCATCGAAAAAGTAGAAGATGTTAAAGCTTTAGAATCCGCATTGAATGGAGGTCAGTCATGAGTTTCTTAGCTGGACAAACAGCAGTAGTCACCGGAGCAACAGCAGGAATTGGACGTGCCATTGCCCATCGTTTTGCAGAAGAGGGAGCCTTTGTCGTCGTTATTGGTACAAATACCGAGCGTGGTGAACAGGTAGCAGCTGAGTTGAAAGCACTGCCGACGTGCGCCGGTAGTCTATTCCTTAAACTCGATGTTTCCAAATATGCAGAAGTGGAACAGGCGATGAAACAGGTCCTGGAACTTCGAGGGCAAGTGGATATCCTGGTCAATAACGCCGGCATCACCCGCGACCAACTTCTCATGAAAATGAGCGAAGAGGATTGGGATTCTGTCATGGATATCAATGTGAAGTCGTGCTATAATAGCTGTCGAGTGTTGAGTCGCGCTTTCCTGAAAGCCAAAAAAGGCAGGATCATTAATATGAGCTCTGTTGTCGGCTTGACAGGAAATGCCGGACAGGTGAATTATGCAGCTTCAAAAGCAGCAATCGTCGGACTGACGAAATCCTTGGCTAAAGAGCTTGCCTCGCGAAACATCCTTGTGAATTGCATTGCTCCTGGCTTTATTGAGACGCCGATGACAGATGCAATGACAGAAGCACAAAAAGCTGATACTTTGGAAAAAATTCCCATGGGCCGTATGGGTGCGGCAAAAGATATTGCCAATGCTGCCTTATTTTTGGCCTCCGACTGGTCCAACTATATGACAGGACAAGTCTTGACGGTCGATGGCGGCATGGTGATGTAATTAGATTTTTTTTAACCATAGAAAGGAAATATTATGGCAGTAGAACAAGAAGTCATCGACATCATCGTCGAGCAGCTGGGCGTCGATAAAGAAGATGTCACGCTACCTAAATCATTTGTTGAAGATCTTAACGCAGATTCTCTCGATCTCACAGAGCTCATCATGACTCTTGAAGAGCGCTTTGGCTGCGAAATCTCCGAAGAAGAAGCAGAGAAACTCAAAACTGTGGGTGATGTTGTGGCCTACATTAAACAAATTAAGAAATAACTATTTTCTTTTTCTGTCTCTTCTAGCTTCTGTGTTTAATAGTTTGAAACACAGAAGCCCGAATTTGAGAGTTGAAGCTTGAAAGCTTTGAGGATGCCTTGTGTGTAGTTTTTTTCAACGCGGAGACGCTGAGGCTGCAAAGAAACGCAGAGGGTATTTTGATGCTTGAGAGGCCTCTCAAGCATCAATACACCCTCTGCGATACTTTGCGGCCTGAGCGTCTCTGCGTTGAAAAAAAACTACACACAAGGCATCCTCAAAGCTTTTAAGACTCAACTTTCAATCACACTTTAACGGCCTGGTAGCGCTGTGTCAGTCGTGAAACATAATAGATACTCAACAAGCTCAGAACAAAGCCCGGGATCATTGCAGGTATCGCAAGATCTGTCACATATCCGTTGACCAAGTCCCATGTCCCCGCTACAAGTCCCCCGACTAAAACTCCGGCAATCGCGCCATAGCTATTCGTCGATTTGGAGTAAAGAGCCATCAAGACTAAGGGGCCAAATGAGCAGCCGAGGCCTGACCAGGCATACAGAACTGCTTCTTGGATCGTCGAGTTTTTGCTTAAAGCAAAAAATAGAGAGAGGCAGGAAACAAGAAAGACGCCGAGTCTGGATATCGTAAGGAGCTCTCGTGGGGAGGCGTGCTGTTTGAATAGATGCTTGTAGAGGTCTTCGCTGCAAATAGAGCTGCAGACAAGAATTTGCGAGTCGATTGTCGACATACTGGCGGCCATCACCCCGCACAAAACAAACCCAGCAGCTAAGGGATGGAAGAGGGATTTCACCATTTCTATAAACACCCACTCTGGATTGGTCAAGGGTTTCTGATGGAAATACGCAAGGCCAACCAATCCCACCAATGCAGCGGCAGTGAGTGCTGATAACTGCCAGGTCATCCCGACATATTTAGACTTCGCCATGTTTTCGGCATCGTTAATTCCCATGAATTTCGTGACAATATGTGGCTGGCCAAAATAGCCAAGTCCCCACGAAAGCAGTAGGAAAATAATGGCAAGAAATGAATCGAAAGAGAGGTCAGGGATAAAATTAAGGGAGACTTCTTTTGCTTGCGCTGCAGCCAGAATGCTGTTCCAGCCATCATCAAGATTCAAAAAGGCTACGGTGGGAACTAAGATAATCATACTAAGCAAAAAGATCGCCTGAAACAGATCAGTCCATGCCACGGTGATGAATCCGCCTACAAACGTATAGATCATGATGACAGCGGTAGCAATGGAGAGGCCGACATAGAAATTGATGCCAAACATCGATTCAAAAATGCCTCCAATGGCGATAAGTCCTGCAGAGACATAACAAGTTAAAAAGAAAAGCGCTGCCAGCGCGGTGATCATTCGGAGAATGCCAGAGTGGTCTTGAAAACGTCTTTCAAAGAAGGTGGATAGGGTGTAGCTGTCGTATTTTTCTGTCAATGTCCGAAGCTTCTTCGCTACGAATTGCCAGTTCAATAGCATCCCCAGCAATAAGCCAAAAGCAATCCATGTTTGTGATAGTCCACCCAAAAAGATGGCGGCGGGAAAAGCCATAAAAAGCCATGAACTCATATCGCTCGCATGAGCGGAAAGTGCTGTTAACCAGAAGTTTAAAGAGCGGTTTCCGACAATAAAATCCGCAGAAGAGGTCTGTCTGTGATGCGAGATGAGTCCAATCGCAAGCAACACGCAAAAATAAGCGGCAAAAGGAAGTAAATAGAGTGTATTCATAACCTGTAACTTTTATGGGTGTCAATCTAGTAGAGTATCAAGATTTTTCCATGAGAAGTCAAGGAAGAAAATCATAGCCGAGATCGTGACCGTGACCGAGACCGGCGTTCTAAATGGTTTGCATGATAGGAATGATAAAGATGATAGGGATGAGCCAGAATGATTAGGAATGGTTAGGAATGATACAATGATTAGAAAGGTAGGGATGTAGAGGTTAATTTATTATATGTTAAAAACGGTTGTTTTGTTAGTCTGGTTTAATTTTGGTTTAATTTGGTTTAATTTTATTGACTTTAATAGTGATTTATTTTTAACATGAAACTATGTAGGTTTGTATTGTATTAGATTCATTATTAAATAAGGAGATATTTATGACCACTCCTGTTCCAAGCAATCTCTCTCCGGAAGCTTTTAATGAAAAACTTAACACTTTGGCGAACTCTGACTTTTTGATTGTCGAGAAGAACGAAAAAAAAGAGTTTGTTCTTTCAGTGACAAAAAAATATTTAGCATTGATAAAAGAAGAATGGCGTGATTTTCGGAATAATTGCAGCATGAGGAACAATACTCTATTAGAAGCTGCAACGATTGCTTTTCTCGAGGAAAACAAGCATTTGATTAATACGGATAATCTGAAAAATGTTGAAAAATTAGCCAAGCGGGTAGGCTATGTTGCGCAAGGTAATAAAAAGAATAATGCTCATGAAGATTTAAATGACATCATCTCGCTCATTAGAAACAATACCTTTAAAGATGCGCCATCCACGCATCTGGAACATTTTTTGCAACAAAAGACAGAGTTTACTAAAAAGTATGTGGAAATCACGGATGACTTAGGAAGGAACATTCCTATCCCCATTTTAAAATGGCTTGCAGATGCAGATATTGAAACAAAACGAGCAAAGGCTTCTCTCTTATCAAAAGAAAGAGTGACAACAACTCCTTTGCCAACTTCAGATAGGATGAGGACGCCTGGATCAAATACCTCTAAGACACCTCCTCCTCTTAGTACAGCTCAACCTGCTGCAGCCAAACCTGTTTCCGAAGCAGAGAAGCCGGCGCCTCGAAAACCTTTCATCAAGTCAAAGGAGGAGATTGATGAACGTAAAATAGCGCTTAAAACAGCTTTGGAGGATAAAGATCTGTCGCCCGGTATTAGACAGGCCTTTGATGAATCGCTTAAGCAATGGAATGCGATCGTGGTCGAGGTCGGTTCGACCCTGAAATTGAGTGAAGAGCTTATCGTGGCTTGGACAAGAGACGAATTGCTCTTGGAAGTGAAAAGCTTGGAGACAATACCTCCATTCTTCGGTGAACACTTGAAAGGTCTTGAAAACCTCGGTATCGATGACGCGATCCAACGATGTAAGAATTGGGGAATTGAGAAGGAATTTTCTCCGGGCCAACATGCGTGTGCACAAGCAGCAGCTTTAGTGCTTACTGAATGTAAAAAACACATCGATGACCTTAAGAGCCAAGCGAAGCTCACTGCTCCTCAGGATTCGCCAGACATGTCTGGTCGGCAATTCGTGAAAGAGTATGTAGACTGGCTTCAGAATACCCATGATGGGAGAAAAATGGAGAAATTGGATTATGAGAAAGTTAAGGAAATGTTCGATGTCGCAAGCAAGATTCCCGGTGTATTGACAGAGACTAAGAAAGAATTTACGAGCATTCGAGAGTCATTAGAGGGGGTTTCTCCTGTAATTCTTAATATTGTTGGCAGTATGTTCAAGAATCCTGAAGAGATGAGTCTTGCTCAACGAGAAACATTAATTTTGACATTAAAAGAATCATTAGAGGGAGCATCTCCTGTGGTGCTTGATATTCTTGCCAGTATGTTCAAGGATAGGGAAGAGATGGACCGTGCTCAACGAGAAGAATTAATTTTGACATTAAAACAGATGTCTCCGGTGGCTCTCGATATTCTTGCCAGTATATTCAAGGATCGGGAAGAGATGAGCCTTGTTCAACAAGAAAAATTGATCTTGACACTAAAACAGACGTCTCCAGTGCTCCTCGATATGATTGCCAGTGTTTACAAGGACCGGGGAGATATTAAGCCGCCACAACGTGAAGAATTGATTTTCACATTGCTTAGTAGAAACTACCCCATCAAAAATGTCCAGAAATGTTTATTAACCGTGCTTGAAGATGTTCAAGAGATATTTGCTCAAAAGGCGGAAAAAGAGAAAGAAAAGTTTTCACAACCCGGGGAAAAGGGAAAGCTGCTTGAAGAACTGACACAAAAGCGTCTTGAAGAGATGACAAGCCAGGAATTGGTAAAAAAATTAAGAAGCAACAAGGAAAAAATACAGCAGTGGTCCCCCGAAGAACGCGCAATTGTGAAATTGGCCAGCCTTTTGATGAGTCAATCAAAACAAATATTAGTCAAACATCGAGAGGAATTGGGGAAAGAAAGTTTTGCCAAGGATTCCTGTCAAAATCTAGCTTCCATGCTCGATTATGTAGAAAGAAGTGTGGCTCTTCAAGAAAGAGAGGTGAGTATCAAGGAAAGGGAAAATGCAGCAGAAAAAAGGTTGAATCTTGTAAGGGGGGTTGTGGATTCATGTAAGAAAACAAATCCCCCATTGGGACGCCTTTTGGAAAGAAGAGTAGCTGTATGGGAGGAAAGTGAACAGGAAAGTGCCCCAGGAGGTGTCCTTTCCACCCAAAGAGTCCATGTCAATCTTAAAACAGCGACGCGAGAAGAGATTGAGAAAGAGGTTGACAATCTCATGGAAGAAATATTTAGTCACTTCCAAGGGGATGAGGTGACAGCCAGAACCGTGGCACTGCTAAAGTTTGAGAAGTCAAAACATCCAGAAGTCAGAGAAGCGGCATCCCGGGCGCTCGAAAGTCAGGATCTTATGGCTAATGAGGCTAAGCGCCTGGTGGAAACCATTAAAAATGAACTAAAGCAGTGGCCTCAGGAGCAAAGAAAATTACTGGAGGCATTTAACAAGCTGGAAAAAGTCGCCGTTGAGGGTCCTCGACGTATCAAAGAGACGGAAGCCCAATTTATTAAAGTAAACGCCAAAACTCCTTCTGATGATATCAAGTTAAATGCAGGTATCTTATTTGGGGTCCAGGATTGGCTGACCCCCAAACAACAGCAACAAAACGAGATAGCAGAAAAAGCTCGCCTTCAAAAGGGAAAAGAAGCGACATTGAGCAGCGAGGATATGGCATTCAAAAAAAGGGAAGCAAATTTGGTGCGGTTAATAGAAAGGTTGGAAGAGAGGGAAGTGAGAGTAGACCGGCAGGAACAGATGTTTGAGCAAATAGAATGGATGGCTCGTTTGCATATGAGTCGTTTAGATTGCGAGAAAAGGCTCCGTCAAAAAAGGCACATTCCCAACCTTCTTTCTCAAAGCAAAGATCAAATAGACGATGCGATTCAAAAACTTACGCTACTTAAAACAAGCATGCCTGTTTCTGGCATTTTTGGGATGGAGCGAATTCCCATTGATCAGTTGGAGCTGCAAGATGCAGAGCTGATCCGTCAAGGGCAGCCGCGATTGATAGATCGTGATGATACATCTTTGCTGCCTCTTAGACCTGGAGCAAAAGGTCACCTCTCCAATCCCTCGCCCAATACATGGGCAGCTTATGAGGCACTACTTCATCAAGCAATAAGTATTGCCCACCCTTTATTACCAGGAAATGAAGTACCGTCTAACATTTCTCCGAATTTACGAACGCCCTTCGCTATGATGCACCAGTCTTTGTCCAGGCTGGTGGTTGTTGCAAATGAAAATGGGGCCTTACGTGAAGGATTAGGTAAATGGCGTGGAGAAGATTCTGCAGACAATCGAGCTCTCGACGATTTTCTTGCAGACGGGGTTCCCATGGCCATGCATGATGAGCAAGCCTTCGCTTATTTTACCCAATTTCTCGAGCTTGTAGAAAAGGGGATGATCAATAGCAAACAGCTGGAGACAGACGCCGAGGGACACCTGAACAAAGATGCCAAGGGAAACTTGGTATCGCCAAACAAGCGCTTAGTGCCTGCTTATAATGAAGTGCTTGATGTTTATAAATTCCTATACAAACAAATTAGCCCAAAATCAACAGGGGACAATTCCCAGGAAAATACGAAGTCTTCACAAGAGGCTCTATAAAGCTCAAATTAATGCTTGAGCAAGCTCAGAAGGTATTCCGAAGGCTCATATTTTTCGATCAGGATTTGCGATTGCCCATTGCGACTCATGCGCACCTGTTTGACGGTGATTTCGGGAGTTTTGGTGGACGAAAAAAGGATGTCGTCATGGGTGGCATTGCGGGTATTGGCAAATTTTTCCAGGGTCACATTGCCGGACAAATGATCATTCCGCCCTGTGGCGATATGGAAGGTTCCAAAAATTTTCTCATCCTGGATGTCGCTGCCAGCAAACGGCAATACTTGGGTTCCAAATCCTAACTCTCCAAGGATGCTCGCAGCCGGATCGGCTTTAAACTTGTGTGACAGCTCATCCACCGTTTTTTTGTTTCCTCTTAGGAAGTCGATGGCTTTGATACGGCATTGATCCACATGCATGATCCCTATCGTGCCATCATCGAATTTCATGGGGAAGCTCCCTTTGGCATCAGTCGGGACAAAATACACCTCTCCGGCAGGTAGATTCACGACATCGGGTTTGACGTGGCAAATGCCATGGCTCTTTTGAGCTTCTTGGCGGCCAAGATCGATATGTAGATGGTAATCGTGGGAATCGACAGCAAAATCGATATCAACACTGTCGGCATGTGTCATGCCCAAGCGCAACTTTTCGGTGTCTCGACTGACGTCATTGTAATCGACGGATAAACCGGATTCCAGGACCACATCATTCATTCCGTGCATAGTAGCCCCTCGGAATCCATATCGTTTACCGGCCGCAGTTAAAGGCGCAGTGGCAGAGTATTCTGTGATGCAAAGAATGATGTCATAGGCTGGATAGATGTTATCCTTCAGGCTGACAGCTTTTCCGCTTGTTGCGATTGCTGTTTCGGGTAACTCTAAGTTGCTGCCTCCTGTGGTTTTATAAGCATAAAGGTCGCAGGCGGCAAGGCCAAGCTCTTTCATGAGCCCATTGCGGAGCCCTTGATAAAAGATGTTATAAGCTTTCTTTTGAACAGGATGCTTAGGATGTTTGAGGAAAGCGAACTCTTTGACAAGCGTAGGGTCCTCCAGGTCAATGAGGATACATAACCTTTCCCCCTTTTTCGGATTGAAGATGGTGCGTAATAGATGAGATAGGTTAAAAGGGGGGAATTTTCGTGCTTGCTTGAACGGAGAAAGGGTGGTAGCCTCCATAGACGCCTCCTTTATTCAGCTTTTCGTCTTTTGTGTCTAAATTTCTATGTAAATAGAAAATCTTTATAAGGCAATGCTTTTCACCAATTGCGCGCTCGCGCGCAAAAAGGTAACCAGGGCGTCCTCGCCCTGCCTTTAATACACTCAGGACTGGGATGAGGGTGCGATTAAAAGTGTAGATTGACCAGCAATTCCCGCTGAAAGTTGAACCGAACTGACAAGCTATCTTAAACAAGAAAACAAGATGAGCATGATCAGGCAGGATGGGCAGGATTAGCTCTTTTATAGAATAAATCTTGCGTATTTATCATGCTTATCTTGTCTGATCATGCTCCTCCTGTTATATTTATGTCCGGCGGGAATTGCTGTAGATTGACACATTGCGCTGACTAACCGCGATTAGCGGTGGCAGCATGTAGCCGCGTGGCGTAAGCCCGCGGTTAAATCCATCTATTAAAGCAAGCCGCGAAGCGGCGGCAGAGGAATGCAGCTGTGGCTAAGAGGCTTGCTGCCTTGTTCAGGTCAGGCTACCGGGTTTTTTTGTAAGTTTGAAAAAGTACGCTACTCGTTGGTGAGATTTAATTGATCTTGAGAAGGGCTGGCTCTTAGGAACATGGGCCCAAAGAGTCCCGCTAAAACTAATAAGGCGGCAATGCCAGATAAAGCAATAGGCAAGGAGAAGGAATTGGCTACCAGGCCAATTAAACCGGGCCCAATGAGCAAGCCAGCATACCCAAAAGAGGTCACAATAGTTAAGGAAATATGGGAAGAAGAGAACTTTCCTGAAGCGCTAAACAAAATGGGAACGATATTGGCCGCGCCGAGTCCTATCATGAAAAATCCTAACAATTCGACATACTGAAAGGGAGCGCTGATTAGAGTCGCAAATCCACTCGCAGCTAAGAGTCCTCCTGCTTGAAAAATCGTAGAAGCATCGAAGCGAGCGATGAGTTTGTCCCCAAAAAATCGTCCAAAAGCCATAGCAATTGAAAATGCTGCATATCCGATGCCCGCTTGGGAAGCCGGATAATTCAATGATGTGCGTAGAAATTCTGCACTCCAATCCAACATAGATCCTTCAGCGACGAATGCGATAAAGCATAAAAACCCTAATATAAACACCCGATTTTCAGGGAGAATAAAAGATTGGCTTGCTGTAGAAGTAGGCGTAGGGGTGTCTGTGATCAGTTTTTTATGTTGAGAGAGAATAACACAGGCAATGAGGAAAGAGATCATCATGCCGCAATACAACAGCTCGCATTTAAGTTCTAATAATAACCCTACAAGCACAACTCCCAATAGTCCTCCCACGCTAAAAAGGCAGTGAAAACCCGACATGAGAATACGCTTAGCCTGAGACTCTACCAGGATGGCTTGAGCATTAATAGAAATGTTCATGCCGCTTGTGGCGACCCCAAAAAGAAAAAGGGTTATCCCCAGCAAAGAGAAAGTAGGGGCTATAGCTAGAAAGGGAATTATTGTAAGCGTAAAGAGTCCCGAGACTAAAATAAGCAAACGACTCCCCATGCGATTGATCAACCAGCCCGAGATGGGCATGGTGATAATAGCCCCGATACCGAATAAGAGGAGAGCCGAACCCAATTCGGCCTCATTTAACTCTAAGCGGCTTTTAACGAAAGGGATCATAGGAGCCCAACACGATATGGCCATTCCAAATACTAGAAAAAGTAGCTGTGTGGCTCGAATCGCTGGTTTCATCTCATCCTTAAGGGAATAAGGCTTGTAGTCACGTTTGGTATAAGCCTGCCCCCCATTTTCATAGTACGTCCTAAAAAGTTATGGCGGGGTAACAAGGCCGTCCCCGGCCTTGCATGTATTAGCAGGCAGGGCGAGGACGCCCTAGCTACCCTTTTGCCATAACTTTTTAAGGACGTACTTTTCATAATTCTTTATGAGGTAATGCGCAACCTTTCTCTTGTGCAGCTGCCATTAATGCTTTTTTCTCTTCGGAAGAAAGAGTGGGGAGGAGTTTGGGTAAGACCCTACATTCTCTTTCCGAAATAAACATATTTTTCAGGATTGACGGCATTCTTTGGACCTCAGAAAAATCGCATAAATCGATTTTTTTTACCTTACAAGACATAGTGTCCTTAGGATGTTTTGCGCAACGAATTTTTTGGTACTGATCGATCCATCTTTTCCGAATCGAATCGGTGTGGCAATTACTTTCAGTTTCCCAAAGAATTTCCGCGAGAGGTTTTGGCTCAACCAAATAAGATTTCATGAGTGGTTCTGACTTCATTTTCCACCCTTCAACGCATTTGGACATGAGTTGATTGCGTCCAAGAATCGACTGGTATTCGCCCAGTTCGGTTTTACGGGCAAATTCTTCCATCCCCATCTCTCCTTTTGAAGCCTTCAAGAACGATGATTTTAAGAGATTGTAATTCTGAGCATTAAATACCTCAGCCATCTATAGTGTTACCTACATTTGAACCATGCCCGCTTTTCCCTTTACATGACTGAAAATTGAGAATGATTACCCCCGGCGGTTAGTGGTTCTAACTCAAAATCTTGCATCACTTTACCATCTTGAATTGCCGTTTCTAGGTTAAAAACATCAATAAATAAAAAAATGCCCCCTAGATTTCTCTAGAGGGCATTTGTAATATAATTGTCAATGTTGGATTATTGCAGCTTGACAACAGTAATGAAAGCGTTCACGCCTCCATTCGCATTCAAAACAACCGGTATAGGTGCTCCGGATGGATTCGAGCTCACATTTTGTATGTGCAAGTAAGATCCATCGGCTTCCACGCACAGAAGCAAAGATACTGTAGCCAATTGTCTGGGAACAGCTACAGACAATGCGCTGCCAGGCACCGCACAAGCTCTTTCTGCAGCCGAATTCAAACTGAGTTGGAATCGGGCTGGAGACTCTACAGACACGCCATAGGTCACTTGATACAATCCCTTTGAAGGAAGCGAAATACCGCAATTGTCAAACTTTATGCCGCCAAACTCCACGCTCGACTGCATATAGGCATTGCTGATCCCGCTATTGGCATATACTTGCTGACACATATTCGTCGATGCACTTAAGGCAGCTTCTATCCCGGGACCGCATGGGCCGCGAGGACCACATGGGCCGCACTCGCCGCATGGACCACGCTCACCGCATTGTCCGCATGGGCCGCATGGACCAGGACATCCGCATTCTCCCTGGCAACCTGGTTCACCTCTTGGTCCTTGCTCTCCAGGAATACCTTGAGTTCCCTGTATTCCCTGAGGGCCCACTGGTCCGGCTTCTCCACGTGGGCCAGCAGGACCAGCTTCTCCTCTAGGACCTTGTAGACCTGTATCGCCTTTTTGACCTTGAGGTCCAACTTCACCCTGAGGGCCAACAGGGCCTTGAACTCCTTGCTGTCCAGCGGGTCCCGCTACCCCGGCAGGTCCAACAGGTCCCTGAGGACCTTGTGCGCCTTGAGTTCCGGAAGGTCCAGGTATCCCCGGAGGACCTTGAGGGCCAACAGGTCCAATATCTCCTGGATTGCCTTTGGGACCACATTGTCCGGCAGGGCCACATTCGCCGCATGGACCTCTAGGTCCACAGGGGCCGCATACTCCCGGAGGTCCGCATTCACCGCAGGGCCCTCTTGGTCCGCAATCACCGCATGGGCCTTGTGGTCCGCATTCGCCGCATGGACCTCTGGGTCCACATTCACCGCATGGGCCTTGTGGGCCGCATGGACCACATACTCCTGGAGGCCCGCACTCACCACAAGGACCTTGTGGTCCACATTCGCCGCATGGTCCGCATGGTCCTTGTGGTCCTTGAGGGCCGCATGGTCCCTGTGGTCCTTGCGGGCCGCAAGGGCCTTGTGGACCGCATTGAGGCTCAGGTCGACATGGTTGTGGGCAGTAAGAAGAGAATTCGTAGTCGCAGGACTGGTTAGTGTAAACCGGATCCTGGCGGTAATTTTGATAATAGGAAGATGAGGAAGCAGCTTCTGAGGGGGCAGAAAGAAAACAATTTACAGCCATTAGGCTGAGAAAAGTTAGCAATTTGAACATATGATTTCCTTGGTTTTGTAGAACATCTTTGGTAAAACCAGCAAGAGACACTACAGAGACAAGTCAAGCGCATGCGAAAAAGACTTTTTTCATGGAGAGTTATCAATAAATTTACGTATAATTTTTTTTTGAATTTAAGGAAAGGAAAATCTTCATCCACCTGAAAGGTAACCGGGGCGCTCTCGCCCTGACTGTTCATGCAGGGTGCGATTAAAAGTATAGGTTGACATATTGTGCCACCGCTAATTGCGGTTAGTCGCGTAATGTGTCAACCTATACTTTTAATCGCACTTGTTGGTGCACTCAGAACAGTTAGTGTTACTGATTTTCTAATCTTTTTGTTATATTGATGTCTCAACTGCAGACATAAGCTGGCGACTACAAAAGGTATCTTTATGACTAAGCACTATCGCGATTATCTTTGGAAGAATGGGTTTCCTTATGGGATTCACCCCTGTGATTCGGAGGAAGGCATTTTCTATAAACTTGTGGCGGACCCCTATAACAAGCGAGTCTCTATCGAGCAATATGAAGAAGGGGCATTTGTCAAAGTCGTTTACGATTCTGCGTTGTTCGACTTTCGCCATTTGAAGTTAGGAGAACAGCTCGCATGGCAGAAAACAAAGGTTTTGGAGAAAGATCGGACCATTGTGTGTCATATTCGCAATCAGGATGACAGGTTGCTTTTGATTGAAGAGTATCTGTTTGAACAGGATTTATGTCGTGAGTGTCGGGCTTTTTCGCCGCTTGGAATTTTGTTATCCGTCCAAAAGATTTACTATCTTTCATTGAAAGATAAGTTTAATGAGGTGACTCTATTTGACAGTAATGAACATCCCGTTATGTCTAAGGAATATGAATTTGATGAAGAGAGTAGAGTCTTCTCTACTCTCTTAAGAGAAAATTGGGAAATCCCTAACGGACGATCGGTTTGTTCGTCCTAAACTCATAGTCAGTCTTTGTGGTTGGCTCGTCTCTATAGAACCATTCTGTTTTCGCTGTGTCGCCGATATAGGTGGTAGCGGGACCGTGCATATCGCCTGCATCCCAGGAGATCTGTTGCACTTTTGTGGCCCCATCCCGATAGCGGTATTCGATTCCATGTTTTTCCCCATTGACATAAGGAACTTCCGCGAGTTTTTCTCCATGCTGATAGATCACAGTCATGCCATGTTGCTTTCCATTTGCCCATTGCTCTACTGTATCCGGTTCTCCTGCAGGCTGATAGGTCCGTTTGACACCTTCGGGGAGTCCATTGACATAAGGAATGGTCTCTTTTGGAGAACCGTTAGGATGGTAAGTTTGCCGGAGTTCCATTTGTCCATTCCGGATGGTATCTGTTGCTGTGATTTGGCCATAGTCGTCACGCACGAGACGAGTTCCCTGGTAATTCTCGACAAGAGCATCCTTTTGGTTTAGCGCTGTGTAGTATTCGCCTGAGACGAGTTGCCGGTCTGTATAGCGTTCCGTACTTCTTGGAGTACCTCCTAAATACCACGTTGTGATCGTGGTCATTTCCGGGGATGGAGATTGGTAAGCGGCTTCTTGCTTTGGTGTGCCATCAAAGAAGAATTCTGTGACTTTCACTAAATTTCCCATCCGATAGGTCTCAGTTTTTTGGATTTGTGAGCTGTGGGGATAGGTATAAGTGGTGTCTCCATCCAGGGTGCCGGCTGAATAGCTTCTTGAGACGACCACTCCGTCGCCCATAGTGGAGACGATAGCGCCGTGCTCTCCGGAGGATGTCCAGTAGTCGGAAGGGACAGCCACTCCGTATTTATGGACATAAGTCTCATCAATAACCTGTTCTTCGTAGTTGACGCGGTTTCCGCTGCATGCGGTTGTAGTGACAGCCAGGATGGCGATCCCAGCCAAGGAAAAGAAATGGGATGTTGTAACCATGATATTAACCCCTATTTAAATATTTGACGTCATTGCGTTTGATAAGACTGATTTTGAAACGCTTTCAACAATACGCGCATGCTCCATATCAACAGTCTCCTGTGAGATTGTTTTAGAGGAATCGCGATAGAAAAATCGAAGGGTGACATTTTTCAATCCTTTTCCGAGTTTGTCGCTCCGGTAGATATCGTGAAGAGAAGCGTGCTCTAAAAAAGGAGAAGAAACGTTTTGAATTGCTTTCAGAAGCTCTTCGGCGGGAAGCGCTTCTGGTATCGTCAATGTCCAATCCCGCTCGGAACCCGGATAGATCGGCAATGGCTTCATCTGGGCATCCTGCCCGGGGCGCACTTGCAAGAGGTCATGCAGATTAAGTTCAGCGAAAAGAATCGGCTGTGGAACATCCAGACGGCGTCGCACAGCAGGATGAATTTCTCCGAAAGAGCCGACTTCGATTTCTCCCGCATAGATAGCTGCTTGTCTTCCTGGATGGAGCATCGGCAGATGACCCGCTTTGAAAGTCACCTGGATGTTTAACTCGGACAACAGATTTTCCAATATCCCTTTCAGATCAAAGAAATCCTCTTCATTGGGCTTTCTGTCCCAGTGATGTGGACGAGACTTGCCCGAAAGAATGATCGCTGCTACTGACTGCTCTAGATATTGTCCATTTTGTTTCAAATGTATTCGGCCGATTTCAAAACCCGCAACGTCATGATTCTGATGGTCCCAGTTGTATTTGACGACTTGGAGAAGCCCTGGCAGCAAAGAAGTGCGCAAAACCGATTGTTCGACCGAAGTAGGGTTCAATACTTTTACGGAAGAGGGATCAACAACGGCATTCGCTCCATGGATGACTTCGAGTAAAGAAGGACCGATCAGATCGCAGGTTAAAAACTCTTGCAACCCCTCACCCATCAGACGGGCGCGGACTTCCCTTTCAAACATAAAGATGGGAGCGTGGGGGATCGTTGATGATTGGTATAAGCTTGTGGGTCTGGTGATATGTTGATAGCCATAGGTTCTGGCGACCTCTTCAATGAGGTCGACTTCTTCATGAATATCGTTGCGATAAGTAGGGACTGTGACTGTAAATTGGTCTTTATCGTCCCATCTGCTGGTCAATTCGAGTCTGGCCAGTAGGCTCTCCACCTCACTGACGCTCAGTCGGGTGCCCAAAAGTTGGTTGATACGACTCAAACGGCATGTCACCTGTCGAGGAGTAAATGGTTGGGCGGCCACATCGAGGATGCCGGCACACACCTTGCCTCCGGCTACCTGCTGGATTAACATGACAGCACGATCTAAGGCGAACCTAAGGATATTGGGGTCACACCCTCTTTCAAATCGCTTAGAACCATCTGTTATGAGTCCTAACCGCTTGCTTGTCTTGCGAACGGCCCCGGGGGAAAAGACGGCAGCTTCAAGGACAAGGTGCTTGGTATTTTCTGTGACCTCAGAGTTTTGTCCTCCCATTATCCCTCCAAGGGCAACGGCACCTTTTTGATCGCATATCAACAAGTCGTTATCTAGGATTCGTTTCTTTCCATCAAGCGTCACAAAGGTCTCGCCCGGTTGCGCTTTTCTGATGATCAGGTGATTGCCATGGAGCTGATCGGCATCAAAGGCATGAAGAGGATGGCCGAGTTCATGCATGACATAATTGGTCACATCGACAACGTTATTGACAGATCGGAAGCCGATAAGTTCCACTCGGTTTTTCAACCAATTGGGTGAAGGGCCTATCCTGACATCGCGGACCACCCTGCAGGCATAGCGAGGGCACTCTTGTTTAGCTTCGACAGTAACAGAAATGAAATCGGAGGGGAGGGTAGAACTTTCAGAAAAGTTGATTTTCGGCAGATGATAGGGAGTATTCGTCGCTGCTGAAAGTTCGCGCGCGACCCCAATGACGCTGGAACAGTGTCCAAGATTCGGCGTCAGGGAAATTTCAAATACGACATCCCCTTCAACCTCATCGACAGCATCGACTTCTAATCCGGCAAGAGTCAATATCTTGCTGATCTGATCCGGAGATTGTTGAATATTAAGACTTTCTTTTAGCCAACTTAGGGGAATCTTCATAATGTCCGTAATAATTAATAAATAGAGATCACTAGCATACGGAAAATCCAATAGAAAACAAGTCGAAAAACAATAACTTCTCGAGAAAGCCCCCT
>Ga0207043_1023_pt1 | contig 25571 bp, 26 predicted proteins | sample Alteio_BWMinCont_71_FD_153304 | JGI IMG/M metagenome (GOLD analysis project Ga0207043, IMG submission 153304) | Enriched cells from forest soil in Barre Woods Harvard Forest LTER site, Petersham, Massachusetts, United States -... | ecosystem: Environmental > Terrestrial > Soil > Temperate forest >... | reverse complement strand
GGTTGGTCCGGCAGAGGACTTAAAGCCTTTAGGGATTAAGATAAAGTATAACAATCCTAATGTTGGACGAAGTTTGGCTGATCAAGTGCTTTCCATCGTTGCTTTTTCTTCAAATCCGAATGACACCCCCACAAGTGCTGAAACCACATGTTTGGGGAGTTTTCCATTTAGCATTTTAGTTGGCCAAATAGACAAAATTCCGTTCTCTGACCCAAATGATAAAGAACTCTTATTAAATGCAATTTTTTGCAGTGACTTTGCGTTCCCTGCAAATAGCATTTTTGGACAGATAGCCAACTTACCAGCTCCCGGCGGCGATCCTTCTGTCAGAAAAGTGCGTTTAACAACAACTAACCCGGTTCCCGGAGTGACATTTGCTCTATTTGATTTGGTTCAGCCTGAAAGCACAGGCCGCATTACTTTGGGTAGCTTTAATCCATTTGAGCCTCCTGTCATTAATAACGGCATCTTTTCAAACCCAGCTGACCTTGCCCTTTATGTGCAAGCTTATCAAATTTATTTAAAAAATATTAGCGATGCGCTTCATGCTATAGATGCTAAGTACAAGCTTATTTACCCTCCTCTGGAATTATTGGATGACGTCGAATTATTAACGACTTTTATCAAAGAAGCTGCCATGTCGAATCAATGTTGGCAAAGTCATTGCCGCATGGCCCCGTTTAATCAAGGAGGGGTTGTAGATAGCTTTGGAAAGGTGTATGGAGTTGAAAACCTTTTTGTAGCGGATGATTCCATTGTGCCTGTTGGTATGGATGGAACACCAATGGCAACAGCCTATTTAATTGCAGCCAATATTGCCAGACTATTGCAACAATAATAGTAACCGTTCACGGGGTATAGCGCAGCTTAAAACGTTGATTATGAGGTGCAGATGCAAATTAAAAAGCGCAGCGAATAGCCAAAAATAGCTATTTGCGAGCATTTTTAACTGTGCAGATGCCCTCAGAATCACGTTTGAAGCCTGACCCCCATCTATAGTGTTACCTACATTTGAACCATGCCCTTAGAAGAAAAACTATTCATCGCCGAAGGTGAAAGCATAGGCACTGGTTCCCTCAGGAATAAAAATGGTCAACATATGCCTACCATAGTCCCCTTTAAGATTGACGATATCATATTTGCGGTCTTCTGTGACGCTGATTTCGCCATTTCCATCCATATCATCGGTGTAGTAGTTCGATGGCAGCGGCTTTCCATCAAGCATCACCTTAACCTTACCCTCTCCTTTACCTCCTAAGACTAAATAGACACGAGTCGCTAAGAAATTGAGAAGAATCTTGCTCCCGGCTCCTACTGAAGTAATGCGCTCCATTTCGACTTTCCAAGGCCCTTCTAAAGCCACCATGTCATTGCCTAGTTTTCCTCTGAAACTATAATCTTTAGATTGGTCTTGCGCCAATGAAATCATAGGATCATAGTGCATCGCTCGGGTATATCCCAAATAAGTCTCTGGCGTGAGAGCTCGATGATGTACTGCTACCTCATGACCGAGAATTGGGGGTTCATTCAGCAATGAGCGTATGGCATTTTCAGTCTCCATATAAGCCCCTTCCCCAAAATGAATTTGGCGGACATTCCCTTCGCGATCAATGAGATAATGAGCGGGCCAGTAGGAATTGTTATAGGCATTCCAAGTTTTATATTGGTTATCGAGAGCGACAGGATATTTTATGCCGAACATTTTCACAGCGACCTCAACATTTTTCAGATCTTTTTCGAATTCAAATTCCGGTGTATGTACTCCCACAATGACAAGACCTTTGTCTTTGTAGATGTCATACCAGCGCTTTAGATAAGGAAATGTTCTGATACAGTTGATGCAACTATATGTCCAAAAATCAACGAGGACGATTTTATTTTTAAGCTTTTCGATTGTGAGCGGATCGGAATTGATCCACGCAGTAATACCAACAAAGTCTGGAGCTAGCCCTAAGTTAGCAAGCTCTCCTGTCTTAACATGAAGCGAAGGTTCACTAGAAACTGTTTGTGCAAATGCGGGTTTATTTCCTTCAGAACCCTGTCTTAATTTTGTCAGCTCTTGTTTGACAGCAGGCAGATCCTCCACCATTACGGGAGGGAAATAGCTGAGCACCAGCTGTTGAAACCAGACATCGAAATGGAAAGCAATCGTCGCTGCTGTGGCAATCATCAAAATGCCGAATCCTTGCCGAATTTGTTCGGTATGCTTTTTCAGTACTTTCGATGATGTCAAAATGCGATTACCACCGTAAGCAATCAAAAACATCGGTAGAGCAGCTCCCGCGCTGTACCAAAGGGTGATAAACACAGCTGTTGTTGTGATTTTATTAGAGGCAACTAAAGTCGTTATAGCTGCGAGAATGGGACCAGCGCATGGAGTCCAAACTAGTCCAAGGGCAATCCCCAAAAGAAAGCCGCTCCAAAAGCCTGATCCTTTTTCACCGATCTGAATCTTCACCCCCACATTTGCTACAGATGCCGTGTTATCGGCAAACCAATCGCTGAGCCTTGGAAAAATCATGACCAGTCCGAAAGCTGCGATAATAGCAATAGCAACATAGCGAAGGATATTAGCCGAAATGCCTGTGGCCTGAACAAGGGTAGCAATCGTCAAAGTAAAAAAGGTAAAGCTGACGATAAGTCCGAAGACAATTCCAGCAGGACGCAAGGACCCTTTGCCTATCCCTCCTGACAAAATGGCTGGAAGTACAGGCAATATGCAGGGTGATAACACGGTGACGATACCTGCTAAAAATGAAAATAGGTAAAGAATGACCATGAATTTCTCCCTACAATATTATGTTAATTAAATCGAATCAATCATTTAAAGTAAATTTCGAAAATAGAGCTTCAGCAATTAGGAGTGCTGGTTCTAAATCGTTTATGATTTTTTCTACCAGAGCCCACAGAGATCACACAGAAAAGATTAAATGTTGTGTGTTTTGGCATGGTTCAAATGAAGGTAACACTATAGATGGGGGGCAGGCTTGCCATTCTGCCATTCGATGGGGCCTAGATTGGGGTCAAGCATGTCATTCTGTCATTCAGGGGTGACTCAATGGTTTTCTCTAAAATAAATCCCTGAATGGCAGAATGGCAGGCTTGACCCCAATCTAAGCCCCATCGAATGACAGAATGACATGCCTGACCCCAATCATAGTGTTACCTTTTTTCGAACCTTTTTGAACCATGCCTGTGTTTTCTCTGTGATCTATAATCCATCTTAAATTATCCCTAGAAAATTGGAAAATTCCATTGATGACAAATTAATATTTTTTGTGTAATTTTTTCTAGACAATTATATTTAACTATTGTATAGTTTAGCTAATATTTATTAAATTTTATAATCAAATTTTATTATAATTTATCAATAAAAAATAAACATTTGACGTACGTCCTTAAAAAGTTATGGCAAAAAGGTAACCAGGGCGTCCTCGCCCTGCCTGTTAGTACACTCAGGACCGGGATGACCTTGCCATCTTATGCCCTCCACCATAACTTTTTAAGGACGTATCATTTGACCACCTTGTAGGTACAGTTGTCGAATGGGATACCTAGAAAGACATTGTTAACTAAAAAATGGGGGATGAAATTATGATGCTATTGGCTGCAGCTTTGACATTTACAACTCTTCAACCAATGGAAACTTTTATTCATCCGGAAAAGTGCAATTCCGTCGATGCACCTTTGCCATCAATGGCTGATCGTGATGATTATGTGATTGGATTTTATTACAACATTTACTTACCTGTAGAGCGCCAAAATAAATGCGAGCCAGAGTTAATTGAATATTTCTCAAAGTATTTAGTAGGTCAAACTCCAGAGTTTCTCACACCAGCCCAGTTTAAAACAATCGGTAGGTATGCTCTTTCCTATGCCCCCATAAATGCAATCATACGTGATCGACTTTCTCCGCTTACAGAACAAGGTCTAAAGGAAGGTAAGAACATCGACGAAGCTTTAGCTGATGCTCAAGAACAAATTCAAAATAATGACCTGGTAAGTTATCGATTCGCCCTCGAGCAATTGAGGCTTCTAAGGGATGAGGAGGTAAATGGGTCGGCAATGTACGAGAGATTTACGTTTCTCATTAATAGTGTTGAGGACTGTATTACGAACCTCTCTCGCCTTCTTTCAAGAGCTAAGTCCACCATGAAATTGAACTATAATGAAAGAGGAATCATAGGTGACCAAAATGAACCATCAACTGTAACTGAAGAGGAACAACACTTAGCGCGTTTTGACAATAGGCGAAAAGTCATGATTCAGGAAATAAAGAATATTCGCGATAAGGTCCTGCAAGGCGCCTCCTTTCTTGCTCTGCAAGAAGCTACGCCTGACGCAGTAGTTGAATTAAAAGAAGATTTAAAAGATGCCTACCCAACCTGGATTTCCTTCAATAATATTACTGGTAGCCCCACAGAACTCGTCGAGGAAGAAGAAGTGTTTGGTGAGTCGTCTACCTTCACTTCGACACTTGCCTTAAGTCCCGAACTAGAGGTACAGCGGCATGCTTTAGCCAATTTGCCATCAACATCTGGCATCCATCAACGCAGAATTCTGGGTGTAGAAGTTGTGAATACAAAAACAGGTCGCAAGTTTGCAATTTTTACCACACACACTGAGCATATACCTGCTTCCTATCACAACACGGTGATCAAAGTACATGAATTTGTGAGAGATTTTATTGGGGAAAACCATGATCTCCCCATTGTATTTGGTGGTGATTTAAATGCGTTTGAAGGGGCCTCAGGGGGTGAAAAATTCATCCAGGAAATGAGGGAAGGCCCATTTGCTGGTGGAGTAGACTATCGCGAAGGTGATCAGTTCTTTGTTCATAAATCAATCGCTGATTCCACCTATATTGGAATAGAAGGCGTTGACTCCAGATACAAATTTAAGGACGGTATTTTAGCTCCCAATGCACTTGATCACATCCTAACAAAAAATGTTAAAGTCGTTTGTGGTACAAGAAGTGCTGTTGTCTACGATCAACAAGGGAAAGTTGTTGACCCATACCTTCAGCCTGAACTGTACCAAGAGCGTTTAGAAAGAAGAAAAACTGCCTCAGATCACTTACTGAATGCTGTTATCTTTTACAACAGCGAACCCTAACACCAAAGCTCGTACGTCCTTAAAAAGGTACGTCCTTATAAAGGGCCTTATTGCCTGTGCTATAGAGATCTATCAAGAAAAAGGTGAGCCTGTTCCCGAACCGGTTGATCGAGATCATTTTAAAGGCAAAATCTTATATCGAACAGATAGTGAACGTCATTATCTTATAGCTAAAACAGCACAGCGGATGCATAAATCGATCAGCAAGACTTTGGATACATTAATCGATAAAGGATTGGAACAGTTAAGAGCTATCTAAAAGGATGTTGTTATGAGATGGATTTTTTGTTTTGCTTTCTTATCTGTTTGTTCGTAACCGTTCACGGGGTAAGGGAAGTGGCTATCGCTGAGCTTTGGGGTCTGGCTTGTGATTTGTAATTTGAGCTCCTAAAAAGCCTTTGTTATAAAGACTTCCTCAAATTGCAAATCGCAAGCCTGAACCCAAAGCGACCGACGATAGTTACTGCCCTTACCCCGTGAATGGTTACGTTTGTTCAGCTTATGCAGGAGAAATTCTTGTACGTCCTAAAAAGTTATGGCGGTGGACATAAGATGGCAAGGTCATCCTGGGATTTTGCTGGGAAAATCTGCATGTCAGTGAACCGTTAGTGAACCGCGCAATCAATTCTTTATGCTGTATAGCACGACAAGGGTATGGCCCCCATAGAGGGTATGCATCTCAGTCTCAGGAGGGCCTGGAAAATTTTTTACCTTTTTTATCTTTTTTGGAATCGATTTGCTTAAGTTCTTTCACTGCCTCCAGAAAGTCATGCTCTATGAGAGAAGGTGAATTAAGTATTTGCTGCTGATATTTTGAATATTCACGACGTGCTTTTTCAAGGGCAGATTCATGGCTTATTTTACCCGCATGATTGAGGATATCTCGTTCGCTAATACGTAAAAAATCGTCTAATTTTGCAATCCAATCCCTCATGTACATAGGCTTATTATTGAGAGCTTGCAACTCAGCAAAGTCCAAGTACATCGAAACGATTCGGTTCAATATATCCAATTCTTTGCCGCTTAAGTAATTTTTTGCGATTTCAACATCTTGTTTCTTTACTCGACTTCCTGTCCAAGAGGTTAACCCCATATTTGGAAGTTGAGCGTCTGCGCGTGAGTGAATAATTTCGGCTGCAGTATGACCATGAGCTGCCCAATGCATTTTATTTTGTACAATAGCAAAAAACTCTTTAGAGATGTCTGTATGAGGACTGTAATCAATGCTGGTAGAATAGATATCGAGTACTTTTCTCCAAAAAACTTTCTCCGAAGAGCGGATATCTCGAATTCTAGCTAAAAGTTCATCGAAATAATTGCCACCTCCAGCTTGTTTTAGCCTTTCATCATCAAGCACAAACCCTTTGATTAAATATTCTCTTAAACGTTGAGTCGCCCAAATGCGAAATTGTGTGCCTCTATAGGAAGAAACGCGATATCCTACGGAAATGATAACGTCCAAATTGTAGTGTCCGACCATATATTTTTTGCTGTCTGCAGCAGTAATCCGGAAATCTCGGACAACTGAATCCTCTTGAAGCTCTCCTTCTTTAAAGATGTTGCGAATATGTTCAGATATAGTCCTTTTGTCTCTATCAAACAATTCACACATTTGCGCCTGATTAAGCCAAACAGTATCATCAAGAAGCTTTACCTCTACACGAGTTCGACCATCGTCTGTTTGATATAAGAGTAAATTGCTTTCTGTAGATTCGCTTTCCATGTCAAAGCTCTTGAGTGATTTTAGAAAAATGTTAAAGGATCTGAAGCTAAAAAGCCATTGAAATCTATAGAAGAGGCATACACATTCAGTGAGAAAGCTTCAGAGAAAATTCGTAAGTGTTCAGAGACCCTTTGATCCGAAATGGGGCCCCTGCCCCCATTTCGGATCAAAGGGTCTCTGAAATTAATTTAAAAATTTAAGTTTTACTCATGATAAAAATCAATGGTTGGATATCTTAGCTCATCTTCCAAACCGTAAGATCCAGGTATTGCAAGGCTTGAGCACATCTCTCTCCTTCTACAATAAAGGTAACTATTCACGTAGGTTCAGGCCTTCCAAGTGGCGTTTGAGAGGATGAGCTGCTCAGGAAATCGGCGAAATTAATAGTTTTTTACTATTGATGAGCCGATTTCCGAAGCAGATCGCCTCTCAAACGCCATTTGGAAGTGCCTATACCTATGTGAATAGTTACCTTCATTTAAGATTGGCTGGGTATTATTGGATTTTTAGAGTAGAATGAGTAAGTTCATGACGATAATCGATGTAAACGAAGGTTTCTTTTTAGGATGAGAAATATTATGATAGGCGCAAGGCTTCTGATTGCTATACTTACTATAGCTTTGTTTGGAGTCGCATGTTCTTCGCAAAACATCCCAGACAGCAAAGCACCTCCTCAGTCTATTGAAGAATTGCAAATACAACTTGAAAACGTACTTAAAGAAATGCAGGTGCCAGGCATGGCTGTTGCGATTGTAAATCGAGATGGTCCCGAATGGATATCTGGTTTAGGCAAAGTCGACTTAGCCAATGATCGTCCTGTAAATGCAACGACTCTATTCCGAATAGGGTCGGTGTCTAAGAGCTTCATCTCCCTTGCTATCCTTAAGCTAGTTAATGAAGACAAACTTTCACTTGAAGATCCTGTGCAAAAACTAGCGCCAGAAGTTTGGTTTGGCAATAAATGGGAAGCAAGCAATCCAGTGTGCATTGTCCATCTACTAGAAAACACTACTGGCTGGGATGACATGCATTTACGCGAGTTTGCCAAAAATCGTTCAACAATGTCATCTTTAGATGCGCTTGATTATGATCACAGTTCGCGAATCTGTCGTTGGCGCCCCGGTACAAGGATGTCTTATTGCAACTCTGGGCCAGCCGTTGCAGCCTATATTGTGGAAAAGATCACTGGCAAAAATTTCGAAGAATATATTGCGGAAAAATTCTTTAAATCTATTGGAATGCAAACAGCGACTTACTTTCAACCAACTGTGGAATCGACCACAACACTTTATCATAGCGACGGTCAAACGCCACATATTTACTGGGAATTACTTTATCCTTCAATTGGTTCCATCAATGCTAGCGCCAACGACATGGCGAATTATCTTTTATTTTACCTTAATCGCGGCAATGTACAAGGAAGGCAAGTCATGCCTGCCCATCTCTTCAATCGATTAGAAGCCCCTTCGAGTACATGGGCAGCTAAAGAAGGTTTGCATGTGGGATATGGCTTGGGTAACTACTGGTCTATCCATGATGGTTTTGTCTATCATGGGCATGATGGTAATGTACCTGGAGGCCTTACTGTGATGGCATACATGCCCAAGGAAGGTATTGGTTATTTTTATAGCCTTAATTCAGAAAATCGTGAGGCCCTTAAAAAAGTCGGTGCGATCATTCGTGCATATATCACACGTCAGTTGCAAAAACCATCTATTCCTCCAATAGCTTCTCTTTCTGAGAATGTCAATGCATATAAAGGCTGGTACGAGTCTAATTCACCTCGCATGGAGTTATTTTCCTTTTTTGAGCGTTTAGCTGGCATAGCCTATATTCACTTTGAAGACAATAAACTTTTCATTAATTCTCTTAGTGAAAAAAATGCAGCATTTCTCCCTGTAACCGATACCGAGTTTCTCTATGCTCCTAAGAACGAGTCTCAAGATTCAGTATCAACCCTCAAATTGCTTACACCAAATGCTGAAGGACAATTCATCCAGCTTAGTTTGGGGGATAGAAATGCCGCATCCCTGCATGTTACAATGAAGCATATTCCTACTTGGCTTGCAATTTTTGAGATTACGATTACTGGATTTGTTTTGCTGACTTTCATGTCGACACTTATTTATGCACCATTTTGGATTTTGCCATGCTTACGTAAGAAGCATCATCGTTCTGGAGAGCATTGCTTGCTGTTGTGGCCACTAATTGCAGTTTTGAGCCTGTTATGTATCGTTGTCATATGCATGTTTTCTAGCAATGTTTTCATCTCGCGTTTAGGCAATTTAACCACTTGGTCTTTTTCTTTGTTTTTAGCGACTATGCTTTTTGCTATTGCATCGATTGCCAGTGTTATTGCTTTATGGCGTGCATCCAAACGAGAAGTTCGTGGCATTATTCGTATCTATTCGATAATGATTAGTATAGCTTTGGTAATATCTACAATATATTTTGCATGTTGGGGAATTATTGGTTTGCGTACTTGGGCATAGATTTTTGTAACTATTCACGTCCTGCCTTAAAATAGGCGATTTTGTAGTATTTTGGGCGATGACATAACGAAAATGCAGATAAGAATGCAAAAACAATTTTTTTTTGCATGCTGGCGAGACTTATGAACAAAAAGGGACACTAGTTTTGCAAAAGCCTCAAATGCAATCTTATTACTGGTATCCATCGTTAGGGCTTCAAATTCAATTGCCTCCACTTCTTTAAGCAGCCCTCTTAAGTTCATCAAAGGCTCGCATATCTCCATTACCTGGTCGCCAGACATGAAATATATTGTAACGGGAACTCAGGAAATGGATCTGCACGTTTTTGATCTGCCAAACAACCAACATCTCTATATGTCCGGCTATATCGCGAAAATTAAATCACTATCTTGGAACTGCAAAGGTGATAAACTTTTCACTTCAGGTTCCACACAAGTTTCAGGCTGGAATTTTAGCGGAAAAGGGCCTGCTGGAAAGCAACCACTTTTCTTCCGAAATTATTCACTCTAACTCAACTTCAGAATTTGTATGAACAAGTGTTCAATATTCGAATCGATATTAGAAATTTTCGCAGGAAAGTCAGAAAAATGACCTTTATCTCTGCTACGCATCAAAGACAGGAAGGAAAACAACATCGCCCTGCGTTGCTCTATCAATATGACTCCACACTTTATAAGGAATTTTTAAAAGAAAACTTTTTCTAACTCTTATGTTGTGTAAATAATTAGTTAACAAAAACGTAATTTACATTGCTTTTATTTCAAAAAATACATATAGTTAATAAAACTATATGAAATTTAACTTATTACGCTCATTATTTTGGCCAATTTATAGACATGAAACCAAAAGGCTTTTGCCTATGGTTATCATGCTATTTCTCCTAAGTTTCAATCAGAGCACCCTATGGAATTTGAAAGATGCGTTGGTTGTAACAACATCTGGGGCGGAAATCATCCCTTTTATCAAGGTGTGGGCAATTTTACCCTCTACGATATTCCTTACTTGGATTTTCACCTATCTTTCCAATAGGTTAAGTCAAGAAAAAGTTTTTTATCTGCTTACAAGTTCATTTTTGTTTTTCTACGGACTCTTTGCCTTCATCATCTACCCATACCGCGATCAGCTTCATCCCACAGAATCGGCTAATTTTTTAGAAACAATCCTTCCCTTGGGATTTAAAGGACTAGTTTCGATGTACCGTCACTGGACCTTTACAGGGTTTTATGTGATATGCGAACTATGGAATACTATGGTGATCTCGATTCTTTTCTGGGGATTTGCGAATGTGATCACACACACAACGGAAGGAGGGCGATTCTATGGAGTCCTCAGCATAGCATATAACCTTGCAATCATTGCAGCAGGTTTGGTGTCAATTGCAATTGCTCAATATGGTGTGTCTAACACTGGCATATCCTTAGGACATGGAGCTTGGGAACAGAACATGATGCTTTTAATGGTTGTTATCATTACCAATGGACTGCTTATCATGGGAGTTTTCAGATCGATGCATAAAAAAATTCTCACTCAGCCAAAAGAGAACATCTTCCAAAAAGAGAATAAGCTTTCATTACGTGAGTGTCTTCAGCATGTGGGTCAATCAAGATATTTAATTTGCATTGCCGTGATAGTGGTAGGCTACGGCTTGGTGATCAACACGGTTGAAGTCATCTGGAAGGACCAGTTACGCAGTCTGTATCCTACGACATTGGACTATAATTCCTATATTAACATTCTTCAGGTGATACAAGGTGTTTTAGCAGTGGTCCTTTCGTTAGGAATCGCAAGCTTAATAAGATTTTTTGGATGGACATCCACAGCCTTAGCAACCCCAGTTATTATGCTGCTTCTCTGCGGACTATTTTTTTCAGCGATGTTCTTTCCAAATGCTATTGGCGTCATAATACCGCTTGCCACGGTTGTTTTTATAGGGGCTCTTCAAAATAGTTTTAGCAAGGCGTGCAAGTATTCTCTTTTCGATTCTACAAAAGAGATGGCGTTTATCCCTTTAAGCTTTGAATCTAAACTTAAAGGGAAAACGGCCATCGACGGGATAGGATACCGTTTTGGTAAGTCAGGAGGCTCTTTAATACTCCAAGGACTACTACTTCTATTCTCCTCGGTATCTGCAAGCACCCCTTATGCGGCTGTTATCTTGTTAGCTATTCTTTTGATTTGGATTTACTGTGTCAATTCTTTAGCAAAGACAAAGGAAATCAAATCATTAGAATGCTCTCCAATACAGTGGCAAACATCGAGAAACTAATGCCAAAATTTCTCTGTAATGAGCATACCTGATGTATTTCCTTCTCTATTACTATTAACTAAATGACATTCTTCCACCGAAAATTTATCTATTAATGCGTAGGTAAAAATGCCTTTTACAGCACAACCTTCATTAATCCCTTCGCCAGTTTTACGCCCCAGAAGATTAGCTTGGAGTAAGTCCCAACCAGAATCTGATCTAATGACAGGAGTATTTAAAACTCCACAAGTAGCGATCACACGAACATCTTTGGACTTCAATTTTTCTACGAGCTCTTCAGGCAAAGTATTGAATTGTTCCCCCAATTGTTGGATCAACGCAATCGCCGGCATGGTTCAAATGAAGGTCACACTTTTGACGGGCTTTGCTGCTTCGCGACAAAGCCCATCAAAAGTGTGACCTTCATTTGAACCATGCCGCTATTTTGATCCACGGTCAATTGCTTTCATTAACTGCTTTTTTTGTAGATCTGTGGTCCACGAAGCTAGGAATTAAACTCTCGGCAAAAACCCTCCAATCGCTCTCAAACGGACATAATCTAAACAATCCAAGTAAACTACAATGAGAAATTCTTCTGTTTAAAAGTTGCGAAAGTGTCCGGTTTACAAGATATGTGTTTTTTGTTATAATGTAAACTGTAAGGGAAATCTATAAATATAGGTGTCTATATGAGCAACTTAGGAATTCGACTTCAACAAGCTAGAAAAGCTGCTGGTTTGAGCTTACGCGCACTTGCTGATCTCGTGCACTTGAGCCATGCAACTATCAAAAAATATGAAGATGGGGATGTCTATCCATCTTCAGACATGCTCATAAAATTAGCCAGAGCTCTAAAAGTTCGTGTCGATTTCTTTTTTCGTCCAATCAAAGTCTCGCTTGAGAATGTAAAGTTTCGAAAACGAAAAAAATTGAATGGAAAAGTCGAAGAAGCAATTAAATTTGAAGTAATCAGTCAAATCGAGCGTCGTTTAGAATTGGAGAATCTTTATCCGAGTTCTCCTGTACCGATATTTGAACTTCCATTTGATTTTCCTCAGAAAATTAATAGTCTTGAAGAGATAGAGTCAATTGCTGAAATACTCCGTAATCATTGGAAACTTGGTTTGGCTCCTATTCACGATCTTATCGATGCTTTAGAAAGTCATGGCATAAGAGTGTTTATTATTAACACTGATGAAGAGCATTTTGATGGTCTTTCTACCGTCATCAATGATCAGCCAATCATAGTGATTAGCTCAAGATGGCCTGGTGATCGACAACGTTTCAATCTAGCTCATGAACTCGCTCACTATATTTTTATTAATCGTCTTTCTCCCAAACTAGATGAAGAGCAAGCTTGCAATCGATTTTCAGGTGCTTTTTTATTTCCGCGTGAAGCTGTGTTTCAAGTGGTGGGAAAAGAGCGTCGAGCCATTGAATGGCAAGAGCTTCTTCTTCTTAAAGAACAGTTTCAACTAAGCATGGGAGCTATTTGCTATCGTCTTAAAGATTTGGGAATCATTCAAGAATCGTACTACAAAAGCCTCATCATTCGTTTTCGACAAAAGGGATGGCATCGCAAAGAGCCGGGGATAGAAATTCCTTCAGAAAAAGATCACGCTTTTAACCAAATGCTGTTTCATGCTCTCGGTGAAGAATATATTGGGGAACCAAAAGCCGCAGAACTGTTATCTTGTTCTCTCACTCAATTAAAAGCTCTTCGTCAGGTGCAAAATTCACATGCTTTTACTCATTAGCGATGCTAACATTCTTATTGACATCGAAGATGGCAATTTGACCTCAGTTCTTTTTCGACTCCCTTATGAGATCGCAGTCCCTGATATCCTCTTTGAATTGGAGCTCAGAGAACGACACAGCTATCTTTTGGAGGCTGGCTTAAAAGTGAGAAGTCTTACGGCTGAATCTATCAAGAGGACAGAATCTTTGAGCTTTAAATACACACGGCCTAGCTTGATGGATCATTCGGCTTTAGCTCTTGCCATGCAAGAAAAATGTCCTCTTCTGAGCGGTGACAAAGACCTTCGAGTCGCTGCAAAGAGCGAAGGGTTGAAATACATGGAACGGTATGGATTATTGAAGAATTGCTGAACCATAAGCTCTTAAAGCAAGTGCAAGCTAGGAATAGCTTTGATTCAATGAAAGCTAAGGGCAGTCGACTTCCTTGGGGAGATGTGGAAAAGCTCCTTAACAAATGGGAGTTCATCGAGGATTAAAAATGAATAAATGGTTTATATCCGACACTCACTTTTCTCATAATAACATCATCCGTTACACCGGACGTCCTTTCCAAACTGTGCCATCTGTGTGCCACAAGTGAAAATCCCTTGGGAAGTAAACATCGATAGGGTACAATGAGGTGCTCACAGAAGCATGGCAAATCGAGGATGATAAAATTCTTTTTTATAACTCTCTTAATATGGTCTACCGCCCTCCAATCGGAACCAACTCAGGAAGACTGGGTTAAAGCTGCCAAAAATCCGGATTACTTCGTTCACGTAAAGCTTTCCGGCACCGTAAAACGAAAGATTTTCCCTGGTCCACCTCATTTTTTGAGCGTAGAGAAAGGTGATTGGGAAGAACCGCGAACGATCCTTGAAATAGATAATGCATCGCTGGCTCGTCTAATAGAAGCTCAATCTAGTATAACCCCAAATCTCTATATGGGAGAATTTATTGATCCTACATTTAAGGCAGATGAACCTAATGCAAACTTGGTAACATTAGATTCATCTTTCTCGGGAGAGCCCGATAACATCGAGATCTATGAAAATAAAATTGTTACTATTGATGCTGTCATTAGCGCTCAACCAACACGTTGCCATACCCCATTTGTCGTAGAAATTGTTAAGGTACTTTCCCATGAATAAAAAGAAATTTGTTAGAGCCGAAGAAGGCAAACCGCCAGGTATTTCTGTTATCTATTATGACACTGACGGCAATATAACTATCCGTTATCACGATAAAAATGGAAAAATAGGTTCACATGCCTGGAGAAATAATAATCCGGGTAATTTGGTCTACGGAGACGGTTCTCATGCTAAAGAAACGGGTGGCATTGGCAAAGCTAAAAAGCGAACTGTTTTTCCAGACTATGATACAGGCAAAGAATCAATGCGTCTCCTTCTCAAAAAGGATTTTTATCAGAAGCTAACATTGAATCAACTCCCACGTAAGTACACAGGAGTCAAACCTGAAGACCCTGATACCAAGGAAGTGGAAGACTATCGCAGGACCATCCGTATACAAACTAAATTTGATATGGAACGCACCGTTAAGTCTCTAAACAAAGAAGAATATGAAAAGCTCCTTAAGGCTATGGAAACTCACGAGGGTTGGCAAGAAGGGTTCGAAGAATTTAAAGAAGTGGAAGAAATTACTGGGACTCGGGTAGATAAACAGCGAGTCATTTCAGAGTATCGAATACGGGGAGCAAAAGGCGAACGTTGGGTCTTAAAAGATGCAGCGATTGCTATGCATGGCTTGTTTTTAGAGGCTCTTCAAAATTAGGGGAGACAATTGGTGTGCTGTACGACTCTATGGTACGTATAAAATCTTTTTCAAGATGCGGCACGATTTTCAGAACTTTCTCATATTCAATCCTTCCATCTTTCATTTCTTCTTCATGTTTGCAATTTGGCGTTGTAGGCATAAGTAAACTCAACGTATAGGTTTTTTTATGAGGATCGCAACCGGTCTTGATTGCTGTTCCATATTTTACTCTGTTCCATAAATATTGAACAGTATAAAATAGTGAACAGATAAGGAGAATGTATGGAAGGTCGATTTTTGATAGGCTCGAATGAAAAACCTATGGAATGGAATATCTATTCGGACAAATCTGCGGTGGTTCTTGATTGGTTGCTGAGAGAATGCATAAAGAATCGAGAGTTATCCGTGCGAAATGTGTCTAAAGAAGCGGGGGTAAGTCTTGGATCGGTGCAACGCGTATTTGAGACTTTAGTTTTAAAAGGAATTTTGCAAGCCGAAGGAATAAGAACAGCCAAAAAGTTTTTCTTAAAAGATCCCAAACGCCTTCTTGAAGGTTGGTTAGAACATTACAGCATTGTCAAAAAATGCAAAATGAGAACCTATCGTTCAGGATTCCAAGATAAATCAGAGCTTTTAGGGGCGATCAAAAAGTCCAATCTAAGCAATAAGGTAGCACTGGCTCTTCATTCTGCTGCTGAAGCGCATGGATATAAAAACACCAACTTAAACACTCTTGAACTATACATGCTTGATCCTTTGGTTAGATCACAACTTGAGAAAAAGCTACTATTAGAACCTCAAGAAAGAGGCTATGAAGTTCTGCTTATAGAGCCCTACTACAAAAGCTTGCTTAAAAATACTTGTGACGAAAATCTAGACATCAATGTCTCTCCTTCAATTTTGACTTTTCTAGATTTATATCACTTTCCCTTACGTGGACAAGAACAAGCAGAATTTATGGCAGAACGTCTTCCAGAGCTTAAACGTATTTACAAGAGTGGTAAATCGTCATGACATCTAATCAAGAAGACAAAATCATTTCAGAATTTTTAGAATCTATTGGTCCATGGCGAGATTTTGTTGTTATTGGAGGCGGTTTTGCCCTCTTCATCTACAAACTCTATTTAAGTGATCCAAAATTAAAAAATCCTCCAGTGGGAACAAGGGATATCGATTCTCTCATTTCAAGAAAAATTCCAGAAATATCAAAGAAAAACATTCAAGGTTACCTTCAAGAAGCAGGTTTCATGCATGTGTTTAAAGATTTAGATGATCCTGCGACAGAGGCCTATGTGAAAGACATTGCAGGCGCTGAGGTAGAAATCGAATTTTTGACCGATGACTCTGTCAGGAACAACAAAGAGAAAAATGTTGTTATAGCAGGTGTGGTAGCACAACCGCTTAGCTACTTAACTTTAAGCTTACAGACAACATTAAAGTTTCAGACTTATTCAAAAATTACTGGAAATGTGGTGACACCTGGTGCTTGGATATTCCATAAAGGCGTAACTTTTACGAAACGCAAAAGTTCCCTCAAGACGTTTAAGGATCTTTATGGCATTTGGTATGTTGTCTCCCAGTTGGGCGACTTTTCTGACCATGCTCTAGATGAATTTAAAGCCCTTGCAAAACTACATCCAAAATGGTTTAAAACTTTTCAGAAAAATCTACGAACTTGGCTTGACGATGCTGCGCCCAATGACTGGTCGAAACTAGAAGCCCAAGACCCCTCTGGCAAGCTACGTAAACTCAATTTTGAACAAATCGTACGACTTCTTATTTGAAGCCTGTTTAAGTCTATTTGTAACGTGGGCACCCAAACATATGACTTGGGAGCCTTCGTTACATGCGTGGGACACGGTTGAAATCCAGCAAATCTCAGGGGAAGATTTTTTTTGATTGCTTCTAGTTGTTTCATATCGATGACCCTATCTTTGTAATAATAAGTTGGGTCAACTACTGAAACTTCTGAGGAAATTGATGTTGGTTCCTGTGGCTTGCTGTGATCATTTGGTCCACCAGTGGTCCACGGCAGTGGAATCACCTTTTTAGCCAAATCTAACAAGACACTACAACACCATTTTAACACAGTTGTGAATGGGTTTTTAAAAAGTGGGGCAACTTGGACTTGAACCAAGGACCAGCGGGTTATGAGGGAGGGAAAATTCCATCACGACCAGCACCATTCAGCCGCTTTACCTGAAAGGATAGAGGAATCTCTAACAAAAAGCTACTGGATTTTATCGGATTTTGATGGTACAATGCGCCATTCAGTGCACTGCCACTGCATCGCAATAGAGGACTTATGGATACTGTATGGAAAGAACTACATTCTAGCTATCAAGAACAGAACTGGATAGAAAAACCTTCAATATTTGCTGAAACGGCAATTCAATACTTTCCTAAAAATGGAAAAATATTAGAACTAGGTGCTGGTCATGGACAAGATAGCTTTTTCTTTGCTAAACAAGGTTATGATGTTTTGAGCAGCGATATAGAAATATCGAGCCTTAATCTAAATTTCACTAAACAACCTGAAGCCATTCAAGACAAAGTAGAGATTTTACAGCTTGATCTAAGAAACCCTTTACCCCTCGAAGATCAATCATTAGATGTCGTTTACGCTCATCTATCTCTTCATTATTTTGATACCCAAACGACTAGTTTTATCATTGATGAAATAAAGCGCATACTAAAACCAGAGGGCATATTTGCGTTTTTATCTAACTCTATAAATGATCCTGAATACTCTACCGGCAACTCATTAGAAGAAGATTTTTTTCTAATCAACAAAGTAACGAAACGATACTTCAGCATAGCGTCGATGAGAAAATTTACTCAAGAGTTTGAGGTGTCGTTATTAGATTGCCTAGGAAAAACATATAAAGATGAAGCTAAAGGCATCTCAAACCTTGTTCGTTTTATTGGAAGTAAGGCATCCAGAAGAAACTATTTAACGGCAATTCCCTTTGTTGGAGCTATTATTGAGCGCGTAAACAAGGGCATCCTTGAAGTATTGATACAAACGCGTTGGAAACCTCAAACCGATCCTATTTATACAGGAACCTTTGAATTTCCTGTTGGAACGCTGGATAAACCTTATGAAAGTATTTATACAGCTCTTGCAAGAGAAATCGATGAAGAGTGTGGCTTGAAATTAAAAAATATTATTGCAGATTCAACAACAGCGATAGTCGAATCTAATAAAGAAGATGCCGTATTTGGTTTTCGCCCTTTTTGTTGCACCCAACAATTAAAGAATGGCAAACCCTGGATTGGTTTTGTTTTTATTTGTGAGGTTGAGAATACAGAACCAAAATTTTATTCAGATGAAAGCAAGGATATAAAATGGGTAAAAGCTTCAGAAATCAAGCAGATTTTCACTCAATCTCCAGAAAAACTATTTACCCTTGAGCTACCAGCATGGGAATACTATTTTAAAGAAAAGAATTTCTAAAGTAGCTGTTTACTCCATGCCATTTTCCATGAGAAGTAGAGCCGCAGATATCTCCCTAGTTACGGTTTTGGCATTGCGAGTGTGGTATTACCATTTCTCCACTCGAGATAATCTTTTAAAACCTGAGCATGATCGAAAGCAAGTTCGTTCCATGGAATATCTTCTAATTTAACAATAAATGCCTTAGCAGCATCGTCCCCAGCTGTTGGATTTCTATAGGCTTTTGCAACATGAGCTACTTCTACTGAATGATGTCTAAAATCTCTGTTAGGATCAGAATACACATGAAACTGCCTGAGATCATTCAAGTCGAGATTGACTTCTTCCATCATTTCTCTTCTTATGGCATTTTCAACAGTTTCTCCATACTCTACTTTTCCTCCAGGTATTGCTTTTCCCCAAGGAGCTTTACCTCGTTCAATCAATACAATACCTTTAAATTGCCCACCTTCATGTATTTCAATGATCGCTGTGGTAGTGAGAATTGGCGGCTTATGGGCTTGTACTGCTTGAACTGGTTCATTCCCGTTGCCTTTCCCATTCACGGCTCCGCATATTCACTCCCGTCAACTGCTTAATACGATACATCGTTGTCTCTGCAAGCGATCTCCTATGATAGCCTTTGAATATTTTCCATATCCTTCTTGCTTCATCATCACCCCCTAACCCATAGATTTCTCTCACAGCATCATTCCTTTTCTGTATTGCTCTGTCTGTCGTTTCAGGGTGAACTACTGCATCTCTTGGCGGCGGAATAATTGGTTCAGCTCCATTCTTCTCTATCTCCTGCCGAAATTCTGTCCCATCGTAAGCTCCATCTCCAAATATCCTCTTTGCACTTCTTGGAGTCTTTTTCATCAATTTCTTTCCTATTTGACTATCCCCTGAACCAGTGCTATTACTGGTTACCTCAGCCACAATAATTTCTTTGCTATCTGGGTCTATTCCTAAATGTAATTTCCTCCAGGTACGCCTCTTGGACGTCCCGTGTTGTTTGACTTTCCATTCTCCTTCTCCATAGACCTTGAGTCCTGTAGAGTCAAATACGATATCATGTGGACGTCTGGAACTGAGCTTGTTTAGAGTTTTTCCCAAATTTTTGGCTCTTCGGCAAATTTGTGTGTATGAAGGTATCTTCAGAGAGAGTCCTAATGATGAGACTAAGGATAAGAGTAAACCCTCCAAAGCCCTCAGAGGCAAATGATAGACAGTACGTATCAGAAGGGCACATAAGATTGCATCATCCGAATATTCTGCTGGACGTCCCTTTTCACATGTATGATTGGTATTTTTCCACTTGTTAATAGCATCTTCGGAGAACCAAAAATTAATGCTTCCACGTTGAATGAGAGATTTGTTATACTTTGACCAGTTTTTGATTCGGTAGCGTTTCATGAGGCAGCTCTTTTGCAGTTGTGGTTAACCGCGAGAGTTTGCCTCTGTTTAAATTTTTAATCCACTAAGTTTTATCAAATCTTTCATAAATGCCCGTCAGGGCATTTATGCAACAAGGCCCTTTGACATCGCTGTGTAGACAAGCTGCTTACTTCCAGGCAAAGATAAGGCTTCATGAGAGAAAAGTGGTTTATTCATATTGTCTCCTTGAATCAATAGCTTATTTCTCTAATTCTTCAGCAGAGATACCATAGATATAGAAAGGAAATTCGCAAACTGCTTTAAATCCTGACTTCGTGAAAAGTCCCCAAGCTAAACCCTTAGGCATCAAAATCGTCATCACTTGATCATATTGCCGATTCTTTGCTTCCATGAGTGCTGCATAAACCAGAGCGCTACCAATACCATGTTTTCGGTGTTCTGATACGGTCGCTAAATTCCAAATTCCTGCAGAAGATGGAGAGACTGAAAGTGTCGCAGTCCCGACAGGTATTCCATTTAAATAAGCCATAAAATGCACTTGCTCTCCTCTTTTCATTACTGAATCATTTAAAGCTAACCATTGTTCTGTTGCCTTAGAGTTCATAGCAAAAGCACTTGCCGCAAGTTCTGTGAAAGTTTTAAGCTCTGACTCTGTCTGTACAATTTTAATTTTCAAATCAGGAGATGTCGTAGGTTTAGAAAGAACTCCTTGGGAAATATCCAAAGCAATCCCAGTAAGAATACCGCCAAATTGAAAGCCTTTTGTTTCTAAAATTTTTGCTGACGTCCACCACATGAAGGGAAGACCCTTAGCAGAAAAATACTGAATTGCCTGATTGATTTCTTCCTCTGTTGGGATACGGTCTGCGTCTTTTTCCATCACGCCGTTTCCACAAACATAGTCCATTCCCCAGGCGTATACACAATTTTGGCTTGTTTCCTTAAAATCGGCCTCAGGTAGTGGACTGCAGACAGAACCCGAACGGAATGTATCAAATCTGCCCTGTAGCACTGATTGTAATAGAGCGTCTTCTATTGCAATGTAAACCTTTACCTCCGGATTATGTTCAGGGTCAAAATCGCTGCGATAGATTTCGAAATCGCTTGTATAAGATCGAGATAAATTTGATTTCCATATAGCTTGCCATGCTGCAATTAATCCTTTTGGAAATTCTCCTTGAGTTGTGAAGACTGCATACTTTGATTCAGGGATTACTTTGCCTACAAGCCCTTCCGGAACCTCATCCAAACTAGAAACTTCGCACCCAAGAATCCAAGAGTACGGTTTTGTATAATCTCCTTCGTAGTCGGTATAGAGCGCAAGGATGTTCCCATTAATTTTGTTTGGAATCTTCGAAAGGGTATTCTCTTTGAAGAATCTGTCTTTGTGAACTGGCATAGCCAAAGAGCATTCCTCATTATTAGTCCTTAGCTCCAAGCCAATAAAAAGCTTTTCGTTTCGATGTTCTACGATATGGTTCATGTCTACCCCTTGACTTTGAGTCTTCGACTGTTTTCTTTCATCACAATAGCCCCATGAACAAGTAAGGATAAGTGCGAAAATGAACAGGTTTTTTGTTTTCATTTTTTGCTCTCCGGATGCAGCAGTTTTTTTGCTATTTGAGATCGGAGTATAGCAAAACCTGACTTGCATTTCAGTCTAAATCGCTTCAAATGAGCTGAATCATCATGGATTAAGCTAGACTAAACATGAAATGCGCGAAAGGAGTAGATTCCTGACAAAACTTCTGACATAATGCTATTTTTTGTGATGGGAATGGAGTTGAACAAAGAGAAAATGCCGTTTAAGCAGGCATGAAAGCAAGAAATAAAAAAGTGGGGCAACTTGGACTTGAACCAAGGACCAGCGGGTTATGAGGGCGGTCGCCTTTCATATTATCCAATAACATCCAGCCGCTATGAATAAGATGATAAGGGATTTAAGGCTAAATTGCTATTGGATTTTATCGGTTTTTGATGGTGCAATACGCAAAGCGGTGCACCATCAGTGCACCGTAAAATCTTAGGTGAAATTTTTTCAAAGTGGTTTTTCAAATAACATTAACAAATATACAGAGTATAAGCAATCGAAGCTAAGTTGTTTGCGCTGTGTCCACCAATTGCGCTTAAGAGGCCAGAAGCAGATTCTTTTAAAACTCCCAAACCGACCCCTCCCACAAAGGTAGCAATTAACTGTGCTTTGACATAAGAATCAGGTAGAGTTCCATCATTGAGTGAGTGAGCTGCAGAAAATAGAGCGGCAGTCAATATTATCCGAACTGCTTGAGCTATTTTTGCATCAAAGACTGTTTCCTTGCCAGGTAAGGTCTTTTTGACAATATATTTAGGAATTCGAGTTAACAAAACGTCCTGCACCAATCCGCGGAATAAAATCTCTTCAGCGATTGGAATAATTAGACCAATAGCAGCACCTCCAATCGGATTTGCTATCATGGGTTTAAGTTTACACATTGTTTCTAGATCGACATCTGGAACATATCCCAACAATTGAGAAATATTTACAATTCCAACCGTTAATGGGGTCCCAATTCCCGCTGCAGCTATACCAAAGCCAAAGAGTTTTATGCAATTAGCCGTGCCATAAGCCAAACGAGCACATAATCCTGAAGGTTTTTGTGTTTTAGCAGAAATATTACTCTTATTAGAAACTACCATTGCTGTTGTATCTGCACCTGTAACTGTAGTTGCGTTCATTTAAAATCCTTTAAATAAAGTAATTTAATATTTTTGATTTATTTGAGATTAATGTAACATATAATTATAAAGAATTAATAAAGAGGGGCCTGAAAAAGCCTGAAAAAGGAAAGAAGAACAGGGAAAGTTTGGCCTACGAACTAAAGATTGAAAGAGCTACCAAATGGAACTTCTTTGCGATCGCATAAATTGACCAATGGCTATGGTGAAGTCAATGACATGTTCACAACTTCGACTTTTTCATCTAAACCACAAAGTTGTGGCCATGCTCGAAAAAATAGGAGATTTCTTCTTTTGTCTTCTTCCCTTGTGCAACCTCTATAACCAAGCTCTCAAAAGATTCGTCATCAAATAAAATTGCCACATCGTTTGCCTTTAAAAACAAATAAGCCGCACCAAAACCAGTGCGTTTATTTGCGTCATTGAACGGATGATTTTGCACGATGTGGTATAAATAAGCAGCGGCCTTATTATAAACTGTTGGGTATAGATCATTGCCGAACATGGCTGCTTTAGGAGTTTCGATTGCTGACAATAAAAGATTCATATCCCTATCCCTTGCAATCCACCGAATTTTTCGATAAATGCATCGTGCATTTTGAGGATTTGTTCAAGTGACAAATATTTAATCATTTTTTTGATAATCTCTTCAATACATCAGCCTTTTCAACTAGTAATTCTTTTAGCAATTCATCAAATTCATCTTTTTCGATGTCTTTATGCTTTTTTTTACCTCTTTCAAGATTCGGCAAGTGCTCAATAACGAATTGCCTCAGGCTGACACCTTCTTTGGCCGCTAACATTTTTATGTATGTATGCTGATCTAAAGGAAAATCGATCGTTAAACGAACGGTATCTTGTTTCTGATGTTGCTGTTTCATATGCAACCTCCTTTTCCTTATAGAATACCGTATCGCCGTAAATAAGTCAACTTATGGATAAGTCATTAGATATGTGGCTTATTGAAAAAATGGAACTTTTGAACCTTTTGAACTTATGCGAAGAGTCGAAATCTATTTTACGAAACGAACCCAGATTGATCATTGCCATCCAAGCTAATATCCAATGCGATTGGCACCATCACTGCCTGTCCCATCCGCATCGCTTGGATGCGCTGAAGCTCATGAATGGCTTTATAAAAGCTTTTCTCTATTCCTGACTCATATCGAGATAAGATTTGCATATGGCTCCCTCCAGACCTTCGAAATGCGTCACTAAATTCAGGTTTGCTCAATGCATATTCATCTTCTTCGTCAAAGAGACTTTTTTCGACCTTGATCAAACGACGAAACCGCCATCCAGCACTAACAATTTTTTCGACTAAAATCTCTTCTAATCTGCCAATCGGGCTAAGAGATTGATAGAGGCCTTGTCGAAAGAGATCGAACTCTTCGAGGCTTTCATCTTTAAGAATTAAATCCTGTGAAAGTAGACCATGCCTTATCGCATTTTGACTGGCAATGGCTTTGCCTTCTTTTGATTTGGGCCCTGTCGATTTAAGGGCATTCATTTTGTTCACTAAGGCTTTATTATTCATCTTTACCTCCTTGTTCACAGGTTCAAAAGGTCCAAAAGGGTACTTCTGAACCTTTTGAACTTTTGTTATTCATGATCTTGCTCCAGAATCTTGGGGTGAACCCAATATTTTTTGATAGGCCTTCCCTTTGTCTGATCGGTAGAGCTTTGCAGACAATTCTTTTCGATTAAATATTCGAGTACCTCGTCAGCCTCATCGGCAGTCGACAATCCAGTCCAATGACGACCATGATAAATATCCCTGGCCGTAAAGGGCACCCTAACCTCATTCCTTTGGATGCGGCGGATTAAGTCGGCTGCGGTTTTGGGAATTGCGTTAGCGAAACTTCCATAAACACGATGGGCATGGCTTTCGAAATACTTGAGCCAGATCAATGATTTTTCGAAACACTCCTTTGTAATCTCTTGCGGAGATTTATTATCCAAAGCCGATTGCATATGCTCAAAAATCAAGCATAGTGCGGGCAATAGCTTCTTGTATTTCGCGAGATGGGCTTCCATATGCGGAGGCAAGTCTCCCTTGCGGAGCTTGATTTCGAGCTCTTTTTGCCATTGGTCGAACAAGGATTGAGCTTCTTTATTAAATGACAGAATTACGGGCTGTCCATCATTGAACTGCAATTGATCCAATGTGTTAAAAATTTGATGAATATAGGGTTCCCAAATATTTAGGTCAGTATTTTCAATAAGTTGCCACTCGGGCTTGTTATCGGGCCATACCATGATTTGGAAGCGTTGAATGAATCCATCATCCCCTACCCCTCCTTTGACAGCTGAATGAATATATTGCGCAATGGGGCCGGGTTGTATCCCACCTAGAATAGAAATGCATACAGCTTCAATGTGAGGGACTTCGCGCCCAATCCGATCAACTTCAAAGCCTTGCTTGGCACTCCATCCTTCGAGAAAAAAAGGGCGATCACTTTCTCGTCCCTTTCTTTGAAAACTGCTTAACCAGCCCGTGAGTTCATCCCGATAGAGCAAAATCCCTTGAGGATTCTCAGCTAAGATAAGGCCTAGTTTTTCAACAGTGGGATCGTCTGATTTATAGCGCTTTTGCTTGGGTTTTTCTGGAGGGTTAGTTGGCTTATATTCGACTACTACTAGCCCTTTTGTTTTCGATCCTTTATAAGAGTCTCTATATCCATCTAAGTCTGCTTTTTTTCGCACTTCCCAAGCCTCCAATTCAATCTGAAAGCGTTTTACGGATTGTTTATATTCGATCCTTGCGCGATCTGCTAAGACGACAAGAGGCTTAATGACCGATTGCATGGCAACACTTTTCATGGATGAAGGCCTTCCGATCAGCATTCCCCATAAGTTAGGAAATTCGATCCACGAGATTTTAAGCGATGTTTTGCCGTGTCCAATTGAGACTCTGCCTGATCAAGTCAAAGGCTG
>Ga0207043_1021_pt1 | contig 26036 bp, 25 predicted proteins | sample Alteio_BWMinCont_71_FD_153304 | JGI IMG/M metagenome (GOLD analysis project Ga0207043, IMG submission 153304) | Enriched cells from forest soil in Barre Woods Harvard Forest LTER site, Petersham, Massachusetts, United States -... | ecosystem: Environmental > Terrestrial > Soil > Temperate forest >... | reverse complement strand
GGTCATAATTTGTGTATATATAAAGAGTCTTTTATTTTCGCCAGAAGAAGAAGCAGATGGCCAAAGAAATAGGGACGAGGGTCTTCGTCAAGATGAGCCCTGCTATGGGGAAAAGATTCATATGCTCCGCGAAGATTTCATAGAAATAGTGGATCCCAAGCCCTCCAAAAAAGAGGATGGCCATCATCGCTGGGGCAAAACAAAAATTCCGATTCTTTCGAAAAGCGATGACTGCGGTGATTCCAATGGCTAAGTCCGTTACCCCAAGTTGGTATTGGAATGGACTTTCAACCATATGGATGGCTGAGGATAAGAAATGGGGAAAAAGAATTTGAAAGGTACCATGCCATATTGTACCAATGCCAACAGTCAATAACAGAAGGTACCGGGCGAAGGATTCAAAAAAAGGTTTCCGGGATCTGATTGCAACAATAAAGGATGCAATGAAGAGGAGAAAAGTGGCATTTGTCACAAAATAAGTCAATGGTGACCTTCCAGTGAAATTCTGTGGTGCCAGAACATCATGCAGCTCGCAAGAGAGATGGCGGTGAGAATATCGGCTGTAAGGACGAACCCGGCATTGCCGACATTGAAATTCTGCACTGTAAAAATCGCTGTGATACGGACAATTGCGAGTCCCGTATGAATGAAAATTTTCATCAGGGCCGCGGCTAGACAAAAAGAATAGTCTTTCCAAACTGCTATTAGAGCAACAACCGCAGACGCAAAATCCACAAAGCCCAGATCAACCTGATACGGACTTGTATCCCATCCTATTGATCTAGCCCAAAGATCGGGATAAAACATTTGGAATGAAGTGTAGAATAAAAAACCCACTCCCAAAGGGATGAGAAAAAGGTAGCGAATAAATACTTCAGAAAAAAAGGCTCTTTTTTTATAGAAGCAAGTAATTCCAGCTAAGATGAATGCAAGAACAAACCCGATGATAGATGTATTGGCAACAAGGAATTCCTTCATAAATTTCCTTATGGAGGGAATGTGTTTTTTGAGCAATATTTGTCTTTTGCTGGGGGGCGCCCTTTGGTATGATTAGGATATGAAGAGAGTCTATTTAGTACCCAATATCATCACAGCCTTTGCCCTTGCCTGCGGCCTCTTTGTGATTTTCAAAATCAACATGTTAGAGCCAGGAAGCGGCCATTACGAGGTCGTGCTGACATCGACACTGCTCCTCCTTGTCGCGGCTTTTGCCGATTTTATCGATGGGGCGTTGGCCCGAGCGATCCATGCTGAGAGCGAGTTTGGGTTTGTCTTCGATTCTCTGGCAGACGCGATCTCATTTGGGGTAGCTCCTTCAGTCTTAATGCTCAAAACGCTCTCTTTAGAACAGGGGACCTTCCTTTCGTTTTTCAGCGCAACGGGGGCTATGGTCTATTCCGTCTGCGGCGTTCTCCGTTTGGTCCGTTTCAATGTGAAAGCGACTGAGGCCAAAGGCAATGCAGAGCTTCAAGCGGCCCAGAAGAAACATTTCACCGGGTTGCCGATCCCGGCTGCGGCTGCGGCGGCAGTATCTGCGAACCTCTTTCTTCTCTCCCCCTTGATCCGCCAATGGGTCGATATCTCAACCAACGAAAGGGCCATTGTGCTTACTTGTATTATGATCGTCGTCGGGTATTTGATGGTCTGCCGTTTGAAATTTCCCAGCCTCAAGATGCTCCATTTCAAGATTCCTTCATTCCATTTGGCGTTTTTGACCGTTGTCTCTGCGATTTTCGTCCTTTATGGAATTCTCTACTTCTTCGCCCTGATCCTGGCGCTCGCCGCCTGGAGTTATGTGATCGTAGGGTTGATCCTCTCTCTCATCCGTCTGATCGCGGGTAAAAAATCAAAGACCCTTGAAGACTTCGAGCCTGAACCCGACGATTTCGAGAATAATTGATATTCCAGTCAGCCGGCATGGATCAATGAGTGCACTCTATCTTTTCTTTGCGTGCTTTGCGACTTTGCGTCCTTTGCGTTGAATAAAAGTTAAGTGCCCATGTAGAGTCGTGCTGACTATTTTATAAAAGGCGGGGTTTTCCCAGTATGAGTCCATCTGTCGGCATGATCCATTATCGGCACCTGGCTCTATTCAACGCAAAGACGCAAAGATCGCTAAGAATAACCCAAAAATGAAACATTTTTGGAGAATTTCGAGAATAACTATGTATCGCCGCATCATGATTTTTGGGCGTCCTGGGAGTGGAAAATCTACGTTTGCTAAAGCGTTAGGAAAGCGGCTTCACCTTCCCGTGTTCTATCTCGACAGCTATTTTTTCACCCGCAATTGGAAAGAGCGCGAGACAGAGGAATTTCTCCAGATCCAGCAAAGCCTCATCGAACAGCCCGAATGGATCATCGATGGGAACGCGACCAGCTCTTTGGAAATGCGCTACAAAGAAGCCGATTTAGTCCTTTATTTTTCATTTCCCCGTCTTCTCTGTCTTTGGCGCATCTTGAAAAGACGGTGGATGAGAGATCGTACAATCCCTGACAGAGCCCAAAGCTGCCCTGAAATTCTCCGATGGAGGCTCATCAAGTATCTTTGGACCTTCGATCAGCGGGTCGAAGACAAGATCAAACGCCTCAAATCCCTCTATCCCCAGACGCCTTTCATCACCATCTCCAATGACAAGGAAAAGAGAGCTCTCCATATCGAATTAAAATGAGATTTGATACCATCCCGTCTCATGATGAGTTTGCTGGCTCTTGCTTTTTTTTGTCTGCTCGGAGGTTTTGTCGGCCTTTGGCTGTGGATGCAAAAAAAAGTGGAAAATACGCAGAAGCAGCTCCACGAATCATTCAAAGCTCTCTCATTTGATGTCTTCGAAAAAAGCGGAAAGACCTTTTTAGATCTGGCTAAAACATCTCTCGATAAATACCAAGAGGGCGCTAAATCTGATCTGGAGAACCGGCAAAAGGCGATTGAAGCATCCATTCAACCCTTTAAAGAGGCGATGAAGCAATTGGATGACCATCATCGCGAACTCGAAAAGCGGCGGGAGGGAGCTTATGCAGCCCTTTCGAAGCAGATCGAAGGGATGGTCGCATCGGAACATGCCTTGCGTCAAGAGACAGCTCATCTGGTGCAGGCGCTTCGATCCCCTCAGATGCGAGGTTCTTGGGGAGAGGTCCATCTCAGGAGGGTAGTCGAGCTTGCGGGACTGCTCAACCATTGCGATTTCTACGAGCAGAAACGGTTTGAAGTTGAAGGAGGAAAATCCCTACGCCCCGATCTCGTCATCCGTCTGCCGGGGCAAAGACAGATTGCCGTCGACGCTAAAACGCCTTTGGATGCCTATCTCGACGCCTCCGATGCGGGTGACGATCAGCTCCGCAAGAAGAAGCTGCAGGACCACGCCTCCAGTTTGCGGAAGCACATCAGAGATCTTTCGAACAAAGAATATTGGAAGCAATTCGATCCAGCCCCTGAATATGTGATCCTCTTTCTTCCCGCCGAAGCCTTTTTCAGCGCAGCGCTGCAGGCGGATCCCACAATCATCGAAATTGGCGCGGATCAAAATATCATCGTTGCGACGCCCACGACACTGATCGCCATCCTCCGCGCTGTTGCGCATGGATGGAAGCAGGAGAGCCTATCTAAGAGCGCGCGGGAGATTGCGCGGCTTGGAGGGGAGCTTTATGAGCGCCTTTGCGTCGTTTGCGATCATTGGAACAAGGTGGGAAAAAATCTCAATACGGCGACGGAGGCCTATAATTCTTCTGTCGCATCATTAGAATCGCGAGTTTTGGTGAGCGCGAGGAAATTGAAGGAATCGGGATCATTATTGAAAGAGCTGCCCGAGCCGGAAAAGATCGACACCCTCGCACGAACCATCGAATCCTCCAACTAGCCGTTATTTCAAGAGTGTGTGTGATCACAAGCATATTTTTTTTTCAAACGTGTGTGTAATCACTGGCCAATTTTTTTTTCAACGCAGAGGGAAGAGCAGAGGACGCAGAGCCGCAGAGAAAAGAAAATCTTCCGCGAAACGCGGTTACGGCCTTGCCGGAGGGTTGCAGAGGAGCCTTTCTGTCTCTCTTAACTCCGGGCAGGGCCCGGACCGCGTTTCGCGGCTGTTTTTTTAAACTCTGCGCCTCTGTATCTCTGCACTTCCCTCTGCGTTGAAAAAAAAATGTGCTTGTGACTACACACACTCCTGCTCAGGATGTTTTTAACTTTTGAATCCAACTATCGGGGAGGCCGGCTTGGCGGCGGTTTTCTTCGAGAAGCACGAAGCCTTTCGCTCGTTTGGGATCTATTTTGGGCGAGAGGTTTGAGGTCCAGGCATCCCAAGGATCGCTGTCCCCTTTGAGGCGATTGAGCCAGCGCCAGCCAAAAGAAACATGGTTGATCTCATCTTTGAGGATCTGGGCCATGAGAGCTGCGCTTTTTTCGTCGCCGAAATGAGAGAACGATTTTCCATAAAGGGGAGCGAAATCGAGATTGGCCATCTCGAAGGTGAGGCTCATCACACTGATATAACGGATGGGTGATGTGAGATAGGGGACATGATTCCAGAAATGGCGGAATAAAGGGAGATCGCCGAACTGGACCCCCATTTCATTGAGCCGTTGGATGTAGAGGCGGACATGCCCTTGCTCTTCTTTGAGCGTATGGGCAACCCCTTTGCGGAAGGCTTTCGGGGCTTCAGGAAACGCAGTCAGAGCATGGGCCATGATTTCGACGGCTAAGAGCTCGTGGCCGGCAAAACGGTGAAGACATATGGCCCTATTTGCTTCTGTTCCGTGGTTTTGGAAAGGGGGGAGCTTTTGTTCCCGCGTTCTTTTATTGAAACCCATGGAAGTAGGACGAGTGGGCTCGTTGAATAGGAGGGGAAGGCCTGGATTTTCGTCAGTGAGATGCTCGGGAGAAAAAAGCTTTTCTTCGAGAGTGTCTGCCGACAGAATCCGGATCGCCCACTCTCGAAGTTCCATATGAGTGTGTTTTATTCCACGCTGAGGACGTAATAGGCGGGGAAGGCGAAGTGGTGGTTCGGCCGCGGACTAACCAATACAGTCACCGTTTTGCCTCGATATTTCTCCAAATCAACTTGCGTGCTGTAGAGATAGGCGATCGGAGCATCGTGGCCGCGGAGAACATATTCGCCTGGTTTATCTTTCACATCGTGGTCGTAAACTTCAAGCATGCCTGACAGTACAGAAGCATTTGCCTTTTGCTCGGCATAGAAGTCATCGATTTTTTTGCCAGAATGAAAGGCTGTCCAGCTTAAATAGAGCGACTCTTCAAGGGTATCCCAGAGATTGAGGCCATCTTTTTTATGAGCCCTTTTTCCCCAGAGTTCCGGATCGACATTGATGGGTGCTTCGGAAAAGAGTTCTTTGCTTTCTTCTTTATGCTTGGCGATCAATTCTTTTTTCACCACATCGGTGAGTTGGGCTTTCGATTCAAGAAAGGCGATTTTCTTATTCAAGAAGGTATCTTTCAAGAGAGCAAGACCTTCTTTGGCTTGGTTCGCAGCTTCGGGAAAATCGGCAAAATTGCGCAGGATCGTTTGGAATTGGTCGATAGCTTGCTGAGGAGCCATCTCTTCATACGTTTTTTTGCATTCCGCTTCCGCATTGAGATAGGCGCTGGTCAATAGCTCTTCGACTTGCCCTTTTCTCTTTTCCATGTTGGCGAGATATTCGGGTCCGCCTGCTTGAGTGATGAATTCTTTCGAAACATAGAAGCGGGCATTCTTAGGAGGAGCAATCTCGAGCCATTTATGATTCATCGCGCAGACTTGCCCTTTGATTTTGTCCCCAGCTTGCAACTGGCCGATGATCGGTGCATCGACGTGAGGTTCTAAGCGGACATTCACGCGGTTGGCTTCGACTAAATCGTCGAGGACGTAGCTGCGGAATACATAGGCTTTTGTGTCTTTGGGAGGCTCTACTGCATAGAAATCCCCATCTTCTCCGACGACTAAGAGAAGGTCGTTTTTATTCGCCTGCCTGATGATATGCCCATCTAAATCCGCTTTCGCGCGGATGCGCACTTTGTTCGCAGCGACCTTTCCCGTAAACGGTTTAAAGGCATCAACTTTTTTTGCCGGCTGTTGAACAGGTTTAGCTTGCGCAGGAGGCGTTGCTGCATTGATTGCAGCGATAAGACAGAAAGAACTCAAACAAAGGCGGAACATAGCCATCACTCCGATCATTACTCACTTTTAGAATAGTAGAGCCTTGCTCTTTAAACCCCAAGAATTTTTCTTCACACGTTTGCTTTTTCATCAGATTTCGCTGGTTTAAAAGCGATGATCCCATTCATGAATTGGATGCGGGGATCGTCATCGCTGGCAAAGGTTTTATATACCCCTAATAGATCTTGTGCTTTTTGTTTAAGCACATCTGTGTAGATAACGCTAGCTTCATCGTGTTTATTCAATCCAATTAAAGCGCCTAGTTGATAAACAACGATAGTGTCTGTGAAAATTTCGTGCCCTACTAAAATTCGGGTCATCTCGAGGATTTTTTGGTATCGGTAAGCCACGGTGCTATTTTCGAGCAACATTTCCAATTGACAATCGAATGGTTTTTGTTGTTTGAATTCCTGCTGATAAATTTTGACTGCTTGAGTCAGAAGCCTATTTGCTTCATTGTAATCGGTCCTTTTAATGGCATCCAAGAAACCAGTAGTAAATTGATCATAATCGTTCTGTAAAGCGGTGTTTGTTTGAGTCCGTTGGGCCGCAGATGCAGCAGCAGATGCCATAAATTCTCCTCTATTTTTGATATGGACAAAGACTTTATACGAGGTTCCCGTAGTTGTAAATCGATCTTTTATCCCTATAATTGAAATGTATCTATTTAAACAGCAATAGTTAAAGTAAATTATATAATTAGTTTGTGTACTTTGTCATTATAATTAAGATTTAATTATGATATAATAGATACTTTATTAATAAATAACGTAGGAGACATATTATGTCAGCATCAGAAGCAAGGTTATTCCATGGAGCATACGTTCCAGCAGTACAACCAACCATTCCTGAAGGTCAGGAAATGGTAGTGTACACTAAAGTTGAAGATGTTTCTAAATCTATTGGGAACAAATCCTATTTAGAAGTCTCGCGTGAAATGTGGACGCAGAAACGGATCGCAGTTCAAAATGAAAACAACGCATCCTACTTGAATGTCTCACGAGCAATGTGGACAGCCTCAGAACAGGTATAAGTCAGGGCTTCTTCATTTTTTAAGTATTTAGAACAGCTCGGATGTGCTCGCAGTTTTTGTGGCCGCATGTGCATCCGAGAGGCTCTCCTAAATAGACGCTGTACTGCTCATTTTTATCGAGCGGATTGGTCACTTGATAGAGCTTATCTGCGCTCTGTTTGATTTCCCAAGTTTTGAATTTCAAATCCTCATCAGAGATTTCTTCCAGAATTTCCTGGGCAGGCTCTTCGCCGTGCAGGGCGCGGGCGACTTGGCAAAAGACGCAGTTGCAATGGGGTTCCGCTTTCGGAAGCACGGAAGCGTCTTCGAGGCCAAAAGCTTTGGCAATGGTTGTGATCCGATTGAGGACTTCTGGAGACATTGGGGGCAAATCGGCTTGCTCGGGATTGTGCTGCATAGCAGCTCCCATAGAATCTAAAGGAGCGCCGCCTTTGATCGGGATGCTGAAGCTAAATGGGCCTTCGAGAGGATTTTTAGTCGTGGGTTCGCTTTCGGCGTAACGGGCGTGGGCTTCGAAAATGGCGTCTACGGATGCCTTATCGAGGTTCGGAACTTCGACTTGAACGCGGTTTTGGAGGATTACAACGAGCGTAAAGGCTCCGTTTTCTTCCCGGACCAGAAGGGAGGAAATATTCTTCCAAGTAGTTGAAAGATAGGGGGGTATGCTTAATAGGGTCGCTGTGAGCTTCATGGGAACACCATCGTTCTCTTTGCCTTTGATTATAAGCGACCGTGCCGGGAATTGTCAAGAGATTTAGCACTCTCAGCGTTTATTTGCTGGCTTTTTAGCAATGTTGTAATTTTAAGTAACTTAGATCAATTTAATAACCTTTTCTTGCATTCGATAGCGCGAAGTTCTATAAGGTGGAATTTTGGAGCCTAAGAAAAAAAGGAGGATCGCAAACCGTCTCCAGGACAAATTGAATAAAATATAGATAGAGGTGCCTGATGATAGTGGCTCAGCGGCCAAACCGAAGCAACCAACCAAGCGTTCCTGAGGAAAAAAAAGTGTCTCGAAAAACCTTTGTGATTGATACGAATGTTCTGGTTCATGATCCAGGTTCAATCAAGAAATTCAAAGACAACGATGTCGTAATTTCCCTTCCTGTTTTAGAAGAGTTAGATAGCTTGAAGCGGCATGGCGATGAAGTGGGAAAAAACGCCCGCGAAGCGATCCGTTATATCGATTCTTTAAAAGCGCAGGAAAGCGGAGATCTCCATAGCGGAGTGATCATTCCCGAAGGACCCAAAGTGCGCATCCATCTGGAGCCGAAGTTCGACCGCGTTGTGGAAGGGTTCCCTCTTCCTCTTGACCGGAATAGCAATAAGTTCCTTCTTGGAGCCTTCATGTTGAAGGAAAGAGGGGAATCGGTCGTCATCGTTTCGAAGGATTTCGTCACCCGCGTCAAAGCGGAGGCGATGGACCTGGAATCGGAAGATTATGAGAATCTCAAGACATCCTACGACGAGATGTATAAGGGGCTTCGGAAAATCGACGTACAAAAACGGGATATCGATCTGTTCTATAAAGACGGCACCTTGCCGATGCTTGAAGGGGGATTCCGCCCGAATGAATACGCCTTATTGACCTCTCCAGAGAACTCTTCCGCGGTATGCAAATACAGCGAAAAAGCGAAGAAGCTGGAGCCGTTGCTTCAAATTTCCCGCGATATCTGGGGCATTCAGCCTCTCAATATCGAACAAAGGTGTGCGATCGATCTTCTTTTGAGAGACGATATCCACCTGGTCACGCTGATTGGCCCTGCCGGAACTGGCAAGACTCTCTTGGCTTTGGCTTGCGGAATGAGAAAAGTGTTCGACGACGCAGTCTATTCTCGCATTCTTGTGTCCCGTCCGATTATGCCTCTTGGCAAAGATATCGGTTATCTCCCGGGAACAAAAGATGAGAAGCTCTATCATTGGATGCAGCCGATCTACGACAACCTTGAATTCCTCTGCTCGACAACCAGCGGGGAAGGGAACGGCGCCGCAACCCTTGAGTTCATTATGGAGAGCAAAAAGATCGAGATGGAAGCGGTCACCTATATCCGCGGACGCTCTTTGCCGAAGATGTACATGATCATCGACGAAGCGCAAAACCTGACGCCTCATGAAGTGAAGACGATCATTTCACGCGCTGGAAAAGGGACGAAAGTGATCCTCACCGGAGACCCGACGCAGATCGACAATCCCTATCTCGATAAGGATTCGAATGGTCTGACCTATATCGTTGGCAAATTCAAAAACCATCGTATCTATGGCCATATGTTCCTCGAGAGAACAGAGAGATCCGAACTCGCTTCCATCGCAGCGGAAATCTTATGATCCTTGAAAAACACACCGAAGACTTCATCAAGAAGGTGGAGTCTTTGGGCGGACCGCCCATTTATAAGCTCGCTCCTGAAAAAGCGAGGGAAGTCTTGGAGAAGGTCCAATCTGGCTCTGTTGAAAAGCCCGAAGTAAGCATAGAAGATAAGATGATTCCAGGCGGACCGAAAGGGGAAATTTCGGTCCGCATCATCCGCCCTAAAAATGAGAGCGGAATGCTTCCTGCAGTGCTCTATTTTCATGGGGCTGGCTGGGTCATGGGGAGCGCATCGACGCACGACCGGCTTGTCCGGGAACTGGCCGTTGGAGCCCACGCTGCAGTGGTCTTTGTGAATTATAGCCGTTCTCCCGAAGTGCGATTTCCCGTAGCCAATGAAGAATCATACGCTGCGACAATGTATATCGCAGAGCATGGAAAGAAGTGGAATCTCGACGCCTCCCATCTCGCAATCGCTGGAGACAGCGTCGGCGGAAATATGGCGATCGCCGTCTCGCTTCTTGCAAAGGAAAGGAAGGGACCCCAGATCCATTCGCAGCTCCTTTTTTATCCTGTGACAGATTCGGGGATGGACACTCCTTCCTATCGGCAATTTGCCAACGGCCCCTGGCTGACGAAAGCCGCCATGGAGTATTTTTGGCATGCTTATGAACCGGATCTGAGATCCCGCCATAAGCCTCATTTATCTCCCATTCACGTTCCTCCCGATCAATTGAAAGGATTGCCGCCCGCTTTGGTGATCACAGCAGAAAACGATGTCTTGCGGGATGAGGGGGAACAGTACGCCCATCATTTGATGCAAGCCGGAGTCGAGACGACAGCCATCCGCTTTTTGGGAACTATTCACGATTTTGTCCTCTTGAATCCCATCGCAAACACTCCTGCAACGCGTGGAGCCATATCGATGGCCATCTCTTTCTTGAAGAAACACTTCCGCAGATAGTCTTTACAATATTGATCTAAAGTCCTATCTTTTCGCCCCTTAAAAGTTGAGGGCGCAATGTTTAGATCCTTTCTTGTCTCTTTTGTTTTATTGGCCAGTTTTATTTTTGGCAAAGGCTTCTATCCTGAGATCGAACCGTATCGAACGGGTTTTCTAGAAGTGACCGATGGACACACCCTCTATTGGGAAGAATCGGGGAATCCTCAAGGAAAGCCGATCCTTTTTCTCCATGGAGGGCCTGGAGGGGGCACTGAAACCTATCAACGCCGTTTTTTCAATCCCGATTTCTATCGAATCATCATTTTTGACCAAAGAGGGTGCGGGAAAAGCACTCCCTTTTCTTCTCTGGAACACAACACGACCTGGGACTTGGTTGCCGATATCGAGCGCTTAAGAAATATGTTGGAAGTAGAAAAATGGGTTGTTTTCGGAGGATCGTGGGGGAGCACTTTAGGTTTGACCTACGCCATTCAACATCCAGAGCGAGTGAAAGGATTGATCTTAAGGGGAATTTTCCTTTGCCGGCCCAAAGAAATCCACTGGTACTACCAATTTGGAGCCCATCATATTTATCCTGATCTCTGGGAAAATTATATGGCTCCAATTCCTGTTTCTGAAAGAGATCATTTCGTCGAAGCCTATTACAAAAGATTGACCTCCGAGGATGAAGAAGTTCGAAGAACTGCGGCCCAAGCTTGGTCGGGATGGGAAGGGGGCACTTCCAAGCTGATCTTCGATCCCGCTCTCTATGCCAATTTTACAGCAGATCGAAAAGCCGATTCCAACGCTCGAATCGAATGCCACTATTTTATCCACAATTCGTTTTTCCCAACGGACAATTGGATCATCGAGCAGATCGATGCAATCCGCCATATACCCACCGTCCTTGTCCAGGGGCGCTACGACATCCCTTGCCCCATAGAGAGCGCCTGGGAGTTGCATCGAGCTTGGCCAGAGGCAAAGCTGGAAATCATTCCCGATGCGGGCCACGCAACGTCCGAGCCAGGCATTCTAGATGCCTTAATCGGAGCAGCCGATTCGTTCATGAGTATCGATTAGAGGGTGGAGAGCTATTGATTCGTTAAAAATCTCTAATCGTACAGGATACCTAAAAATGAATATATAACAGGATATTAGGATAGTCAGGATATTTTTCGATGTAAAGAAGCATGCTGCTTTTCCCCAATTTTCATCCTGAACATCCTAATATCCTGTTATTTTCTTTTTCTTGAATTGGGCGATGTCCAACCCAGACATCCTGTCCAATATTTTATTGCATAGTAGATTATTTTTTAATTATTGACTAGCTTTGTTTCTGCATTGATAATAGCTATTAATTAAACAAAGGATTGTTTTATGCGAATCAACGGTATTGAATCTTCAAAAACTGGAATTCCAGCTGGCTGTTTTACCTTACCTTCAATGCCTTCAATGGAATCTGCAACTTTTTCGTCAACCACTTCTTCTTGGAGCAAGTTTGTCACTGAATCAACGAATTCCAGTGATTTCTCTTTAAATTCTTTAGAAGAACAATTGATAAACGATCTTTTCGATGCGTTGATAGAAGACAATCTAGATAAGGCTCTTAGCCTGGCTGCGCAAATTCTTGACCATGCTAAAGGAATGGAGGAGGGAGAGGCGAGAAATGAGTTGGAAGGAAACGCCTATGCTATCCGTTTATTTGTGCGGGTCTATAAAAATGATATTTCTGGAGCGATTGATGATTATTTTCATCTCCGCACAATGACTGAGGGAGACTTCGATAATTGGGACTTTAATATCCCTTCATTACTTGGTGTTGCCTATCTAGCAAAAGGGGACGAGACCCGCGGTATCGATGCTTTGATCTCTTCTGCACAACAAGGCGATATGCTTTCACGCGTTGTTTTGAGAGAGAAACAAGTTCCTTGGACACCTATCGCTGTCGAGCTTTCCGAGTTTGATGATTTGGACTCTCCGATTTGGTATGCAGAAATCCGCGAAGCTGCCGATCACTATCTTCAAGGAGAATATGAAGAAGCGCTTCAAATCTGTAACGAAGTGATCGATAAGTACACTGAATCAGAAGAGAATGATTCTGCGGTCATTGCCCATTTCAACTTTAAAACGGATCCAGCTTTCATGCTCCGCGCCGATATTTATATGGCAATGGGCCGCTACGAGGAAGCTAAGCAAGCGTATGAAAAGATCTTGATCGGCATGCCGTTTTCTACCGACATCACTTTCATGTCGACTGTCGCATCTAAATTTCTTAGAGAAAGCACTCCATGCGATTTCCCATTGGGTTTCGGAAAGCGTTTCTATCTCAAAGTATTGGACTTGATTTAAGTTTTCTCGTGGAGGGCATTTGGCTCTTTTGCTAGTGTGAAAAAAACTAGCTTAAGGCCCCCTATGCCCTCTACCCACTTATTCCGCATGAGCAAGATGAAGCCCCACAATAAAAACAAAGGGGGGGTGCGCATCCGGGCGACAAAGAAGAATTTTCCCGCTCTCAAAGGGATGTCGCTCTATCGGCTGATCCTTTATCCAAAGGGAATTCGGGAGCCCCATTGGCACGCAAATGCCGATGAATTGGGGTATTGCCTTCAGGGACAGGTCTTGGTCTCCATCTATGCAACAGGAAATGTAAGAGAAAGCTTCCTCGTGAGTCCTGGCGAGGCGTTTCTCATCCCTTCGGGATCCCTTCATTCCATTGAAAATACCAGTAAGAAAACGAGCGAGCTCATCCTCCAATTTTCTCATGAAGAACCTGAAGATTTCGGGATCTCTTCCGCATTTGGGATGTTCTCCGATGCCGTATTAGGCAACACATATGGGGTCTCCCACAAGGTCTTTAAAGAGATGAAACGGTCGACGAAGGAAATCTTCGCGGCTCTTAGAGAGGGCGCCTTGAAGATTCCCGATGGAGCCCGCTATGCTTCGGAATACCGGTTCCATTTGGAGGATACGGCCCCTTTGATTGCAACGGAAGGGGGAACGGCCAAACTCGCAAGAAAAACTGTATGGCCTATCTTAAAGCGGCAAGCGCTCTATTCACTTCACCTGACGGGTACTGGGATGAGAGAGCCTCACTGGCATCCCGAAACTGCGGAGTTGGGCTTTGTACATGAAGGCAAAGGGAGGATGTCGATCATGAGTCCGGATGGATCAGTCGATACCTATGAGATGAATGAAGGGGACATCTATTTTATTCCGAAGGCCTATCCGCACCATATTGAAAATCTTACGAAAAAGGATCTCCGGATTCTGATCTTTTTTGATCAAATCATGCCGGAAGATGTTGGTTTTACAGCCAGCGTGAGGTCTTTTTCGGATGAAGTGCTAGGCGCTGTCCTGAATGTTCCGACCGAATTTTTCAAATGTCTTCAAAAACCGTATGAAGATCTTTTCATCGTCGATAAAATCAATCCAGTAGACCCTTAAGGCGTCAGATCTCCATCTAATTTTTCGATGGTTTTTTCGCATTCTTCCATGAACTTTTTGAAGTGAGCTTTGTTCCAAGGATTCATCGATCCAACAATGCCCTCAATCAGGGAAAAGATTTTTTCGTTTTCTTTATGGAGCAAGGTCAAGCGGGAATGGGGATAGTTGTAGGGTTCACCTGAGAGAAAATCGAATTGCTGCGAGAGACTTCTTCGGATTTCTAAAATTTTTGAAAGGTGTTTGTTCAGATATTCCAGATTATGGGGATTATCATCCAGATAAGAAATAAAACTCTGAATATTTTGCAGATCTTCGACGATCCGGTCCATTGGATCATAATCTGGACCTTCTCTTAGAGCAGGTTCGATTGGTGGAATTTGCTTCATGTTTTTCTCTCCATGTAAACATACCAGCCGCTAGGGTATAACTCAAATTTTTTTCTGTTCTTTTTTCTTGCCGATGCTCTATTCTTCCGCGCTCCCATCTTTGGAGGATCAAATGTTCAAAACTCTTCTCATCATCTGCTGTTGTTCGATCTATTCCTTGTCAGCCGCTCCGAAAATCCTGGTCGGCATTGCGGGGGGAACCGGGTCGGGAAAAACTACTCTGGCTGAAAATATATTGGAAGCTTTCCCGGACAAGGCCATTTTAATCAGCCATGATTCTTATTATAAGGACCTTTCTCATCTCGACTATTGTGATCGGGCGAAGACCAATTTCGATCATCCAGATTCTTTGGATAATATGCTCATGATGCTGCATCTGATCGATCTGAAGAACGATCACTCGATTGAACAGCCGATCTATAGCTTTCATACCCATAGCCGGGAAGATCAAACCAAATTGATAGAATCTGCCCCACTGATCATCGTGGAGGGAATTCTCCTCTTTGTACTCCCGGAAATAAGAGACTTATTCGATTTGAAAATCTACGTCGATACAGATGACGATGTTCGAGTGCTTCGCCGGATCGAGAGGGACATCAATGAGCGCTCCCGCGATTTCGAAAGCGTTAAAAATCAGTATTTGTCGACGGTGAAGCCGATGCACGATGCGTTTGTAGATCCAAGCAAGCAGTATGCGGATGTGATCATTCCAAGAGGGGGGCGCAACCAGGTTGCATTGAGCTTGATCCTCGCCAAACTGAACGAGGATCTAGGCGGCTGTGATTAATTACCGTTGAAAGCTGCGGTAGGGTCTTTTTTTAAACCGGTTTTTCGGAAAACGGTGCTGAGTAGGCTGAAGTTTGCTCTTCTCTAAGGGAGGAACATCTTCTGGATTGACGATTCTTGCGATCGCTCTCCATTTGCCTGTGTCTGCAGGAGAAACAAAGCAAAGGGCATTGCCTTCGGCGCCAGCACGGCCTGTTCTGCCTATGCGGTGGATATAATCCTCAGCGCACTGCGGAAGATCATAATTGATCACGTGCATGATGTGAGGGATATCAAGGCCACGGGCAGCCACGTCCGTTGCTACGAGAATCCGGTTTGCGCTATTGCGGAAAGCCTGGATTACCCGATCGCGGCGCTGTTGCGATAGGTCGCCGTGGATGGCATTTGTATTGTGTCCGTAAGAGTTCAGATCTTTAGACAAGCGGTCCGCGCCCCGTTTGGTCTTTGTAAAAATGACAATGGAGCCTTGGCGCAGTTTGAGCTCGTCCAGCAGCTTTGTGAATTTTTCTCCGCTCGATGTCCGGATGATCTCTTGTTTGATCTTTGGGGCGGACTGTTTGGAGGTCTCGATGGAAATTCGCTGAGGATTTGTTAAATATTTTTTGGAAAGCCTGTCGATGTTCGGAGGCAAAGTGGCCGAAAACATCAACGTTTGACGCACAGGGGGGAGGAATTCGGCGATCCTGTCCAATTGGATCCCAAAGCCCATATCGAGCATCCGGTCGGCTTCATCGACGATCAAGAAGCGGGTTTCTTTTAAAGAGAGGCTGCCTCTTTGAAGATGGTCGTTGATCCTGCCGGGGGTTCCGACAATGATCTGGGGCCGTTTTCTGAGGGCATTCATTTGTTTGAACATAGGGGCTCCGCCGATCAGCAAGGCCGTCTTGAAATGGGGGGAGAGGTCATATAGGCATTGATGGACTTGCGCAGCGAGCTCCCGTGTAGGAGTCAGGATGAGAGCTGTGTGATTTGGGTTTTTTAAAAGCTTAACAATCAAAGGGATAGAATAAGCGACAGTTTTGCCAGAGCCAGTTTGAGCTGAGGCTAAGATATCATGGCCTTCCAATGCCGGAGGGATAGCGGCTATTTGAATAGACGTAGGTATACTGATTTTCATGGCCTTGAGAGATTCGACAAGGGCATTTGGAAGTTGGAATTGTTCAAAATTTGACATTGATTTTTTTAACATTGGGTTGATTTGCGATCAGAAGCATAACATGAGGGAACTCATATTGCACGGTTAAAGAGAATCAAAACAAAAATAATCATTTCTTATAGAAGAAACATTCCAATTGTCACCACTGAGAGAAATAAATAGGTGGGGGAAGCCCCCATACCCCCATTAAAAAGAAAAGCGGGGAAGCCCCGCACCCCAATTATTCACCACCGAGAACACCGAGAGCACCGAGGCAAGGACCACCCCAAAGAATGAAGCATTCTTCGGGGACCCCGGTAGCTCCGCAGCCCCATTAGAATAAGAAAAGCGGGGAAGCCCCGCACCCCAATTATTCACCACTTAGGACACTGAGATCACTGAGGCGGGGATGCCCCGCAGCCCCATTAGAAAAAGAAAAGCGGGGAGGCCTAGCTGCCCCAATTTAGAATAATCACAAAGATTGTTTTTGCTTTGCAAAACAATAGTTCTTCCTCTGTGAAACTCTTTTTTTTCTCTGTGCAACTCTGTGAATTGCCTTTTGGGGGTGCGGGGGCTTCCCCCGCCTCAGTGCTCTTAGTGTTCTCAGTGGTAAAACAATGGGGGCTGCGGGGCTACCGGGGTCCCCGAAGAATGCTTCATTCTTTGGGGTGGTCCTTGCCTCGGTGCTCTCGGTGTCATCGGTGGTGAAAAAAATGGGGGTGCGGGGGCTTCCCCCGCCTATCTTATCTTTGTTGTTAAAGACGATGGGCTTTGAAAGAAAAGGGACAGTCATTATCCTATACGGATGATTCAATTTGACCGCGTCGGCCTCTCGTTTTCAGGCCATATATTGTTCCAGGATGCTTCTTTCACTCTCCAGAAAGGGGAGCGGTGCGGACTCGTCGGCCGCAATGGATCTGGCAAATCAACCCTCTTCCGCATCATCAATGGAGAGATGGAGCCAGATAAAGGCGCCATCAGCATTCCAAAGAACTACCGGATCGGCTACTTGCAGCAGCACATCCATTTCACAAAACCTACTTTGATCGAAGAAGCGGCGCTGGGGTTGCCTCCGGGAGAAGAAGATTATATATATAAAGCGGAAAAAATTCTGTTCGGCCTTGGGTTTACCGAAGAGGATTTAGAGGCCCCGACGTCTCAATTTTCAGGGGGGTTCCACCTCCGTTTGCACCTGGCCAAAGTGCTCATCTCAGAGCCCGATTGCCTTCTCTTGGACGAACCGACCAACTACCTCGATATCCTCTCCATCCGCTGGCTGTTGAATTTTTTGAAGGTCTGGAGGGGAGAGTTCATTCTCATCACGCACGATCGCGATTTCATGGACCGGGTTACGACGCATACAATGGGACTCCATCGGGAAAAAGTGAGAAAAGTAAAGGGGTCGTCGATCGATTTTTTCCAGCAGATCCTTCTGGAAGAAGAAGTCCATGAAAGAACTCGTGTAAAGACAGAGAAAAAACGGGCCCACATGCAGAGTTTTGTGGATCGCTTCGGAGCGAAAGCGACCAAAGCGGGTCAAGCTCAGTCGAGAGTAAAAATGTTGGCCAGAGAACCTGTCTTGGAGAAACTCAATCAGCTTTCAGAGCTTTCATTCTCTTTTCATGAGGCTTCATTCCCAGGTAAGAAGATGCTCGATGCAAAGCGCCTTCGGTTTTCTTATTCCGAAGAGACCTTGATCGACGATTTTTCGCTTGAGATGGAAAAGGGAGAGAGAATCGCCATCATCGGGAAAAACGGACGAGGGAAATCCACCCTTCTTCGTCTGATGGGAGGAGACCTGGTTCCTAAACAGGGCAGTGTCGAATTTTCTGAAAATACACAGATCGGCTATTTCGGGCAGACCCATGTCGATAGGTTGAATAGCTTGCATAGCATCGAGCAGGAAATTTCTTTGGCCAACCCTCTCTTAAGTTTCACGGAAGTGAAGGGGATTGCAGGCCTCATGATGTTCAGCGGTGCGCTTTCAGAAAAGAAGATCTCCGTCCTTTCCGGAGGAGAAAAGAGCCGCGTACTTCTCGGAAAAATTGTAGCGAAGCCCTGCAATTTGCTTCTTTTGGACGAACCGACGCACCACCTCGACATCGAATCGATCGAAGCGCTGATCGATGCGCTCGAGGATTTTTCTGGATCGATCGTAATGGTTACCCACAGCGAATTGATCTTGAGAAGGCTCTCCCCGGATAAAATCATCCTCTGCGAAGAGGGGAAGCAAACTCTGTTCTTAGGCAATTACGATGAGTTTTTGGAGAAGATCGGCTGGGAAGAAGAGAAAAAAAATGCTCCTGCTAAAAAAAATCCGGCACCAGAGACTCTTTCTCGGAAAGATAAGGCCGATTGGGTCGCCAAAAGGGCTGCTGTTTTAAAACCCATCGAAAGGCAAATTCAGGAATGTGAACAAAAGATCAGTTCGCTAGAAGAAGAACAGAAAAAAGATCAGAGCCTAGTTGAAAAAGGAGGGACTTCTGTTGAATTGTTGAAGTCCCTCGGAACAAGGCAAAAACAGATAGAGCAGCTCGAAGAGCAGTTGTATGGCCTCTACGAGCTGCTTGAGAAGAGGAAAAAAGATTTTTCTGCTCCATGAAAATTATTCGTGTTCCCAAGTGACAGTAAAGCTTGTGCCATTTTTTAAAAGCGCAGATGGATTTGCTTTGACTCCGCTGGTTCCTGTCATTTGAATAGAATCATCCACCCAATTCCCATTGTTGATCCCTCCTGTAACGCCATTGATGGTTGCTGAACAATAATTAAAAGTAGCCAGCTTGAAATCGGCCAAGGAAAGGACCATCTCTGCAAATGGGGCTTCTACAATCCATTCCGCGGAGCTTCTCTGGAAATTGGGTACAGTTGTATAGGAAGAAGGAACGGTCGTGGAAACGCCTTGTGTATAATTATAGATAACCAATTTAAAGACGTCGCTTCCTTTATAGCCAATATGGACGCCGATCTGATCTCCGATGTTGACTAGGAATCCTTCCAGCTCTAAAGTTCCCATCGGATACATCTCGAACCAGGCATAATTTGACTGAATTGAATCGATCCAGTCATGCCCCGTCCCAATCTGTGCGATTGTCCCATCTAAGAATCCATCGATTCCAGCCCATATTGTGCAATAGGATAGGTCTGTGGTTGGCAAAAGTTTAGGAACAATCCAGCTCCCTGCAACATAAGAAACGGAATTCGGTATCGATTGCTGCAAGGAAGGAGCTGCGACATAACCGCTCCAATTTGTAGTGATTGCTTGCTCTGTAGCTGAGTTTCTCTGAGAATGGACTTTCGCCCTATCGATGGGCCTCATCGTGCACTGGATTTCCACTGTTTTTGAATCATCCATAGGCTGCGACCAACCAAAAGATGAAAGTTGTAAGAACAGTAAAAAAAATTGTTTTTTCATATACAAATCTCCTCTTTTAGGGTTGCTTATCGCTACTTAGTTAAGGAAAAATTTAGCTAAAAAAGGCTCGCCTCGGAAGACGAGCCTCGAATCGATCTCTATTCACTTACCCAAGTCACTTGGAAGCAAGCGCCATTTTTTAAGAGAGCTGAGGGGGTCGCTTCGGCTGCTCCGCTCGCGCTTACCATCTCAATAGATTCCTCTACCCATTTCCCATTGTTGATGGCTCCCGTAACTCCTTCGATTGTAGCCGAACAATAGTTAAAGGTTGCCAACTTGAAATCAGCCAATGGGAGAATCTCTCCTGAATAGGGAGCCTCTACTACCCATTCTGCGCAGCTTCTCTGGCCGCTGGAGGAGGTTGTATCGGCAGTGGGAATCGTTGTAGTAACATTTTGTGTAATATTTGTAAGGACCATCTTATAAATATTGTTTCCCTTATAGCCAATTCGAGCGCTGATCTGATCGCCTACGTTGACAGGAAATCCGGTGATTTCATAGGAGCCCTGAGGATACATCTCGAACCAAGCATAATTTGTCTGAGCTCCGTTCGACCAATCATGTTCCGTTCCCGTCTGTTCGACAGTTGCGCTGGTGAATCCATCGATCCCAACCCAAATTGCACAATATGACGTATCTGGGGTTGCTGAAAGATCGGGAACTTTCCAACTTCCTGCTACATAGGAAACAGAACCGGCTACAGGTGCCGTTAAAGAGGGAGCTGCGACGTAACCGCTCCAATTTTCACTCGAGGTTTGATTGGTCACAGCAGACTTTTTATGGAATCTCGATCTGTCTAGGGGTTTTAATCCACATTTTATCTCGGTCGGTTCCGACCAGACTGGAAGCGATGCGGCTAAGAACAATAAGAGACAAAGATTTTTTTTCATATCAAACCTCATTTTTTGGTTTCTTGGAAAAAATTTATTCGTGTTCCCACGAGACAGTAAAATTGGCGCCATTTGGGGAGAGTGCAGAAGGAATAGCCTTGGCTCCGCTGGTGCCTATCATTTCAATGGAGTCCTCTGTCCAATGCCCATTGTTGATGGTTCCTGTCACGCCTTCGATGGTCGCTGCGCAAGAATTGAAGCTGGCCAGTTTGAAATCGGACAGGGGGAGGATTGTGCCTGCAAATGGGGCTTCTACTACCCACTCCGCACAGCTTCTTTGGCCACTGCTGGATGTTGTGTAGGAATAAGGAATCGTCGTGGAAACTCTTCTTGTTACATTTGTGAGGACCATTCTGTAAATATTGCTTCCTATGTAGTTGATTCCAACGCTGATCTCATCCCCTATGTTTACGGGAAATCCGGTGATTTCATAAGAGCCCTGCGGATACATTTCGAACCAAGCATAATTTGTCTGATGCCCATTCGACCAATCGTGTTCCGTTCCCATCTGTTCGACAGTTCCGCTGGTAAATCCGTCTATTCCAACCCAAATGGCACAGTAGGATGTATTCGGAGTCGGCGCCAGATTTGGAACAATCCAACTTCCTGCTACATAGGAAACAGAATTGGCTACGCCTCTTTGCAAAGAGGGAGCTGCAACATAACCGCTCCAGTTCGAGCTGCCGACTGTCGTTTTTTCAGTAGATGTTTGATGGAATCTCGATCGATCGAGCGACCTTAAACCACATTGAATTTCGATCATTTCAGAGCAGACTGGAAACGAAGCTGCTAAGAACAAGAGTAGCGATACACTTTTTCTCACTAGACCCCTCCTAGGATTTGGGTTGATCGTTAAAAAAATGTATAGGCTAAGTAAAAAAATTATTTATTGAAAGGAAAATTTTTGAGCGTTAGATAGTTGTGGGTTTTGAAGACTTCTACCAGCTAGGACCAGCTAAAAATAGGGCGAGGGAAAGAGAAGGATCGTGGGATTACATCGCGGATGGATCGATCATTCCCACCATCACCTCTGCAAAAGCATCGGATCTCATCCGCGAAGATGCAAATAGCTGACTATTCCTTAGCGTTCTGTTTGCACTTGTCCCGTGTCGATTTTGCGTTCTCTTTGCATTGATCGCTCTTTGCGTCGCAATCATCTTTTGCTTTCTTAGCATCTTGAAAGCATTGAGTTTTTTTATCCGGGTCAGTGATGGACTTGCACTTTTCTTTTTGCATTTTTGCTTTTTGGTTGCAGTCGTCTGCTTTTTGATTGCATTTGTCTTTTGCTTGATCGTAATCCGAGCTGCATTCCTGTTTCGTTTTTGACATGGCCAACTCATTGGCAGACAAGCCCGTTCCAGCTGCAAAAATAAGCAGGGCGGTAAATATTTGGACTTTCATAATGCTCCTTTTTTACGAATAATTAGAGAAGTTCGACTGTTCCGCTATCCAGGTGATAGTAGCCCCCGACGATCGTGAGTTTGCCCGATTTGAGGTAGGGTTTGACTTTAGGATTGTCTTTGAGAACATCGATCACGTTTCGGACGTTCGCTTCGATCGCGTTGACGAGAGGGTCGCCAGGAAGATCTTTAGATTCCCTAATTGCAGGAAGAATCAAAGGAGCGATGTCAGCGACGTCATCTTCCAAGGCCTGTCCCTCGAGAATGGCTTTCACAGCACCGCAGGATTCGTGGCCTAAGACGACGATCAGAGGGGTCTTCAGATTATCTAGGGCGAACACAACCGTTTCCATTTCAATGGGGCCGACCACATTGCCCGCAACCCGCACAACAAATAAGTCGCCCAGATTCTGGTCAAAAACCAGCTCGGGCGGAACGCGGGAATCGGAGCAGCCGACGACAATGGCAAAAGGCGTTTGCTTTGAAGTTGTCGATTGCCTGATTTTAGGCGAATCTTCCCGGGGGTTGGGAGTGTTGTTCACATACCGGTCATTCCCTTTCATCAAGCGTTGCAGAGGCGTATCTTGGGCTGCATAAAGAGAGAGGGAGAGGACGATCGCAAGTATTTTCATCATACTTCGCCTCATATCAAAATCATGTGAAAGGGTCAATCGAGAATTGTTTTGCTCCATTCGTTCAAGAAGATTCCCGATGGATCTTCCTGTTCCTGAATGGTTTTGAAATCCTCCCAACGGGGGTAGGACTGTTTTAAGTAATCAGGATCGAGATGGCCCATTTTTCCCCAATGGAGCCGCCCTTGATATCTTTTGACCAGTTTTCCGAAAGCCTCGAAATATTCCTGGTATGGAACATGATGGCCATTGGGGCGGATGATCCCAATATTGATAAAACAGAATAGATCGTCGGAGTTTTCGCTGAAAGCTGGACTGAGCGGGGCTGGATCTGCTTTGACGAAACGGACTTCGACGCCTCCATGAGCTGGGAAATGGTTTTCCTCTATCAGTTTTTGAAGGTCTAAGAAAAAAGGTTTGGTCGAAGAGAAGGGAATGGAGGCTTCAGCGGCGTAGACGTTGTTACGCTCTCCAAATTTGAGCAAGATTTGATCGCTTCGATCGCATCGCTCGTAGCTTTGACTATAGTCTGCTTCAAAAAGAGTCTGGTTAACTCGCGCAATAGTGGAAGGATCGCAAGGATCGATTTCCAACAGATCTTCGATCGAAACGATTTTCGTGGGTTTTCTTGTCTTAGAAACTGGTTGCTTTGTAGGGTTCGCAGTCCAGACGCCAACTTGGTTTGCATAGGGAAACCAATGGAATCGAAATCGGTCGTTCTTCTGGAGAAGATCATCTATGTGGTCGAGTATTAAAGGCCATTGGGAAGGATAAGTGACTTCGTGGAGTGCAAATGCTGGAACTGCTTGGAATGTGACGCTATCGACAATCCCCAAGGTTCCAAGGCCGCATTGATGGGCTCTGAATAATGTCGAATGGGAATTCGGGTTGAGTGTTTTGAGTTCCCCTTTTCCATTGATGACCGTCATTTCAATGACTTGCGTATGAAGAGATCCATAGTTTTTTCCTGTAGCATGGGTCCCTGTTTGAATCAAACCGCCCGCTGTCTGGTCTGCGGTCGATGCGAGATTGTTGAGCGCCAATCCATGCTCATCCAGGATCTGGTTGAGTTCTCTTAAAGTAATGCTCGCTTGAACTGTTACGGTCAGTTTTTGTTCGTCTAAAGCCAAGACTTTGGAGTATTTTTCCAGAGAGATCGCCCAGCCATTTTCATCAGGTAGAGAAATAGCGCTTAAGGAATGGCCTCCGCCGAGTACCTTGATCGACTTGCCCTGCAACTGGGCCATTTGAACCAATTCGATGAGCTCTTCCTGGGTTTCTGGTGTGAAAAGAGACTTGATTTGCCGTTCATAGTTCGTCGCCCAATTGATCCAAAGCCTTTCTTCACACACCATTTCCATTGCGAAGCCATCTCCCAGGGCAATTCCCACAAATCCTAAAATCAACAAAGCGCTTTTGTCAAACATCTTATTCCTCGGAAAAAAAAGAGGGGGTAGCTTAACCGCTCCCAGGAATTTTTGAGAAGAAAAAGGCTGTGAATCGAAAACAGTTAAATATCTAACAGGATATTAGGATGGTCAGGATAAAGAAAAAATGTGGCATAGGAGAATGCTGACTTAGACGAAAAAACTCATCCTGACTATCCTAACATCCTGTTATTTTATTTATATACGGAGTTGTTTTATGAATCGGCAGATTCTTCTCGCTTCCCATCCCAAAGGAATGCCCACCCTCTCCAATTTCAGGATCGAAGAGGGTTCCATTCCGCAACCTGCAAAAGATGAGATTTTAATACAGGCAATCTATCTATCTGTAGACCCTTACATGCGGGGCAGGCTCGGCGGCAGGGTCTCTTCCCACCCCCCTTTTCAATTGAATCACTGCATTCGGGGAGATGGCCTAGGAATAGTGGTAGAATCCAAAAGCGAAAAGTTTAAGCGGGGCGATTGGGTCGCCGGACATCTTGATTGGGCCGAGGTTTCTCTCTTGAACGAAAGAGAGGTCCAAAAAGTAGAGCCGGGTCCCATTCCTATCACGGCCTATTTAGGACCGTTAGGAATGACGGGGATGACAGCGTATTTTGGATTTATAGATATTGGACAAGCCAAAAAAGGGGAAACTGTCGTCGTTTCGGGAGCCGCAGGGGCTGTGGGGACGATTGTAGGGCAAATAGCCAAAATCCAGGGATGCCGAGTGATCGGGATCGTAGGAAGCGATGCGAAAGCAGAGTACTTGAAGAGGGAATTGGGATTCGATGAAGCGGTCAATTATAAGAGAGCGGATTTCGCAGAGGAATTAGGTCTCTTATGCCCAAAAGGGGCTGATATTTATTTCGATAATGTCGGGGGATTTATTTCTGACGCCGTTTGGAAGCTGATCAACAGGTATGGGCGCGTCATTCTTTGCGGACAGATTTCTACATACAACTCAGAGCAGCCTGATATGGGACTGCGCCAGTGGCGGACGTTGATTGTGAAAAGCGCTTTGGCCAGGGGATTTATTGTTTGGGACTATAAGGACCGTTTTTCTGAAGGAATCAGCCAGATGAGCCGGTGGATTCAGGAAGGTAGAATCAAATGGAAGGAGACGATCCTTGAGGGATTGGAAAATACTCCTAAAGCTTTCCTGGGGCTTTTCTCTGGCGACAACATTGGCAAGCAATTAGTCAAGATTGCGCAATAAGAAAATAACAGGATATTAAGATGGACATGATGGGGACCACCCCTAAGAATGAAGCATTCTTCGGGGACCCCGGTAGCCCCATACCCCATCTATCTCGGAAACGGCCTTTCCTATTTTTATCCTGACCATCCTAATATCCTGTTATTTTTAGGGGGGAGCTCGAGGGGGCCTCCCCCTCGATGATTCTTCTAGAGTTTTTGGCGGGTGAGCATATCGGCGAAGACGCCGGGAACTTTGGCGAGCTCATCAAACGTGCCTGTCTGAATGATTGCGCCCTTTTCCAACACGTAAATGCGGTCGGCGCCGCGGACTGTGCTCAGACGCTGGGCGACAATGATGCGGGTGGTGTTGAGCGCATCGATGTTGCGGGTGATCTTCTCCTGAGTCTGATTGTCGAGAGAGGATGTGGCTTCGTCGAAAATGAGCAGTGATGGGTTGATCAGGAGCGCGCGGGCGAGGAGAAGGCGCTGTTTCTGCCCGCCGGAGAGGGTTTCTCCATTCATAGGAATGTAGGTCATCAGCCCCATCGGGAGGTCTTTGAGATCTTCTTCAAAACTAGATAGGGCGAGGGCCTTTTCGACTTGTTCAGTGGTATAAGTTCCTCCGCAGAGAAGGTTTTCGTAGATGGTGCCGGCAAGCAAGCCGGAGTCCTGCAGGACTGTTCCGATTTGGCGCCGCACCTCGCGGGGATCGAGGCTGGCGAGGTCCTTGCCGTCGTAATACACACCGCCCGACAGGGGTTTTTCAAAGCCGAGCATGAGGCGCAAGAGGGTCGACTTGCCCGATCCAGAGTGGCCGACGATTCCGATCATTTCATGGGGCTTTGCGATGAGAGAAACGCGATTGATGACCGGAGGGAGGGAAGGGTCGTATCCGAAGAC
>Ga0207043_1019_pt1 | contig 26494 bp, 24 predicted proteins | sample Alteio_BWMinCont_71_FD_153304 | JGI IMG/M metagenome (GOLD analysis project Ga0207043, IMG submission 153304) | Enriched cells from forest soil in Barre Woods Harvard Forest LTER site, Petersham, Massachusetts, United States -... | ecosystem: Environmental > Terrestrial > Soil > Temperate forest >... | reverse complement strand
ATGTTGGCGGGGATCAGGGAAATTTTGATCATCACGACCCCGGAAGAACAAGGGATGTTCCGGCGCCTGCTCAAAGACGGCTCTCATTTAGGGGTTCAATTTTCTTATGCGGTACAAGAGAAACCCAATGGACTTGCAGAGGCCTTCATCATAGGAAAGCAGTTTGTGGGATCTAGTCCTGTTTGCCTGATATTGGGAGACAACATCTTTTATGGCAATCACTTGGGACCCCTTTTAGCACAAGCAAGAGAAAAAAAAGTAGGCGCCACTCTTTTTGGTTATGAAGTGAAGTCGCCTCAGCGTTACGGAGTTGTCGAGATAGATGCTCAAGGGCAGGCCTTGTCGATTGAAGAGAAACCTGCGCATCCCAAATCGAATATTGCCGTCACCGGTCTCTATTTTTATGATAATCAGGTGATCGATATTGCTGCCGGCATTAAACCTTCGGCGCGTGGGGAATTGGAAATTACAGATGTGAACCGGGAGTATTTAAAGCGCGGTCAGGTCTCTGTCCATGTCATGGGAAGAGGATTTGCCTGGCTTGATGCCGGGACGTATGAGAGCTTGATGCAAGCCGGACACTTTGTACAGGTTATTGAAGAGCGTCAAGGACATACGATAGCCTGTCTGGAGGAAATTGCCTTCAGACAAAAATTTATCGATAAAACGCAGTTAAAAGTCTTAGCGGAACAGTTAGGTAAAAGCGGATATGGGGAAAGCATCCGGGAACTTGCTGCATCTGATATTCATCTTTAGATCTCATTGAGGGATATTCTATGGGAAAACAACGCGCTGTTAACCGGTTATTAGTCACTGGAGGGGCAGGATTTATTGGATCTGCTTTTATCCGTTATGTTTTGCAACAAGTGCCTTCCTTTTCGGGAAGATGCATCAATCTGGATTTGTTGACATATGCCGGCAATTTGGCCATAAGATTTTACAAACAAACTTCAGGCAAAGCGAATACCAATCTGATCGCATTTTCAACATACAGCATTGTGACTTGATCTATTGCTTCAATTCTACCTTCAAGACGCAATTGGTCGATTGCGCGACACTGATTTAACATAATTTTGGCCGCTTTGCCATTGACAATAGTTTTGACTTCAAACTGATAAATTTTCTTAATTTTACTTGTAATAGGAGCCACCATCACAAGCTCGGAAAATTCATTTGCTTGATTATTAGATAAAATAAGCACAGGTCTTTTCTTTTGAGTTTCACTGCCGACTGTAGGATCCAAGTTGGCCCAATAAATTTCTCCCCGGTATGGAAATTGTTTTTTACCAATCGTCTGAACCATCTGACATTGCCTCTTGCCAATCATTTATCGCTTCTAATTGCCCCTTGTCTTTATTGGCTTCAAGGTAGCTTTGATTTAGTTCCATCTGATATTTTTCAGCTAACGGCCAGAGCTTTGATAAGACCTGTCTAAGAGCGTTACTATTTATTTTTTTTTCAGAGAAAAGAATACGCAAAGTAATCCCGTTACCAACATCTTTATCCCAATAACGATATAAATAAAGAAGGGATGCACGTTTATCTTTAAAAAGTACGTCATAAAGGATTTCCAAACGAGACTGATTTTCCTGGCGTATAGCGCCTCCGTTAAGCCAAGAGTAAACAGACTTTCTTTCAACTTTGGCAAGTTCCGCTATTGCTGAAATAGGCAACCCCTCATCTCGCAAACAAGAAACAATTGCTTGGGCAGACAGGGATGGTAGCGCCGAAATAGTTGTAATCCCCCCTCCGTAAGTCGTGTTGGATTGGATAGAATATTGAGGAAGGAACATAAATTCAGATGCATTATTCACGCTTGGGCTCAAAAGAGCAAACGCAACAACTGAGCTTGCCATTGAAGTGCTTTTACCAAAAGACTCTAATACAGTATGCTTCATTTGCCCTTCCACTTCTTCTGTGATAACTGTGTTCCGATTGATTCAAAAATGCTTGTGGATATCACATTTAGATCTGTAAGATGTTTTATCGAACTCGATAACGTTATTTTAGCGGGGACATCAAAAATAATACTGTGATCAATATCAATAAGGGCAAAATCAGTTTCTGGCCGACTCTTCATCCACTCATTTTTTATGATAAGAGGAGATTGTAATTCCGGTGGAAGAGTAAACTGTGGATTTTGCAACACTTGCATTCTCAATTCGCCCATTTTAGTATAATAACGTGTAACATGAGCACCTTGGATCATTGTCAAAGTCCCTGAAGGAGATTCAGGGGGTAATACCCATGGCTGAAGATAGTCATTCAGCTTGTCATCACCTTTAGCACTTATCAGGTTAACATATCGAAGACCTATCATGACTGTCCACTCTATGCCAATGTCTGGAGTTTGTAAAAGGGCGTTGAATCCCTTTTTAAAACGATCAGTAAAATATGGAAAATCCTGATAATTGACTGTGTGCAAACAAAGAGACTGATCTGTCAGTACAAAAGCCCAATCCTTGTCAACAGACGTGAACTGCCAAATTTTATTTTCTTGTTGGATGAATTGAACTCCCTTTGATCCAAAATCGGCGTTAAAAATAGAAACCTTGCATTCATCGTCCAACGGATATTCAGATCTAATTTTGTCATGAAAAGAGTCTATAAACCTATCTAAAGCAGGAATTCGGGGAAATTTAATTACTCCAATAGTGTATATAAGCGGAGCATTCTTCAGTTTTTTCATTTTTTACCTCTACTATACACCTTACTATACACTCTGTCATTATCTCAAGACAAGACTTTTAAACGTTTTAAACAAAAAATAGAATGCTGCCCATCCTGCCTGATCATGCCCATCTTGTTTTCCTGTTTAAGATAGCTCACCAGTTCGATTCGACTTTCAGCGGGAATTGCTGAACCACATCATAAATTTTGCAGAAACCTTGAACTCTTTGTTTTAAAAAAAGGCTTTTGTTTGGTAGGGTGCTAGTTCCGAGTGAGTAAGAAATGTTGGACAACCTCTCTTGGACAATGTAAAAGGAATGCATGTTCTGGTGTTTGATGAGCTCGTTATTGCTTGGCTTGGGGGGAGTAGGGATTTATGTCTATTTTCTCCGCCAAGGGCAATTTGACGATCCGGAAGATGTTAAATACCAGATGTTTCGCAATGAAGAGAATAGGGCTAATGACATCGAAAAGAAAGAGGATTAATGCCTAAGTATCGCAACTCGTTAAATGAAGATCCGGGAAATCCGGACCCCTTAATTTCCCGCCGCTCTTTTTTGGCGCTGATGGGAGTAGGAGCCTGCTTGTTTGGGGCCGGAGCCCTGACAGGAGCCTCATTTCTCGGCTTTCTCTATCCTAATGCCATGAAGGTACCCCCAAGCGTTTTCCCTATAGGACGCCCCGAAGAAATCTTGTCACGCGATGGAAAGATGTTCTCCCCTAAGCAAAAAGTATTCATCGAAACGAAAGAAGGAAAAGTGCGCGTGCAAACAGCCGTATGCACACACTTGGGGTGTACAGTGAATTTGGTAGAAACCGGCTATGCATGCCCCTGCCATGGATCTACTTATGATCGATATGGACGCAATACAGGAGGTCCGGCTCCGCTTCCTCTCGTTTATTTTCAGGTGTTTAAGGGGGCCTCGGGGGAAATTATGGTAGATAAATCGAAAACGACATTGGATTGGAATGCGGCGTGGTATGCGCCGACCGCATAACCGCATGAAGGAGTAAAGGATTGTAGTATGGCTGTCTTTCAAGGAACACCTCGGGAATCATGGGGGGAATATCTGGCAAACCTCCCAGCGATGTTTATCAGGTCAATATTTCGACATAATTATCCCAATAATGACGTCGACCGTTCAGAAATCATCTTTAAAAACTTCTTCCTTCATTTCCATCCTGTCAAATGCCATAAGCATTCTCTTGATCCCTTTTACACCCTAGGATTGGGAGCCATTACAACCAGCCTGTTTTTGATTCTCTCCTTTACAGGTGTTGTTTTGATGTTCTACTACATTCCTGCTGAAGATCGCGCTTATGAAATCATGAAGGATTGGCAGGATACCACCCCCTTTGCCATGATGTACCGCAACATGCACCGCTGGAGCGCCCACATGATGGTGCTTTTTGTTTTTCTCCACATGTCGCGCGTATTCTATACAGGCTCCTACAAAGGGACACGTCGCTTTAATTGGGTGATCGGCGTCATCCTGATGTTCCTGACACTGGTCCTCTCCTTCACAGGCTACCTGCTTCCCTGGGACCAGCTTGCTTTTTGGGCGATTACAGTGGGAACCAACATAGCAGGTTATGTACCTAACTTACCGGGCTTTGAATACAACATTAACCGGGTGATGCTTCTAGCCTCCACCAATGTCGGACAAGACGCCTTAATCCGCTTCTACGTCCTGCATGTCGCTTTCCTCCCTCTTTTAACAGGCACTCTCATCGGTGTCCATTTTTGGCGTATCCGTAAAGATGGAGGACTATCGCGTCCTCCTGACAGGATTCGTCCGGACCCCCTGCGCGTCGTCCAGCGTTCGGACACCAAAGAGTCGTTTGCTCCTGGGGTAAAGCGGACATATGGACTCATGGAGCTCGTGCGAGGGACATGTCCAACGGTCGATAAAGGACCTTATAACTTCGTCTTCACCTGGCCCCATTTACTGCGTGCGGAAATGGTCGCTTTTCTGTTAACACTTGTTTTGGTTTTAGGATTATCCCTGATAGACGCTCCACTTGAGGAACCGGCTAATCCCAGCAAACCCACGAATCCTTCCAAGGCCCCCTGGTACTTTTTGGGACTTCAAGAGATGGTGGCATATAATGCTTTCTGGGGGGGAGTTGCTATCCCGATGGGGATCATCTTGGGATTAATGGCGATTCCCTATTTGGATCGCAATCCGCACGGTTCCGGCTATTGGTTTCACCGAAGCCGCTATGTAGCGATTTTTTTATACACTCTGTTTATGACATGGCAAGGAATCCTGATTATTGTAGGGACCTATTTCCGCGGGGCGAATTGGGGATGGGTGTGGCCATGGACAGAAAATTTTGCAAGGCATTGAGGCATAAAGAAGATGCGTTCTGAGCGTTACCAAATAGCATTGATCGCCCTTGGAGTCATCTCTACGGCACTGTTTGCTTATTTCCTCTATCGGGAGATCTATCCTGAATATAAGATCTATCAAGAGGACTATGTTGCCCTTGAAGATTTCCGCTCTACATATACAGGAGAACCCCCTCCTACCTTCAAATTGGGAGTGAAACAGATCGTATTTGAAAGAGAGGATAAAGGTCCGGCAAAAATTGACCGGTGCACTTCATGTCATGTCGCCGTGCAACTCCCTCACTTTTCCCCAACGAAAATTGCCTATGACGTCAATGGCAATATTGTTCGTTCGATTGATGGCACCCCTGTACAAACAACCAATGAAGAATACGTCTGGGCAAAACTCGACAAAAAGATTGCCGAACTCACGGACTCGAAAGTCAATGAGCAACTGACACAGCAGGGAGAAGCAGCAACAGCTACAGCCAGAGAAAACGAAGCCCAAAAACTCGTCGCTCTCAAAACAGCTCAAGTAGGGCACCAGACGTATGATGTCACTAAAGTGCTTGCTATGCATCCTTTGATCGGAAAAGAGACGCGTCCGTTCGAATTCCATCCCCTGGAAGAATATGGCTGTACCTCATGCCACAGCGGCAACGGTAGGGGGCTGACCACAGAAAAAGCTCATGGTCCGGTCTTTGATGGACAATACGAAGTGGAATTCATGGGACCTAAGCCGGAGTTCACCGAAAAGGATGAAGAGAACGACCCCCGTTTCGCCAAGGTATTCAATGATAAACCCGGAGATGCTCTGTTATTCCAAACGACTCCCATCCTGGTCGGCCACTTGATCCAATCTAGCTGCATCCAATGCCACGAGCAAAGCTCGGCAGCCCTGCAAGGACTAGCAGATACGGCAAGCTCATTGGCGCAGCAACGGATCAAAAAAGTCAACGCCATCAACGAAGGCTACCAAAATGAAAAAGAAGCGGTACTGACCCTTGTAGAACTCAAAGGACTGATCAAGCAAGAGGGACTCCAAAATGCTGTGGCGAGCCTGAAAAAGAAAGAGGAAAATCCGGTCAATCTCCCAAAGCAACGCGGGTATTTTGTCCAGCAGCTTCAATTTCTTCAAAAGCACTCCCCTCAAGATCACAGACAGCAGCAAAATACCATCTTGCAACAAATCGACCGGCAGCTGACAGGTATGCTGGGATCTCAGAAGGTTGTTGACAGCCTGGAATCTACTCTAGCACATGCTTCATCGGCGCAAGATGGACTCGACCAATTTTTAACAGCTCAGCAAGACAACCCAGAAGCTACAGGTTCCCTCTTCGATAAGTTGAAGGCAATCAATCTGGAAAAAGCTCTTCTCAAACATATTGAAGCAACCCAAAACTCATTGTCTCATGTCGCAAATAATGAAAGCGTTGCAACAGCAATGACATCAGATATTGACTGGCTGACAAAAAATTACCACCGGGGACAAGAGCTCTACCTGTCGCAAGCCTGCTATGCCTGTCACCGCATCGCCGGCATGACAAGAGGCGGGGTCGGACCAGAACTGACTCAGGCAGGCAACAACTATCCGTGGTACCTAAAAGAATCTATCGTATGGCCTCAAGCCGATCTACGGACATCAACAATGCCCAATTTTGTCCTGGACCATGTGGAACTCGAAGATCTCATGACGTTCCTCCTCGGACAAAAGGGAGCGACTGCCGCTGTTTCCCAAACAGAATATAAGCGTGCTGTCCAGGAATGGGAAGCGGGACGCAAAATGCCATGGGAAAAGCCGATCCCTTCATCAGACATTCACGATCTCCGCTATGGAATGACTGTCTTTGCCACACAGGGATGTGCAGCCTGCCATCGTTTAAAAGGGTTTGATGCCAATGTCGGTTATGCCATTGAAAAAGACGGCAAACCTACGTTTGATCGTCTATATCAGGAACATGCCTGGTTTCAAAGCTTGTTCCCAGAAGAACTTCCGGGGACCTCCCTGGTTTTAGCCTTGGAAGACAATGCAGCCATGATCGATCAACGCATTGTAGATAACGTACGAGATGGCTCAATCTTAGATGAACTGGAGGAAAAACATCCGGAAATGATTGAAGCGCTATATGCCAATTTCCGCTTCGCCTCAAGAGCAAAAAATCATGAGTATCAAACAGCAATCAGCAAAGCGAAGTCCCCCCAAGAGAAGCAACGGGCAGAAGCAAGATTAAAGCAATGGCAAGAACGGGTAAAAAGAGTACTCATGATGTATGTCCAAGAGTATGGATTGGGACGCCTCATTTGTCCCAGACCCAATTGGTCAGGGGTATATCGCTCCGATGAATGGCTGATGGAGCATTTTTATAATCCAACAGGGCACGCCGCACGGTCAATCATGCCAGTATTTCCCTTTGACGAAAGCAAATTTCTGTCTCTCACTTATATGCTAGATGTCTTGGGTAGACGTAATCGCGATACCGTACGCGCCATTTGGGACCACAAAGGATTCCAACCTGATCAGGCTTACCACCTCTATTGCTCAGCTTGTCACGGACCCTACCTGCAAGGGAATGGTCCGGTTGCTACCTGGATCTACCCGATTCCTAAGAACCTCCGCAATGCGGAATTCCTCCGCAATTTGACCAGAGACAATGCGATCCAATCCATCACCCATGGAGTCAAGGGCACTCCCATGCCGCCTTGGGGCGAAAGTCCCGGACCCAAACCCGACTACGACGATACTCCTGTCCTTACCTCCGATGAAATTGTTAAACTTGTCGATTGGCTATTCTCATCCTTGCCAGGAGCGGGATCGCGAGGCGCAGAAGCCATTCCCAAGTGGCAATACCAACCTCAAGATGTGATCGAAGAATTGAAAAGAGAGGGAAATAAACTCAAAACCGACCAGAAGCACTCAAAAGAAGAGTCTGAAGAAGGAAAAGGTAACCAGGGCGTCCTCGCCATGCTTGCTAGTACATTCAGGACCAGGATGACTTTGCCATCTTATGTTCGCCACCATACCTTTTCAAGGATGTATGCCGCCGGCTGGCTTCAAAGCGATCTAGATCTCCTGATTCCTAAAGAGATCTATTACGCCTCCCTGGAACCACAGGTCAGCATGAAGAGTTCTTCGGAAACATCTGTCAACGATATCTTTGATGTACAACCCAACCCCATTCCAGGGGAAGAAAAATATGTCTATTATATCAAGAAGAAGTACTACACACAGGAAAACCTCGAGAAGGGGGAGAACTTTTTCGAACTCAACTGCGCGGCTTGCCATGGTAGGGAAGCAGATGGTTCAGGGGCACGGGCGAGCATCATGTTTGATGCAAAACCAAGAATGCTAACCAATCTGGATTGGATTAAAACGCGCGATGATATGCGGTTGCTGCGCTCCATCAAATATGGAGTACCAGGAACAGCCATGACCCCCTGGGGCGATCTCACGAGCTCCCTGCAAAGGTTGCAGCTGGTCATGTTCATCCGCTCACTAAGTGCAGAAAAAGAAAAGAGAGACGCCTTATCAAGCGCCCTCTATGGTGCTTTTGGACAAAACGTATCGGCAGTAGAAGGGCTGCGCATCAAGGAATATCCTGCCCTCATCGATCTACAAAACGAATACACTGCAGCAAAGGCCGCGACCCAGGCATTCACCGAAGATTCCCCAAAAGCATTGAAAGCCAAGGTGGCTTCTTACCAAAAACAATTAGAAATACAAGAAAAGCTGCAAAAAGCGAAAGCCAGAGACCAGTTACTGATCGACTTGAAATCCGCTCTCTCAAAAGAAAAAGAGATCTACCAAGGGATCGGCAACGATATGATCGCTTCCGAAGCGGAAGAGGCGATCTGGAGCCGCTTCCTGGAAATGGTCTCTCTGAACCAAAAAAGATTCGTTTTTGAAGACGGAAAACTTCTTGCTCCCAATCACGAAGAGAGCGACAAAAAACTCCAAACCTTGATCGAAGAAATCACCGCTATCTTACAAAAGCAGGAACAGCAAATCAATCAAGAGATCGGCATCACACAAGGTAAATTTCCCTCCCAACAACGTGAAGAGGAACTCAAATCGCTGCAGGCCAACCTTTCTTCTATCGGCAAAATGAAAAATAAGCTGCTGTCGGGAATCCACGCCACCGACTCTCTCCATGAACAAGAAAAACTTCTTCTGAAACACATCGAGAGTCACTAATTCTGGCATGGTTCAAAAAAACTCAAAAATAAGTCACACTAATCTTTGGAGTGCGCGTGACTTGTCACCGCTTTCCCAGGAGCCGACTTGTCGGCTCCTGCGCGTCCGACAAGTCGAACACGCGGAAAGCGGTGACAAGTCACGCGCACTCCAAAGTTTATGCGTGCAATTACTGTTACCTTCATTTGAACCATTCCGTAAAAAGGATAGTTAAATGGATCCCACTTTAACAAAAATCCCACATATAGTATAATGGGATCAGGAGGGGGAATATCATGAGAAAACAAACAAATAGAGTCCAAATGGACACCAAGTACCGCATTTGTTTAGGCGGTTTTCTGTCTAAAAAAGAGAGAGAGCAATTAAGCTCTTTTCGTGTGTCCCGCCAAGAGGATGGCACAATTGTGTTAAATCCACAGGTTGAAATTCCGGCAAGGGAACACTGGATACACAGCAATCCTGCAGCTCTCGCATCATTGAAAAGAGGGATTGAAGATGCGAAAAATCAACGGATTGTTGATGTCGATATCGATTTTTCGGCATTTCTAGACGACGAAGATAAAAAACATGTTTAAAATCAGATTCACCGAAGAAGCTGAAGATCAATTTCAAAACTTAAGGGAATCCAAAGACAAGAAAGTTTATAAGTCAGTAGGAAAAGCTTTAGCATACATGAATGCTAATCTAAGACATCCATCATTAAACACGCATAAATTTGATGATTTGGAATGTCCTTTTGGAGGCATTGTATTTGAATCCTATGCTCAAAATAAAACTCCAGGGGCATATAGAATCTTTTGGACTTACGGTCCAGGCAAGTCTGAAATTACAATTTTAGCAATCACTCCACATCCCTGATTAGGTCTCCTTAGCTAAGGACATCACCACAGCTCTTAGGGCGTTTTCATCAGAAAAGGCATGGTTCAAATGCAGGTAACATCAGATTTTGGCTAAACTTTGGAGCGCGTGTGACTTGTCACTGCTTTCCCAGTGGCCGACTTGTCAGCCGCTCCTGACCCGTTCGACAAGTCGAACGCGAGGAAAGTGGTGACAAGTCACGCGCACTTACTATGATATTGCCTTTGCTAACAAATAAGCAGCCCCAGCAGCCATTCCTCCAACGAATACCGTTTGAAATCCACTTTTGAACAGAGAAACCCCTGTAAAATATCCTTTGGCAACACCAAAAACGAATAATGCCAAAAGAGTCACAGAAGCTGAGATCAAAAGGGCTGTATGTGAATCCGAGATCAATATATAGGGAGATAGTGGAATAATTCCTCCTAAAACATAGGAAAAAGCAATTGTAAAGGCACTTTGGAAGGCTCTAGAAGGATCTGGTTTTTCAAGTCCAAGCTCAAATTTCATCATAAAATCTTTCCAAGCCGTGGGATTTCGCTTAAGTGCTGTTACCACAGATGATGATTCATTTTGGGAAACACCATATTGAGAAAAAATATCATATATTTCTTGTTCTTCTGCCTGAGTTTTTTGGATAATTTCGAGCTGCTCTCGTTTGGCTTCGGTTTCAAAATGCTCTACGTCACTTCTGGCGGCCAAATAGCCGCCTAAACCCATGGCGATTGAGCCTGCCGCAATTTCTGCAAAACCCGCTGTGACTACAAGATGGGTTTCAGCGATAGCTCCCGATATCCCCGCAGCTAAAGCAAAAGGCACAGTGAGTCCATCTGACATGCCAATAACAATGTCTCTTATGGTGTTTCCACCTTGAAAATGTTCTTCTCTGTGATATATCGTTTTCATGACATCGCATGGTGGTTTATAGTTTTTTGATGCCTTTTTATAGACAAAAACTTCTGACTTATTGGATTGTATTCGTAGTATTGTATCAAATAAAAAATGTCAATCAGAATATCAGCAGCAATTCCCGCTGAAAGTTGAACCGAACTGACAAGATATCTTAAACAGGAAAACAAGATGGGCAGGATCAGGCAGGATTAGCTCTTTTATAGAATAAATCTTGCGTATTTATCATGCTTACCCTGCCTGATCATGCTCATCCTGTTATGTTTATGTCCATCCGTATTGAATTAATACGAAGCAACTTGCGAAGCCTGCGGTCGATCGATTCTATGGAGCTTTCACGTTCGAAATTACCCATAAAAACTCACTTGATGGAGCACTAGTGTCTAATTGCATAATATAGACACTAGAAACGGCAGCTATTCGTTTTTTTCGCAATGAACCTATTGCACTCAAATCGAACAGAAATCCCTGCGGCCAATAAATCGCATGCAGATAAATGAATTTTGATGTATACGTTTTTTTTCTATACACAAACAAGGCAGCGAATCCGGAATCAGGGGAAGGAAAACAAGCAATGGTCAAATACGATGACACTCCAGTGAAATTGATGCTCTATCCTGCCATCCTTTTTTTAGTTTTTGGGATGAGTGTGGGCGTTTATTTAGCTTTTAACACCTTTGTCTTTCCCGATTATTTTTCCGGAGAATACATCCATTTTGGAAGAGTACGTCCGGTCCACGTAGGGACTGTCACCTTGTTGTGGCTGCTCTCTGCAAACGTTGCGCTGCTCTATTACCTGGTTCCCCGTCTCTGCGGTGTTCCTCTTTGGAGCGTTAAAATGGCATATGTCTCCTGTGCCTTGTGGTGGAGTTCGCTGATTCTTGGCGTCTTCTCTTATCCATGGGGAACTAATTTCGGCTGGGAATATGCGGAACTCCCTAATTGGGTCAGTGTGATTCCCACTAAATATATGACGACGATCGCCTGGCTTTTAGTGGCTGTGAACATATTCATGACGGTTATCGTACGGCAATATAAGAAAATGTACGTGTCGCTGTGGTATGCGATGGGAACGATGATTTGGACCACGTTCACCTACATTACGGGAAGCTATGCGGTCAATTGGGTGCCGGAGGGGATCTCGAGGGTCAATGTGAGCTTTTTCTATGTACACAATTTGGTGGGCCTGATTTATACCCCTATGGGATTGGCCATTGCCTATTATTTCCTGCCAAAACTGTCCAACCAACCGATCTATAGCCACCGACTGTCCATGCTGGGATTTTGGTCGATTGCATTCGTTTATGCATGGGTGGGAGCTCATCACATCATCCACGGACCCATGTCGCAGTGGATGCAAACAACAGCGATCATTTTTTCGGTATGGCTGATCATCCCCGTATGGGCGGTTGTGGTTAATCTGTCGGAAACATTGAAACCTCATTGGGAAAAATATTCGAGGAGCCCCCCGATCCGTTTTATCATGATGGGGAATCTATTTTATCTATTGACGACACTTCAAGGGACGACCATGGCGCTGCGAAATGTCAACGAAATCACATCCAAGACCGATTGGATTATTGGTCATGCCCACATCTCCCTGTATGCCACCTTCACCTTTTTTGCGATGGCAGGCATCTATCAGGTGATCCCTGTGATTACCAAGAAGTCTTTATGGTCGGCAAGATTAGCAGAATGGCACTTCAACCTGAATTTGCTGGGAAGCGTCCCATTTCTCTTAGCCTTATGGGTGGGTGGGTTCTGGCAGGGAATGCTGTGGTCCACATGGGCAACAGGCACAAGCTATGCAGAATTTCACAATAGCCTAACCTTGCTTCCCTTTATCGAAACGATCGCCGACATGCGCCCATTTTGGATTTTGAGGGGGATTGGAGGGGTCATCATTTTAATTGCCAATTTGATCTTTGTGGTCAATATCTTCAATACCATTGTATTAAAACAGGAGAGACACGAAAAACAGGAAACCCCTGAACTGGCAGAAGCAAAGGTGACCTCATGAGTGAGTCTAAACACCCTAATCCCGATCACAACTCCCACCATGGTTTTTTTCACCAGCTAGATACATCCGCTGTTTTGACGGTGATAGGGATCTTGATACTATTTGCTGCTTCTGTTTTCGTGATTTTATTGGCGCCTCGTTTTGTAGATCCCACCTGGACCACGCCTACGAGCTCTTATCAAGTTCAAATGTACGAGATTTCAGATCCCAATTTCTATATCAGCACAGAATCTTCCGGAAGCAATACACTACAAGCTGTCTACCACATCAAAAAGGACTTCACTCTCCTCGCTTTTCACGAAAGCGATACTGTGCGCCTCGTAGCACCCGAAGAGCTGCAGCCCTACATAACAAAAGTGGGCGATCAAACATTGAAGCTAACATCGCGGTTGCTGCTGCTAAGGCACCCACAAAAGAGCGAGGCATTTGATGCTGTGGCAGCTGCTGAAAAAGTGAATACACAACTTCAGGAAGCGTGGGAAAAAGAGAATCCAAAATGGAAAGAAGAGAAAAAAGTCAAACCGGGCTTTGCCGTCTTCGAGCTCTTCGCTGCAGATGGCCCAGAGGCCTTTGCAGCGGCTCCCATTGAGGGGAACGTTGAAAATTGGGTGGATGACAACTTCAAACTTCTCGATGAACCCAAACAACCTTATCACAAAGACTCCGGCGTGATTTATATTAACAACCCCGTAGAATACCGGATTTCCCGCTTTGTATTTAATGACCAGGAAGGATGGCGCTACGATCCAAACGGAGAGAGAATCAAAAGTCTAGAGGAGTTTAAGGGAAACGCAATCGGATTCCGATCCCGCGCAGAGCTGATCGCTCTGGGAGAGCATATCTATGCTATCGAGGGTTGCTGGTACTGCCATACCGATCAAACACGGACCCTGGTTCAAGATGTGGTTCTCAATGGCTCCGATTCCTATCCAGCCCCCCCTTCTTCAGCAAGCGAATACATTTATCAAAAAATCACGTTTCCAGGCACACGCCGGATCGGTCCAGATATGTCGCGCGTAGGGATCAAACGTCCCAGCAGAGATTGGCATAAAGGGCATTTCTGGTCCCCCACGACAGCAAGCAAAGGCTCAATCATGCCCGCCTTCCGCCACTTCTTCGATGACGATCCTCGCGGAACATCTAAAAATCAGGTAGGGATTCCTAACTATCGATTCGAGGCGATTTATCAGTATTTAATGACCAAAGGGACAAGAATCACGCCTCCAACGCAAGCCTGGTGGCTAGGCAAGGATCCGATCCAGACAAAGGAAATTATTGAGGGACAACGCAGGTTGCCCAAATGACGATGATGAGCATGAAAATTTATCTATCTTCCCAGTTGGATTGGAGCGGAATGTATGGAGGGATTCTCCACTACTCGCTGGTCATTGCCTTTTCGGGAAGCGCTTTTCTTGCTTTTTTATATTTTTGGTATAAAGGGCGATTAGATATGGATGAAGAGCCTAAATTAACAATGCTGCGCGATGACGACCAGGAGAACCATCATCATGGATAAGCAAAAACAGATAGACGATCCGGATTTGGAGCTTTATGGCGATCCCGGCATCGCATCAAAAAATAGCAAGATTCCCACCTGGCTCATCTACAGCAACTGGTTTTGGATCATCCTGGGTTTTGTCGGCCTGTATCTGTATTGGAATGGAAGCTACGGTTGGCTGGATCGCGGCTATTGGAGCCAACTACAGAGGGCAGCCAACACGGCATATCCCTATACTACAATGGAGATTGTAGAACGGGAAGCTGCTGAAAAGATACATCCTTAAAAAGTGATGGCAGCGGGCATAAGATGGCAAGGTCTCCCGGTCCTGAGTGTACTAACAAGCAGGGCGAGGACGCCCTGGTTACCTTTTTGCCAAAACTTTTTAAGGACGTACAATAGTTACCCTATCCATTGATTTGACACCAGTCAATATGTTCAAAATTTGTTTTCCTTTCTATCCGACGAGGGGTGGCTCCAGAGAGAATCTGCTCCAATTCTTCCAGAGCTTCTCCCAAACGAACCCAACGTTTACTTTTTGAATCGAAATACTTCTTTATAAACAATTCGATTTCCCCACCTACAAAAGAGACTTCCCCTTTTTGGGATGTCGTTTTTACAGGGACAAAGATAGAAGCCATCGTTTGCAATGTTTGTCCATATTTTGCTCCATACTTGACAGTATGTAAAGTAAGCGTCAATAAATCCCAGACCTCTTCAGGAAGTTGTGCTGCATGACCAAAATAATCGACTTCTTCTTGCCACCTCAATTGCATTGTATCCAAGATGAAAGGGATATCAAGATTTTCCAATGATTTTTTCCAATTGTCTGTCAATGGTTGCTGAGCAGACCGATACATCATCCATCCATAAAGTCTGCGGAGTGCTCCGCTTGTTGAGCTTGTGGGGAAAATACCGCTCAAATCAATGAGTACAGGGGTGTAGACCGTTTTTCCTTTCCCATTTTGGATGGGAGCAAGCAGGATGTTGCCTTTATGGGCATCTGTTGAATCTAAGATCACATGAAAGAGGAGTTTTTGAAACTCTTCTTGCGGAATGTTATTGATTTCTTCTTCAGAAGTCCCTTGCCAAGGGATATGTGGGGAAATAAATTCTTGGAACGAAGCTATATATAGGTTGCCTGTATTAGATCCGACGTGGGGAAGCTTCAACAAAAGAGTAAGAGGAACGCCAAAGTTGATACCGCTTGTTTCCTGTAAAACTTCATGCAATAAAAATGCAAATCTTTCTCTAGCGGCCTGCTCCGAAGGAAGAATTCCCAAGGTCGTTAAAGCCTTTGAAGCTTTATCTACATATTTAACAATTCCGCCTGCTTCCTTTTTTCCTTGCACCATACGGTAAAAGATTAACGCTTGATTCCCCCCTGACGATGTTTCTCTATAATCGTTGTTAATAAGAGTATAATTTAACGTTTCTATGACGGCATCGGCGTCATGAGGAGCTGTCTCTTGAATCCGCCCTGTTGTCTCTTGATCGATAGAGATTCCGGCACTGACGGAAGAAATTAGGATTATTAAAACACAAAAAAACGATATAAATTTACTTATCATTGATATTTACTTTGTTATAAAGTTAAAAAACCAAAATAAACTATACTATAAACAAAAATTAAAATCAACAAAGTAATTAACACACAGTAATTAACAAATGTAGGCGCAAAATAGAAATGTAAGAAAGTATAAGCTTTCCAAAGAGCAGACCAAAACATTGGAATGGCTAAAGAAACGAAATATTAGGCACGGTTCAAAAACTCAAAATAAGTCGCACTCACTTTGGAGTGCGTGTGACTTGTCACCGCTTTCCCAGGAGCCGACTTGTCGGCTCCCGCGCGTCCGACAAGTCGAATACGCGAAAAGCGATGACAAGTCACGCGCACTCCAAAGTGAATGTAACTTATTTTTGCGTCCTTTTTGAATCACGCCATCTTTTGACGCCAGACCAAGTACTCAACACATTTATATGCCAGATTGAAAAAAGACTGGCGCTAATCAGTACAAATCCGCATAACAGTAGCTTGCTTAACTCGTTCAAGGTTTCGAGCGAATATTCGGGAAGATCATGAGTGTGAAAAATATCATTGGAATCACGGGAGCTTCTGGCTTCTTGGGAGGTTATCTATGTGATCGATTGCCTTTCCCTCAAAAACGGCTTAGCCGGCAACAGCAGACTGCTTGCTCATTTGATTCACAATGGTGCCTGGGAGACATAGAGAATACCGCAGATATTCAGCGCTTCATACAAGACATCCCAACTCTTATCCATTTAGCTTGCCAAGGCTATCCTCAAAGATCCAATCACGCCTTTATCCATGCTATTCAACACAACCTCCTGCCCTCTGCTCAACTTTTTGAAGCTTTTGCTCGGGCAAATGCAAACGGCCATTTGATCTTCAGCAGCACGGGCGGCAATATGTACGATGCTTCTCAACCCGCGCAAATCCAGACTGAAGATTCTCTCCCTTGTCCTCAATCCAGCTATAGCATCCACAAATTGGCAGAAGAGCACTATTTACGCCTGTTATGCAAAAAATACGGGATCCGGGCGACCATTCTTCGCATCAGCAACCCTTATGGCATCCTGCTCCCTAAAGACCGGGGTCAGGGAATCATTGGAGTGGCATTAAACAACATCTTATCAGGGGAGCCTCTGCCTATTTTTGACTCGCTTCAGAGTGTCAGGGATTACATTCATCTGGACGATGTCACTCATGCCTTCCGGCTGGTCCTGGAAAACCCTCCTGAGTCGGGAGAATGCCGCCTCTTCCATGTGTCTTCCGGCATTGGATACTCTTTGGAGCATGTTTTAGAGCTTCTCGAGCAGAAGGCACAGTGTCCCTTAAAAAGAGCATTGCATCCCTCTCTTCCCTCTCCCTCCTATAGCGTATTATCTTATCAAAAAATTCAGACTGCATTAGGATGGAGTCCGCAAATCAATTTGGAATTAGGCATAGAGCAGATGATTCAGCAAATTTCTCAACGTGCAACGGCAGGCTTGAATGGATAATGTTGCCTCCCCCTTAGTCTCTGTCGTCATTCCTGTCTTTAACCATGAAGCCTATGTCAAACAGGCCTTAGAATCTGTCTTAAACCAAACCTATCCCCACCTCGAACTCATCATCATCGATGACGGCTCCAAAGATAAAAGCTGTGAAGTCATTGACAAGGTCTTGGAAAACAGAATAGAAAAACCAGGATGTCAACGCCATATTCAATTCCTCCGACAAGAAAATAGTGGGGCCCACGCGACAATCAATCGTGGGTTATCCCTGGCCAAGGGAGAATGGCTCACAATTCTCAATTCCGACGATTACTATGATTTAAAAAGAATTGACACTCTGGTAGCACAAACAGCCTTAACAAAAGCCGAAATCGCCTTTTCTTATGTAGCAGGAATCAATGAAAAAAACCACTCCTTGCCCGCAGACCATTGGTGGTCCCTATGGTATGAGAAAGTTCGCTGCGATCTCTTCATGAATGCTCCTACAATAGGGTTCTGCCTCCTAAGAGACAACTTCGCCGTATCAACAGGGAACCTTTTCTTTTCTCGCATCTTGTATGAAAAAGTGGGGAAGTTCAAAGATTTGAAATTGATGCATGACTGGGATTTTTTGCTTCGTGCATTAGTTGTAGCAGAACCTCTTCTCGTTCGAGACCATCTCTATTTCTATCGATTGCATGCCCACAACACGCAATCTCAAGTGCAAAACGTATTCGAAGAAGAGCAAAAAGAAGTCTATCAACAATATCTTTGCGCTGTTGTTCCCTCTCCACCACTGAACCAAAAAGCTCCGTGCCATTGGTATTGGCCTTCAGAATTTGGGAAATGGCGGACTAATTTACGGATGGAACGAGGGCTATCCGTTTATTTCAAAAACGGCATTCCTCAACAAGATGAGAGTGATCGCGCAAAGGAAAAGACATCGACAGACAACACAGTTTTTCCCAAAAATCGCGCTGATGGATCGGCCATCACCCTGATTTCTCACGAATTAAGCTTAAGCGGAGCCCCTAAAGTAGTCGCAGATTTGGCCATCCGCCTACGCCTAAAAGGCTACGCACCGCGTATCATTGCACTGACCGATGGTCCGATGCGGTTGGAATTAGAAAAGAAGGGGATTCCGATATACATTGTTGACCGTTCTTCACGCCTGCGTGAATGCCTTTCCTCTCTAGCCATGCTGTGCTTCCACATAAAAGGACAGGTTATCGCCAACAGCACGATGAGCTGGTCTCTGGTGTTGCCTTTAACACTCATGCGTCCCTGGAAAAAAGCTATCTGGTACATCCACGAATCTTTTACTCCTCTTGGCTGCTTTCAAGGGAAACGGGGTAAAATCCTTTCCTCCCTAATCAAATTATCAACAAAGGTCTCCCCCCCTCAACTGTGGTTTGGATCAAAAAGCACACAACAATCCTGGAAATACACAGGTCTGCCCGAAGGTAAAGTGATGTACTGGAGCGGAATTCCGCAATCAGAGGTCGACTCCAGGCACACCAAAAACAGTCCCGCTTCTCCCCTGAAACATTTGCTGGCTGTAGGGACCCCATCCCTCAGAAAAGGCACCCACATCCTAATCCAGGCCTTCCTTTTGTGCTTGAAACAACGACTAATCCCATCAGAAACAATCCTGACAATTGTTGGGTTCACCGACAGTGAAAATCCCCACTTTATCAAATTAAGCGATTCTATTCTGGAAGTCGTTAATTCGGAGTATCGAGATAATTTCCATTTTATCTCTGCTGTAGAACCAGGTGCCCTTAATCAGTTTTTCGATGCCTCCGATCTGTTCGTTCAACCTTCTTTACAAGAATGTCTACCTTTAGCCCTATTGACAGCAATGTCTAAGGGACTGCCTATTATTACAACAGACGTAGACGGCTGCGTAGAAGCTATCACCCATCGTGAAACAGGTTATGTGTGCCTTCCATTTGATGAAGACGGATTGGCCAAAACAATTGCAGAAGCCGTGAATCATCCGGATCAAAGTCGGCGCTATGGACATCAGGCACAGTTGGTGTTTAATCAAAAATTTGCGCTCGAAGTTACAGAAGAAATTGTGATGAAAGGATTAAATCCATGAAGGTCACTCCTACAGCTATTCCGGAAGTGCTCATCATCGAACCTGTTGTGTATGGGGATGACAGAGGCTTTTTTTACGAGAGCTTCAATGAGAAACTGCTGGCTGAAAAGGCTGGAATCCATGAACGTTTTGTGCAAGACAATCACTCCCGCTCTGCTAAAGGAGTTCTGCGCGGCCTGCACTACCAATTGAATAAAGCCCAGGGAAAGCTTGTTCGCGTAACCTTGGGCGAGGTCTATGATGTCGCTATCGATATCCGTAAACATTCCCCCACATTCGGCAAATGGATCGGGATTAGCCTCTCGGCTGAAAATAAGAAACTGTTGTGGATTCCCAAAGGGTTCGCCCACGGCTTTGTCGTCACCTCCGATGTTGCCGAATTCCTCTATAAGACAACCGATTTTTACGATCCTTCCTCAGAGCGCTGCATCATTTGGAACGACCCTTCTCTTGCGATCACATGGCCTTCCCATCTCACACCTACACTATCTGCTAAAGATAACCAAGGCAAACTCCTGCAAGAGGCTGAGATATTCTCATGAGAAAAATTCTACTGACAGGAAAAAATGGACAGGTGGGATGGGAATTGCAACGGACACTGTCTCCTCTTGGGCGTGTGCTGGCTTATGATAGGCAAATCCTCGACTTGCAAGATCCACATGCCATCTCTCAACTCATCCGGAAATTAAAGCCTGATGTGATTGTGAACGCCGCAGCATATACAGCTGTAGATCAAGCAGAAAGCGACCAAGCAGCCGCACATGCTATCAACAGCATAGCTCCAGGGGTTATGGCCGAAGAGGCGAAAAAATGCGGAGCTCTCTTCGTCCACTACTCAACAGACTATGTCTTCAACGGCTCCAATACCCATCCCTATCAAGAAGATGATGTCCCGGCCCCTTTAAACTGGTATGGAAAGACGAAGTGGGAAGGAGAACGCGCCATTCAGCAAGTCTCAGGGAAACACTTAATCCTGAGAACAAGCTGGGTGTATGGGGCTCGCGGAAAAAACTTCTTACTGACCATGCTGCGCCTGGGGAAAGAGCGGGATCTCCTAAAAATTGTCGATGATCAAATCGGAGCGCCTACCTGGAGCCGATCTATTGCTGAAGCGACGGCGCAAATGGTGAGCCAATCGCTTAGTCCCCTGAATCAACCGAAGATGTGGGGAACTTACCACATGACTGCAGAAGGACACACTTCTTGGTTTGGTTTTGCAAAAGAAATTTTTCATCTCTACGAGAAGGCCCATAAAGGGGCAAAGTCTCCTCAATTGCAGCCAATAGAGACCAGGGAATATCCCACACCGGCAAAGCGTCCCCACTATTCTTTATTATCAAATCAAAAACTAAAAAATCAGTTTCAACTGGGTATACCTCATTGGAAAGAGGATCTACATCTCTGTATGGAGCCACTGCATTTTCATTGAATTTTCAAAAAAACCGCGCATAGAGTGGGCCGCTTTTGTGGATGCCGGCGTAAAAAACTCTTTAGCCGATAAAGATGCACCTTACCTTTCCAAGCAACCAGGTGCTTCCAGAGACCCAATTGTGTCAGCAATTTTTTAATCACGATCTTGAAATAGTGAGGTTCAACAGGAAGGGAAGTTTCTACTACTCCCTTTGTTAGAATCTTTCCATGTTCATCTAAGCGGGGAAGACGAGAAGGTTGGAAATGACAGATGTTAACCAAAGGTTTCTGATAATCTTTAAATTGATCGACTTCTCGAATATTAAAATCTGTAAAATCCACAAAACTCACTTGGTGTCCGAGCTTATTCGCTAAAAACTGGATAGATTGCTCAGAAAACCACCACAAATGAATGGGAGGGGGTTCGGTTTCCCATAGGACATCAGCTGGATAAGGAGTGCGGTTAGGCGTTGTCATAATGAGGTGCCCACTTGGGAGAAGTAGCTCATCTGCAGCATGTAAAAATTCCTGCACATTCTCTATATGTTCAATCACTTCGGTGAAAACAATTACATCATAACTAGGACCCATTTTGTTGGCATATTCACGCAGATCTAAGTGAGCAAAATATTCTCCATACCTACTCTTCGCCTGATCGACAGCAACTTTAGAGATATCAATACCTAAAACGTCATACCCCGATTTGGCTAAAGCATAAGTCAGATACCCAAATCCACACCCCACTTCTAGAACTTTTAATTTTATGGATGGCTTTGCCTTTTTTAAGCCATTCAGAACTTTCTGAATAGACCAGTAAATATCTTCTGATTTTGCCAGATAGTCTAAGGGGTCTTGCTCTTTTAAAATTTGATGAGAATATCGAAAATAACGCTCATATCCAGGAACTTGATCAATTTGAGAATAAATAAGATCATAAATCTCAGAATTTACCTTGAGAGGAGAAGCGAAGGCTGTGCCGCAGTGATCACAATGATAGATGTCGTATGAGTCACTCCTCTGATATCCGGTATGGTTCTTGAATTTTAAATCTGCAGGCTTTTTGCAGAGATGGCAAGGGAGCGTTTGAGAAATTTTCATCAATTAATTCTGTCCTTCAAGTGATTCATCAAAACTTGTGATAAACTTAACCCTTATTGTGCTTCGCAGCGCTGACGAAGCGGGAAACCACTTCATCCACGGTTTCAACAGAATGGATGCTCGACACACATTTGCCGGCCTGCCAGTAGTCTTTTGAGGAACCGCCATGGAGGCTGCTGTTCTTGAATTGTTGCATGGCGCGGAATCCATACCACATCCGCATCCATTTCTTCGTGAGGGGGTATTTAAAGAGCAGGCGGGCAACAGGACTAATTTTAGTTCCCACTTGATCGACAAAAGGGGTGCGAATCACAGAAAGAGGAATGCCTGTCACCCTTTCTGTCAACACAATATCCTTCTCCTCAGTGCTAACAATGGCTTCTTTATATTCCGGCTTTTCCCGGCACTCCTTAGTGGCAATAAAACGGGTTCCCATCTGAACGCCTGCATACCCCATCTTGAGTGCGGCAATAAATTCTTCTTCATTGCCAATACCTCCGGCACAAATAAGAGGCAATCCGAAAGAAGATAAATCATGAAACAATTCTGCAGCAGAATGGGTGCCTGCATGGCCACCGGCCCGATTATTCACACACACTAGCCCATTGACCCCACATTCGACAGCTTTTTCCGCCCATTTTCGGTTCGTCACATCGTGGTACACAATGCCACCTACCCGCTTCACTTTGTCTACCACCCATTTTGGATTGCCTAATGAAGTGATAAAAAAGCGACACCCTTCTTCAATCGCTATATCGACGCATCGCTGCATCGATTGCTGGTATTTCTTTGAAGACTGTTCTACAATGACATTCATACCAAAAGGCTTGTTGGTCAGGCTCTTGATTTTCCTTAATCCTTCGCGCAAATCATACCCATGCACATACATCAGGGAAAGGGGCTGTACCACGCCGATTCCCCCGGATTCCGATACGGCAGCGATGAGCTCCGGATTGCTGCAAGGGTACATGGGCCCGCAAATAATCGGATGTTGGATCCCGACTTGCTTTGTGAACAGAGTATGAGTTTGTATTGGCATCATCTACCTGGCAACAATTTAATTACTCTGCTTTTTTCATTGGTCTTTCATCTTTGATCATACAACAATCTTTGGAGGCAAAAGCACCCTCTAACCTACATAAACGTCGATCAATATCAGTGACTTTTTCATCCAATTTGTCAATTTTTGCACTCAAAGTTGAGCTTACAGTCTCTGTTTTTGCACTCAGACTCGTGTTTACACTTTCTATTTTTGCACTCAAACTCGTGTTTACACTTTCTATTTTTGCATGCAGACTCGTGTTCACACTCTCTATTTTTGCATTCAGACTCGTGTTTACACTCTCTACTTTAATGTCTAATTTATCCATTCTTTGATTCATGCTATGCCACATCATCAGCATGAGGGCAAAGCCACCGCCTGATACCCATAAAATAATATCAAATTTTTCCATTGACGGCTCTTGTAAAGACTTATTTAAAATTTATTATAAACGTTTTCTCATTTTTCCTCTATGTTTTATTGTTCGTGTTTCCATAGCGTGAATTTATCATAATCAGACGATGAGCCTCCCACACCATTCTTTTTGGAGATCAAGACAATATCTAAACTGAGCAGGTGCTCTTCATAGGGATGAGTATCATTCCAGTTCTGCCAAAGATATCCGGCATAGTTAGCTAAGCTGATAGGGCTTTTATCATCGAAAACCAAATTCAGCATAAAGGAGCGCCATCGGTCATTTTTAAAACAGGCAGAACAAAGATCTGGTTTCTGCCAATTCAACGCCTGATGGGTATAAAGATCGATCTCTTTTCCATTGCGCAATGTACCGGGAATAAGAAACCACCCATGATCCCGCAAAGGAAATGGCGCAAACATATTCCAGTGCTGATCAATCCGCGTCAAAGAGGCAATGGCATTAAATTGAGGCGGTAAAGAGATAGCGCCAACACTTCTCAGATTCCACAACACAATATAAAGGAAAAAGAAAAGAGCAAGACAGTTTATACCTCGTTCGGTTAGGTTGTATAAATTTGGACTGGCTCGGGCTTTGCCAAATTGATCTTCCTCATCAGCCTTCCCAACTCTGCAATGGTCTTCCTCGGTCAGATCACTTTGGCTTTGCCTCGCAGAGTCTAAATTTATACAATCTAACCGAACGCGGTATAGCAGCTTGTTTGATCTCAGCTTAACAACTTGTTCGGGAAAAGAACCTAACAAAACATTCCAAAGCCCACCCGGCAGAAAGGGGATCCAGGCGACGGCAGCCACATAAGAAAAGATTCCTAATTCCAGGGTTAAGCCCAGAACCAGATGGAAAAACATAAAGATCACAACCATAGTGGTTCTGATAGGGGTTGTCCAAATTGGTAAAAAGACAAAAAGAGGGCCGAAAAACTCTAAAAACAAAGTTGAAAACGTCAGAGTCTGCAATAGAGTGGGATAATCGAGTAAAAAACGCGCTATGCGCGTGGCAAAAAATTCATTGCTGAACACATACCAGACGGCCGTCCCCTCCTGTCTCCATGCAACGTCTGTTTTCAACAATGCTGTCACCCAATACATCATACATACTTGCAAAAGCAACGCGTATGTTGCTCCGGAAATAATCTGAAAAGGGTATTTCTGCTGTTGCCCCTTCCACCGATCCACAGACCAGTAAGCTCCCAAAGGGAGAAACATGCCCCAAAATAACAGCATCCTCAAAAGAGTATCTCCCCCATGCACCAAAAGGGGATTCCGCGTATGCAATGAAATCAGCAATAACCAAGAAAGGATCGTACTCAAACGTGTGTAAAATCCGAACAACAATCCAATAGCAAAGAGAATAGCCAAAGAAAATAACAGGAATTGAATTCCCCACGATCCATTCATGAGGTGAAGCGAAAAATGCCAGGGATCCAAAAAGTGATAGATAAGCACATCGCGAGGGAGCACACCGTCGTCAGTGTAATGAGCGATAAGATCCTGAATTCTATTCAACAAATCCCCAATGAGAACAAGAGCCAAACCCATGCGAAAAAATGCCAACGAACGGATATCTATTCCGAATAGCTCCTGCAGCTTCTTTTTCCATCGGTCCATCTTATACCGCGCACGGTTCATCCACTCCACAGTTCATCAACGTCTCCCGCGATGCTCCTCATCACTTCGACGTTCCTTGTCACCCCGACGTACTCCATCACCCCCGCGCACGGCATCACCACTCCCCCGTACGCCATCACCTCCACGCACGCCATCACCACTCCCCCGTACGCCATCACCTCCACGCACGCCATCACCTCCACGCACGCCGTCACCGCCCCGAACGCGATCTCCGCTTCCTCGATGCCTGTCAGGGGTCGCGCTTCCCCCACTCTGAATGCCCCTTCCTCTAAGTCCACTACCGTTCTGAAGCACTCCATCTGCTCGGAATTCGCTTCTTGCGGGAGCTGCTCTTTCGCGACGTGTCCCATCCCCACGGAGTCTATCCCAATCGTTTCCCTGGCCGCGTTGTCTCTCGCGACGAAGACCTTCCCAGCCGTCCCGACGCCTTTCACGTTCTCCACGACGTCCATTCCAATCGCCGCGATGTCTGACTAAATCTCTACTGCGATGCCCTCCATAATAACCACCATAGTAACCGCCGTAGTATCCTCCGTAATAGCTTCGAACGGGATAACGGTAGTATTCCCTATCATACGAACCCGAATTGAAACCATGTTCAAGAAAATAGTAAATAGCAGGATAATAGATCTCTACAGGTATCCCCGGTGTAGAAGGGACTAAATCAGGATAATAATCATCTACAGGTGTAGTGGGTGCGGCAGGGACGTATATCGGTGGAGGAGACTTTGCTTCCGGAACGGTCGACGGAGATAGTACGGGAAGAGTTTCTTGGAGTGGCGACGAAATAGGCACTTCTGGCTGAGAAGGGGAAGATTCAGATTTAAAATCTTGTTTAGAAGGAATTATCTGTGGTTTTTTTTCCGAGGGAATAGAGGGCACCTTGCCCTTTATCGCGGCAGGAGGAGTTTCCGGCTGGACAGGTTTAGGTGGATGTCCATTTTTATCCTTGCCTTGTGGCCGCGTCTGCAAAGGGTTGGGAGGAAATGACCGCTCCAGATGATCAATGATCTTATCTCCATCCGGAGGAAAAAACGGAACAGCATCCGCGCCAAGAGCATCTGTGATTGCATTGATCCATTGTCCCATGCTGGGAACTCCCACAGGAGTAATAAAAACAGGTGGGGGAAAATCGTCAAAAATATCGATCATGGCAGCAGGAGGTGGGGGAATCTGCTCTATGATATCAGCAGAAACAAACGGAGGAGCCGGATAACCGGGATTCAGCCACCACCACCATAGCCACCATTGATCTTCCCATGAATAGGCCCACCAATCCTGCCATTTCCACCATACAGGA
>Ga0207043_1017_pt1 | contig 26951 bp, 9 predicted proteins | sample Alteio_BWMinCont_71_FD_153304 | JGI IMG/M metagenome (GOLD analysis project Ga0207043, IMG submission 153304) | Enriched cells from forest soil in Barre Woods Harvard Forest LTER site, Petersham, Massachusetts, United States -... | ecosystem: Environmental > Terrestrial > Soil > Temperate forest >... | reverse complement strand
AGAGGATTTCCCGTTTTTCCAATTCGGCAATTTTCTTTTCGACCAGATTCATCCTTGTTTCAAGTTTGTCTTCCCGCAGCTTCAAACGTTCATCTTCTAGCTGAATTTTACGCCGCTCTTGTTGCCAACGAGTTTCGAATTCTTTTTGTTGGTCGATTTGTTGTTGCCGGCAGACCAATTCCGCCGCTTTTTTTTGGGATTCGGCCTCCGTTTCAGCTTTGCGCAGGATATTATCAGCTAGAGAACGAAAATGGGTCAAACGCATTTTTTGAATAAAAGACAGCAGGATGGAGCCGACTAAGACCCCTATGGCCAAGAGAGCAATGGAGGGAAGAAGCGTGTTAAAAATGTCTATATTCATAGGGGTGCTTATAGAGGTTCGCTATCCTCGTTCCATGAAGATTCGGCATGCATCGAATGGTTGCGTATCGGTTTGATGCGTACTGTTTCTACCATGCGTTCATTAGAGTCAATCACTTCCAATTCAAATTCGTCTTGATGGATCACAAATCCTTTCGAAGGAATTGCCCCCGCACAATGGAAGACATAACCTCCAATGGTGTCATACTCTCCTTCTTGGGGGATCGTAATCTCGAGTGTTTCTTCAGCATCGAGAATGTTCATCCGTGCATCAACAATCCAGCTTCCATCAGATTGTTTCGTGAAAAGAGATTCCGCCTCATCGTATTCATCGGCAATTTCTCCTACAATTTCCTCTAGAATATCCTCAATCGTCACAATTCCTTCCGTGCCGCCATATTCATCTACGATGACGGCAAAGTGGACTTGTTTTTTTCTAAATTCCTGCAGCAAATTGGAGATTTTCTTGGTCTCAGGAGTGTATAACACATTCTTTTGAATCGTCTCAATAGGGGCATTGAGAATTTTTTCATTATTGCCGCTTTCTTCATATTCACGGAATTTGGTTAAAATGTCTTTGTACATCAAGACTCCCGTAATCTCATCAATCGTCGAACGGTATACCGGTGTACGGCTATACCCTTCAGCAGCAAGTAGGGCAGCCGCTTCTCTAATGGAAATGGCTGCAGGCAACCCAAAAACATTAACGCGAGGCACCATCACCTCACGCGCAATCCGTTCCCGGAAGGAAAGCACCGATTCGATAAGCGCTTTGTCGTGCTTATTGATCCCGGGGCTCAATTCCGCTTCTTCGATGATGTCCATGATCTCCTGCTTCGCTTGTTCCTCTGGCTCATGCAAATGATCGAAATAGATCGCTTTAGAAAACGATTGAGAGATTTTTAAAAATAGGAAGGTAATAGGAAAGCTGACAAACATAAAAATTGAAGAGAAGGGGGCGCAAAACCGCAGCATCGTTTCGGGAAACCGCGTTCCTAACATTCGCGGAATGTACTCTCCTAACACAAACGCTATCATCAGCAAGAGGAACGACGACAAAATCACCCAAAAGAGACGAAAATCATAAGTGGAGGGCACAAGCAGATCAGAGACCAACGGTTCTTCAAATAGGGGGGTCCCAATGAGAAAAACAACGGCGGCTGCACCATAACAGCAGCGCGCAATGGTTTTGGCACAAACGGCTGCAAAAAAAAGTCCTTCATATTCATGTTGCGGGAAGAAATAAAGATGAAAAGAGCGGTAAAATAACCAATTGCCGGTAGTCACAAGCTGCTTCCAATCCCGCTTCTGAATTCGGCGGAAGGCACTCGTCAAAGCGGTTAAGAAAAACGTCCCAAGCAAGAAAAAAACGGTCGCAAGAAAGCTAACAACAAGAAACAACGATCCCCTCCATCATCCAATTCATTAGGCAAGACTCAAATCATACTTTGGAGTGCGTGTGACTTGTCACCGCTTTCTCGGGAGCCGACTTGTCGGCTCCCGGGAAAAGCGTTGCCTTCATTTGAACCATGCCATTCACTAGGTTGCACAGTAGCAGATCATTCATTTTAATGCGAGCTTTGGATAAAAAAGGGTGCGGGGTAAGGGAAGTGGCTATCGCCGGGCTTCGGGGTCTGGCTTGTGATTTGTAATTTGAGCTCCTAAAAAGCCTTTGTCATAAAGACTTCCTCAAATTGCAAATCGCAAGCCAGACCCCGAAGCCCGGCGATAGCCACTTCCCTTATCCCGTGAACGGATACTAAATATTTCTGTACTGGCCAGGAAATGATTGTATTAATGATTTTTTTACCGTGTCGTCGAGTCCCTTAAAAAAATGATCTGGATTCTTATGCTTTTGTATTTGCTGGTGAATAGCTATAATTGCCCTGCTTCGAGCTTGTCCTTTTACGAATAGGAAAGAGTTAGGGTTTTGATGTACAGCAGCGATAGCGATGATTGGATCTTGCTGATATTTCTCATTGCAATCTTGAAGATTCATGCCATCCTCCAAGACTTTTAAGTAAGTTGAGCCTCTGGTAATGATCTCAGGGTCTTTTGCTTTTAATTCAACGCTTGCGAATCGATAATATGGTGGATTGATATTAAGATATGCGATTTGAGCATCTTCACTGGCATATTTAAGCAAGGAAGGACCTTTAGTGTTTAGGAGTTCAAGTAGGATGTCGAAATGGACAAATGAAAGAAATGTCTTAGGATCTTTAGCAGCCATCTCTCCTTGGAGATAAGGGTCTACATATTCGCAAAGGGAGGGATTCTTTTGCAATATATCTTCTCGAATTTCTTTTTTTGTATGTTGGAGATAGATGTCGGGATTCTTTGTCGCTAATCGCCTTTGAATCTCGTCTTTAGCAAAAGACAGGAGTTTAGGCCACTCAGAAGCGACCTTTTTTTGAGAGGCATCAGTTGCATATGAGAAAAGGTGTGGCTTTTCGGTAATGACAGCTTCTTGTATCTGCGGATCGGCATATTGCAGATATTTAAGGGGATTTGTAGCGACTGCATCGTCTACTAATTCCCTTTGAATGGATTCAGCTGCGTTAGATAAGAGTTCTGGACGGTCAGTAAGAAATTCGCGCTGCACTTGTCCATCCAAGGAGGCAAGCAGCGCTGAATGGTTCTTTGTGAGAATCTCCGGAGATGTTTTTACTATCTCTCCCTGGATGGCGGGAATCACATGTTTAAGATAGCGATTGGGCTGTTTGTCCGCTAAATTTCTTTGAATTTCGTCTTTGGCAGCGCTTAAAAGGGCAGGAAATTCGGTAGCAACTCCAGTTTGTGCTGCATCAGTTGCAGATTGAAAGAATTGAGGATTTCTTGTGATAAAATCTTTTTGTATATCGATATTCGCATATCGCAAATAAGTCTCAGGACTCTCAGTGCTTAATTTTTGTTGAATATCCTCTCTGGCATGGAATAATAAGTTTTTGTGATCGTTTTCATCGTTTTCATCGGTTTTAAAGAACTCATGTTGCACCGTATCGGGCAGATAACGGAGTAGATCTGGACGCTCTTTTGCAATTTGGGTATGGACACCTTTGCTTACATGCATAATAAGTGGGAGATCTTTTTCCAATTGTTCGGGGGGTTGACTTAAGAATAAAATGGCAAATTTGACTTGTACTGCTGTGGGGATGTAAAAGAGTTTAGATTCCATCGTGCCATCGCGATTTCTTTGCTCGATTCTGCCCCGGATAAGAGAAGGATTTTTTCTTAAAGTCTCCATGGCAGTATTTAATCCATTTCCTTGAGCAAATTGGAAAGCTAAAGGATTTTGATGTATGGCCGCTTTAACAATGTCTTCATTTCCTCTCTCTTCCGGAGAAAGGTGTTCTAGCTTCATTCCATCAGTCTTGACTTTAGCTAAGGCCTCTTCACGTTTAGTTTCTCCAAACACACTGGGGTTACCAGCGAGTTTTTGAGGAGAGGACCCTTCCCAAGCGTCATTATGAGAAGAAGAGAGAAGAAAAGAAGGTCTTTGAATGGAAGGAGGGGTGTGTATAGGAATTGATTCGGTTAAAGAGTTGATGCGAGATCGCTGTCCTTCTGTTTTATTGACTGTACTGGTTTTTGCGGGGCTATGGCTCCATTTCAGGGCACGAGTGATTTTTCCAAAAAAAGAGATAGGCGTATTAGAGGTAGGCGTATTATCGACTGTCGAAAATCTTCTACCGCTAACGTCGTCGCACTTTTTTTGAAGTGAAATGGGATCAGGATTTCGAGGCGTTTTCTTTTTGAATGGCGAGAAAAATCCCAAGCGGTTTGGTCCATCGACATTTCCTGCAGGAGTAAAACCTGGAGCGGCCATAATTTACCTAATTTTAAGTAGTTTATTTTACTATTCCATATATTTAATTATATAAATATATTATTTTAATGTAAAAACGTTTTATCTTTAGATGTTTTACTTTATGATTTGGTGCTGCTTTTTCTAAGGATATTCCCGTTTAAAAAAACGTCCTCAAAAAGTTATGTCGCCGGCCATAAGATGGCAAAGTCATCCGGGTCCTTAGTGTGCTCATAGGCAGGGCGAGGACGCCCTGGTTACCTTTTTGCTTCCACCAGCCGTAATTGATATAAAAAGGCTGGTTGTAAAAGTGATGCCTTTGTGATACACTTAAATTAGTGAAAGGAGTGCTTTATGAGTAGGAATCCCCGAATAAACATTACGCTGAATCCAAGCGATTTAGAGATGATGGAAATTTTGTGTAAAAAAAAGCAAATGAGTATGTCTTCTTTGGCGAAGAAGATGATAGAAAGTTGGCTTGAAGATTATGAGGATATGCTTTTAGCTAAACGGGCAGAGGAAGCTGAAAAGAGGTGGATAGAAGGAGGCTGTCAAACAGTATCACATGAGGAATTATGTCAGGAGTTAGGTATAGAATCGAATATTCACAAGATGCAGCAAGAAATATCAAAAAATTCCCAAAAAACATTCAAGAGAGGATCATCCGTGCAATCGAGGAAAGGCTCCCCACTTTCCCGGAAGAAGTTGGCAAACCATTAGTAAAACACTGGAAGGATCACAGACGGTTAAGAGTCGGTGATTACCGCGTTATTTACAAAGTGTATGAGGAAAAAATCGTCGTGTTTATTGTCGAGATTGACCATCGTAAGAATGTGTACGACGCAGACTAAGGGCAAAAGGCAGGGGCAGAAGGCAAAAGGCAAAAGGCAGAAGGCAAAAGGCAGGGGCAGAAGGCAAAAGGCAGAAGGCAAAAGGCAAAAGGCAAAAGGCAAAAGGCAAAATCGGGCAGGGGCAGGGGCACGGGCACGGGCACGGAAGGCAAACATCAGGATGAAAGCCTGTGAGAACATCACAGGCCTTTTGCCTTTTGCCTTTTTTGCCTTTTGCCTTTTGCCTTTTTTGCCTTTTGCCTTTTGCCTTTTTTTGCCTTTTGCCTTTTGCCTTCTGCCTTTTGCCTTTTGCCTTTTGCCTTTTGCCTTTTTTTGCCTTTTGCCTTTTGCCTTTTGCCTTTTTTTGCCTTTTGCCTTTTGCCTTTTTTTGCCTTTCTTTCTTATCCCATGACTACTTTAACGGTGTGTTTTCCGGGAGTACGTTCCAGGGGGATTTTTTTATCAGGAAGCGTTTGTTCATTCAACGTAACCGAAACGACCCCTGTGGAAACGTGTTTGGGATTTTCTATGTGGATGTCATAACATGCTTCGGCATGCCAGTAGATGATGGAGAAGGCATCCCAGTTGGTGGGAATAACAGGGTTAAGGATGAGATGGTCGGCATGTAAATGAAAGCCTACAATTTCTTCCAGGATGGTGCGGTACATGAGGCTGGCAGAACCCGTGTACCAGGTCCAGCCTCCCCGTCCTTCTTGCCCCGGGAGGGCATAGATATCGGCAGCAGTGACATAAGGTTCGACGCGGTAGAGTTCGAGTTCCTCTGGTGTTTTGGTGCGGTTGATGGGATTGATCATTTGCAGGAGGTGGATGGCTTTATCCCCCTCGCCTCGTTTGGCGAAAGCCATGGCGACCCAGACAGCAGCGTGTGTGTATTGTCCGCCGTTTTCGCGGACTCCGGGTGGATAGCCTTTGATATAGCCGGGACTTTCGGCAGCTTTATCGAAAGGGGGGGTGAAGAGAAGGATGAGGCGGTGGATTTCGTCGATGAGATATTCCTCTACGGATTTCATCGCTGATTGCACTCTGTCGTTGTTAAGGCCATTGATCACCGCCCAGGATTGGGAGAGGGAGTCGATTTTATCTTCATTATTTTTGTGGGATCCGACAGGAGTTCCATCATCGAAGAAAGCGCGAAGGTACCAGGCTCCATCCCATGCATTCTCTTCAATGGCGCGTAAAAGGTTATCGGCATGGCGAAGGAGCATTTTTGCTGTTGTGTGATCTTCCTTTGAGGACAGCCATTGACTCATTTCTTTGAGGATGAAGATGAGGAACCATGCCAGCCATACGCTTTCTCCCTGCCCTTTGATCCCGACGAGGTTCATGCCGTCATTCCAGTCGCCCCCTCCGATCAGGGGAAGAGAGTGAGGACCTAAAGCCAGGGATTTCTCGATAGCTTTGAGGCAATGCTCTTTAATGGAACCTTGCTGGGATGAGGTCGTCGGGATGACGATGACTTCGTGTTCATCGGCATTGAGTGTGCGTCCCTCGAGGTAGGGGACTTGGACATCCATGATAGAGTCGTCGCCTGTGGTTTGGATGTAATGCATCACGACATAAGGCAGCCAGAGAAGATCGTCGGAAATTTTCGTTCGTACCCCGCTTCCTGTTTCGACATGCCACCAATGTTGGACATCGCCTTCGGGAAATTGGCGTGCGGCGCATTTAAGGATATGCTCACGGGTGATTGCGGGATCGAAATAGACCAGTGCTGCAGCATCTTGCAGCTGGTCTCTGAAGCCGTAGGCGCCTCCTGACTGGTAGAAAGCTGAGCGGCCCCACATGCGGCAGCTGAGGTTTTGGTAGGTGAGCCAGCGATTGAAGAAGAGGTCGAGACTCGTGTCTGGAGTCTTAATTTGAATTTTAGAAAGAAGCAGGTCCCACCAGGTTTTGACATGATGAAGAGCAGAGCAGGCGTTATTTTGGTCTTTGTAGCTGTTGCAGATCTCTTTTGCTTTTGCGATGTGAACGCATTCACCAAAGACGATGATGATGTCTTTGGATTCTTGACTGTAGAGTTCGACGGTAGTCTGCAGGGCGAAGCAAGGGTCCATAGCGACGCCTACCCTTTGAGACAGCTTCGTGCGCTTTAAAGCATCGGGAGTGGTGACGTTTTGATTGCGGCCAATAAAATCCTTGCGGCTTCCGGTATAGGAATTTGGCTGTGGAAAGCAGGTCATAAAGGCCACCTGATCGGCAAATTCAGGGGAGTTATAGTGGTTTACAGCCATTAAGGCATTCGCTTCATGGTTCCATGAAGTTTCAATATAGCGTTGCGACTCCTCTCGTTCCTGCCCTAAGGTAAGCTCTGCGTATGAGAAGACGCTCAATTTTCGCTTTGAGGATGATCGGTTTGTCAGTTTCAGAATTTGAATTCTGACAGGCGTGTGGGCATCATCAAGAGGAACAAATACTGTCATTTCCTGTTCAATGGCATGGCTGTTATGTTCATATACTGTGTAGCCGTGTCCATGACGGGCCCGATAGGGATCGTTTTCCAGAATTGGCGAAGCTGCAACCGTCCAAAATTTGCCGCTTTCATCATCGCGGATGTAGCAGATATCGGAGATAGGATTCAGTGTCGAGTCGTTAGACCAGGAAGTGAGGCGGTTTGCCTGGCTATTGCTGTTCCATGTCATGCCGAGGCCTGTGGCAGAAGTCAGACATCCAAAATTCTTGTTTGCAATCACATTGATCCAGGGAGCAGAGTTGATTTTTCCCTTTTCATAGAAGATAGCATATTCTTTGCCGTCGGGAGTAAACCCGCCGATACCGTTGAAAAACAGAAGTTGCAAGAAAGGCAATGGGGGTGATGGCTGTTCAGGGATGCGGTTATCGGTTTTCAAAAGCGATTGCAGGCTAATGCTTTTTCGCGGCATCGCCAATTGCTGGCTTAAAGTCCCTTTTTCGGCGACAAGGACAGCATGAGCGACGGTATATAGGAGAATCACATCTTCGCGCGGCAGCTTATCGGCATCGATGAGGAAGATCCCTCCGTTAATGTTCAGTCCGCTGTATTGTGCATATGTTTGGGTCAGCCGTAACAAATGCTCATTAAGAGGTTGTTCGTAGCTTGTCTTTTCTTTGTTTAAGATCACCACATCTGCTTTAAGGCCTCTGAAACGCCAGAAGGCGTGGGCGAGTAAGGCGCTATGGACGACATCCAGATTGTAAATATCCTCAATAGTGACAAGGAGGAGAGGATTGTCTCCGGAGATCCCATGTGCCCACAGTTTGTTTTGACCAAAGCGGTTGGCTTTTAATATATCGGAAGAAGCGCGCAGTTGGCTGTCCGGATAGATCATAAAATTAGCCAGACGCTGGAATAGATGGGCGTCATCATGTGTGATATGGAGCCGTCTTAAATCGAGTTCGGCATGCGTCCATGCCATATCGAGAACACGCTGTGAAGCGCTAATGCTTTGGTATTTTCCGATCAGTTTGATCGCTTCTTCGCGGGAATTGGCGTATCCTGTGATTAAGGAGAGTTTGATTTGTTTTCCCGCTTCCATGCGGATTTTCTTTCTGATCGAGAAAATAGGGTCTAAGACATATCCTGAAGAGTTAGATAGATCATAGGAAAGCTTTTCCGGCTTGGCTAAAGACCGCGTACTGCCAATGAACAGATCGCGGCGGGTCTCATAAGAAAAAGGATGTGATGGCGGAGTGCCCATTGCGATCAGATGGAAACACCACTGTTCGGGATCTTCTGATGAGCGTTGGCGACGATGAGCCAGAAGCGCTTCGTTCTTTTCTATGACTTCCGTTTCAATGAACATCTTCGAAAAAGCCGGGTGGATAAGGTCGGCTTTATGGTCCGCCAATGCAATTTCGACGTAGCTGGTGATTTCAAGAAGACGGTATCGCATGGCGATATTTGAGAGAGTTATACAGCGGATTTCCACGTTGTCTTCAGGAGAAACGGCAATTTCTGTTAAGACTTCAAGGGCTAGATCTCTTTTCCTGATTTCCACTTTATGATTGGAGAAATTGACTGAATAAGAAGAAGAGGAAGAGTTTCCTGAAGGGAAGCTCGAAGCGCTAAAAAAAGCATTTCTCTCGGTATCCCGGATATAGAGACAGTTTCCCCAGCTGTCGCAAGTGGAGTCTACCCTCCAGCGGCTGATGTCGAGATTTTGATACTTACTATACCCGCTTCCTGAATTGGTCACCATCACCGAGTAGTTACCGTTAGATAACAAGTGAGTAACGGGAATGGGAGTCAGAGGAGAGTCAAAATGAGTTGTTCCCGCCGGACTCGTCGTTGTCGAAAGTTTAGGGAATACTTGCTCTTTAACGCGCCCTGCTGCTTTGCTGTCTGAGATGTCGGGGCGTTCATATAAAATGGTTTCCAATGCCTTAACACGAGGATGTGCATGAAAGGTCTCTTGGAGATATCCATCAAAAAGCGTATTGCAAAATGCACATAGAGACATGCCCAGATGGTGCGCCATGTAGGTGTGGATAACAATGCCCGGATGTCCATGCTGCTGATATTCCAATGAATAATCGATCGCCTCGAAAAAACCATAAGGGCCGCTCATGATTTCCTTGTTGCGCAGATGCTTCAAATTGTTGATTGCAGCAACGGGATTGATCATAAGCGCCAGTGCTGATGAGTAAGGCGTGACCACAAAGTCGGTTTCCAACCCTTGCTTTAATCCCAACAGAGGCACTCCAAATGCTCGGTATTGGTAGATATTATGGATGTCCAGGCGGCTATAAGCAGATTCAGAGATCCCCCAAGGGATGCCCAGTTGTTTGCCATAGGAAATCTGGCATTCCACAGCGACCTTACAAGCATAATCCAGAAGGGTATTGCTGAAGTTCCTGCACCAAATGACAGGCATCAAATATTCAAACATTGTCCCTCCCCATGATTGGAGAACGACCATGCCAAAAGCTTCTGTTGTGGGTCTTCCAAGGGCCCACCAATGCTCCAGAGGCACATCGTCTTTAGCAATGGCAATAAAGCTGGCCAATCGGGCTTCGCTAGCTAAAAGGTCATAGCAAGAGCCATCCAAAAGATGGTTGGAGACATTATACCCTATCGAGAAAAGTTTCCTTTCCTGATTATAAAGGAAAGAAAGATTCATTCCGGAGCTGATTTCCTGCAGTTCCTTGAGGAGTTCCTCTTTTTGTTCCTTGATAGCTTCTATTGCTTGAAAGCTGTGCGGGATTTCCTGTAGGAATTTATTTACCCATTTGCTCGATTCCTCATCCAATTTTCCTTCAGAAAGGGTTTGAAGCCAACCAATAAAGGGAATGACTCCCGCAATATTTCGTGTGAGGATATCGTGAAAGGTGGGAATGCGGTTTGATGCGATACGTCTCCATTGGGCTCCTTCGGGATGAATCTGAGCAATTTGCTGCGCCGGACCCTCTTGAAAAAGGGAAATCCATGGCATTGTCAGCAGTATCCAATCGGAAATCCCCTGAAGCAGCTCGAGAAGTTTTTGCAGCCAATAAACGGCTTCCTGGGGGAAATGGGGGAGCAATTTTATCGATTCCAGGCGGAGCTGTGCCTCATTTTTGATGAGCCATACATCTTCCTGCAGTTCATGAGGGACTGTCCTTATGGATTTGGCCAACTGATACAAGGTGCGGAATTCAGGAGTGGCTTTGCGCCCTTCTTGATGGAGCGCTTCAAATATCAGTTGGGTGTGGTCCTGGATGGACTGTGCCACATTCAATGGATCCAGCACAGGCTCTTGTTCGATGGCACGCAGTCTGCCTTCCAATGTCCATAGGGAAGCCAACAGATTTCCGGAATCGACAGTAGACACGTATTTTGGGAGAAGGGGGGAAATGTTTTTAATGTCGTACCAATTTAAGAAATGACCTTCATAACGCTCTAAGGATTTAAGTGTCTGTGTGGTTTTCAATAAACGCTGGATCAGAGTAGGGAGCATGATATGACCAAACCGGCAGGCGCTGACCGCGCTCATCAAATAAAGGCCTATATTTGTTGGGGAAGTGCGGTAGGCAACTTCTATTTTGAGCTTCTCCTGATAGTTATCCGGAGGAAGATGATGGGCTTCTTCGGTCACAAAATCATCAAAATAGCGCCAGGTTCTTCGGGCAAGAAGGCGCAGATATTGGATGGAAAGGGGGGCAAGTGTTGAGGTATCCGAACGGAGGTAAGGGCGGTTTAAAAGGATGCAAAACACAGGTGACAGCATCCATAAGGCCAAGATAGGAAGCTCGATGGATAGTCCTGCATTGGAAAAGAAGATTAGAAACAATCCTAAAAATAAGGACAAGGCTGACACCCATCCCATTTGGATGTAACAAATCTGTTGATCTTTCTTGGTAAATACCGAAGAGACGGTCCATTGCAGGAGATGACGTCCAGAACAAAACTGTCGATAAAGAGCCTTAAGGATGGCGTCTGTATTGATCAAGGCCTGGTGAGGCAGGAAGGCGAAGGTGATGACAGTTTTGATGGCCCCTTTGCAGATTTCATTCCAGGTGCTGTTGAGCTTTGTCATTGCCGTGATCCAGGAGGCATCAATAAGCCTTAAGAAAATAGGGAGGGCCATGATGAAGAGAATCAGACACGTCCATGGTAAAAATAACGATGTAGACCAGCTTAAAATTAATGTGATTAGAGCAGTAATGGGAAATAGGGAACGCCTTAAATTATCAAAAATTTTCCATCTATTGATAGGAGAAAGGGGGTTGTGCTCTCGACTTTTATTTGCTGAGGGTACAGTGCTGCGAAGCCAACCCAGCAGTTGCCAGTCGCCCCGGACCCAGCGATGCTGCCGCTTGGCAAAAAGAGCATATGTTTCTGGAAATGAATCGTAAAATTCAATGTCGCTGGCAAAAGCGACTCGAACATAAGCGCCTTCTAATAAGTCGTGGCTCAATATTTGATTAGAGGGAAGCCTATCGGAAAGGATCTGATGGAATAATCGATAGTTGTATAAGCCCTTGCCATGATAGACTCCCTCATTGAATACGTCTTGATAGACATCTGAAGTGGATTTTGTGTAAGGATCAATTCCCGATGGATCGGAAAATAGCTTGGCAAACCATGTGGCTGTTGCACTCAAATAGTTCGTGCTGACTCTTGGTTGAATGATGGTGTACCCCCTTAGAAGCATGCGGGTTTCCGGATCGAACTGCCCCTCATTCAGGGGATGGGAAAGCGTTTCTATGAGGCGTTTCACACTGTTTTTTGGCAGTTGGGTATCAGAATCGGCGGTGAGGACGTAACAAGTATCCGCTAAATATTGAGGGTCGCCTTCACGCAAAAAATTATCTAGAGTCTCATTAGAAGCCCCAGAAAGAAAACTGTTCAGGTTTTCTATCTTACCTCGTTTGCGTTCCCAGCCCATCCAGCATTTCTCGGCAGGATTGTGTTTTCTGTTCCGGTGAAACAAATAAAAAGGAGATCCATGATATTTTTTGCTTAACGATAGGATCCCTTCCTGGGCAATTTGCAGCAGCTTGTTATCTCCATGTTGACTTTCAGAATCGCTGTCAGTGAAATCAGAAATAATGCCAAAGGCAATTTGAGGATCGGTATTGGCAAGGAAGTGGATCTCAATTTTTTCCAGTTCATGCCGGATGGCTTTTTCTGAAGTGAGGAGGGTAGGAATGACCACAAGGGTGCGGTACTGTTCGGGAACTCCTTTTTTATATGACATTTTAGGAAGGATATAAGGACGAATCGCATGGGCTAGGACATAGTTGAGAATTTGGATAACCAGTTCGCTAAAGGGGATCACACTGGTTAAAGTTAGCAGAACCATCAAAGGCCATGAGAGGACATAGAGGTCGACGAAAAGTAAAAATATTCCGGCGATTAATAGGGTGGATAACAGGCAGGCGGCAAGGTAGAGTCCTTGAGAATGCCGTGCGAAAAACGATTGGAAGAAACCGCTTTTTTGAGTCCCAATTTTTTCCAGCAGGGCTGCTTCTCCTTCATCAATTAAGTAATAGCCGATATGCTGTTGCAATGACGGGGATTCAGCAGCTTCTGAGAGGGAGATAGCAGCAGCTGCCACGTCTTGTTCGGACCACTTGCTTTTTTTTGCGAATTTTTCCACAGCATGGCGATAGCGGTCCTTCGTCGGAAAATCCATGTAGGAATAAATATGAGCCGGATCTTTTGATAGAATTTTTTCTGTCAAACTGATGTTTTCGAACACTTCGCGCCAGTTCATTTGCTCTAACCGGCGCAAGCTTGAGATGACGTTGGCGATTGAGGTCTGCTCTAATGTCTGTTTTCCCTGTTCCGCCTGAATGATATCGTGAAGATTGTCTCCTACTTTTCTTTGAAGCCATCCAAAAAGCACGGTATTGGCTGCCTCAGTATCTGTTAGCTGAGTCATGAGCTGATCGGCAAAATAAGTGGAGGGAGAGGGAATCTCTTCAGAGAGCAACGAAAGCACCATATATAATTTTTCGGGATTGATCCGTGAGGCATAAAGAATCCGGTTGGCCCAAAAGTCGGCCAATTGATTTTCATTAACTCTCTCAACAATTCTGGATGTGAGATAAACAAGGCATTCAATGAGTCTGATTTTGAGGATTAAAGGAAATGCCCATAACTCACCCATCGTTAAGGGAGAGATTTGCTGATAGGCGTTTAAAAAGGATGTGATGTTCTCAGCAGTAATTTTTCCATCAGAGGCGGCAACGATTTTAGATACCAAAGGATATAACATAGGAGCGCCCTGATAGGCCCCCTGCATAATGAAAGGCAATTCAGAAAAATATTTTTCAGGAAGGTTTTTTTGGATGTCTCCAAGGCTTTGTTTAACTGTATAGGCATTGTCTAAAAGCCATTCTGCAGAAAGTTGGATGTTTTCATTATAAGAAGCTAAATTGCTGAGCTTCCGGTAAGACTCTTGATAGAGTTCACTCAATGCCTGCACACGGGCTAAAAACCGTTTGCTCTGATATTTCTGATAAGCGACATCGAACGTGCCGGAGGCCAGCATCCGAGCTTGACGGGTCAATTCTTCTTGTGTTTCCGGCGGATGAGGCAATAAGTCAGAGGTAAACGTCATCTGGTTTTTTGCCTGGTCTACAGTGCTGAAAAAGGCAAGAGGTTCATCCTGGACCTTTTGAATGACCTTGATAAACTTTTCAAATTCAGAGGGGTTGCATTCCACAAGAATAAGGGTCTCGCCAGCCATTACCAAGCTTTTATAACGTTGGACCAAGGTGTCGCGATTTTTCATAAAGCGTTCAACCGGGACCAAAAGCAGGTTGCAAACGATGAGGAATGCCAATAGAAGGGCGCTGGTCAACCATTCCTGATGGTACGCGCTCATGGCAATCAGTAGACCCATGACAATACACAATGTCTCTCTGTTTAGCCAACGATGAGTAGAAAAGAGTCTTTTGATGCGGTATGTGCGGTCATCTTGATTTTGAATGCGAATGATTTTACTAAAGGGCAGCTCCCGAAACTTGTTAAGCAAAAAATCAAGCGTTTTGGCTTTTCGTACGAATACCAGAATGACGGGATGGGTCACAGTTCCTCCTTAGACAGCATTGTGGCGCAGGCTTTAGCCCAATACCGTTCACTTAATCATTGGAGTCAGGCTTGTGATTTGTAATTTGAATTCCTAAAGACCCTTTGTCATCAAGACTTCCTCAAATTGCAAATCGCAAGCCTGAACCCAATGATTAAGTGAATGGTATTGGGGTCTGGCTTGTGATTTGTAATTTGAGTTCCTAAAGACCCTTTGTCATCAAGACTTCCTCAAATTGCAAATCGCAAGCCTGAACCCAATGATTAAGTGAATGGTATTGGGCTAAAGCCTGCGTTTGTAGCATAGGCTTTAGCTTGCGTTTATGGCTTTATTTTGTGCTTTCGAACAGGAACCAGGCTCTTCTTTCTGTTTCATCGATAAAGATTTCTAAAACGCTTGCTGTTGCAACATCATTGGCTTGGTCGCACACTTCATGCGCTTCACGCATTCTTCTTGCCAACGAGCGGTTGTCGTCCAACAAATGACGCAGCATTTGAATAGGATCTAAAAAAGGATCATCAGCATCACTGATTGTTTTAAGGCGATGGATTTGTCCAATGGAGCATATCGTTGTGCCGCCAAGTTTTCTAACACGTTCCGCTAACACATCGATCATGGCAAAAATCTGATCGGCTTGTTCATCGCACAATAAATGATAATCGCGGAAATGGCTGCCGGACATATGCCAATGGAAATTCTTGCATTTTACATATAGGGCAAAAGCATCCGCTACGAGGGGGTTAAGATTGTTTACGACTTCCTGACGCCCTTTTTCATTTAAATCATTGGGGACCGCTAACTTGGCTGCTATTTCTGCGCCGTGTGTCTGATGATTTTTGGTGCTTATGCTCATAGGTAACCTTCCTTTGTTTGTACATCCTTAAAGGTAGCCAGGGCGTCCTCGCCCTGTCTGTTAGTACACACAGGATCGTGATGATCTTGCCATCTTATGCCCGTCGACATAACTTTTTAAGGACGTGCCTTTGTTTCGGCTTTGTTCATCAAGTGTGCCACTGATAGGGTTTTATTGCAGTCCGAAGAGGCTGTCAGTAAATACCTTTATGCCCGTGCCTTCGTTCTATTACTCATAAATCATAAAGGCAATTAAACACAAAGAGAGAAGATGATTTAATGTACGTCCTTGCCAGGATTTTGATATCGGGTTTGAGTTTTCTTGCATTATCAACAATCTTTGTAACCATTCACGGGCGAAACAAACTGGGCCATTGCTATCGGCTTCAACCAATTGGGCTAAGCTTTGATTTAATGCCCGCCGAAAAGGCGCGCACGAAGTGGCTGATTCTGTTGTAGCCTTGCCGTATTTATCTGGATGGCATAAAAATAAAGACTAGCTTAGGAATATTCAATGCTATATCCTTTGCTCTAAGGATGCGCAGGTAAACTCTAGATATGGCACAGCAAGTTATTCAGATTCCCACTATTAACGATAAACCAAGCGACTTCGCTGCGCTCTTCACAATCTTGTATAAGATCGATAATAGTTGCAAGAACGTGCTTTTCGATTTTTCACAATGCGATTTCATGCGGCCGAATTCCGTAGCATTTCTCGGCGGATTGGCAAGATGGATCCAGTTTCAAGGCGGGGCGGCAGAATTCGATTGGAAGACACTCCATTCTAGTGGACCGGTAATTAAAAACCTTTGTCAGAACGGTTTTGCAAAAGCCTTCAATTATTCCCTCCCCGGTTGGGACGGAAATTCGATTCCATATCGAGAAGACAAAAGACTCGAGATGAACAGTATTATGGACTACTTAACGTATAGCTGGATTGGCAAGGGATGGGTCCACGTTAGTGATAGACTACGAGATGCCATTGCAGGCCGAATGTGGGAGATTTACAATAACGCCTTCGAACATAGCGGAACAAATATCGGCGTGTTTTCTTGTGGTCAGTACTTTCCAAATATCAATGAACTCATCCTTACTGTGATCGATTTTGGGCAGGGCATTCCCTCAAAAATTCGTAGGTTTGCAAAAAAAGATCCACGTGCTGAGGCTTTGCCCGCAAGTGCGTGCCTGAAATGGGCTTTCCAAAGGGGGACTACTACTTGTATTGCAGGCGTCGCCCGTGGCTTAGGTCTTGATTTACTTAAAGAATTTATTCGACTTAATCAAGGTAAACTGGAAGTTTACAGTAACGAAGGTTACGCTCTTATAGATAAAAATGGTGAGCGGTATGAAAATCGCAATATATCGTTTGAGGGTACAGTAATTCACATCACTTTATGCTGTGATGAACACCTCTACAGATTCAGCGATGAACCCCCACTATTTTGAACAAGGAAAGATGAATTATGAAATTATCTATTAAAGAAAAAATCGGCCCGCGTTGCATCATCAAAGAAGATGGGCAGAAGATTTTTGATGAGATCCATATTCCATTGAAAAACCATGAGACTGTCACTCTCGATTTTTTTGAAGTGACTCAGTTTGCTTCACCATTTTTCAACTTCGCAATTGGCCAACTATTGAAGGATATTCAAGAGGTTGACCTGCGACGCTTTTTGCAGATCAAAAATTTGAACGAAACCGGAAGGCTGGTCTTCGAACGTGTCATAGAGAATGCCGCCAAATATCACGGCGACAAGGATTATCGCAAAATCGTCGATGACATTTTAGAACAACAGTCTGAAGAGTCTGGCGATGGCAATTAACTACACCATTCTAGCCCAGGTAATAGATATATCCAAGGATGTACCGCAGAAGACTGATGTATTTCTTGTGGATACTCACGTGTGGTACTGGATGACGTACACCCGTGCTAGCCTAAGAACCACGCCTCCAGCACAGCATCAGATAACTTATTACCCAGCTTATATGAAAGCTGCACTTAATGCTGGCTCGGAGATTTTTCAATCGCATCTCAGTCTAGCAGAATTGGCCCATCAGATTGAGAAAGCCGAACAAGAAATCTATGAAAAAACAGCCGGCGGCATCAAACCAAAAGAATATCGTCATAATCTCTCTTCAGAGCGCTCCCGTGTAGTTTCGGAAATCCGGACAGCATGGAGTCAAGTAACCAGTCTAGCCAAGCCACTAGTGGTGGCCATCGATACTCCAATGGCAAATTCAGCATTGGCACGTTTGCAAATCGAAAAAGTCGATGGCTACGATCTTTTTATTTTGGAATCTATGAAAAATCATAAAGTAATGCAAATCATCACCGATGACGGTGACTTCTGTAGCGTAAAGGGTATCCAGGTGTTCACAGCCAATCTCAATGTCATCCAAGCAGCTCGAAGACAGGGCAAGCTAGTTATACGAAAGTGATAGCTTCCTGCGATATTCATTTTATCACTCCAGTTCTTGGTTCTGGTACGTCCTAAAAAGTTATGGCGGCGGGCATAAGGTAACAAGGCCGTCCCAGTCCTGAGTGTACTAACAGGCAGGGCGAGGACGCCCTGGTTATCTTTTTGCCATCACTTTTTAAGGACGTACGAGAATCCTTCAAGAGCCATATCAGGGATAAATTCAGACTAATTGTGCCCCGCTACCAGCCTTTGAACTTATTCCGATCTAGTCAGTGTTTATTTTATTTTTGTAAATTTCAATATTTGATATAAAGCTCGCTTAATATTAAAGCGAGCTTATCATGAAGTGTTTAAAGTTTTTTATTACATTTTGTCTTTGTATTTTCCCTTTCACCATACACGCGGGTAAACATCACAAAGACAAACATTCCAAAGAACAGGCTTTAATTGAGCAGAGAATCCAGAGTGTCTATCAACATATCACCGAGATCAATAGGCTTGCTAATGAGATAAGAAATGCCGACAATAGACAGTTAGTAGATCTATTGTCTCTCTTTAAACAACTGCTTGCTCATTGCAATCACTCGATAAACATTTTTTCAGAAGTTAGTAATTCTATTAAGAGTCAGAAGAACACGTCCGAATGGAAAAAAAACGCTCTTAAGTACTGTGACAGTGAGCTTTCTAAACTAAGAGAGCTAAGAAAGAATAGTAGTGAGTCGATTAATCAACTTGAAATCACTATTGCTACGAATAGATGCCAGCAAAAATATACAGAGGGCGTGGATATTCGTGGTAAGGTATCGAAGCGTTTTACTAACATTGATGAGGTTGTCCAAACTCTCAATCAAGCTTCATTAATCCTGGAACAAGCTATTTCTGAAGGAAAAAAAGCTCTTGCACCTATGCAGGATCAGCAAACAAAGGCATCGTGGCTTCAATTTTTAGATCATATTGAGAAATTGTCTAAAGAATGCAAAAACCAGGCACAAGAATGGCCAAATATCGTTTCGAAACAAAAAAAGCAGATAGGCGATGAGATCAGTCGCTTGCAAGAAGAGAGTATTCGACTTGAAAATGAGGGTTTAAATCATAGGAGTCGTGAGGCTTTAGAACAAGCTGCTAATCGATTGATGTATCTGATTGAGACTGGAGTAGTTATAGAAAATGACGTCCGAAATGCACTTAATGATAAGTTGGAACAATCGAAAGACCGTCTTGCTGCTCAACTCCTTGAATTGTCTGAACCGATTCTCACGTTTGAAGAGTTCAAACAACGAGAAGCCGTGTGCCGGGAAGACTTTTATCAAAGCTTGCCACGAACGACGGCTATTCCGCCGAGAGCTATCCCATTGGATGGACAGACTGATATTCTGTATGTTGGCCACAGTTATCGTTATTTAGTGCAGCGAGATGACTTTCCGCATGAGATTAATATCGAGGTGTTCAAAGAAGGACAAATTGTACATAAAGAAGTTCTCTTGATTCCTTCCATAGAGAATAGCTGGAGTGAGCATCCAGAACAATTGATTACAATATCCAATACCTGCTCAAACTTTGGCTTAGAGCTCTCATTTTCTATCTTGCATGAGCCTTATTTTCCCTTCTCGATGATCATAGAACAGAAGGCGATGACGAAAGACTTTGATTTTCAACTCACGCTCGACGATGATCCCTTGTATGATCTGCGATTTACATCAGCTCCACCTTGGCAATTGAATGAACTTACAAAACCATATTCAAGAAAAAGCGACATACTCGATCACCAAGAAGAAGCTTTTCATATAAAAGGAGAACAGAGTGAAGCCCCCTTTTCTCGCAATGCAATTCTTGATCGTTTTGTCAGCCAGTGGAATCAAAACCCTGTAGCTCTTGCACGGTATGTTTACAATGAAATCGAACTAATAGAACCCTTTTTAAGAAGAGAGAAAGGGAGATTCCAAGCTCCGGCAATCCAACGCAGCTCAGTTCATACGTTCATCGAAAAGCAGGGATCTCCTTGGGAGCAATGTGTATTGCTCGTCGACCTTTTAAAACATGCCGGATATCAGGCGTACACTGTTAAAGGCACCTTCGATTTGCCGGCTCCTTTTGTAGAAAAACTGCTTGGAGTCCAACTACCTGGCCAACTGATTGCCCAACTGGATTATCCGGCTGTTGTGGTTGTTGACAGGGGCACCCAGTACTCGTTGTTTCCATGGATGAAAGAGATCGAAGTACATGAAGGTTATGATCTATATTCCATTTTGCCTAAGGAATATCGGAATGCAGACCTTTGGCTTAAACGCTACCTCTGCAGCGACGAAGAAATTTTTAAGCATCTTGGTCCTGATAACGACGACACTGTTGGAAAACTGTTTCCAAAGTTTGTAGCCACACATTTACGAAACCGAGGCATGTCGTTAGACGATATAGGAATGAAGCGCAATATACGTAAGAAACAAGAACATTCATGGATTGATTTTCTTCGTCCGCTATCTTCGCAAAACGTTGAAGTCACGTCTATGAAGGAACCATATGCCCAAGTAATCATTAACATCATCTCCGAACAAAATCCACACTCACTTTCTATATCCCTATCCTATTCATTTGCGGAACTGGCAACAAGGTATCCTCACATTTACTTTACCTCAAACGAACATCCAAATGATACAATCCATTTTGATATTAGAGAAGGTGGCTTAAGCGCAAATATAACCGGTAACGAGCGTGATTTTACCATCAAAATCTTCTATCTGGAGAATCGCGATTGCAATCAAGTGATTCTATCTCAAGAAGAGTTTTCAATTGTTAGAGGAACGGCAGCCGCACTTTGTTTCCAATCTAGTGGATCTACAGCTGCCATGACATCGGTTATGGCGGAACGGTTTGAACACGCAAAAGATCAGGAAAAACTCCCCGCTTTGTTATCATTGGTCGGAATGGCTTACTTTGAAAAATGTTTTGCTGCAGAAAAAACATTGGCTGCTTTGCATAAAGTCTTACCGGCAACTTACTATTTTATTGGACTTGCTAAGTTAAGTCCAGAAACTCCCTATAGCTGCGATTTACGGCTGCCCCAAGTGGATATGCATCTTAAATACTGGACACCTCCGCGTGATGGTACCGAATATCTTCTCAAACCTGATTATCATTTTGCTAGGCATCAGTGCCGAATTTTGGCCAATGCTGACGCTTCAGCTAATGAGCATCAAGTCATACGCGAAGTGTATCAAGATCCTTATGCAATATCTACTATAAAATTATTGCAAATTGCTCATCAAGAACACATGAAAAGCGGTTTAGAGGGGACAGGTTTCCTCGCGTTTACACGAAGCTCATTTGAACAAGCTGATAAGAATTCGATGTTAGTTGGGAAGTCGATCGATTTAGTGCAGCTTAAACAGGCCGCAGAATGGCAGTGGAATATTTTACGACAATTGTTTACAGAAGCCGGTGGCGATTACATGATTGCTTACATGACACCCAGAGCAGTATCAAGTCTTGATGGCTTTGGATTGATGCCGCCGTCTTATACCGGGTATGGTACTTTATTTCATACAGCACATTGTCAGGGAGCATTGATTTCTAATGGAATGAAAACGATGAACGGAGGATTTGGCTCTCGTTTACCAAACAATTTCCTTGATTCCGTAACAAAAAAAGATCGACAAATTATTTCGCAAGGCAGTAGCTACACACTCATTTCAAGCAAATATACTCCTCCCCCTCTGTTTGATGGAATAGGAAATCTCGTGAACTCCACAAAAGAGACGCCATCAAATAGCTATTTCCCATTAAACTCTTGGTGGATGGCTCAGCATGCGACAGCACCTCAAGCTGATGTGCGGATGGAGCATAAACGGCTGTTTGACCATGTGGCCGATCCTGTTGATGTTATCAAGGGAGCCTTTTACAGTGATGAGACGGACATCACTTTGCCGGGGATTTTTCCTTTAGAAATCCGTAGGAATTACAACAGTCAAAATCCGCAGCCGAGCAATTTAGGAGTTGGATGGAAGCTAAGTCTTAACCCTTACCTTATTGAGGAAGGCAATAAGCTCTATGTCGCTGAACAAGATGGTACGGTCATCGTATATTGCTATCAAGCAGAAAATAATCGATGGATAGTGTTGCCACAAGATAATCCCGATTTACGCAACGCCAATAATCAGGGACAGGGCGGTCTTGCTAACCCTTTTCACTTGTATATAGAGAAGAAGGATGGTTTTATTCTGCACGGGGTCGATGGTTCAAAGCGTATATATCACAATAATAAGCTAACAACATGGTCTGATGGCCAGGGAAATACTCTGACGTTTTCTTATGAAGGGGAGCGTCTAATCCGTATAACGAATGGAACCGGTGGCTTCCTCTCTTTTGGATACAATTATGGAGGAAAGATCGCAGAAGCATATTCTCATGACGGAAGACGGGTCACTTATAGTTACGATGGTATCGGCAATCTTACCACTGTGACGTTGCCAAATGGTGCAACCGTTATGTATGAATACGATCGGTTTCATCGAGTGATACGTGAGACGAAGCCACACGGCGTTATTCTTGAGAATGTCTACGATGAGAAAGGACGGGTTATCGAACAACATTCACCTGTTGGGATACAACAGCAAATGATCATAAGCGCTTCTTTTGCTTATGAAGAAGGATGCACAAAAGTCACCGACGGTCGCGGCAATACGACAATATATCGTATCTTCGATAAGCAAATTTACCAGATCATCGATCCTTTAGGTTTTGTTACCCTACAATCTTGGTTTATTGATGCTCATACCTATTTGGATGCCGAAAGTGGGACAATCCAATCTTGGAATGCACCTGGCGGGTGGAAAAGAAGTCTTAAATCGATAATCGATAAACGGGGATTAAGGACGGAATTTATTTACGATGCAAGAGGTAACATTGAATGCATCACATTGCGAGGAGATGACCTCACCGGAAGCGGTTTGAAAACAGTTTCTAAACACTTTGCCTACAATGAGCGTAATCAGTGCATCGAAGAACAGACTCTCAATGCGATCACAAAGACAGAATACGATACCACTTACCCTTATCTTCCCAGACGGGTTGAAAAGTTTATTGGAGAGATTTCAGACAGTTTTATTGAATTGGAATATTTCAGAAATGGTCTACTCAAACAAGAAAACAATTGTGGATCTATCACTGAGTGGGAATACGACTTGCGAGGATTCCCGACTAAGAAAACACAGAAGACGGGGACAGATGATCCGGATGTCGTCACGATGTTTCAATACAACGATCAAGGGCAATGTGTCGAACTCATTACTGCTGATGCAATTCAGCATAGCAAATTCGATATCATGGGAAACTGTCTCTCTTCCACAATCTCTTCACCCTCCGGTAATGTTAAGTCCAAAACGTATTATGGATATAACCTCAACAATAAACTCGTCTGGAAGCAAGGCAATGATCCTCACGATGTACTCTTCCTCGATTATAATGCTGCAGGTCTTCTCAAAGCCACGCGAAAAAACTTGTCTAAGATGCACAATAACTCTGTTGTCTCGGCAGGTACAGCCTATACCCTGTATGAATATGATGCATGCGGAAATCTTCTTGAACAGGTGGATGCTCTTGGCAATTGTATCTATAATGAATACGATCCTCTTGGCAGGATTTTGCGTGCCACAAAAGGAGGTTTGACCACCGAATTTACTTATGAAGCAGGTGGACTGCTCTTATCGATGACCTCACCTGGTGGTTCAGTGACGACACGTTGCTACACGACAAGTGGACAATGCTATTCTGAAATACAACCCGATGGCTCTACTTTTAACTACATCTATGATCTTTTCGGACGGCGCATTGAAGAGATAAAATATGGAATTTCAACATTCATTTCATACAATGATGCTACGAGAGAGGAGACATATAACTGTGGTGATCTTACAACGATTCGACAAGTGGATGCTAGAGGGAATCTTATTTCTTACACGGATGCGGCGGGTTATGTTTGGACTAAGACCTATGATGCTTTAAACCGTGTTAAATCAGAAACTGATCCTAATGGAGAAATGACTCGCTGGAACTATCATGGCAATACTGTCACCTCTGCAATGCCAAACTGTGAAACATGTGTCAAATCTTACGTAGCTGGATCTATTGAGGAAAGCCGTACATTTGATTTGAATGGCACCCTGATTGCAGAATCCCGTTTGGTTACTGATTTAGCCCAAGGTAAGACTCAGCAAATCACGGGAGATGTTGTCACTACAACATGGGTCAATACACTAGGCCATCCTATCTCCATTCAACAAGGTAATGTCACAACCATACATCACTATGATGCTGAAGGTAATTGTATCAGCACGGTCGATGGTGAAGGCCATACGACTCTTCAAGAATTCGATTCTCTTGGACGGCTTGTTAAAAAACAACTTTCAGATGGCGCAAATATCCTCTATGAATATGATGCCGACTCCCATCTCGTCAGCACCAAAATGCCTGACAATCTGACGTGGAAGTCAATCTACGATCCGATGGGTCGTACTCTCTCTGAATGGCAAGAGAAAGATGGTCAACGATTTCAACAGTGGGATTACATCTATCAAAATGGTCTTCTCTCCACATCGAAAGACCCCATGGGTCGTTTCTATCACTACGCTTATGACACCTATGGGCGATTACTCACAAATGTTGTTGGATCCCATTCTCGCCACTACACATACGATCCTCGGGGTCTTCTTACATCTGCTGTTGAATCAGGAGAGGACACAACAAAAGTCGATCGCTCTTATGATGCTGCAGGGCGCCTGGTTAAAGAGATTGTTTCTCTCAATGGACAGGTAATGCAGCTGACAGAACAACAATGGACGCCGTTTGGACGTACATTGCGTATCGGAGATCACCAGCGTGATTTCGTTTATCAAAATGGACAACTAAAAGCCCTGACTACAAATGACTTTACTCTCTCGTATAACTATGCCACCAGCGGATCGTTAATCGGAAAGACCACTCCATTTAGCGATGTAGCTATTCAGTACAATGCATCTGCTCTGCCTCAATCAATCGACCTACACTTGGCTGATGGAAACCATCGCGAAGTACTCCAGTGGAAACCTACAGGGAAGCTCTCATCTCAGGAATCGACATATCGAGAACCGCAGGTCTATCAGTACACTCCACGAGGCTTTTTACAATCGGCCGGAGAACAGACGTACACTTTCGACTTCGGAATGTCTGAACGTGGTGTCCGCACTTCCGCTCCAAATCATACCGTTTCCGATCACGACTCGTTCGGCCGCATCGCCAAAGAAATAGTAAATGCAACAGAACACTCTATGGTCTATGACGGAAGGGGACAAATCACTGCATATGGCGATAAGCAGTTCAAATGGGATCCTTGGGGCAGGCTAACAGCTGTGACGACCGATGGATATACCTGGACAGCAACATATGATGCCTTTGGGCGGCGCTTGAAGACTTCTTATGCTACCAATCAAGGCGAGTCGACCGTGACACAATCACACTACGACCCCGAACATGAATTCCAGGAAATCGGATTTGCTAAAGAGGGACAGATGTTCTGGAAACTCTATGGGCCGACTTCTTGCGATGCATTGATCGGCACAAAGGGTGATGTCGCAGTGCTTCATCATGATGTTTGCAACCATCTCATTGCCGTTACAACATCGCACTCTACCCACTGGAATAATGATGATCTTACTCCTTATGGACCTAGAGATCCGCCTAAAGAAGCAACAGATCTCATTTCTTATGCGCTCTCCTTCAATTGGCACAGCGCATGTGCGGATCCCACAGGGCTGATCTGGTTGGGAGCACGCTATTACGATCCTGCAAACGGACGATTTCTTAGTCCCGATCCTATCAGTTTTCCCTTCTGCCTCGACCTCTATGCATACGCAAATGGTGACCCTATTAACAATGTCGATCCTGATGGCCGTTTTGCCACTGCCATCTATGATGTCGTGAAACCCATCACTATAAATGCATTAACTTTCGCAAAAGAGACGAGCCCTCTTTATCAGCTCAAAGAGCTCATTTCACCATCCAATCCCTCTCGAAGGTATGATTTAAGCGGCTTTGGACGGCATGAATTGCCCAATAATTTATTTGTTACCAATCTCAATGGAATGGGAAACACATTTAAAGACGCCCAAAGGAATGCCATGCATATTTCCGATTTGTGTGGAGGATGCAATATACATTCAGTGTATGGAGCGAGTTTAGGTATACAAAATGATGTTCTTAGCTGCTGTCTGGGGATGGTGGGAGTAGATACAGGGCCTCCAGGACTATTAAGAGACACATGGAAAAGTATTTTCGATGCCAATCCGGATGCATATATCTTACATTTTCCTCACAGTAGAGGATGCATTGAAACGAATATAGCCCTTTCAATAACACCACAAGAACTAAGGAGTCGAATCGTCGTGGTGGCAATTGCTCCCGGAGGATACATCGACAACAGAATGTGTGCAAGTGTCACGCATTATCGAGCGGCCGGGTCGAGAGATTTTGTTCCGCTTTTTGACTTTCTAGGAGCGAGAAGACAAAGGGATACCACTGTCATTCTCCCTTCAGCTCACAATGCTCCAATTCATGACCATGATCTGATAAGTCCAACGTATAAAGACACTATAGAATATAAGTTTAAAAATTTCAAAGAAAATTATGTGGAATAAAATGAATATAAATAAAAAATACAATGTATTGTTAGTGTTTGTTTTTTCAGTCATCTTTACCATTTATTGGGCATATAATCGCGATACTTCTATTGACTATGTTGCTATGGCTGATAAAATTACTGCAAACGTTGCAGAAAAGTTGACTAAACGTTATCACATGCAAGTCATTGGGATTTCAGGAGGAATGGCTGATAGCGTTAATATAGTCGGACTGGATTTTCAGATTCGCGGACCCTTAAGTAAAGAAAGGCTACGAGAGATGCTCGTCGATAGTGTGGAAGAATTTTTGACTTCCATCAATGCAGACGAAGAAATACGTCCTTTTCTTAAAAATTATCCATTTACAGAGAAAGAAATTGATATAGCAATTTTTATAGTGGATGAGTCGGGAATCCATGTTTATGACCCAGATCCAGCTGTGGCTGCAGCCACGCATGGTAAAGTTTGGTATTTAACGAAAGATAGGAATAAGGAATTTGGGTACAAACAAGAGATTGAGGAAA
>Ga0207043_1016_pt1 | contig 27892 bp, 25 predicted proteins | sample Alteio_BWMinCont_71_FD_153304 | JGI IMG/M metagenome (GOLD analysis project Ga0207043, IMG submission 153304) | Enriched cells from forest soil in Barre Woods Harvard Forest LTER site, Petersham, Massachusetts, United States -... | ecosystem: Environmental > Terrestrial > Soil > Temperate forest >... | reverse complement strand
ACCGCTGAAGGAAATCAACTCCTCGCAGATGATATCAATCAACTCGATGAGATGAAGGCTGTGCAAGGCGAAGTTCCCGCTGAAGAAGCAATCATTGAAGATTTTGCAACCAAACTCCCGCCTGAATTGAATCAACAATATCAAGATGATCTCAAAGTACTCGATGAGATGATCGAGCAAAAAGCTGCCTTTTCACCCCATGAAGCGAACTTCATTATCCAGCTGCGCGAGATCATTGCCAGAGCCTTCGCCCAACAAGGCCGCCTTTCAGAAAGAGATAGGATCCAGCTCGACAAATTGAAGCTGGAATATCAAAACGCAATGAAAGAACAAGGCGATATCATGAAAAAAATGGGAAATACAGGACTGATTGTCGCCTGTTGCGTATTTGGCGTCTTCCTGGGACAGTTTGCATTTGGCGGAAGTCAAGCTGCTTCGCAAGTTTTTCAACATGTCTGCGGAAATACCCAGCTGTACTCGCAATTTGCAACTGCGCCAATGCAAGCAAGACAGAAAGGCGAGGAAGGCAAATCATCATTAGCCTATCACCAACTCCAGATGAAACAATCTGAAAAACAAAACGAGAGCACCTCAAAACAAGAACTTTCGTCTGTTCTCCAGAAAGCCCTGGAAGCTGAAACTGCAGCTGCTCGAGCAGGATAATGGTTATAAAGGTATCCTCTTTTTTAGAGGATACCTTCTATGAAAAAGATTTTTTCACATGCTCATAGGTGGAAAGTCTCTATCCATGACTGTTTTACGGCCATCGCTCTTAGCATGTTCAATGGCTTTCGTGCAGGCCTCTTCCACTATCTTCGTGAGTGCATCCACCACCGAAGCGGAGGTATTAAAACCATCTGAATGAGTCTTAATATAGGCTTTGACTTTGCTGACTACTACAAGTGAATCGCTCATGGTTAACTCCTGGATAAAATCCATCCATAGAAGAGTCCATTAAAAAAATCTAGTTAAAAAATCCAGACCGAGTTCCAAGTAAAAATTATGATGCGATGTTTCCATCTTTGATAAGAATCCCCCCTTTTTCTACAATGAGGATTTGGAGACAGGGGAAAATCGATGCTGGTTTTAGTGAGAAAGCACTCCGTGCGCCTATTGGCAATGGTCGGCGAGTATGTATCGCTCGTCGTAGACGTGTTATGCGCGGCATTGGTAAAACCTCCCGCTTGGCACCTGATTCGAGAACAACTCTATAATTTAGGCGTCATGTCGCTCGGAGTAGTCGCCATCACCGGCTTTACGACCGGCTTTGTTCTGGCCGCCCAATCTTTCTATCAGCTAGGAGAAAAAGGGCTCGCCGGAGTCACAGGCGTCCTGGTGGGCAAGTCGATGATCACTGAGCTGGGGCCCATATTGACCGCCTTCATGGTCACCGGAAGGGTCGGCTCCTCGATGTGCGCCGAACTCGGATCGATGAAAGTCACCGAGCAGATCGATGCCCTCAAATCGATGGCCATCAACCCCAACGCCTACCTGGTAGCCCCCCGATTCATTGCAGGGATCTTTATGATCCCCCTGCTGACTCTTTTCAGCATCATCATGGGGATTTTTGGCGGATACCTTATTGCGGTGTACCTGTTTCACCTCTCCCCAGCTACCTATTTTGATCCGATGCAGGTCCACATCACCCTTTTCGATGTCGCAACAGGGTGCATCAAATCCTTTATCTTCGGCGTCCTCCTTGTGACCGTCTGCTGTTATAAAGGGATGAAAACGTCGGGAGGCGCTGCCGGGGTAGGCAAATCGACCACCCAAAGCGTCGTGACGAGCTATGTCCTTATCTTAGTCGCCGACTTCCTTCTGACAATGGCCCTCAACATGATCCACCAGGAAATGAAATACGACTGGATGAAGGGCGTATGATCCGAATCAAAAATCTCTGGAAAAGATATGGATCCATCGATGTCCTGAAAGGGCTCACTTTGGAAGTCAACCGAGGAGAAATCCTCGTCATCCTCGGCCGGTCAGGCGTCGGGAAGAGCGTTCTGCTCAGACACATCATCGGCATTGAGAAGCCAGACCAAGGATCGATAGAGATCAACGGCACAGTCATCACAGCGCTGAAGAAAAATCAGATCTACGCCGCCGTCAAGAATATGGGCATGCTCTTTCAAGGATCGGCCCTTTTCGATTCGATGAATATCGAAGAAAATACCTCTTTCTATCTCAAGCAGCATGGAGATCCCGTCACCGGAAAACCATTCCCTCCCGAAGACATCGAGCAAAAAGTCAAAGAAGCTCTTGCCATGGTCGGCCTCGAAGGAACAGAGCATAAAATGCCCTCCGACCTCTCGGGCGGCATGAGGAAACGGGCCGGCCTTGCCAGGCTGATCGTCTATCGCCCCTCCATCCTATTATATGATGAACCCACGACAGGCCTCGACCCCATCACCGCCCAACAGATCAACGAGCTGATCGTCAAAACCCAAAATGAATTGAAAGGAACCAGCATCGTGGTCACCCACGATATCAACTCCGCTCTCTTCATAGCCGACCGCCTGGCTCTCCATCGAGATGGACAGATAGTGCACGTTGCGGATATAGAAACATTCATGAAGATCGATGATCCCATCATCAACTTTTTACGGGAAAATCTCTCCAACAGACCAAGGAAGGAGCCTCATTGATGACTGACCAGACCAAAAACATCCTCATCGGCCTATTTGTCGCCGCAGCCATAACCATCATGGTGGGGATGATCCTTTTTCTCGAGCCCACAGTCGGCGATGGGAAAAAGATACTCAGCGTCCGGTTCGCCAACGTGGCGGGCATCTCCGTCGGCACCCGCGTCACCTTCGCCGGAAAACCGGTCGGAGAGATCACTCATATTAAAGAAGTGCCCAACGCCCGCGAAGAAACGCCAGACGACTCAGGAAGAGTCTACCTGTACGAGCTCACCCTCAAAGTCGATTCCTGCGTAGAGGTCTACCCCGCTGACGAGATCGCCGTCAAAACCACAGGCCTTATGGGAGAAAAGTCGGTCGCTATCCTCCCCAAAGCTACCCCCAAAGGCAAAATCGGCAAACCCATCACGAATGAAGTGATCTTCGCCAACTCTGTCGACGCTCTGGAAAATACCTTCAATCAAATCACCCGCGTCGCAAACAGAATGGAAGGGACCGTAGGCCGGTTGGACAAATGGTTCGACGACAACCAGCGCCATATCAGCAACGCCGTTCAATCCTTTGGCGGCGCGATGAGCAAAGTCGACGCAGTCCTCACCACCGTCGATACGGAAAACCTAGTCCCCGCCCTGCGCGAGTCCGTTAATCTCCTCAACGAAAACATGGGATTTGTCAAAAAGAGCCTCGAAGACGATCAGCTCCTGCATAAAATCTCCACTCTCACAGAAAACATCGACCGCGTGGCTACAACATTCAATTCGGATGGAGCTGAAATCCTCCGCAACGTGAATCAAATCTCCCGCGACCTCTCTACCGGAGCCGGCACCCTTGGCCGCCTGATCACCGGCGAAGATTTCTACCTCCGCCTCACCTCCCTCATCAATAAGGGAGAAACCCTGATGAACGACATCAACCACTACGGCCTTCTTTTCCAATACGACAAAGGCTGGCAGAGAAGCCGCACCAAAAAGGCCAATATCCTGAAAGCTCTCGACACCCCCCAGGAGTTCCGCACCTATTTTGAAGGGGAGATCGACTCGATGAACACCTCTCTCGGCAGGCTGACCGAGCTCTTTGAAAAAGCGGCCAGCTCGACCGAGCGGACCCGCATCTTGCAAAGCGACGCCTTCAAGCGCGACTTCGCAGCCCTCATGCGCAAAGTGGAAGGGCTCTCCGACTCCCTCAAGCTCTATAACCAAGAGCTCGTGGCTGAAAGCGATCAGTAACTTTTAGAGACTTGTCAAACATCGCCCTATCGGTTATAGAACGGATATGGACGATTCCCATTTTGACACAATTATTATCGGAACAGGAGCTGGCGGCGGGACGATTGCCCATAAATTAGCTCCCACCGGACGGAAAATCCTCATCATCGAAAGAGGAGGGTACCTGCCTCGGGAAAAAGAGAACTGGGAAGCTTCATCCGTCTTTGTGAATGGAAACTATAATTGCAAAGAAAACTGGATCGATCAAAATGGGAAGCCCTTCGAACCCGGCACCCATTATTATGTTGGCGGCAATACGAAAGTCTATGGAGCCGCTCTCCTGCGCCTCAGAGAAAGGGATTTCGACGAAATACAACATTATGGCGGGATTTCCCCTGCATGGCCTTTAAAATATTCCGATTTTCAACCCCACTACCTCGAAGCCGAGAAACTCTATGAAGTGCATGGAGAACGCGGCGAAGATCCCACTGAACCTCCGGATAAAACTGCCTATTTTTACCCTCCCGTCAGCCACGAACCCTTTATTCAAAAGATGGTTGACCGCTTAAGTGAAAAGGGATGGAAGCCTTTCCATCTTCCCCTTGGGGTCCGCCTCGATGAAAAACACCGGGAAACAAGTTTATGCATCCGCTGCGATACATGCGATGGATTTCCCTGCATGGTCGATGCCAAATCAGATGCTCAACATATCTGCATCATGCCTATTTTGGGCCAGAAGAACGTGAGCCTCCTCCCCCATGCAAAAGCCCTCCGCCTCCTCCATGATGGATCCGGGAAAAAGATCACAGCCGTCGAGGTAGAGCACAATGGGGAAATCAAACAATTCAAGGCGCGGGAGTTCATCGTCTCCTGCGGAGCCATCAACTCAGCAGCTCTTTTGCTCAAATCAAAGACCGACAAATATCCCACTGGCCTGGCCAACAGTTCAGGACTAGTGGGAAAGAATTACATGTGCCATATCAATTCCGCAGTCGTAGCTCTTTCCCGCGCGGTCAATCCCGTTCTGTTTCAAAAGACCATCGGCCTCAACGACTATTATTTCGGAGCCAAAGACTCGAAACTGCCCCTGGGACATATACAGCTTTTGGGAAAAGCCAAAGCGGACATGTTCCGAGGCGATGCCCCCTTCTTCACTCCTCGGTTTGTTTTGGAAATGATGGAGAAGCATGCGATCGCCTGGTGGATCACATCCGAGGATCTCCCCGATCCGAGAAACAGAGTGATCGTCGACGGTTCAGGACAAATCCACCTTCATCAATTTCCTACCAACGACGAAGCCCACCGCCGCCTCTTAATCAAGCTGAAAGAGGTCATTCGCGCCTGCAATCCTCACCTGAACTACTTTTTAGCTAAGAGAATCCCGATCGCTGGCGTAGCGCATCAAGTCGGAACCCTTCGGTTCGGCAAAGATCCCCATACTTCGGTCCTCGATTTGAATTGCCGCACCCATGATCTAGAAAATCTCTATGTCGTCGATGGGAGCTTCTTCCCTTCTGCAGGAGCCGTGAATCCAGGCCTCACTATCATGGCCAATGCCCTGCGAGTCGGCGACCATCTTAACAAATTAAAAAAATAATTAATCATGATTGTTCAAGAAAAAGAGACCTATAACCTAGCAAAAGGCGTTTGGTTAGCTTTGCTAGTTTGGTTGATTTTCACTGTAATGAACGCTCTCTCAAGAAACGTGCAGCAGACAACAAATATATCCATGATTTTGTTATTTCAAAACACGATCGGCGTACTTTTTACCTTGCCCTATGCAATTAAACATCGTCCAAAAGATTGGAGCGAATTTCCATTTAAACTACTATTCGTTCGAAGTCTAACAGCTCAACTAAATATTGCTTTTCTTCTCTTATCTCTTACAAAAATCCCACTTGCGAATGCTATGCTTTTAAATAATAGCGCACCCATTTTCATTCCATTTATCATGCTAATTTGGCTAAAAAATAAAATTCCAAACAAGGCCTGGATTGGAATCATAATAGGATTTATTGGGATCCTTTTGATTTTAAAACCAACTCGGGAAATTTTTAACACTGGCGCATATTTTGCTCTTCTTGCAGCTCTATCTACATCTGTTAGCATGATAGGTTTAAGGTTATTAGCCACTAAGATAGATGGACTTACTGTTTCATTTTATTATTTTTTATTAGGACTGATACTTACTATTCCAGCAAGTATTTTTTACTGGGAATTAGATTCCTGGATGACAGCATTTAATTTGTTAGGAATCGGGATTCTAATGTTGCTTGGACAGTTTGTATTTGTAAAATCATTTCAATATGCTAAACCTTATCAATTGGGACCTATTAGCTATGTTGCAGTCGTGTATGCTGCATTTATTGATTGGATCGTATGGAAAGAAATACCCGATTACATCACAGTGGCCGGCATGATCTTGGTGACTGTAAGTGGAATTTTAACCATTTTAGAATCAAAGATTAATTACATCAATTCCTCAAAAAAAGGAACCTAAATGTCGAACTCTAGACCGAAAGTTTTTATTAGCAGACCAATCCCACTCGCTAAAGAACTTCTCTCATCTTATTTTGATGTCGAGGAAAACTCGCAAGATGAATCGGTATCGCGAGATAAATTAAAAGAAGTTGCTGCTGGATGCGATGCGATTCTAGGAACGACAGCTGAAAAATATGATAAAGAAATTCTCCAAGCAGCAAAGAAACTTAGAGTCATCTCCAATTATGCGATTGGGTTAGATAATATTGATTTGGTTCTAGCAAAACAGATTGGGATTACCATTTACAACGTTCCTGATGTTGTCACAAATAGTACAGCAGACCTTACCTTCGCAATTTTTCTCTCTTTAATTAGAAGAATTCCAGAAGCCTCCGCTTACGTTCGAAATAAAAAATGGATTCGGTGGAGAATCAAGGCTTTTCTAGGAGAAGAACTAGTCAATAAAACCTTTGGAATCATCGGTTTTGGACGCATCGGAAAGGCTGTTGCACGTCGCGCTCTCGGGTTTGGCCTAAACATTATTGTATATAATCATAGTCCAATTACCCCCGAAGAAGGCGTTCAGCAAGTTTCACTAGATGATCTTTTTGCAAGATCTGACTATATTTCTCTTCATGTTCCTTTGAATCCAGAGACTAAAGATTTAATCAACCTTTCTGTCTTTAAAAAAATGGCGAAAAAACCTGTTTTGATCAATGCATCTCGAGGCGGCCTCGTTAACACGGATGACCTAGTTACAGCATTAAAAACCGGTTTGATACGCGCCTGCGCTTTGGATGTAACAGCTCCCGAACCCATCCCTGTGGATCATCCACTGCTCCAAATAGAAAATTGTCTAATCGTGCCTCATATTGGAACATCTACGATAGATTGTCGTGAAAATATGGCAAAAAAAAGCCTGTGAAAATTTGATTCGTCACTTTTTTCCAGATGCGCCAGCAGTAAAATAGAGGCTTTGAATAGACTCAACTACCCTAAAAAGAATGGTTCGGGGAGTCCTTTTACTGAAGTCTTAACAGAAAAAAGGCTGCCTGCTAAGGGATACTTTTCTATCTCTAATGGGCTCATCGTTTCACGAGCTGAGGTAACATAAAGAATGTCCAAGTGATCTCCTCCAAAGGTACAGGAAGTAGTCCGAAGGACTGGGAATTGAATGACCTGATCGATGGATCCGTTAGGATGGAAACGGATGACTTGCCCTGTCCCGGTCTGTGCACTCCAGACATATCCTTCCGAATCGATGGTGAGCCCATCGGGAAACCCTCCTGATTCTTCAGGAATAGAAACAAAAACTCTTTTGTTAGAAAGCTCTCTGCTTGACCCATCAAAATCGTAAGCAAAAATCGCATAGCGGAAACTTTCTGTGACATACATCGTCCGATTATCAGGACTCCAACCCAATCCATTTAAGCAGATTGCTTCCTTTAAGCGAGCATCAAGCTTGCCGCTAGGAGATAAGCAATATAAAGAGCCACTCGGATCTTTCCAATGGACTCCATTCATCGTTCCTGCCCAAAATCTACCAAAACGGTCGCATTTACCATCGTTGAATCGGTTTTCTGGCAAATTCGTCTCTACCTGGGCAATCGGTGTGATTTTTAAGTTTTTTGGATTGAAAAAAAACGAATTGATTGCGCAGTGTTAATACAAATCCACCTTTTTTTCTTAAAGCCAATGATGTGACAATTTCAGGCAGTAGGTAATTTTTGTGGTGTTTACTCCGAGGATCATATGAATGGATCTTTTTCCCAGCGATATCGACCCAGTATAATACTTTCTCATCGGGATGCCAGATGGGGCCCTCCCCAATGATGGAATCTGTCTTAAATACACATTCAATTTTCATTTTTATACAGGTACTTTGATCACAATTTTTTTCTGGATCCCTTTTCCTCCGCGAGGGGCATGGGGATCTTCGGGAAAGAAAATCGTAAAACTCCCTTTTGAAAGAGGTATCCACATGAGGGGTTTATCAGCATAAAACAGAATATCTTTTTCTTTTTGATAAGGAACAGATACTGTTTCGCATCTCTCTATGGGTCTCCAACCTATTGATTCCTCCCCTTCTACCATGTATTGGAGATCAATGTATCTGCGATGAGATTCCAAACGCATTTCCTCTGGTGAAAGCGCGGGATCTTTGGTCCCAATGGCTATAAGGCCAGCCTGATTTAACTCATTTCGACCGATTGTAAATACACCGCTTCGCAAATACTCAAACGCTTCCCGAAATCCCGGATGTATATTGAAATAACGCTCCGCTCTCGACAATCTATCAACAATCATAAAACTCCATTTTCCATCACACTAAATAAGAAAATAATATTTGACAACATTCGACAACGTTTAGAATATGCGGCTAGGAGAGTGTTTGTTATGAATGCAAATATCGGAAATTTTAAAAAGAAACTATCAAATAATGAGGTTGTAATAGGCGCTTGGCAAATGATGCCATCTATCGTAAGTACAGCCGCGATGTGCTCTTTGGGCTTTGATTGGCTCGTAGTCGATTTGGAACATACTGCCATGTCATTGGGCGATGCCGAACAAATCTTTTTAACAGCTGAGAAATACAATGTAGTCCCCTTTGCACGCTTGCCTAGCGCAGATCCCTTTCAAGCGAGGAGATTGTTAGATGTTGGCGCTCAGGGATTAATCATACCTGTCGTGCAAGATCCAGTTGCATTTAAACAATTCGCTGCACACTGTCATTATCCACCTAAAGGCAAACGGGGGTTGGCTCTATCACGCGCCAATCTATGGGGAGAAGAGCTAACGAAATACATTCAAGAATTTCAACCGATTCTGATTCCCCAGATTGAAACGCAAGCCGGCATAGATGCTTTAGCAGACATATTGAAAGTAGAGGGTGCAGAAGGCGCCTTTATAGGTCCTTATGACCTATCTCTGGATCTGGGAATGCCTGGCGATTTTAACCAGCCGAAATTTTTAGCAGCTATAGAAAAATTTAAAAAAACGTGTCAAGCAAGCAAAAAAGTGTTTGGGGCGCACCAAGTAGATCCAGACTATGCGGCATTACAAAAGAAAATCGATGAGGGAAATCGTCTTCTGGTATTTGGAATCGATGTGATGGCCATACGAAAGACCTTTGCCGACCTTAAAAAAATTAAGAGATAGGAAAAATTATTCCCACTCGATCACTGCCTTGATTTCATCGGTCTTTTTCATCGTAAATACCTGCTCGAACTGTTGATAAGGCGTTTTACTGGTGATGAATTGCTCTATGACCCCAGGCCATTTTTCCTTGGCTGCTTCCAGATCGTCGACACCTTGTTTGAAGTGCTCCCGAGTGGCATTGACGCTGCCGAAAATCACCTGATTTTTTAAAACGAGATCGGTGACGAGCCTCCCCCCATCGATAGTCAGAGTCGTATCTTCAGGAAGGCCTGTCAATACATAGATTCCGCTGGGAGCGAGATATTGTACGAGCTCAAGCTCTAATTTTGCAGCCCCGGTCGCTTCCAGGATGAGATCGAACTCCTCCTGAATAGAACTGTTGATGTACCTTCCTCCCATTGATTCTAAGAGGCGAGGACGAAGGTTATTCGAGGGCTCGCGGCCGAGCCCGACCACTTCCGCGCCTCTCAGCCTAAGGACCATGGCGCCAAGGAGGCCGATAGGGCCGAGCCCCGCTATAAGCGCCTTTTTTCCTTTCAACCATTTGAATGGATCGGGATCGACAGGTTCACGAGCGCATTGAATACGGCATGAATGATCGATCGCCTTTTCAACGACAGTCGTCGGTTCCGTGAGAACGGCCAAAGATTTTAAAGAAGGCGGCACTTTGATCATGTATTTTTCTTCGTCGACGACAAACTCCGCCTGGAATCCATGTCTTTGCTTGATCCCCCGTTCCGTATAGAGGCCCGATTGGCACATATCGGGACAATTTCTTTTGCACATTTCACATACAGTGCAAGGGCGTCTCACAATGACGACGACGAGATCTTTTGGCTTGAGCGATTTAACATCGGCTCCAACCTGGATGACCTCGGCCAGAACTTCATGGCCGATAATCAGCTGATGTTCCCCTTTTGGCGCATCCGCCCGGCCTCCAGACACTTCCTCCCGGTCGGTTCCGCAGATGCCGACCTGAAGCACCTTTACCTTAACATGGTCAGGCTTTTCGATTTGGGGTTCGGGCCAATCGACAATTTTTACATTCTTAGTGTGAGGAACTAATGCAATTGCTTTCATATTCTATTTCCTCTAATTAGAGGATAGGACAATTTATCACAATCTCCATAGCTATGAACCCAGAAGCAGAGCGGATCAAATCACTGAAAAGAGAAGACGTTTCCGAAGGGGTAGAACCGTGGATTAAATGGGGCCCCTATGTTTCTGAGAGAGGATGGGGAACGGTTCGCGAAGATTACAGCGCGAATGGGGATGCTTGGAATTACTTCCCTCATGATGTAGCCCGCCGCAGAGCCTATCGACGCGCTGAAGATGGGATTGCTGGCATTTCCGATCGGTATCAGATCCTCCTCTTCGCCCCCGCCTTCTGGAACGGAAACGATCCCATTTTAAAAGAGCGCCTTTTCGGTTTGAATTCCAGCGAAGGGAACCACGGGGAAGACGTAAAGGAATATTACTACTACCTTGACGCCACGCCCACCCATAGCTATCTCAAGTACCTTTATAAATATCCCCAGAAAGCCTACCCCTACTCGAAACTCGTCTATGAGAACCGGATGCGGGGCAAAAGCGATCGGGAATATGAATTGATCGATACGGGAATTTTTAATGAAGACCAATATTTCGATATCTTCATCGAATATGGAAAAGAGGATCCCGATGATCTATGCATCCAGATCGAAGCCATCAATCGAGGCCGCGACCCAGCTCCTCTCCACATATTGCCCCAGCTTTGGTTCCGCAATCAATGGGCCTGGGGAGAGAACCGACTCAAAGAACCGACCATCGAGGTACTCCCCACAGAAGACAAAAACTCCCTCTGCCTCGTTGCCGATGATCAAAATCTAGTGCCCCCGAAAAAACTGATTTTCGACTATCACCTGCACGCCACATATCTCTATGGCTCACCCCATGGCACTCCCCTGTTCACCAATAATGACAGCAATAGGGAAATTCTCTGGAACATCCCCAATGAGACCCCTTATGTAAAAGATGCATTTCACCGCTATCTCATTCAAAAAGAAACGAAAGCAGTCAATCCTCAACGGAAAGGGACAAAAGCGGCGATCCATTATTTCTTCCCCTCTATCGCCCCTGGGAAAAGCGCCATCGTGCAGCTCCGGTTGACGAACAAAAAGAAAGACAACCCTTTAGAAGATGTCAAAGAGATCATCGAAAAGAGAAAGAAAGAAGCGGATCTCTTTTACGAGGACATCCATCCAGCCAATGCGACCGAAGAAGAAAAAGCCATTCAAAGGCAAGCGCTTGCCGGGATGATTTGGAATAAACAGATCTATATTTACGATGTACCCAACTGGTTGAAGGGAGACAATCCCAATTCCCCCCCTCCAGAATCCCGGTTTTCAATCCGCAATTTTCATTGGCGCCATATCTCTTCCTACCGCATTTTTTCCATGCCCGATAAATGGGAGTATCCCTGGTTTGCCGCCTGGGACCTCTCCTTTCATACGGTTGCCTGGTCGTTGATCGACCTCGACTTTGCCAAGGACCAATTGTGGCTCCTTCTCTTCGATCAATTCCAACATCCAAATGGAGCCATTCCCGCCTATGAATGGGAATTCAGCGACGTCAATCCCCCCGTACAGGCTTGGGCTGCGCTGAAAATATTCGAATATGAAAAAAAGAAGTTTGGCCGTGAAGACTATTCCTTCTTAGAAAAATGCTTCCATAAGCTCATCCTGAACTTTGCCTGGTGGGTCAATCGAGTCGATACTTTTGGAAATAACATTTTTGAAGGCGGTTTTTTGGGAATGGACAATATCGCCATTTCCGATCGTTCCATGAAATTGCCTCCCGGCTTCCTTCTAGATCAAGCAGACGGAGTAGGATGGATTTCCCTTCTTTGTTTAAATTTGATGAGGATCGCTCTCAACTTAGCCAAGAAAAACCCCATCTATGAGGGCCTCGCCATCAAGTTCTTCCAACACTTTGTCTTTATCGCCGCGGCCATGCGCAAAGGAGAGGTGCGCAATTATGATATGTGGAATGAAAAAGATGCCTTTTTCTATAGCCATCTTCGCTATCCGGATGGGCATGCCGAGATGAGAACCGTCCGCTCGCTGGTAGGCATTATTCCCTTCTTTGCCTGCGATATTTGGCAGGAAGAGGAATTGAAGCAGTTTCCAAATTTTTACAAATCCTTCAAATGGTTCCTCGATAAACGGCCCGATTTGATTGAGAAATGCGTCCATTTCCTTCCCCATAAAGATCACACCCATTATCTACTGGGCCTTCTGAACCCCAAAGAAATCCAACGGTATTTGAAATATATTTGGGACCCGAAAGAATTTCGATCGGAATATGGACTTCGGAGCCTTTCCAAATTCCATGAGATGAATCTAGGGCAAATGCACGAGGATTTCATCAAATATGAACCGGGTGAAGCGATCGTCATCATCAAGGGGGGAAATTCCAATTGGCGCGGGCCGATTTGGTTCCCGATCAATTATTTCTTGATCGATACTCTTTCCCGTCTGGGCAAAGAGTTCAAGGACAAAATCAAAGTGGAAGTCGAAGGGGAGCCTCCTGTGACTTTGAGTCAAATGGCTGCATCCTTTGCAAACCGGCTACTCAATCTTTTTAAGGAAGACTCTAAAGGAAATCGTCCCTGTTTTGGCGATAATAAAAAATTCCAAAATGATCCCCATTTCAAAGATTACTTCTTGTTCTATGAGCATTTCCATGGCGATAATGGAAGGGGCCTTGGAGCCTCCCACCAAAACGGATGGACAGGACTCATCGCCAACCTCATCGATGAATTGGGGGCGTATTAGATGCACATGAATCCAGAAGCAGAGCGAGTCAATACCCTCCTGAGAGAGGATATTTCCAAGAATGTAGAACCCTGGATCAAATGGGGTCCTTATGTCTCAGAAAGAGGATGGGGAACGGTTCGCGAGGACTATAGCGCGAATGGAGATGCTTGGAACTATTTTCCACATGATGCAGCGAGAAAGCGCGCCTACAGGCGTTGCGAGGATGGGATTGCCGGCATTTCCGATCGGTACCAAATCCTCCTCTTCGCCCCTGCCTTCTGGAACGGCTCCGATCCCATTTTAAAAGAACGTCTTTTTGGGCTCAGTCCCATGCAAGGGAACCACGGAGAAGATGTAAAGGAATGCTACTACTATCTCGATGGAACGCCCTCCCACAGCTATCTCAAGTATCTTTATAAGTATCCGCAAAAACCCTATCCCTATGACCAACTCGTTCAAGAGAATCAGCGGAGAGGACCCAACGATCGGGAATATGAATTGATCGATACGGGAATTTTTGACGAAGACCGGTATTTCGATATTTTTATCGAGTATGGGAAAGACGATCCTGAAGATCTTTGCATCCAAATTGAAGCCATCAATCGAGGACCCGATCCGGCCCCTCTCCATATTTTGCCCCATCTTTGGTTCCGCAACCGATGGGCATGGGGCGAGCAAAGAAAAAAGGAACCCACTATTACCCTTGATCACCCCAAAAATGCTCCCTTTATTTGCCTCGCTGCCGATGATCGGAATGAAACGCCGCCGAAAATGCTCTTTTTCGAATACCGGTTGGGGCCTACCTATCTCTATGCTTCCCCGCAAGGCACTCCCCTTTTCACTAATAATGAGACCAATAAAGAAGCTCTTTGGAATGAGCCCAATGAGAGTCCTTATGTAAAAGATGCTTTTCATCGCTATCTCATTCAAAAAGAAACACATGCAGTCAATCCCCAGAAGAAGGGCACGAAAGCGGCCATCCACTATTTCTTTCCCTCCATCGAACCCGGGAAAAGCGCCGTCGTGCAACTCCGGCTGACTAATAAGAAGAAAGAGAACCCTTTGAAGGATGTAAAAGAGATCATCGAAAAAAGAAAGGTAGAGGCCGACCTTTTTTACGAGAACATCTATCCGGCAAAGGCAACTGAAGAAGAAAAGGCCATTCAACGGCAAGCCTTTGCCGGGATGATCTGGAATAAGCAGATCTATATTTATGATGTAGCGCTATGGCTATCAGGAGATAATCCAAAATCCCCCCCTCCCGAATCGCGTCAATGGATCCGCAACTATCATTGGCGCCACATCTCTTCCCTTCGCATTCTAGCCATGCCTGACAAATGGGAATATCCCTGGTTTGCCGCCTGGGATCTCGCGTTTCATACCCTTTCCTTTTCGTTGATCGACCTTGGATTTGCTAAACAGCAGTTGTGGCTTCTACTCTTTGATCAATTCCAACATCCCAATGGAGCCATTCCTGCCTATGAATGGGAATTCAGCGATGTCAATCCTCCTGTACAAGCTTGGGCTGCGCTGAAACTCTTCGAATATGAAAAAAAGAAGTTTGGCCGGGAAGACTTTTCGTTTTTTGGAGAAATGCTTTCATAAGCTCATTCTGAACTTCGCTTGGTGGGTGAATAAAATCGATGCCTTAGGAAACAACGTTTTCGAGGGAGGTTTCCTAGGAATGGACAATATCGACATCTCCGATCGTTCCATGAAATTGCCCCCAGGCTTTCTCCTAGACCAAGCCGATGGAGTGGGATGGATTTCCCTTTTTTGTTTAAACTTGACCCGCATGGCTCTTCTCTTAGCCAAGAAAGATCCCATTTTTGAGGGGCTAGGCATCAAGTTCTTCCAACACTATATCTATGTCGCTGCAGCGATGCGCAAAGGGACTGTGCGCAGCTATGACATGTGGAATGAAGAAGATGCCTTTTTCTATAGTCATTTGCGCTACCCCGATGGACGGGTGGAAATGAGGCCTGTTCGCTCGCTGGTGGGCATTATTCCCTTTTTTGCCTGCGATATTTGGAAGGAAGAAGAATTGAAACAATTTCCGAACTTTTATAAGTCCTTTCAATGGATTCTTACAAAACGGCCCGATTTGACAGAGAAATGCATCCATGCCATTCCTCAAGAATCTGGCAACGTCTATCTTTTCAGTCTTCTCGCTCCCAAAGAAATCGAACGGTTTTTGAAGTACATTTGGGATCCAAAAGAGTTTCGATCAGACTATGGCCTTCGCAGTCTTTCCAAATACCACGAAAGCAACCCCGGACAAGTGCATGGGGCTAGCCTCGGTTATGAACCTGGAGAAGCGAAAGTGGTCATCAAAGGAGGAAATTCCAATTGGCGGGGACCGATCTGGTTTCCCATCAACTATTTTATGATCGATACTCTATCCCGCCTGGGCAAAGTGTTTAAAGATCAGCTCCATGTTAAAGTCGAAGGCGAGCCGAAAGTGACTTTAACCCAAATGGCTGAATCTTTTTCAGAACGTCTTCTCAATCTCTTTAAGACGGACGCCAACGGAAATCGCCCTTGCTTTGGCGATTCTGAAAAATTCCAAAAAGATCCCCATTTCAAAGATCACATCCTCTTCCATGAGTTTTTTCATGGAGATAATGGGCGAGGGCTAGGCGCCTCTCATCAAACCGGATGGACAGGACTCATCGTCAATCTCATTGACGAAATTAGGGAATGAGGGTCACTGTACCAATGATTTCCAGGGTGCCTGAATTGTTGGGTCCGAAGTCAAGCGAGATCTCGCTGCTGTTTCCCGCATTGTCGATCAAAAATCCTGGGACTCCGGCAGGCGTTACGACAGTATTATTCTGTAAAAGAATCGAGTAAGGCCCTTCTCCAGCTTCGTCTTTAATCACCACCCCGCCGATCGCACCGACCATCGTGCTAGGAAGATTGATCTGATTCCCGACGATATTCAAATCCAGAAAAAAAGTGCCTTGCGTGGTAAATGGATCGACCCCGATCGCATGAGGAATGACCCCATTGCTCGCCACTGAAGAGAACGTATTGTTGATCACCGTCGCATTAAAATTCTGGGTATGGAAAAAGTCGATCCCATTCGCTATACCGCTCGCAGCATCGACTCCGGTAAATACATTGTTGGCGATATAAATATTGCCTACCTCCGCCAGGAAGAAATCAATTCCGAATGTGTTCGACGTATCAGCCCCTAAGAAGAGGTTGTTTGAAATGTTCACATTTCCCATAAAGGGATTTCCCTGGAGGAATACGCCTGTTCCATCGTTGTGCACCTGAATGATATTTCGATTAATGAACGTATTGTTCCCAACTCTTATAGAAGCAAAAATGGCATTCGAAACGTTGATTTGATTGATGAAAAAACCACTCACTTCATTGTTATTTTCAAGATTCACTACATCGTTTAAAAGAGTGGCAGAATTGCTGATTAACGGCAGCCCAGATGCTTGAGGAGGCACGGGAACGCTTCCCAGGGTCGTTAAAAAGTAATGGGGAATTCCAGCGCCTAAAAGCCTCTGGTTGTTTTGCAAAAAGATCCCGACATTCATCCCGGTATCGGTCCCATCTCCTGGAAAGACATAGATTATATCTCCTGGCTCGGAGTTCGTCTCAGCAGCGGTAAGCGTTGGATAGGGACTCTCAAACGTGCCATTCGAGGAGCTGGTGTTATCCACGAAGACAAAGAAGTACGGAATCCCATCACTTGGATCGATGGCTGCGCTGGTCTTCCTTTTCGTGTCGACGACGATCATCTCATTTCTATAGGGTGCGTCGTGGAGCCATTTTTGCAAAGCGATCTGATCGTCGGAGGAGCAGCAATTGCCTCTCGGTGTTGTTCTAGGGCCGATAGGGATATTGATCGCCGCCTCCGCATGGAATCGATTGCGGAAAACCGCATCATACGAATCGCCGATCTCTAAGCTAACATACGGAGTGATCCTCGCCTCGATCCGTCCCTTGCCGCCGATGGCAGGTTTTCCCAGATGCCCCTTGAAATAATAGGGACCGGCCCCGACATAAAGATCGACATATCTCCACTGCACAAAATGCCAGCCGATCTCCGCATCCCCGCCCGTCATGGCGAATTCACGCTTGCGGCTGATGAATAGTTCATGGCCGGCAAAATGGTCGAACTCGAGATCGAAGAGATGGCTGACCCTCGATCCACAAGGAAAATACCCATTTGCCCTGGCTTCCCATTGAGGAGCCAGATATTCGAGGCCGAATCCAAACTGATTGTAGGTTTTATGTTTGGTATTTCGATAGTCATAGTAGGCATTAGCCCCAATGGCGCCGCATAAGGAATCGATGAGATACCGCCATCCTACTCCCCCGTTGAATGCAGGCTTGCCGTCATTAAAGACATGGCCCCGGAGATCGAGGAACAAATAGTTGGAGCACTTCCACGGTTCAGCGTTGGATAGAAAAAGCTCAAAACTCGTATAGCCCTGATTAAAACCAATCCCTTGGTATTCCAAATGCTTCAATTTGAATTGATGGGGCCGAGGTCCTGGGCAACACCAGCTCATTTCGCATGGGGATTCTTCAGACTCAGGTGGATTTTCCTGACCACATAGAATCATTGCAGGAAGAAGAGCTAAAAATATTGGTTTCATCCATTCGATGATTTTCCTTTGTAAGATTATTTTCAAGTACTGGAAAAGAAGTCTGAGTTTCGGATAGATTTCTCGACAAACTATGTGGTTCCCAACAATTCCCTCACTCAAATGGCCCTCATCGACTCCTCAAGTAGAGCAGCCCTTCTACGTTACGGATCTAAAATCGGTCTATCTACAGAAAGGCCCTGACAAAGCTCAAGAAAATCGAGCGATCATCCGACTTGTATTCACTCGATGGAGAGGAGCTGAGGACTTTACAAAAAAGATTGTTTTCCCTGAGGAACTCAGACCATTGATCAAACCGATCCTTTTGCAAGAATATCCCGATGACGCGGCGCTGATCGGAGTCCTCCCGAGCGATCAACCCGGCTGGGCCCATCTCAATAAAGTGATCGATTTCTTAAATAAATTTTTCCCCAATCTTCCAAAGATTCAACCCTATCCACCAACTCGGAATTCTGACGAATAATTAAGAATTATTTAACTCTTTTAAATAACACATAATTATCATAAACTAAACTCATTAAAAATGAGGTTATATATGATTGAAATTAATCCCATAATTTCAAAAGAATTTCCTGAAAATACAATCGTCGAATTTCCGATTTCTTCGACCCCTGTTTCAATAGATTCCCCTTCAAACCCAACGGCTTCGATGAGAAGAATGAAAGCAGAAGCTGCGATGGCCGTCGCTATGCGCCAAGAGGTCTCTCGAAAAGAAGTGGCCAAAGTCGATTTCAGCCACAAGAAATTGCAAACCGAAAACGCCAAAGTTTGCACCTCTTGGCTGACTTCCTATGACTCCCATAGGGGAAATAGTTGGCGCGTCAACTCGGGAAGATCCATCAAAGTCGATACTACATTGAGGAAAGATCCCAGCAAAAGATATGTTCTAGACCTCACCCATCTTCTTCATCCGGAAGCGGCCCTTGTAATACGAGTGAATGGAGAATATGCAGGACGTATCTATCCTCCAAGAGGACATGCAAACAGAATGTATAATACCAAATTGGACCTCACTCGTTATCTTAAAGATGGGGAAAACGAGATTAAAATGACTGTTGAAACGCATCGAGATTGGAATCATGATCCGCTGGAGTTTAAGTTCGTTACGCTGGATAGTTACTGGATCGAATCTTTGAAGATCCTGGAAGAGTAAGCTAAATCATCTAGAGGAACGCGGCTGATTTTTTGCGTCTTGAAATCGAAAGGGCGAACCAATGTATAGACAGTCCCATCGGCGTCTTGGGTATCGATATAATCTCTGAGGCGCTTAGCCATCTCGGCTCCTGGATAGGCGGCACTGGACCATGGGCAGCAAACAGCGATATCGGGAAATTTTCCAATCAGCAAGAAAGCATGGTCTCCGGGATTGATTCCATAAAGTTCGCTCTCAACTGAAAGTTGTTCTCTCGCATATTTAATCCCCACAGAGGCCAGCGACTTGCAATTTCCTAAACGGCGCTCTTCAGCTATTTGCGCTGATCTCAAAACATAACCAAGAGCTGTATTCTCAGTATTTGTTGCTTCCCAAGCAGCGTTATCTCTGATGAGTTCATTGCACCGTTCCAAGAAAAGATTTGGATCGGTTTTAGAGAGCTCTCGCAATTCCTTCGATCTCAATGGGAAATTCTCTGAGAAAGGAACCTTTTCATTGACATACTTGATGATCTTTTTCGCCGCAGCCAAGTTTTCTTGCAATTTAGGGGAAGCATTGGGCAACGTGACTTCGTCGATCTCAGGTAAAAGAATCGACACGGATCCGTGCGTTTCGTGCTGAAAAGCTATTTCGCGAGGGATCCAGCAGGTAGTATTATTAATTTCGTTTGCCATAATTGAAAATAATTATATCAAAATACAACTAAAATTTAATTATATACTTATTCCAATATTTAATGATATTTTGCCGTAAAACCATAAGTCTTTGACAATCAACAATTCGTCACGTCTCTCCTCCCATTTAAAGACAAAAATTCTGGTTTTTCGTATATTTCCGACCCAAAATTGAACCGGAGAAAACTATGTGCTTATTCAATCTGTGCCTTGCTGCGATATTTGCTGTGGGGGGCCTAGTTGCGGAAAAACCCCTGCTCCCACATGGAGAAATGGTCCATGCCAATGGGGTCGAGCTATGGAATGAGACCTTTGGCGATAAAAACAATCCTGCTGTTCTCTTGATTATGGGGGGCGGCGGCCAAGGGATTTTATGGCCCACGGAGTTTTGTCAAAAGCTAGCCGATGAGGGCTTTTACGTGATTCGCTACGACCATCGCGATGCGGGACTTTCGACGGCCATTGATTTTGAGAAAAATCCCTACACGATGAAAGATCTGGCAGATGACGCCATTGGACTTCTCGATGCACTCCAGATTCAGAAAGCCCACGTTTTCGGCGTTTCAATGGGCGGCTTCATCGCTCCAATTATGGCCGTAGACTATCCCGACAGAGTCCTTTCGATTGGGCTATTGGCTACTACCTGCGATTTCCGTCCAGCCATTTCGGAATTGTTTAAGAAGCCAGTTGAAATAGAAGAAAACAGTCTCTCCTATCCAACCCCGGAATATCTTGCTTCAACTCTCAATTTGCTAAAGGCTCCTGCGAATACATTTGAAGAACTGTTACAGCAGCGCTTGGAAACTTGGAAACTCCTCAATGGATCAGCTGCCCCTTTTGATGAAAAAATGAACACTGAGATCCAGACAGAATTTATGCTGCGCAACCTTCATCCGAAGAGTCTGGAGAGCCATCTTTCCAGCATGGCCCTTTCTCTGGATATGATTCAGACGACTCCCGCGAAAGTCCGAGTTCCTACTGTCGTGCTGCAGGGATCGGACGATCCGATTTTTCGTCCGGATCATGGAGAAACTCTGGCAGCCCTCATCCCTGGCGCCAGGTATGTGCTCATCAAAGGAATGGGGCATATCCCGAATGCGGAGTTTTATGATCTTTGGATTCAAGAGATCAAAAACAATGCTATTAAGCAGTAAGGAAAACAAAGAAAAATAACAGGATATTAGGATGGTCAGGATAGAGAAAAAACGGGGCAATGACTCAAAAAATCCATCCTGACTATCCTCCCGGGGTCCCCAAATAACGCTTCGTTGTTTGGGGTGGGGCCATCCTGTTAAAAAAATCTACTGGTGCTTCACATCCAGGCTCTTGAAAGTATTGGCGTGATAAAGCTCGCTTAGGTCTTTGACGATCTGACGTCCCCTTTCAGCGATTTCGCCATCGCACCTTTCAAGGGCTGAGATGGCTCTGTTGAACCTTTCGGGATCGATCCCTCTTTCGCGGATGAAAAGAGCCGGGGTATAGAGGAGCCAGCGGAGGAAATCCTGCTCCTCTTTTTTGGAAAAATCATCCGTCAACAGCTTGATAAATCCGTAGAAAGTCGCCAACTGGGCAGCTCCGGTATCGATCGCATCTTTACAAGTGAAGCTGATCATATCTGGTTCGATGAGATCGATGCATTTGAGAATGAGAAATTGGTAGAAGATCTCAATGAAATCTTCCCGGTTGCGGCGGGTCAGAGTATTTTTGCTATGGAAAAAATGGGTATGGATCAAAGGAAGAGCTCTCTCCACAAAGCGGGTTAATTCTTTCTGTGGAATCGGCAAGAAAAAGCCACATTCTTCCGGAGTTGCAAGCTGCCCTTTAAAAGCGATGAGGAACTCATCGGCCTTATTCATATTCAGGTATTCATTGTTCTGAAAATAAAAATCGGTCTCTTTCGGAATGGTGATGACCGCGATCTGCGGGCTGAATTCAGCGCTCTTGTGAAGATTCTCGAGCGCGCGGCTCCTGGCAAACTCTTTCCAGGAAGTCCTGTCCTGTAAATTGATCAGGAGAAGCTTTTTGTGAACGCTCCCTGCGCTCAATGAACGGAGAAATCCTCGGAATTCATCGATGACTTCCACTTTATTGATGATCGATTGGCGCGTAGGCGATGGGATGCGCAGGACATCGATCGATTTGTTATTGCAGGAGAGTTCATAGATTCTGGAAGGAAGATTTTGCTGGCCGATAGGATCGAAAGGAACAATTGCGTCTTCATCATGCTCTTCGCGGACAAGGTCGAGAATTTTAAAAAGAGGGCCGTTAGGAAATTTCGCGAGAAGAGTGCGGAGCTTTTCATCGTCGAGAAGGAATTGGTTCCAGAGAGTTTCTCCCTTCAAAAGAGAGACCTTCCCTTTTTGCTTGAGCTCTTCTCCGCGCCTCATGGTCCGATGGATCAGTCCAATCGCCTCTTGCCGAATCCCGCCCAGACGGTGGAAAAATTGGCGGCAAAGATAATGGGTCAGGGTGAGGAGATTTTGCGCAATGCGGTCGCTCTTGTCGGGATAGGCGATCATTTTCTGGTATTCGGAAGTGCGCATGCTGCGTCGCAAGAAATGGTGGAAATCATCAAAATATTGCAAGCAGCTCTTTCCAATTGTATTTTGGAGAAGATGGCGGGGGTTTGCGGCCAAGAAAAGGGCTAATACAGCCATGCTCAGCGATTTGGCCAATTCGTTATCTGGCAGTTTTCTCGCAATTTTATAAAAATCGACAATCGCCGGATGGCATTCGGTGAGGATCTGTCCCGCAGTGGCCAGCAAATCGCGGTCCTGCATAGAGCGGACTTTCAAAAGAGGATCTTCCTCAAAACTCTCTTCCTCCGCAACGAAGTCGCAGGTCAATTTAATGTTCCGGAGAAGCTCCGCATTGAAATAGGGTTTGCCGTCTTCATTACGGATATAAAACAGTTCATACTCCTGGTCCCGTTTGACGGTCTCGAAATCCTTTAAACCTGTTTTGGAAACATCAAGCAAAGTCGCTTCTTCATTCTCGCTCCATTCACCTTCCCACGCCTCAGCTCCCTCAATTCCACCGGTGAACTTCTTTTCAAAACGATTCGTATAAAAGTGCTGCAAAGATCGAAACTCTTCCCGATCGCTGATTTTCTGAAGCAGCGGTTTACCTATTCTATAGGTAAGATAGACATCCATTTTTTGCGCAGATTCGCCAACTAGCGACATCATCGCAGCGATCCCTTTGCGAGTCCTTTCATTTTGCCAATCCATTTCAGGACTCTCGTAAAGCCCAAACAGGTGTTGATGGATCGCATGATACGTTGCATCCAGAATCACAAGGACTGCTTCGCTCCCTTCCTCGCTTAGCCACTGCACATTATTCGGGCCGAATTCCTCTTCATCTGTGACAATCCGCTTATTTCTTACAATCCCGATCGGAGGGGGGCTGTCCATGTTGATTCCCATGACGGCAGCTAAATTATCCATTGCGTCTTGGATTCCAATGGCTTCTTTGACTTTCGGATTCATATAAGCAACTCAATTAAAAACCTAATATAATTATTATATTTATTTACATTTTGTTTCAATTCAATTCTTTTAATTACGTGAAATATAATAATTAACAATTAACTTATTAAAGGTAAGTCGCTTAGATATTCTATTTCTAGAAATCCGCTTGCTTAGGCAATATGAGTTTTAAAAAGATCCTCAACAAAATGCTCTCACTGATCCGATCCCTGGCCCCCCCTCTCCTCAGCTTAATCATCCTCATCATGGCGAGCGGTCTTTTCAACACCTTTGTCTCCATACGCCTTGAGCTTGAGGGGTATAGCACTGAAACGATCGGGGCGGTCACCTCCTCGCTCTATCTGGGAATTCTGGTTGGATCACTCAAAATCGATGCATGGATCGCCAGAGTGGGCCACATCCGCGCCTTTGTCATTTTGGCGGCGCTGATCACGATTTTTGTCCTAGCCCAAGCATTTTGGATCGAACCCTGGTATTGGTGCGCCATGCGGTTTCTCATCGGGGTTTGCACTGCCGGCATTTTCATCGTGATCGAAAGCTGGCTCCTGATTCAAAGCACGCCTGCAACAAGAGGAAAAATTCTCTCCGTGTATTTGGGAGCTTTCTATGGAGCCATGTTGGCAGGTCAATTTCTCATCAATTTATCAGACCCTTCAGGCGTATATCCCTTTTGCATTACAGCATTCCTCTCCGCCATTTCCATTCTCCCCATTTTGATGATTCGCATTGCAGAGCCCAAAATGAAACCTGAAGCCCCTCGGATCCAGCTATTGCAGCTCTTCCGCATTTCTCCGCTGGGTTTTGTCGGAGGCATTATATCCGGCATGCTCCTGGCTGTCGTTTATGGCTTGGTTCCTGTCTATGCGAAAGAAAATGGAATGGACGTCTCAGAAATTGGAACTTTGATGGCCCTCATTATTTTTGGAGGCCTCTGCCTCCAATGGCCAATGGGGCATTTGGCAGATACTGGGAACAGGCGGCGCGTGCTCAACGCGGCCAGTTTTCTGACAGCCTGTTTTGCCCTTGCGATTGCCCTTGTAGACCATCTCCACCCAACGCTCCTCCTCTGTCTCGCCTGGTTTTTTGGAGGATTTTCATTTACCATCTATCCTTTAAGCATGGCCTTCGCCTGCGAAAAACTCGAGGAACATCAGATTATCTCTGCAACAGGATGCTTTGTCCTCTCTTATGGAATAGGCGCCATTGCTGGACCTTTGATAGCTCCTTTGGCAATGAATGCCCTAGGGTCTCCAGGACTCTTCTACTTCCTGGGCGCAATCACCCTATTTCTCGGTTTAATCGGTCTAAAAAAGCCTTGCCGCGAAACATTTCCTTGAAAATAAATTTCATTTTCCTTAACAAAGTACCTTCGTTTTAACAAGAGGCGTTTAATATGCATCGCTGTCAGCAACCACTTTCAGTCTCCCATTTCCCTCAAAAACGGATCTATGCAATCTGTACTATTTTAGTCCCGTCTGATGACGAAAGGGTCAAAAATACATCCAATGGAACGAATCGAAATAAACGGCTTTCGATACTCGTATGCAAATAAGATTCTCTTGAAAATGGTCAAAGGGATACTCTTATTTTATGGCAGTGCCAATATTTGTCGGATTTTCCAAAACTTACAAATACCTGGCAGCCTCTAATCAAGATGAAGTCGTTTGGGAAATGGAAAATACAGATCCATTTAACGAACTGATTGTTTCGTGGAATGGCCTCCGTCCGCGAAAGGGAAAATGGGTCCTTTACATAAGCCTTTTCCAATCAGAGTGGTCTCCTTGGCTGAAGTATGCGGAATGGGCGGGGTCTACTCAAAGAACCTTTAAAAGCACAGACTCATTTGCCCAGGCCTATCAGGATGCCGCCTCGCCAAAGTCCGGTTTTTGCAATGGATTCCGTGTCAAAATGGCAGCTGTTGAAGGATCCAACCTCATCCAGCTCGATTCCCTCTATGCCTGCCTTTCAAATCTATCTGACCTTTCGATCGTTGCTCCCCCCCCCCTCCTTCCTATCTTTCTGCACAACGTCCCGCGCCAATCCCAATTGACCCTCGATCATCCTCGGCACAAAGACATGTGCTCTCCCACATCGACCTCGACTGCGATCAAATACCTCAGCGGAAAAACCATCGACCCGGTGGCATTTGCCAAACGGAGCCATGATGATGAATTCGATATTTATGGCAATTGGATCCTCAATACTGCGGAAGCCTACCAGCAACTCGACGGCGCCTACCGCGTTCATGTGGAGAGGCTCAATGATTTTACAGCGATCCATGCCCAGCTTAGCCGAGGCAATCCTGTCGTCGTGAGCGTTAGAGGGCAGCTCCTCGGATCTCCGGTGAGTTCGGGAGGCCATCTCATATGTATCATCGGATATGATTCAAAAGCCAATACTGTCCAATGCATCGATCCTGCATTTCCAGACACTGACTCTACACTCGTATCCTATCCCCTACCCAGTTTTCTCCAAGCCTGGGCACTGCGCCGCAACATCTCCTACCTCTTCGAAAAAAAATAAATCCTGCTTCTAGTAGACAACTCCTGGGAATCCCAACAACACCTAGCTCAATTCAACGCAAAGAACGCAAAGACGCAGAGTTCGCAAAGAAGAAAAATAAGAAATCCATAAGAATCCCTTCCTTTCCTCTTCTCTTCGCGGTCTTTGCGTCTTTGCGTTCTTTGCGTTGAATAAAGCCACATGCCCGTGTTGAGTCATGCCGGATTAGATCATTGGCTGGGAGGGCCGCCGCTTTTGTCTTGCTGCCATTCGAGATAGTTCGTGACAAAGGCTGTTGCAAAGACAACTGTCCCGCCGATAAGGACTCCCCAAATATTCACGACCCTCACTCCAAAAGGGATGATCGCAATAGTAATAAAAGCCCCAAAACTGATGATGAAATTGATCAAGCCCAGCTTAAACGAAGTCACTTTCAGCTCTAAGATTGCGAAAAAGGGAAAGACAGACGCGTTCAAAAATCCCACGATAGCAGAGAAGAGGATATCCGCGCCTATATTAGGAACATCCTCATAATTCAGAATTTCAACACCCGGGCCTGCGCGATCGATAAAAAAAACCACGAGGAAATTCAAAAAAAGGCTTCGGATATAGTTCATTGCGGATGTTCGCTTTTATGGTGCGTTGAAACAGAATGATGATGATGCTGAACGTGCTTCATTTCCACAAAATTCGTCCAAAAACTTCCAATGGATACCACCAAAGAGGCTAAAATATAGCCTTCGACGCTCACGATATGAATTCCAACGAAAGGAGTGAATTTCAAGATCGCATAGACAGCAAAATTGAGGATTAAAGCTATCACGCCGATTCTTACAGCTGAGTAATCCCGGTTGATTAGCCTCAAGACTGGATGAATTGCTGAGTTCAGCAACCCGAGAACAACTGCAAAAGGCAAATCCCCTCCTAAATGAGGAAGTTTGGTTTGATTCACCACATCTATACCGGGAAGAATATGATTTGCAAAAAATACGATCAAGCAATTGAAGAACAAACTTTTAAGATACCGCATGGCCATCCTTTATCCAAGATGATATTCTCTCATCCGCCACCTTACAAAAAAAGCTTTACTTTGACAAGAGCCGTTGCAAAATCAATCCGGTTTCGGATACGATGGCTGCCCATGAAAAGATATCTTGCCTTTTTGGTCTTATTTTTGGCTGTAGCCTGTTCTTCCTCTTCCCCTTCGAAAACATCCAATTGTCTAAAAATCTCCTTCAATTCCCACCCCACAACCCTCGACCCGCGAAAAAGCGGAGATTTCGCTTCATCGACCTTGATCTGTTTGATTTATGAAGGATTGACTCGCTGCTTGCCCGATGGCACCTCCGAACCTGGACTCGCCTATAAAGTAGAGATCTCTCCCGATCAAAAGCAATACACTTTCTATCTCAGAGAATCCTTTTGGACCGATGGAGCCCCCGTCACAGCCTACGATTTTGAAGACTCCTGGAAAAAAATCATCGACCCCTCATTTCCCTCTTTTTGCTCTTACCTGCTTTTCCCTATTAAAAACGGGGAAAGGTGCTATAAAGGAGAGCTTCCCTTATCGGATGTGGGCATTCAGGCCCTCGATGCCTATACCCTTTTCATAGAATTGGAGAGGCCAACCCCCTACTTCCTCTCATTGACCGCATTCCCGCTATTTCTCCCATATCCCTCTCACATCCAAGATAATCCTTCTTCAGGAGGCAGCCTTGTTACGAATGGACCTTTCCGGATTGAAAAGCTCGTTCCCAACGCGGAGATCTCTCTCGTAAAAAATGAACAATTCTGGAACCCAGAGAAGGTTCTCCTCGACCAGATCCACATCAGCATCCTTTCCGATGAGAGCACTGCCTTGCAGATGTTCGAACGAGGAGACTTGGATTGGCTCGGAGGACCCTTTGCGCCGATCCCTCCCGATGCGATGGAGATCTTAAAAGAGCGTCCTGAACTCCGTTTCGTCCCTATGGCCGCGACGACATTCTGCACTTTCAATACCGAGATTTTCCCCTTTCAAAACAGCCATCTTCGAAAAGCCTTTTCCTATGCGATCAACCGAGATGAAATCGTCGAAAAAATCGCCCAAATAGGACAGTTGTCAGCTACCCGCTGCCTTCCCCCCACCCTTTTCGGAAATCGAAACAAAAACCTCTACCC
>Ga0207043_1015_pt1 | contig 29088 bp, 23 predicted proteins | sample Alteio_BWMinCont_71_FD_153304 | JGI IMG/M metagenome (GOLD analysis project Ga0207043, IMG submission 153304) | Enriched cells from forest soil in Barre Woods Harvard Forest LTER site, Petersham, Massachusetts, United States -... | ecosystem: Environmental > Terrestrial > Soil > Temperate forest >... | reverse complement strand
GCATCCTTCGATTTTCCATTAAAAGAAAAGTAGACCAAGTGGGGTTGTTTGATCTGTTTCATTTTTTTGTACAAAAGAGGAGAAGTGATGACACCCTTGAGACTCGTGTTCTCGGCTATGTAGGCAAAGTCTGCTTCAGAAAAATCTGGAATGGTATGGATGACAATCACGCCGATCTTGAAACAGGCTAACAGACTGGCAATGAGCTCAAAGCTATTCTCAAGGCAAAGCATGAGTCGATCTTTGGGCCGGAAACCATCCGCCCATAATTGCCCTGCGATCTCTAACGCTTTCTCGTGAAGCTCTTGATAGGTCCATTTCTTTTCCCCCTGGACCACAGCAATCTTTTGCGCAAGGGAAGGGGAGCCCTTATTAGATAAATCCGATATTGGAATCATTCATTCACTTTTTGCTTAACTAACTTCTCATTGCCAACAAGATTTTTATTCAATAAGACAAAGGGCCCTTCCAGTATGTCTCCTTTAATCCTGTACACTTGCACGCCTTCATATTCTTCATCTTGCCCGGAAGCATTTTTAAAAATGAAACTGACTTCATTATTTCTCTTGATGCCAGTGCCTGTGTCATTGTATTTCTTGCCGCCTTCTTCAAAATCCCATCTGCCCTGGTAAACCTCATTTTTATCTTTCGTGATCACAGCTGTGCCCGAATAAGAATTTTTGCCATAGGGATCATTTCCTGTTACGGAATAAGTCCCTTCAATACCATATAAAACGCAGCCTGTTAAACATGCCGCGAGCGCCATCCCTATTGTCTTGATCATTGCTTTCATCCTTCGTTGACATTCTTTATCATTTCCTACCCATATCCGCTTATGGAAAATTTGTTCAAGGGGATTGAAGCCCATTGGAACGAGAGGTAATTCAAAGAGGGCTCCTGCAGTAGCCCTCAGCTCATTTACTTATAGTCAGGAATGCAAACTATACTATGGCAACCAGCCAAAGATAGGGGATTGCTCATATCAGCTGCTTCTTGATTCAATTCATCAACACCATGTGGTTGTAAATTGAAATTCTGAGATGCAACTTTCAATGCACCATCTAAATCGATATTTGACATTTTTTTATCCTTATTTTTTTTTATTAGTGACAAGCATATCCATTGAGAGAAATCGCCAACTTTGTAAACAGACTATCTGATTACAGAGCTCTCCCATTTGCCTGCCAGAATTTGGCGACATTTCTTAATGACAAAGCACGATCTTCGTCAGTTTTTTTTTAAAAAAAAGAGTGTGGTTGTGGGTAATTATATTTTGGCCGGGAAGCCGGTCGTAAAAGTAGTGACATCTTGCAGAAATGCAAAATGTGGGTGAAAAGAAGAAATATGTTTATTTTGTTTGTTCATAACTAAATTGTACAAAAAATTGCATATTCTATTCAACTAAATATTGAGTATAATATAACTAAAACTTCAAGTTATTGACAATCAAATCTTTGGCAGGGGATAGGGCGCGAGGAAATCTTCTATAATAAATACCCACGCCTCTTCTCTAGATTGCTAATGTGATAGGGATCATTTCAGAGGGCGCCATTAGTGGATTATTTATGGGAGGGATCTTCGGAGGTTTCATTGGCTTTGGTAGGGGGAGAATCTCTGATTCTCCCCCTGTACCTCTAGCTTAAGCTGGCTGAGCTGCTGCTTGACCTGCTGCTGATACTTCGGAACTAGTAGGCAATCTTAAAACAAGGTGGATACGGCCTTCATGTTTCAGTCCTACTTCAGATAGAACTGTCTCGTCTGAAAGCTGTTTGCTTTGAAATATGAATCGTTGATTTTCTACTGGAATACCGACTTTAACGGCCAATGCTTCTTTGAGATCTAAAGCTGTAGTCGTTTCTTTAAAGGTGAACCAATCTCGGCCCGACATCTGTATGATTTCCACAAAATTAGGGCAGTGATCAGTATTTGCACATTTGACGACCCTAAATGAAAGTGAGGTTTGGCCATAAGAAATAATGGTAGATCCTGTATATTGATCAGGCAATTGTTTCATTTTTGGCAAAACCAAATCGTCCTCCTGAAGGTGGATCCTTGGACCTTCTCCATAAGATGTTACGCGAGGCCCGTAACTTGTTTTTGTCCCTCCTTGATAGACCTCTAAAGATGAGATGTGATCTAAAGGAATTTGTGTTTTTTCGGAGATCAAAGCTCTGAGAGCTGCTGCTGTGGTTTTATCATTTACATTGAGGCAAAGTTCCTTAGGAATAGGAAACGAGAAAGTTTGTGGGTCTTGGTAACAAGAGGCATAAATAGTGGCCTGTTTCATTGCTGCTGCTGCTGATGTCATAAATCCTCCAAAAAAGAGGGAAAATGCTAGTTTCTAATGAAATTAATGTCAAGCTGAAGATCGGATCAACAGAAGGATCCGCAATAGCGTAGAGTTCTTGACATTAGACAATCGTCCTATATAATTGCTTGCCAATTATGCCTAGAATTTCAAATCCTGTTAAAAATGCTAGTAATCCTCTGCTGAATGATCATTTTACGATCACAGCTTCTTTCTTGCCCGACAGAGATCTCATGAGAACAGCTAGATCTTGCAAAGCTGCGCTTGCCTTGGTGGTGAATAACAATAATGAATGGAGAGCAAGAGCGCAAAGAAGGAGAATCACCCTCGATAGAAATCTTTCTCCTTTCCAAGGGTACATCGCTCCTAGGGGATTAGCACATCGCATCATGGCTGCTTACACTCAAGGAAAAGAAAGAGCGCGTGAGATGATGACAAACGTGCTCAATAGGCCTTTTTTCCAAGCTACAGAACACGATGATCCAGAGGGAGGCACTGTGCACTCTTCCCCAACGGTTGTCGCGATCACTCGCATTACCTTTGGATCGATAATCGGGGCTAGCTGTTATGCTCATAGAGCAACAGCAGCCCTCTCTACAATCTTAGGGTGCGGAGGGGTGGCATTTTTTTGTACTGGATCGGGATTGTTTTACCTTACGAGAAATACCGGGGTCATTGAAGAAGTCAGCGGTTTGTTGAGCGGCTTAAAAATTAGAGTCTCTAGCACGGCTCAACGCATGCTCAATTCTGTCGTTTGAGAGTGAATTGTTGAAGGAGGCGATAGGCGTCTACCTCCCACTTAGAACGTCTGATAATACATGTTATGTTTAGCTCAGGCGGGGTCAGCTCCTCCGGCACCCGATGGGCTTCCCCCTTTAGAAGATGAGAATTCATGGGTGAATGCTGCTGATGGGCCTAGAGTGAATGCTGGGAGCGGATCAGCGTAGGCTGAGGAAGAAGGATTGCGATTTGCTGGCGAGGGGTAAGGAGACCAGGTTTTTGAGCCAGGAGATGAAACAGGCCTGAAATCTCTCCATTCTTCGATCTGCCTTCTAAGATCGCAAAGGATTTCTTGGGCTTGGGCGGAAGAAGCGAAAGCGATCTCTATGATTTCCGGATCTTCGTTGGAGGGAGGTGTGCCTCTAATGGAGGCTTTGATCAAGATTGATTTAGGCCTGCCTTGAGCATCTAAAGCAACTGAGGGAACAAGACAAGTTCTAGGAGAGGGCGCCTGCGTCATAAAAACCTCTGGAAAACGAAGGCAGGAAGTATAACTTTCTTCTGTTTTTATTCAATAGAAATGGAAATAAAGTACAGGCCCCCCTCCCCTACTCATTCAGAGCAGCATTGGCCTGATCGACCCAATAGGCCATCTTGTATTTCTCAAAAATGGCTAAAGCGGATTTTAGCTGGATCTTTCTATTCTCTTTATCGCCCATCTTCTGATAGAGAGTCGATAAAGATAAATAAACCCGTCCTACATAAACCCACATCCCCATTTTTGTCAGCAGGCCTAAGGCTTCATTAAATTTTCGTTTAATCTGTTCAATATCAGGATCTGGCAAAGCCAAATCAAGTTCTGCGGAGATTCTCAATAGCAAGGCATATACTGGCATGATTTGCCGTTCTAGCATCATTTTTATTGCCTTATCGCAATATTCTTTTCCTTTCTCATACTCCCCTACCATCAATAGACATTCTGAGATGGTGATCATCGAAGGGGCGGCAACGTAAGCCGCGCTGATTTTGTCTGCAGTTGCCATAGCTCGAGAAAGATACTCTTTTCCCTCCTCGGCTCGATTCAAGCGCAAAAACATATTCGACGCGAGTGCAAAGAAAAGAGGGACGAAAATGATTAACTCGGCAGCTAAACTAAATTGCAACCCGCTCAGTGTATATTCAAGGCCTTTCTCAAATTCGCCTTTCAGATAATAGTTCAGCCCCATGGATCCAAAGCGGCAGGCATTTCCGATACTCGGTTGATTGATATTCTTGCTTTCGGCAAACCATTTTTCTTTTCTCGCTTCAACGACATCGAAGGCTCCCGTGAATGAACGAGTCCAGGATTCGTAAGCGCGGGCCATCTGACAGATGGGAAGTTTTAGATATTCAGAACGGAAATCGAGATCCCCGGCGGTTTTCTCTAGTTCTTGATCATTGATAAAGAGCTCTTCAAATTGACCTAGAAAAAAGTTGACATTCACAAGTGAAAATTGGGCGATCGCAATGGCATCCTTGGATTGCAATTCCTTAGCAATCTGATAAGCCTTTTCAGCATGCTGGAAAGCTTCGTTTACATTTTTATATCCCATGTAATGGACGCATATGGCCGAATGGATAAGGCTTTCAAATAACCGGTTTTTTTTAGCGAGAGCGATCTCTAATGCTTTGTCCAGGTGCTCTTGTTGTTTTTTAAAGCGACCCAAAGGAACATAGACGTAATACAAGGCATAATGGATCTTCATCGTTTTGAGAATCAGATCTTCAGTTTGAGGGAGATGATCTGCTGTGATCAATGCTTTTTCATATAATTGAGCAGAAGAGGTAAAGGCGTTGATTTCGATTACTTTTTCTGCAGTCTTTATATAATAATAAAATGCTTTTTCCCAGATCTCTCCAAGATAGGCGTGTTCGGCGAGGATTTGCATTTGATCGATACGATCTTCATTGAGAGAGCTTTCTAGGATTTGAAATAATTTCAGGTGTAATGCCTTGCGGGTTTTTTTCAGCAAGCTATTGTAAGAAGTTTCAAGCGTCAAAGGATAGGTGAATGAAAAGCCCGGTTCCGGGTAGAGCTGGCTCTCGTAAATGTATTGGTTGTCTGTCAATCGATTGAGAGCCATTCTCACCTCGCTCTCGTCGACAGTCTCCAACAATTGAATGAGTTGAGAATAGAGAAATTTAGTGCCAATGACAGAGGCTACTTGCAATATTTTTTTCTCTATGGGCCGGAGGCTATCGATTTTCATTTGATACACACCGACAAGAGATTCTGGAAAGTGGAGTTCGGCGACTGCTGTTAGTTCATGTAGATGGTAATCGTGCTGTTTGCCTATTAGGATCTTTTCCTTGATCAAGGAGAGGACTAATTCCTCCAGGAAAAAAGGATTTCCTTTGGCGGTCGACAATAATTTCATTTTAATCTCTGCCAAGGCAGGATCTGTTCCTAGAAGATTTTCCAGCATCTGGGAACAAGCTTCATTGGTCAGCGGCTTAAGCAGGATTCGGGTGTAGTTCGGTTGACCAACCCAGTGATCATGGTATTCAGGCCTAAAAGTGATGAGGATCAATATTTTCCATTTACCGACTTTGGCAATAAGGAGATCAAGAAAAAGCTCCGATTCATTATCCATCCAATGAATGTCTTCAAATATCAAAATCAATGGCGTTTCAACAGAGTAATTGAATAGTATTTCCGCCCCCGTTTCGAATATATATCTCCTCTTGAGCCCGGGTTCTAACGTGTTCCATTCAGAATCATTGGGGTTTAGATGAATCAGACTCAAAGCGGCGTTGAAGGCGTAAGGGGTATTGATCTTAGCAATGAATGGTTGGATTAGAGGTTTAATACTTTCAATGTTATTTTCGCCCTTTAGGAGACCAAATAAATTCAGAAATAAATTCTTAACTGGCAATAAAGGGATCGTTTTAGTGTGTATAAATCCCGATCCTACAGTGAGAAGAATGTTGCAGTCCTTGGCAGTATTTGAGTTGATGAACTCATAGGTAAAGCGCGATTTTCCTGTCCCGGTAGGCGCACATAAGGAAACAGTATTTCCATGGCTGTCTTTTGCTAATAGGAGTAAGAATTCTAGTTGTTTGAACTCTTGTTCCCGGTTTACGAAGCGATTCCGTTCAAGGAATTGATTCTCCAATATATTTAACGACTTGCCGACTTTTAACTCTTTGAGCTCAAAAGCTTCGATTAAGTCGGTAAAGCCTTTCATTTCCAGTTTTCCCAGGCTTTCTACGGTTGCGCTCTTTTCTACTTGCTTTAGAGTGTTCTGCGTCAACTGGATAGTTCCTGGCTTCGCCATTTGTTGCATTTTTCCAGCTAGAACGATCACAGGGTTATCAACATCGTATTTCGACCCATCGGCTGAGACTGGAATTTCACCTGTATCCATTCCGATGCGAACGACAAGATCTTTATTGATTGGGGGGATCTGAATTTGTATCGCTAAAGCCGCAAGACAGGCGCGCATGGCGCTATTTTCTAATCCTTGGGTTGGGACAAAAACAGCTGCTAATCCATCTACTGCGCTTGAAATCACCATGCCGCCATATTCATAAACAAGGCTGGATAATTTCTCCATGGCAGGAGTCAGGACTTCTCTAGCTTCATCCGGGGCCAATATTGCATTGGTAGAACTTTTCAAATCCGCAATCAAGGCTGTAGCCTGCTTGTGTACGACCTCAGCTTCTGGCTCTCTCGCCAGAGATGGCAGCGGTGGGAGCGATGGATGATCTTGTGATTCAGGTGGGATTGCTGAGATATTAAAGTGGTGGCCGCACTTTCTACAGAACTGATCGTTTAAGCCGCAATTTGTTCTGCATTCGGGACAGATCTTCGCTACTGTCTCGTGGCAATTGGGGCAAAAATCTCCATCTGCTGGAATTTCAGAATCGCATTTGGGGCACTTCATAATTCGGATCTTACGATTCGATGCTTTTGTTGGCAATCATCCAATGCAATCCCCCGCTAAAGTTGTAAACGGGTCTTGGGTACCAGGGGTGCTTGGCTTTATTCATCGCAAAGACGCGAAGCACGCAAAGAAGAAAAATAAGGAATCACTAAGAGTTCTTTCTTTCCTCTTCCCTTTGCGATCTCTGCGTCTTTGCGTCCTTTGCGTTTAATAGAGCTACATGCCCATGTGTAATCGTGTCCTCTGACTACTTATGAACCAACTGGGGCGTTGAGAATTCCCTAAAAGGTAATAGTTGAGCTGATGTCTACCCAGGTATACAAGGCGAGGTTCGTGCCATTCACTAAAAGTGGTGGGTTGTGGATCTTTGGTCTCATCGTTCTAGCTTGGCCAGCAAATACTTGAAACACAGCACAGCTATTGAAACGATATTCTCCGCCGGCGCCGCCGTAGAAAACATGCCCAAGGGGCAAAAGGACCGCGTTGTTGCCTGAATTCACCGGAGATTGGTCATATCCGAACAAACCCAAGATGGCAAACTTTTTAACCGCCTGAATCCTTCCGTAAAGCGCAGCATTGACTGTATTCTTCCACTCCAGATTCAAGATCGTAGGGTTGGGGCCTATCGCCACATTATTGAGAACGAGTTGCTGATCGCCGTGCCAGAGGGAATAGGCGATTCTTAGAGAAGCTAAAAAAGTCTGATTGAATACATGAAGAATATTTAAAATGTAAGTCGTTGGGCAGTATTTAAAATTGGAAGCGAAGAACTCGCTATTGACGAAGGGTCCGCTGATACTGCGACCATTTACTTTTGAACTGATGGGGCTAAAGAAGCAAAAATCGAAGATCGTTTTTTGGCATAAAGTATAAGAACAACCAACCGCTCCGCCAAAACCCTCCCCGGTAGCGCGGTTCATCAAAAAAAAGTCCAAAACGTCATAATTTAATTCCGCGCGATAAATATTGAGATATCGGAACGAAGCGCCTACAGCGAAATTATCTGTAATTTTAACGCTGATTTTTGGAGTGAGTTCATAGGAGTTCAAAATTGTATCGATGCCAAAAGCGGCTTGAAATCCGTTAGCCGGCCAAAGGATATAGGCCAATAGAGGATTCGACACATCAAAACCGGCTACGACTCGATCTGAGAATCGCTGCTCGAGCATCATGTAGGGAAAGGCCAGCGCGTAGTTTGTTTTCGTACTTCCCTTTGTTCCCAGGATGGTGCCTTTGAATTTGTCATATACATTGGGGATGAAGACTCCTCCCACTAAGCGGCTGTCTTTTGTATGAGCCATCTTCGCTGGATTTTGATATGACGCGGGATAAAAAACCTGGACCTGGTTGGCTGCAACAGATTGGCAAATCAATAGGAGGGAAGCAATAACTGTAGTCTTTAAGTAGCGCATCTCTTTGCTCCGTTCATGGAACAAGATCCTACTTTTTCATGGAAAAGAAAGCAAATTTTAATTTGTCGGGATGGCAAGAAGAAAGGCAGAAGGACGGTTATTTATTGTTGGGTTGGTTCAGCAGATCGACTTGATATAATATCACGGAACCTTCGATCCCCTTGAATTTAAATTCGCCGACATTATTTCCCGAAACACGATCCGCAACCTTTAACCAGGCTGCTTCGGAAACGAAGATTGTATTTGGATTTGCTGCGCTTACGATGCGGGCGGCTGTGTTGACGCATTGACCCCAAATATCAAAGGAATATTCTCTCGTCCCAATAACGCCGCAAATGAGATCTCCAATATCAACCCCAATGTGAAGCTCCCAATGATACTCTGATTTAGTCCGCATGATGGAAATGACTTCACTCGCCCATTGAATGCATGCAAAAACGGGATTTTCAACCCTTTCCAACATTCCAGCTGTTGCCATGAACGCATCGCCGATGGTTTTGATTTTTTCCAGATGGAATTTGTTTGCTGCGACTTCACAGGTTTCAACAAAAAATTGCAACCCATCCACGACTTCTTTCGGTTCGTGGGTCTCTGCGAAAGCTGTAAATGAAACGATATCGGCGAATATGACGGCCACATTTGAAGCGCCTCTCGGTACGATGGTATTCGTTTCCGTCAATTCTTTCACGATAGCTGCAGGGAAAACGGCATTCAAGACTTCCAGGTATCTGGCCTTTTCTTTCTTGATTTGTTCCTGTAATATTTGAGCTTGATAAGCAGCCCAAGATTTTTCGACGCAAGATGAAATGCGGACTTTTAATATCTGAGCATTAAATGGTTTTGGCAAGAAATCGTCAGCGCCTAATTTAATGCACTCGGTAATATTCTCTAAACTGTCCGCGCTGGAGATCATCAAGATCCGCAGTTTTTGAGAGATGATCTGGTCTTTTAACGCGCGCAAGACCTCTATGCCGCTCATCTCAGGCATCATGATGTCCAAAAGAATCAGGTCGACATGATTCATTTTGACCTGGTCGAGGGCCTGAAATCCATTCCGCGCAATGAGGAGATTCGAGTAGCCGTCCCGCTGCAGCCGATTTTGCAGCGTATAGACGTTTTCCTCATTATCATCGACGATCAAGATCGAAAATTTTGTTCTAAACTCTTCCAGATCCATGAGAAATACCCTACGCTCTTAAGCCAAGCGCCTGTATTTTCTATATAGCGGGAATGCCACTAACGCGCCAGGCTAATCTTCAAACCCCTTAACTAACCCAGTGGTCAGGTTTCATTCCTCCGTGTACTAGATGGGCCATCCATTCTCTACGCGAGAGGGGCTCGCCCATCGGTTTGTTTATCAAGCGGTGTTCATGGATATCCCAAATAAGGGCAAGGTGTTTGAAGGGATGTTGGTTTTTAACGAGATAGGCTTCAAAATCCTCAGGCCTTAACCAATTTTGATTGAAAGTCTGGAGCTGCTGAATGATGATCGGAATCTGGGCTCGATCAATGGGATTGCCATCTAGATCGTTTATAGCCGGATGAGTTTGGATTCCTGAGATGCCGTAAGAATAGACCCAGTGCTTGATTGTTTTATAGTCCAAATGGCTGGCTTTCGCATATTTCAAAAGCTGTTCATTCTGGAACACCCGGAAATGCTCCAATACGCAATCTTGGATAGAGGAATACATATGCAGGTCCACATTGAAGTCTGGCGGCGCCAAATATCTTACCATAAAACTTTGGAACGAACTCAATCTGGCATCAAAACAATTCTCGTTATAACCAAGGGTAGCAAAAGATCCTTGGAAGAATTCTGGGACTTCATGGAAGATCTTGGCAAGCTGATAGCCCTTCCAGGGAACTGTTATGCCTAGGTGGATTTTATCCTCCACATCCTGGATGGGAGCATTTTCATCTTCCCCTCTTTCTCTTCTGCCTGCTCGAATTCTAGCGATCACTAAATGGTCATTGGGGCGCGAACCGTCGATCCGAGTTGGATAGACATTGATTTTACTAAGAGCCGCCCCGAATCGATAACCGGGGTTCTGTTCTATAGTGTTTTCGTGATTATCCAATCTCCGCAGGAGTTCTCTAATGTCAGGGCGAGTCAGCTCTTGAAATCCCATCAAGGAATACATCAGATAGAGGAATTTGGGTGCATTCATGTAATAGTCTTCTCCATACGCACCTAGTTCATAGTCTTGATCATTTGCAGATGCCCCTACTCCCCCATCTATTGCGTTTTTATTTTGAATGGCGGCCTGGAAGATTTCAAAATAGGGATGGTTGGGATCTATTTTGATTGGGCGCGCTTGAGCCCATTGGATCGCCCACCGGGCAATCCGATTTGTTTCACCGGGGAATTCATCGAGAAGAGCGATGAAATTTCTAGGGGTCATTTGTCTTCGCAATCGGGCCCCCCATACAAGATTTTCATCCTGGTTTCCTTGCAGCACTTCTCTCAACGCGTTCAAATTTGCAGCTTGATCTGTTTCAATTTCAGGTGCTGGAGGCATTTCTGGAGTTTCGATGGGGATTTGTAAATCGAGATCAAGCCGTATTTCCTCCTGCGCCCGAGCTCTTTCTATGGCATTCACTGGGTTAGGAGGAGCTGGAGGTTCGATTACTGGACTTCCCTCTTCCTGAATAGGTTCAGGCGGGCGTACTGGCTCGGGTCCCGGCTGCGGTTCCTGAATGATGACTGCTGGCACTATTGGTTCTGCCTCGGGCTGCTGCGGTCCTGGCATAGGAACTACCGGCACTCTGGGATCGGGCACCGGAACGGGTGCAGGCCTTTTACAGCACATGCACGCAATCAAATAAGTGAAAAACTGGACAACTGCTTTAGCAATTTTTTCGTAGAGCTGCTTAAAAACTTCCAAACAGGTTCGACGTCTTTGCGGTTCTCCGAAAACTCTAAATGGGTCCAGATTCCCAGGATGAAGCTGAACGCCTCCAGCCATTTTTATTTTCTCCTTCTAAAAATGGTGTGGCATTCTCTCCTTTAAGATGAATTTTTCGCAAATGAATTTCGAGACTAAATCTGGGTTTTCAACCAGGAGATGGCATCTTCGTAGGTTTTTGGATCGCGGATGATTTCTCTTCCCATCTCTTTTCTCTGCACAGTCACATTCTTCTTCATCTCCCGCAATCCTTTGATCAAAGAATCGACACTAGCCTTAGGGATTCGGTCATCTTTGTCTCCATGGACATAATAGACAGGACAGGAAATTTTCATAAGATTGCCGGGAAGATCTGTTTTCATCAGTGAGTCCCAATACTTATAAGAAAACCCAAAGCATTGATGTTTTGAAAGGGGTGTACTTTTGGCATTCTCGAATTGTTCTTTAGCTTGAACGATAAATGAGTGGATATATCCCGGAGAAAATCCGCTAGCGGACATTTCTGACCGGAAAGAAACGAGGATCTCATCTTTTGCGGGCCAAGCCCCTCCAGAGGCAATCAATACTAACGCGAGGACTTTATCTTGGTTTTGGGCCGCCATCTCCGATCCGATTCTTCCGCCGTCTCCCTGCCCGATCAGAGCCAACTTGCCGTTCCACCCGGAGATTTTTTTGAGATGAGTTAACAAAAGAAGATGGTCTTCAAGCCTGGATGTTAAAGAGTTGCATCGATTGTATTCTGCATCGTCGACCCCGTCAATGCCTCGGATCCCCTGCTTTTCCAAAGTGACTACTCCCATTCCAATTTCCTCAAGTCCATTTTTCAGGGAGTCGTGGATGCGGCGGGAGCTCTCAATTTGGCTTCCCTGCAAAAGAATAGCGATAGGAAAAGTTGTTGCTTCAGGCGCGTCAAAATACCCAATCAGTGGAGTTCCACTCTCTCTTTGAATCTCCATCCGCACTGTGGCAAACACCGGCCAGGCAGTAAACAAAGCTAAAATAAGTGCGGATTTTGCTTGATGAGAGATACGATAGAAGGAAATAAAGGTTTTGGTAATTCTTCCCAACGATGCCATACCCATCCCTCGCATTTTTCAGGTTCTTTTGTTTCCAGGCTTCCTTCAAACTGATCGACGATCATAAAGAGCGTAACATAATGCCTTGAACCATCGATCACATCGTTGGTCCATGCTCCTCTCCGAATAGAAACCGCCTTGAGTCCTGTCTCTTCAAACAGTTCTCGAGCAGCGCATTCTTCGGGAGTTTCTTGAAATTCAAGATGTCCCCCTGGCGTTGCCCAAGCTCCAGCCCCGTGGGCGTTCTTGCGCTTTCCAATTAAAATCCGATCGCCGTCGAGGACGATCACTCCTACGCCTACTTTGGGTCGGTTCAACATAGCTTGAGACTCAGTTTTAACCTGAAAGAGAGCAAATGTCAAAAAAGAATCGCGCAAATAGACTTTTCCGTGCGGAGCAATTTCAATAGATCCTTCTTTTAAACCTTTTCTAAGCTCCTCGAATGTGAATGCTTGGATTCCAGCAATTGCTTCCGATTCCTCTTGATGGCTTATCCCCTCTCCGGTCACATAGCCTGCATAGACAGGAATAATGGAATTCAACACTCCTGAGTCTGGAGCCATATTCCCAAGAGAGACCAATTTCTGAACAACCAGTCCTGTTTCTTCTTCTAGCTCTCTTCGCGCTGCATCTTCAAAGCTCTCCCCTTTCTGGATCATTCCCCTTGGAATTTCCAGCTCCCAGGAGCGCGTCGCATGACGGAAATTGACATTCAAAGCGATCCTTCCATCGGGAAGAATAGGAAGGACCGCGACTCCTATAGGCCCTTTCAATGAGTTTTTCCAAAGAAGGCGGTTGAAAGTCCCAACCGCCCCAGTGGGAAAAATCACCGGATCGCGCTGCCAGATCCAATAGTAATCATCGGCTACAATGCCCGTTCTGCTCGATTCGATCGCATCCTCTTCGCTTAAGCCTTTTTTCATCAGCCTTTGCATCTGTGTTTTTTCGATCGTTTCGATAGTAGGCGGATCGAGGACAATCTCTATTTCACCCTTTTTATGGTCTCCTAAAGGCATGTCCCTAAGGTATTGATCTACCTCGGTTTGTAAAGATAGCGATGCAGCTAAAATAACGAACATCATGATTGAATACTTAATGGTTTTCTGTTAAAATAATTGTCGATTATTGCTATTTTCTAAATAGAGGTAAATATGTCTTTACAAGTCGACGGCACTCAGTCGACCCTAGTCAAATCAGCTGAAGAAAACCAGCCCAGCCCAAAGCCCTTGCCAGATAAGTACAGCAAGCTGCGAATACAAGTAACCAAGGCTTCGGTTCCAGTCATTGCCCCCTCCTCTTTAAACCCGCCTCCTTCTACTCAAAGTCTTCGCTCCCGCCCAATAAAGGGTCCAGTGATCGTTATGGATAATCAAAGATACGAAGCCTGGACCATGAAAAAACTCATACCCGGTACATTGCTAGTTCAGGAGCCTTAATATAGGTTTTCATTTGCGTGTTCTCATACGCCCCCCGCTTCAGCGGCGGCAACTGTATAGGGGAAAATTTGTAGACGGTTGATCTCATCGCCTGCGCCAGCAACATAAGGCGCTACAGTCGCTAGATGCTGCGCAAATTGATTGGGATTATCAAAAACCCGGACATAGGCTGGCCCCCCACCACGGCCGTGGGAATCGGAATGATAATACCGAGGATTGTGCCGATTGCGCATATCGACCAAAATCACGTGAGTCTCTGGTCCTTTTAACAAAGTTGCTCCAAGCATATGGCTGGGATTATCATCCCTGATCGCCCATCTTTGGAATCGATTGATTTCATTCGCATACGTGCGCCTTCCATTTCCTTCCGGAGCAACGATGTCAGCGCCCCCTTCTTCAAGCACCGCGAAGAATTGCAATTCAGGGAATGCTCCTTCCCAAGCATCGGCCACAGCCACATGGTCATCGATCCCTACTTCAGCAGGCTTAAATAGTCTTCTGATTTGCGTCCCTTCTGTTACGACAGCGTCGATGAAGTTCTGTGTTTGCGGAGTATTATCTAAAGCCTTATTCGCCTCCAGAGCGCCCCAAAGTCTTCTCAACATGTTTAAAGCGCAGAAAGAACAAGCGGCTGTTCCTACATTGATCCCCACTCCCATCCCCGCTCCGTACTGATTTAAAGTACCTAAAAAATCTCCTGGCGGCTGATCGCCTACCCGATCTGGCATTTCATTGACGATAGGTACGAAATCAATAGGAACTAACTCTTCGCCTGCATCATCGGCTCCATCAGCGCCATCCGCACCGCCTGCGGCGCCAGCATCTCCAGCTGCACCCGCTCCAGCACCACCGCCTGCGGCGCCAGCAGCTCCGGCTCCAGCTCCGGCCCCTGCATCTCCGGCAGCGCCAGCACCCGCTTCAGCACCACCCCCTGCAGCGCCAGCGGCACCGGCCCCTGCATCTCCCGCAGCGCCAGCAGCTCCATCTCCAACATGACCGCCTGCAGCGCCAGCGGCTCCAGCTCCTGCACCACCTGCTCCCGCTCCAGCATGACCGCCTGCAGCGCCAGCTGCTCCAACTCCGGCGCCGGCGCCTCCTGCACCAGCATTACGTCGAGGCTCCGGCCTTCTCTGTAGGTGGAGTCCTGCTCTATGCGGTTGCCGATGTTGACCGGGCTGAGGTCCAGGTTGTGGAGCAGTTCGCCGGCAGCATAGGAGTGAAAGGCAACAATTTTTCAGCCATTCGAACGCCCGCTTGATACAACTCATGATTTTTTCGAGGATTCCCTGTTGAGCGGGTTGGGGTGGTTCCTCAGCTAGCAGCTCAGGAGGAGGGGCTCCAAGCGGCGCATGTCCTGCGACTGGTTGCGCTCGGCCAGCTAAAGGGCGTGCATTTGCATTGAACCAAACTCGCGCTTCTTCAAGGTTCTGTAAGATATCTCGTACCATTTGTTGGTCCCCAGGCTCTAAATGGGCTTGGTTTTCCACATAGGGCGCCAGTTGCGTGGCGATTTGATCGATGTCTCTTTGATCTTCAGGAAGATCGTGTGTAAAGTTTACAATGAGATTACCCGCTCTAGCGTGCATTTCTCCTAATGGGGTCATAAAAAGCCTCTTATTTTTTCAAAGCGATCGGTATTAATTGGAACATGTTATTTTCATCATCTTCTAATTTGGCAGGAATTCGATAGGTGACATAATTTCTAAAGGTTCCCATTCCTGGAAAACGGTGGAAGGAAATCGGTCTATCGTCAGTGCCGCAATCAAGGAAGAAAAAATCCCATTTGACTCTTGCAGTATTAAAATAGGCAAAAATTCCAAACGGTTCTGGGGATTTTGGAGATCCTTTTAAAAGGATTCCGGCAATTAAATTTTGTTTTTTCTTAGTTGCAGTGATCTGCAAACTGGCTGCCATCTGTTCCACCCGCCTTGAATATGAATTGAAAGACGGTTTTGGTGGTTTTGTCAGATCTTCGATTGTGCCGAAATGATTTGTGGGAAAGCGCGGCGATGTAAGCTCTTTTGCAACATCGAGCGCTACTAGCTCTAATAAGTCGAACGAGTTTATTGCTATGTCACATCCGACATAGTCATTTTTCTCATGCCCTGTGGCAAATGCAACATTCCCAGTACCGAAAATGTGATCGAGGAGATCTCCATCAATTTCTTGTTTAGCTGCGATTCTCGGCCACAATTCGGAAATTCCTTGCAAAATCACAAACATTTTTGCACCCAGACCTGTATCTGGGAGATCTGAGAATTTTAAAGTTCCTTCCCAAACCTTATCACCTCGAGTGGGGGCTCTAAAAACCACTTCAGCTGGAGCTCTTTTCGGTGTTCGAGGTCCCGGATTTGGAAACATTGCATCCAATTCTGGATCGGAAAGATGGCCATCGTCAATCTCTTCGCTCCCATCTGAGAGAACATCAGCAGCAGGGGCGACTGCATTTCCATTGGGTGGCCGAGGTATGAAGATCATGGTACGAGGATCGAATTTTAAGTCATCTTCATCACCGTCCTCTACTCCATTGCCAACCGGTTTACCTCCAAAATGGAGAGGAGGAAGTCCATCATCGTCATCTCCAGCTGCTCTATTGGCATCCAATTCATCGAGGTTTGCATTACCGGCTCCATCAGCCGGACGCGCTACATGTGCAGCGGCGGGATTTCTTGCGAGAAGTGCATCTCTAAGAGGGCCGAAAAGTGCTTCAAGAGCATCATCTGCTCCATGAGGAGCTGCATCATCAGGACCAGCTCCGGCGCCTGCACCTACAACTCCAGCGCCAATTCCAGCACCAGGACCCACATCTCCGGCACCATCAGCTCCACCTGCGCCGCCGGCCCCGCCCGGATGAACAACGTCGATATCAGGAGCAACATCTCCAGCATCACCTGCACCATCTGGACCAACTCCAAGATCAGGTGCACCACCAACGAATCCAGCTCCTACGACACCAGGTTCTGCGCCACCTGCTGCTCCAACCTCAACTCCGAGACCAGCACCACCAGGAGCGTCCACATCTGCATGATCAATTTCAACAGGAGCTCCGGGACCTGCTGCTGCACCAGCCCCAACTCCAGCTCCACCGGGGACGCCAGCATCTACATGACCAACTCCGCCATCACCACCAGCTGCATCACCTCCAACTCCAGGACCCGCTGCTCCTGCACCTCCACCAGCTTCGTCAACTTCAGGACCAGCACCACCTGCTGCGCCTGCGCCAACTCCAGCACCCATTCCAGCCCCAGCTCCGGCGCCTGGGTCAACTGCACCATCTGGGCCAACTCCAGGACCCGCTGCTCCTGCACCTCCACCAGCATCGGCGGCACCAGCTGCTACACCTGCTCCAACTCCGGGACCGGGGGCGCCAGCCTCAACTCCAGGACCTACTTCTGCATCACCAGCACCACCTGCTGCGCCAAGTCCAGCACCAGCTGCTCTAGCACCGGCTCCAGCGCCTATGCCAGCTTCTGCACCTATTCCAGGTCCAGCACCAGCGGCTCCAGCATACGCATGACCAACTCCACCTGGACCACCAGCTGCCCCTGCTGCACCGGCACCCCCAACTTCAGCTTGTGCGGCTCCACCTGCTGCGACATGTCCAGCACCCATCCCAGCTCCAGCTCCTGCGCCTCCACCACCGGCACCAATTCCGCCTCCACCAGCTCCAACTCTACCGCCCGCAGCTCCTGCTAAACCCAATAACCAGGCACCAGCGCCTCCAAAGCCGCCAGCTCCAGCAAATGGAGGCGGAGGAGGCACACCAAGGCCTCGATTATCTCCTCCTGGGAGCGGAGGCTGTGGAATCAGGCGATGCAACGGCTCTGCAGGGGGTTGTTGATCAACGACTCTTTGAGGGGTAATTGGGGTTGTCGTTCTCCTGAAGAAACAGGGAAAGATGGTTTTGAAAAATTGAAGTACAGCTTTCAGAATGGAAGCGACGAGATCTTTTAGCCTCTGGCAGCATCCTGGAGACGTAGCGCCTTCAGGAAATATCGACCGTGTATACACAGATGGGGAAAACGTAACCATGTAGAACCTCGAAAATGGAGGGGCATTTTCTTCTCAAAGAGATTTTTTCGCATTAAAAATCCATCGACACGAATGAAATTTTTTCTGAACAGAAAAAATGGACCGTAAAATTCCTACCCCTTTTCTCCCAAGAGAGCTAAGATAGATGGCAATTTATTGGAGAGTTTTTATGAGAATCATCCATTCATTGGGACACGTTGTAGGCGGAACCTTATTGATCGCAGGAACCACGATCGGCGTTGGTATGCTTGCGCTTCCTGTCGCCACTGGCCCTGGAGGATTCATTCCCTCGATGGTGATCTATCTCATTTGCTGGGTTTTCATGCTTTGCACAGGGCTTCTTCTTGTGGAAATCAGCCTCTCGATGCCGAAAGATACGAGCTTTATTTCCATGGCGGAAAGGCTTCTCGGCCCTGTTGGAAAAGGGATCTTCTGGATCATCTATCTTTTCCTCTTCGTCACAGTGATGATCGCCCATGCAGCAGGCGGGGGTTCCGTTTTGAATGATATCACAGGCTGGGATCTGCCACACTGGCTAGCTGTGGTCATCTATTCATCTGTTCTAGCGCCGATCGTCTATCTAGGCGCCCGATCTGTCGATCGATTGAACATTTATCTGATCAGCTGCGTCATCATCTGCTATCTCGCTTTTATCGGAGTCTCCTACTCCCATGTAGACTATAAATTGCTCGAATATTCCAACTGGAAAAAAGCATGGTTCGCTCTACCTATTCTCTTCACGGCATTCACCTACCAGGTGATCGTCCCCACGTTAATGACCTACATGGAAAGGAATGTGAAGAAAATCCGATTGGCGATCATCCTCGGATCCTCGCTCCCCCTTGCCATCTATCTGGTTTGGGAATTTGTGATTTTGGGAATCGTGCCCCCGGAGGGGCCAGGCGGGCTGATCGAAGCGGCCAAACTCGGGCAGAATGCTGTCGGCCCCCTCAAGCAATTTGTCGAGAGTCCCTATGTGTTCAAAATCGGGAAATTTTTCGCTTTCTTCGCGCTAACGACTTCATTCATTCCTTTTGCCCTTTCTTTCTTTGACTTTTTGGCCGATGGACTGAAGTGGGAAAAGAAAGGAATGCGCCGCGTGATTCTGACGATGGGAGTGTTTGGGATACCGATGGTGATCGCGTTGATTTATCCGAATGTTTTTATCGTAGCGCTTGGCTATGCGGGCGGGATTAGCTGCGCCCTTCTGTTTGGGCTCATGCCTCCCCTGATGGCCTGGGTCGGCCGCTACATCAAGAACTATCCAAAAGAAACCCGCCAGTTGCCTGGCGGGAAAGCTCTATTGATCGTTTTGATGGCCTTTGCCATTCTCATCCTGGCCGGAGAAGTCCTCCAGCAGATGATTACTTAGTCATAATGTTAATGCACACATTAATTTGATTGCTAACTTGAGCTCCGATGCCGGTTAACCTTGCTGCGAGATGTTTACGGAATTCAAGCACGTTAGAAAAACACATCACTGCCGCTTTTCCAAAATCCGTTCCATGGCTATTGCCGAAGAACCATTGGTATTTGTTATCTTCAAGTTTTTTTATACCCACAGTATATGTTTCTCCGATGGCTCGATCACCATTGAACGTCAAGAGTCCTCCGACAAAACGGCCTGGTTGAGAATCCGCTAGAGCTGTAAGACCACTAAACATATTAAAATATTCATCTTCTTTAAGGATACTTAACTGTCCGAACTTATCAACTTTTGGCATAGTTACTTTTGCAAAAATTGGGTCTTCTCGTTTAAAGAGAGGAGAGAATGTTTGATCGAAATTTAAAAACTCACCTTCACTCAGAGCTACAGCTGGTGGATCATCTGGCTTGATCTGGTTCATCACAGCATTTCTAGCTTCCAATGCCGCTACAAAAACTTTTGCGCCTTCTTCCACCGCTTCAGTTACATCGCTCTCTCGCGGCATCCCATTTCGGTCATACATTGACAGGAGAAGTCTGGCAGAAATCGCAGAGCATGCGAGCTTCCCGTTTTGCACATCATATTGACCTTGTTTGGCTACAACATGGGTCATTGCCTCTTGCTCAGGGTAATTAATCGAAACGCCAGAAGCTGCCGCGGGGCCTGAAGAAAGAGCCGATTTTGGAAGCCCTACAGCAGGTCCTCTTGGGAAAACAGAAACGCCGCCAAATCGCGGCTTCGCTGGAGCAGCGCTTGAAACGCCTGCAGAAACCAAAGGCGGTTTTGGTGGTAGTTCGCTAGGTCCATGAATGGAACCCGGTTGAGGCGGCGCGCCGAATAAAGAGAGGGATGGGACGGCACCTTGTATCGCTGGTTGTGGTAGATGCCCTTTGACAGTTAGACCTGAAAACATCGATTGGGATCCCAAAGATACATCGCTTGGAGCTGCTGAAATAATTGCTGGTCCAGAAGAGACAGATGAAGGAGCTGCTGGTTTTGTTTGAACTGAAGGAGTGGATTCTGGATCTGTTCCTGACTTAAACTTAGGCTTTGCAGTAGTAAGAGCTCTTTTTTTCCTTCCTCCCACTGCTGCTCTTTCGAGAGTAGGGTGTTTAAAAACAGGTTGTTCTGGCTGAGGTTGAGTTGCAGCTGAGACAGCGGGTTTTGATGGCTTCACGCCAATGGGGGCTTGGTTGCCAAGCAACGCGGCTAATGATCCCTTAAGGGCGCTAACAGAGGCTGTTCCCAAGCTTATGGGTGCTGTAGAAGAGGCGGCAGGAAGAGCGGGTTTTACTTGAACTTGTTGAGCCTCTCTTTGACGCCGCATTCTTGCATCATGAAGTTCTTTCAAATCTGGAGTTACATTAGATCCAACTGGGGGTCTAGCGGGATCAGCACTGGCTGATGCTTTAAAAGCTGAAGCTCTTTTTAAAACTGAACCTTGTCCGTAATGTATAGAAGGTCCGCTTGATTGTGCAGTATGCCCTACGAAATCTGTTCCACTAGTAACTTGTACAGAAGGTCCGCTTGATTGTGCAGTAAGCTCTACGAAATCTGTTCTACGTACAGAAGGTCTGGCTGGAGGTGAAACGTTTGCTGCTCCACTTAAAAGTGAAGCTTGAGGTGGCGAGATTGGTTTAAAAAAAGCTGGGGAAACTGGAAGCGCTACAGAAGGTCCTTTTGCAGGAGATGGCAAAGATGCAGCTTGAGGTGCTCTTACAGAAGGGGGAGCTACTCGAGCTGGCTGAGCAAGAGGTTGTGCTGGTTTCACAGCTTCAAAAGCTTCGAGGGCACTTTCTGCGCTTCTCATGATCGCTGTAATCTTTTTATTTAGCGTTGCGAAAAGTTGGTCAATAGGTACATCATCGACTTTTCCTTTTACTGTAAGGCTGGAGATAAATGCTCTAAGCGTAGTTTGATTTTGTCTACTGAGATCTAGAACTTTTTTGGCTCCATCCGCTGTCAATAATTCGCCAGTTAATGAGAGTTCGAGTTGCAGTGTAGAATCACGTAACTCACGAACGGCTTTTTTGTTAAAGCTTACATTTGAAGATGCAGACATGTCTTATTTCCTCTTCGGGTCTTCCCCAAATCTTGAAGCGATAGTTTAGGAATAGTAATCCCTAATAATAGAGCGCTTCAAAGATGTATTGTTATTAATATTAGTTAATTATATCCATAATATTATATAACATTAATTGATTAAAATAAATTATTAAAATAATTTATTTACATATGGGGTAAAAAAAAGCCCCCTCGAAGAGAAGGGGCTTTATGGAATTACTTGCGTTTCAGCATCTTATGCATGAAGAATCCGCCAGCAATAAGGGCAACTCCAACGACCAAGCGTGTATGGGTCAGCCAAGACATGCTTTCAGAGACTGGCTTGTCTCCTGGAAGACATGTCCCGTCAGCTGACAGGTCCATATAAGCCGGCCGGCCGTCCAATCCGCTCTGGCTTGAGACATTGTATTGTGGCGGCGGGAAAACTGTATCCATTACAATCTGGCTAGCTTGAGAGGCGAAAGACTGAACAACTGGACCTACAGTCTCACTCGCTTGAGAGGCGAAAGACCGCACAGTTGTATCTGCTTGAGAGGCGAAAGACCGAACTGACGTACCTATTGTCTGGCTCGCTTGAGAGGCGAAAGACCGTACTGCCGCATCGACGGCAGGGCCGTTCGCAGCAATATAGCCTCTTGCCCATTGAGCAAATTCATGACCGTATTGTTCCAAAGACTCTTTGTAATAGAGAGCTGCGTACAGAAGAGTTAAAGAAGGGGCTGTAATCACCGCCCAGGTTGATCTTTTGCAACGGGAGGTTGGCTGTGTCTGAACTTGTTTTGTTCCAGCAGCAGCGGTCGCAGGTTCTGTTTGAACAGAAGCAGGTTGAGTCGATGTAGACGCATGGATGCCTCCTCGTCCTCGAACGTTTCCTTGAGAAGATGATGTACCACGGATAGCTGCTCCGCGTCCCCCTCTATAAACAAACGATCCTCTTCCACGACCACGTCCTCGATTGGATACTTGAGTAGATTCTGTATCAGATTCATCAGATGATGAATATAAACCAGCTCCTGGAATATGTTTGCGTTTTTGAACTGTTTCCTGTGAAGATTTATTTCCGCTTGATTCTTCTGCAGATGCTTCCCTAGATGGAGCAGATTCGCTAGCTTGTTCAGCTTCAGATTCGCCGGATTCGGAAGGAACCGGCGTATTTTCTCTTTCTGGCTGAGTCGCAGCCGGAGAAACAGGTCTATCTGATTGAACATCAATGCGTGTAACAGTCGTTGTCTGCACTGCAGGGGCTTTTGGAGATTCCGCTCTAGGTGATAGTTCTTCTTCATCAATTCCTGCAACTACGTCATCTGCATCTGTGGCTTCAGCAGCTGCGTCAGGTTGACTTTCTTCAGTAGGTGCTGGCGAGCTCGTGGTAACAGCTGGAGTTGTTTCATCTGTGGCTGGCACTACATCGGAAACTGGCAGCGGTGTCGGAGATGCGATTCTTTCTTCCTCTGCGGATGCTGGGAGTTGTACACTAAGAGAAGGAGCTGCGCCATCTTGTGGCGATGCGGGCGATTCAGCGGCTGGAGCTGTTAAGGCTGCTGCTGGTTCTGCAACTGTTGGGGCATCTTCTTGAGTAGCCACTACAGCAGGTCCGGTTGAAGGGGTTGTAGCTGCTACTTCTGTGGTTTGGGGAGCATCAGAATGCACTGTTTCTCTGTGGACAAGTGCAAGTGCTTCTCTTAAGTTCGGGGTGGGATGTCTTTGACCTATTGAGAATATACTCACTTCAGCCTTGAAAGGAGATGGTGTTTCAGGTTTAGGTGTGGAAACTGCGTCAGCAGGCTGTTCAGTTTGTGGAGCCAACGCCTCTACTGTGGCGACTGGAGTATCTACAACTGGTTCAGGGACTTGGGCTTCTGTTTGCCGTTGTTGTGCCAACCGTTCGGCGTCTTGAGCTTCTTGTTCTGCTTTTGCGGCTGTTTCGAAAGCTTCGACGGCAGTTGCAGCGCTGCTCATGACTGCTTCAATCTTTTTACCTACCTCCTCAAAAATCTCTAGGATAGGCTTGTGATCGACTAACCCTTTTGACGCTGCCGGAGTAATGCTCAGCTTATATGATTGAAGGATGGCGTCTTTTTGTTTACATAGGTTGAGAATATCTCGGGCGCCAGCTATTGTTTTCCAACTGCCTGCCTTATTTACCAAATCCTGTTGTGTTGTATCGCGTAAGTTACGAACATCAGCTTTGTTAAAGCTTACTATTACGAGTCCAGACATGTCTTTTTTCCTTGTTTTAAAACTTTTCGCATAATTATATCACTATTTGCATTTTTAGGTAATTTAAATTAATTATTATACGTTTACAAAATAATATTTAGTATGGTATAAAAATTGTTATGGCTAAAGACCCCAATAAACTTCTTTTTTTAGAGGCTAAAGACGATGCCGTCGAGAATTTGGAGGCTTTAAAATCGAGCCTCGAGCGATCCATCGGCGATGGGATGATCGATAGCGACGATGTCTACTACAATGAGCTTCTGGCACTTCAGGACGAAGCCTCCTTCTCGGGAAATTGGGATGAGCTGATGGAAGTGGTCGCTAAGGCAAAAACCCTGGAAGTCGACGTCGCCGCCTGGTTCTCTTTCCACGGACGGAGCGGCTTATCGCTCAATTGGCCTACCAGGCCATCAAATAAATAATTTATTAATCATATAAAAATTCATTATAAATGATTTTATTTATTAGCGTGTATTATAATATTTATTATGGCAAGCGTAAAAACACCATTAGATCCTATTGAAATTGGCGGTATCAGATATCAGCTGCAATATAAAGGTCCTGATGTTACCGAAGAAGGGCGCCAAAAACTGACGCAAATCGCTGCCCGGCAATTGCAGGCTGTATACGCTAAAAATCCAGACCTCTCCCCTTTAGATATTTCCCGGATTACCCAACGAAATGTCTCGTATAAGAGCGGCATCATAAAGCCCAAAGACCCCGCTGAATGGGCCGAGGTGCGCACCGTCCTTCAGGAAGAGTCTGTCGAAATCGAGATTCCCGATGGAAATGATATCAATGATCCCGACGACCAAATTTTAAAAGAACATAGAGGCAGGGTTACATTTAACACTGTTGAAGAGCCACATTATCTTGATGGGATTCAGTATGATAGGATCCCCATGCTCGAAGGTGAAAACCGGGCAGATTATATCCGCCGCGTGACAAGGAATTTGGCTGGCTCAGAATACGATCCGGCAAAAGCCAAAACGCGCGACTCCCTCGTCGGAGTGGCGATGAGCAGTGTAAAGCAAAAAAATTATCAAATGCATATCGAGCTTCTGGATCATATGCGGAACTTCTTTGGACGAGAGTATTTCACCTCATCAGAGATCCTTGCCCATAACGGCTTGACCCCAGGATCCTGCGCTTCGAGCTTCAACCGCTATGCCGGCGTCTTGAATCAAGTGACTTTGATGCGCTCCATAGAAGCCGACGATCTATCGGTAGACTGCCTTGCAGGTAGGGTCTACAACCTGGAAAGCGCAGAAGACATGACCCGATTCGCATTTTTAAGCCAAATGAATCTCTATCGCCATAAAGACACCGCCCCTGCGCTCGCTGCCAAAGCCCAAGGGATCAGACTCCTGGCTAACGGGGAGTTTGAGTTCGAATTTGCTGTGCAGTCTCTCCTCCCGATGATTCCGGGCGGCGAGCGGAACATGTTCCTCCAAGAAGCTGAAGGCTATCGTCTGCTGGAGGAAAAATATCGAAATCAGCCACTCTTAATCCAGGATCCTCAAGACCCGGCAAAAGTCTACCGCGTCTATATTCGGCCGATACCGATTGCCGCAGAACAGTTCAATTACATGAATACCTTGGAGAAAATCCTCCCCGATGCGCTTTCCGGAAAACTGGATGCCCAAGAACAAACCCGCCACGCCGATGAGATGCTATTTCAAAGAACGGCAGAAAAACTCCCCTCTTACAATATCGTCCGTCAAACACAGATCAACGACACCATCTACTTTTTAAAAAGCGGCGAGCTGAAACCATGGCAAGAAGCCCTCGCAAGGGCGTATCTCTGCCACCTTCTCGATATCCCCATCATCTTCCATTGCAAAAGTTCCGTCGACAGGACCAATGCAATCGTCGCTCCTGTGACCGCGATGAAACAATGGATCCGCTCTGGAAAAGAGATCCCGAAAAGAGGGCTCAGATATGCGATCTTTGATCTGGCTAAAGTCAAATACGATGTAATCGATGAAGCTGGAAAGCGGAAATTGAATCCAAAGACGAACCGCCCCTATGTCTTCTATCCATTCAAAGAACTGGTCGCCTATAACATGCATAAAGGGTTGAAGATCACCAAATCTTCCAGAGGGAAATATGGATATAAGTACAATCGAGGCGCTGCCCAACACCCTGGCCTGCAGGATCTGTTGCCCTCCCGTTATTTGGTGAAACGATCCCGTTTGGACCGCTGGGTCATGACCAACCTAAAAGCTGCCGGACTCATTGTTGCAGGAATGGCCGCTTATTTGATTCCTCCCATTGTGTTTCAGATTCTGGCAACAATTGGGTTGCTCGTTACATTAGGCCTGAAATCGGTTTATCATAAAGCGCGCTCTTGGATAAAGGGCATCCCGAATAAGGATAAAAGCGGGCGTAAATTGGCCAAGAAACTAGAAAAAATCTGGCCCCAGTATAAGCTTTGGACAAAGGGCAAGAAGTTGAAAGCCGTCGAAACTACTATTGGCTTGTTCTGTCCTGCGCTTATCCTTGCAACAGGTTATTCGATCTCCAAATACTGCACAGTGCGCCCAAAATGGTGGGGCGCTAAGGCCCTCGTTTACGGCTTGGGCACACCTCTTTGGGCTCCATTGAAATTGATCGCGAATGCCAGAAAACCTTTTGTCATTCGGCAGATAAAAGAGAGATACACCAAAGTAGCCGCCCATTCCCTCCTCCATGGCCAGGCAGACTTTGATCTCTTCGATCTTGAGAATTCAGATAGCTAATCCCTGATAATCAACAACTTAATTCTCTTGACTAAGAATCAAAATATTGGTATAATAGAGGGATGGAAATAAGACCCGTCACATCTCTGAAAGATACCTATCCTTCCTGGAAGGAGCCCTTCGATGGCCCTTCAAAGGAACTGCTTGCGATTTCCAAGCGCCTAAAAGCCGCTTTGGAGGGTCTCAGCAATTGGATCCAGACCCATCCTCTGATGCCCAAGTTCGGGCCGAACGGTCTTATTGCTGCGGCTCGTAAAATCGGCGAGCTAGCCAATGTATTCCGAAAGGCCCATTCTGAGCTCGTTGCGTATCATTTACAGCTACCAGAGCCTCCCGATGCTCCGATTTCTTATGAAATTCAGCAGATCTTAGAGAAATGCTTTTTATCAGAAATCGATAATGAAACCCAATGCCAATTGCCTGGTTACGGCTTCACTTCTTGGGGCAGCCTCATTCTCTCGACCACGGATGTCTTTTGGAGCCCAGAACTCCTCCAATTCATTTTCAATCAAGTCTCTCCAACTAGCTGGAAAAAGGCCCGCAATTTCTTGGGCGAAGCTCATACTAAACTAATCTAAATTATTCAATGCAAGAAGAACGGCTGTGGCTTGAGCGACGTTCAGCGATCCGATTTTGCCCGACATTGGGATGTAAATGGATCTGTCTGCTTTTTTCTGGATCAAGGGCTGTATCCCCTCCCCTTCTGAGCCTACGACTAAGACTGTCTTTGGGGCATATTTAAATCCGAAAGCGCTTTCTGATTTGGGATCGAGAAGGGCGGCGACCACCTCAAAACCCCCTTTTTGGAATTTCTCCACCGAATCGGCGAGATTAGAAATCCGGATCAAAGGGATGATCTCGCTGGCCCCGCAGCTCGATTTAGCGACAACAGGAGTGAGATCGCAGCCTCGGTTTTTCGACCAGGCGACGGCATCGACACCAAAACACTCTGCGCTGCGCAAGATCGCCCCAAAATTTTGGGGATCGAAGATCTGGTCGAGCATCAGGACGAAAACTCTCTCTTGTTCCTCAGTTTTTTCCAGGAACTCTTTCACATCTAAGAAAGATCTGCCTCTGATATGGGCAACGAGCGATTGGTGCGATTCAGACCCGGCCATTTTTGTCAGATCATCGAGACTTGTATAAACGATCGGGATCCCCTTCTTTTCACAAGATTCGAGAAGTTCTGATTTCCGCTCCCCCTTCCCTTTCACAGTAAAAATGCGGATCAGCCGCTCCGGCGCATGGTCGAATAATTCTCGGATTGCATGAACCCCGATCACCATCTGATCCTTCGGCGGCCACTTCACATTGCGATGAGGATACGAATGGGGATCGTTCATTAAAATTCCCTGGAGAGTTGTACCCAGCCGGAGATGGGGGTCCAGCGGAGTTTCAGTTTTTGCGGGATATCGGAGAAAACAGTGCTGGGCGTAGGACTTATCGTTTGAACTTTCTCATGTAAAGTCGCATTGAAGACCTTAGAGGAGTAATAATGGATTTGCCCGCCGACTCCTAAGCGCCAAAAACAGTTGAGCATGTAGTCGATTTGACCCCATCCTGTATGGCCTAAGTTTCCCCCTTCGCTTGCTTTCATAGAAAACGAAGTGATTTGGTCGCTGACGACGGGGGTTCCTAACAAAACCTCTTGTACGACGGAAGTGTGTATCCGTGTATAGACCCAATGATAGGTGTATCCCGCATTGAAAATCAGCCTTCCTCCCGGTTCTACCGTAAATCCCCCTCCCAGGAAGAAACCATACCAGGTCATCCTCAGGTCATTCGGATGGGAATACATGGCGAATGAATTGGCGCCGATCGCATTGTCCGATTCTAACGGCTCGGGCCTTCCATTCTTCCTCTCCAGCCTTTCAAAATGGCCCGACATACCCAAAAGAGGCGTGAGGATCACCTTGTAAGTTCGGTCGGCTGTGAGATTCACCGCATAGCCGAAATAGCCTGAGACATCGGCCGACCACCCGGAGGTGTCGAACTTGAAATGGGGCTGCTCCGAGGTAAAACTGAGGTCGGCGAACTTTTGGAAAAGAGTTCCCCTGCCAAAAGCTCCGTAAGCCCCCCGAACGAGAAAAGAAAGATCGCGGTGGATCACTTTAAACACGAGGGCATTTTCCCAGAATTCAACATCCCGGTTCAGCTCGACGTAGGTGAGTTCGGACTCATCTCCAGGGTCTTGCAAGTGCCAATGGATCCGGTCATTGCGGTAGCCTGTGGACCATTCGCAGCGGAGAGGCTCATTGACCGTCGCAAAAAGACCAAGAGGGAGCAAAAAACAGAATTTCCAAGAAAAATTCATGGTGTGTAGTGTATATTCGAGAGGTTAATTTCGACAAGGAATCTCTATGCATAAATTGTTTCGGTCGCGGCAAGACCGGATTGTGCTGGGCGTATGCGGCGGGATAGCTCAATATTTGGAGCTCGACCCCACCTTTGTCCGCATCATTACCGTCATCATCTGGATTTTTTCCGGGTTTGTTCCCCTCCTCATCGCCTATCTTGTGGCAGGATTGATTATCCCTATGGAGTCTCGGAACGCGGGCAGAGCCGAGTACAAGCAGCTATTCCGTTCGAGAAGCGATCGTAAGATTGCTGGAATCTGCGGAGGGTTGGGCAAACTCTTACAAGTGGACTCGTCGTTGATCCGCATCTTGGCTGTTTTTCTTTGCATCCTGACCGGCATTGTGCCTCTCGTCGCGATCTACATCATCGGCTGGGCCCTCATCCCCGAGAGGCACTAGCCAGCCGGCACTACTCAATAACGGCACTTAGCCCAATTCACGCAAAGACGCAAAGAAACGCAAAG
>Ga0207043_1014_pt1 | contig 30106 bp, 29 predicted proteins | sample Alteio_BWMinCont_71_FD_153304 | JGI IMG/M metagenome (GOLD analysis project Ga0207043, IMG submission 153304) | Enriched cells from forest soil in Barre Woods Harvard Forest LTER site, Petersham, Massachusetts, United States -... | ecosystem: Environmental > Terrestrial > Soil > Temperate forest >... | reverse complement strand
TTTTGGAGGAAGAGAGGTGCATTCAGAACTTTCATAAGGATTTGTTAGGTACTCCTAAGAGATACAAGCCTTTGGTGATTTAAGCGCCAGGCTGTTCGAAATATGTCTTCATTTTTTGTGTTTATTAAAGAATCCAGAGATTCGACAGCTCCAGTTTTTATTGTCAGGAAAGCCCGTGCTCTTGGATCTTTTGCGTGCATAGGTATTCTTCTAAATTTTTCTGTGATCCATTTTTTCATCCCAGGCCCATTATGATCTTTCATATGAGTTTGCATTCTAGGATCTTTAACCTTCTCAACAAGCCTTTGTATGCATCCGTCAGAAAAGCAATCAATGAGTTGATCCCAAGATTCTTCATCATCTACAGCCTTTGTATCGGTGGTTATGTTGTATATATCACCTTCTGACATTTGGATAGGGCTGTTAGGTCCGGCTGTTGCTGCTGCGTTCCCTTTTTTGCTCTTTGCGCTGGCTTTGAAATTTGGAGATTTATCCCTCTTCCAATAGAGTTTCAGGAAAGTGCCTATTTTGCAGATGTATTCGAGCATTTGAAAATTCCTTATGTAAAAGAGGCCGATGATTCCAGCCAAGGCTTTTGAGGTGGCGAGATTAGAACTTTTCAGTGGAAAACCTCAAGAAAAAAATCGAAATTTTTAAGGAATTTTTAATCGATGAATTCCTGACAATTTATGACCATCTCTGCAAATGCTTTCTTTTTCACAATTTCGACGACGATTTTTTAATTTTGAATGCTACGAGCCCAATCCTCTCTTTTTGGATATGCTGGCCCTTTTCTACCATAAAACGGCATCTGCAGATCATTCCCGAGAAATCCTCGGTCAAAGCTTGATCTTCTTGAAGATGGCGTAGCCATTCCGGAGATTGGATTCTCCTCAAGGAGAGTGTAATTGGGATCGGCGGAGGCCTCCTTTCGATTTGGATCGTAGCTACTTGTTGAGTGCGGATGTGGCAGCCTCTACGATGAGCTTGGCTGTTTCCTTCGGATGAGACATGTAGGCCACATGGCTGGAATCCACTTCGACCGTCTTGGCTTTGGCGCGCTTCGCCATCATGCGTTCCTGGTCCGGATTGATCGACCGGTCTGCGGTGGCCACCATGTACCAGGTCGGCTTGGTCTTCCAGGCTGGCGACGTGACCTTGTGAGTGAACGCATCGGTGGAGATCGGCACCTGCGATACAGCCATGAACGCTGCCTTATCCGCCGGAATGTCCGCCGCAAAATCAGCCGCGAAATGCTCTTTTTCTATCCACCAATTGCCGTTGCTGTCCGGCTTGAACGCCTTGGAGGCTTGCGGCAAGGCCTGTTCGATCGTGGCGCAGCTTTCCCCAGCGTCCAGGGCGAATGCGGCAATATATACAAGCGCCCGAACCTTAGGATGATTGCCAGCCTCGGTGATGACGGACCCGCCATAACTGTGTCCCACCAGAACCACCGGCCCATCCATGGCGTCGATGGCCGCCTTCGTGTACTTTTGGTCCTCGGCGTAGGAAGTCTCGGGGTGCTGTACCACCGACACCTTGTATCCATCAGCCATGAGGATTTTAGCGACGGCTTCCCAGCCGGAGCCGTCAGCGAAAGCACCATGCACAAGGACCACGTTCTTAATTTGTTGTTTCATGACCATTACCCTTCCATTTGATATCTGTACAATTTGTCTCTTTATACTTTCCTTTTATTACTCAGCGGGATATGCAACAATAATTTTTTTTAATATTTCTCCTTGCTTTAGTTCTGCATTCGGCCTGACTTCTGGATTTTTTTTGAAGATAGAGAATCTGAACTTTTGACTCGAGAAATCGTCGATCAAAATTTGATGCGCTTGAAGATGGCATAGCCATTCCGGAGATTGGGGTTCTCCTCTATGAGAGTATAGTTGGGATCTTTCAGGAGTCTTTCTCGATTTAAATAATTCTTGAAAGTGCAGGTGTCGTCGAGGAGGATGTATCGGGCCCCATAGATTTGATCGAACTCCGCCATGCCGGTGAATTCCGAGCCGTCGATGAACACCATATCAAAATTTTCGATGCCGTTTTCTCTTCGAATCAGTTCGATCCCCTTTTGGGGAACTCCTTCTCGTTTGAGATAGTCGATGTCTTGCTTCAGCCATTGGAGGACGGTTGGGAGGGGCGTTCGATTGAGCTTCGAAGGGACGTTGTTGTAGAAGCGGGAGACCTCTTCTTCTTTCGGGAAAAGCTCCAAAGGAATGGAAGAAACATTGTAGCAGCGGACGAAGGGATCCTTCTCGTAGTGCTTTTTCAGCTGGGAGAAACGGCGTTTCGAGACTTCGATGCAAAAGAGGGTGGGATGAGAGGGGTTTTCCCGAATGGCAGTAACGAAGGCTTCCGTGCTGCCTTGGCCGCTTGAGGAGCCGATCTCAAGGATCGTCGACAAAGGTTCTTCCTTTGCAAGCCGATGAATCGCGTGATAGAGAGCATCGTTTTTCACTTCGGGGGGGATTTGGTGGTCGAGCTGGGATTTGGTCTTCTGTTTACCGCAGCTGACAAAAACAAAAAAAAGCGCGAGAAGGACAATTTTTAGTAGGTGCTTCATCAAGGTGGGGAGCATATTTGAAAAGCCGATAAATCTTCAAGGTAAGATGATTTGATGAAAATCTATCTTAAGGACTACAATGACGAGTGTAGATCAAAGGCAATCCAAATATGACCATCTCTGCAGACGCTTCCTTTTTCACCATGTCAACGGCGATTTTTTTCGTTTTGAATGCTACAGGCCAGATCCCTCTCTTTTTGGCGATGCTTGCCCATTTTGAACATAAGCGGCAGCTGCAGATCATCACCCGCGAGTTGATCATCGCCTTGGGCATCCTCTTGATGTTCACTTTCTTCGGAGATAAACTCCTAGAGATCCTCGGCATCACCCGGCCCATCATTGGGATCGCCGGCGGAATCCTCCTCTTCTTGATCTCCCTGACCATGATCTTCCCCAAAACGATCAAGGACAATGGGGACAAGCCCGCTATGCAAGAACCGATGATCATCCCTCTGGCCATTCCCGTGATCACCGGTCCTGGATCGATCACCACCGTCATGCTTTATTCCCACGAAACGGGAAAACCTCTCATGGTCGCCGCAGCCGCAATCTGCGCCTGGATCCCCTCTCTCATCATTCTTTTACTGGGTTCTTACATCAAAAGAATTTTAGGAGATAAAGGCCTTGTGGCTGTCGAACGGCTCGGCGGAATGCTCGTCTGCTTGATCGGCATCCAAATGTTGACCAGCGGCATTCTTCTTCTCGTGAAGGAATACTTCAAAATTTCAACTTGATAATGCTCTTTCAATCGCTCGCCGTTTTAACGTTATTGGCTTTCAATGCCATTCACGACACTCAATTGATCAGTCTGAAAGCGCATCAGGAAGAGCTAACAGCTGAAGAGGCAGATAAAGAAATAGAGAGGATTCTTACCGACTATTCGCAGGGTAGCGAATTGTCGACATCGCTTTGTTTTTTTGTGAGCGAGGTCATGGGAATCAATCAAAACGATCTGAAAATTGAGGGTATCCTATCAGGTGGATCAGGAGATAGCACATACAGGGTTCTCGATTCAAAAACATCTCAGGCCCTCTTCATCGTAAAATCATACCGTGAAAATTCTCAAAATTATCTTCCAGAAATCTTTAGTCTTGAGTTTCTTAAGCAAGCTCAGATCGATCATTTCTCAACACCAAATCTTCTCGGGGTGGGGAAATGTTCTGTCGGAAACATCTGTTATTTTTTGCTTTTGGAGAGTCTAGCGCCGGGTCGTTGTCTTGGAGATCTTTGTCATGACGTTGCCAAGCATCCCCCTTATTCAAGGGACCGAGATCAGTCATTTGATATTCTCTTAAAAGGCGTAAGGGCCTGTGGGAAAAGTCTGGCTGAGCTGCACTCTCATCTTCAGGGAAAGGAGAGCCCTCTTTCAGACAAGGTCAAGAAGATCATCCACAGAGATCTAGAGGCAACCATTGAAGAATTAGGTTCCCATCCTGAGATCGGCGTGGATCTTGAAAAACTGCGAAAATACATCGAGTTCACCATTCAAAATCTCGATTTCGAACCTCATCCTCCAGCCTTCACTTACGGAGATGTAAAGTGGATGCACGCTTTTTTTGATCCTAATTCCAATTCGGTCACCTGGATCGATCCACCTACTCTTTCCCTCAGCATTGGAAATAAAGGCGAGCCCGTCGGTATGTCGACCAGAGATTTCTATGCTTTTATGTCTGAGATGGATCACCGACGCGTGCAGGTTTATTTAAACGAGGCTCAAGAAGTTGATCAACGAGAATTTTTGTTGAAAACTGAAGTTGAAACCCTCAAAGAGGCATTCCAATCAGAGTATCAGAAAGGAGGAGGCTCTCTGCCAACACCCAGGCAGATTGAATTTGGTTCACTCCTCTATGAACTTCGTTTTATCTCTTGGATGAGCGCTGATATTACCCCAGCATATCCTGAACCTACTAAAACCGCATTGGAGCAGAGAAGAGAAAAGATATTCGCAAAGCTGAAAAGCAAAGCAAACTCAATGCCATGACCGATTTTTCCTGCGGAAAATTCTAAATATTGTATAAAACACCCCCTTATTGTATACATAAACCGTACAGAACATCCCCATATTGTATACATATGCGCCGCAACCTCATTCAAACGTTAGTTCGCTGGAAAAGCCATCCCCTTCGTATGCCATTGATTATCAGAGGAGCAAGACAAGTTGGCAAGACATGGGTTGTACAAGAGTTTGGGAAAAAAGAATTTAAATCTTTCATCAACATCAATTTTGAAACCTCTCCTAACTATCAAGCTTGTTTTGAGACGATGGATCCCCGAGCAATCATTCGAGCTATCGAATGGATCTCACAGCAAAAGGTCGTAGCTGGAGAAACTCTTCTCTTTTTAGACGAAATCCAGCAGTGTCCCTTAGCGCTACAATCGCTTCGTTACTTCAAAGAAGAGTGGCCCGAGCTGCATGTCATTGCAGCAGGGTCCCTCCTTGAGTTTGCAATGGAAGAAGAAAGTTTTTCATTTCCGGTAGGACGTGTCCAATTCGCTCGACTATATCCGTTGTCTTTTGGAGAATTCCTTGATGCGCGGGGAGATGGTGCCTTGAAAGAAGATCTCGGCCGTTTTACCATCGAGACTCCGCCGCCGGCAGCAGTACATCAGTATTTACTCGAGCGGATGAAAGAATACTTTGTTGTGGGAGGAATGCCCAATGCAATCGTGGCTTACCTTAAGACGCAATCTTTCCTCGAAGTCAAATATGTTCAAAAGGCTATTTGGGATACTTATGAAAATGACTTTGGTAAATATGCACCAAAAACTCAACATCGACACTTGCGAAAAATTTTTCAAGAAGTTCCCCGAATGATCGGAGAACATATCAAATACAGCAGAATCGATCCCGAGCTTCCGAATCCTGCTCGTGAAATAAAACAAGCGATCGAACTCTTGGAGAGGGCAAGCCTGCTTCACCGAATCACAGCGACTTCTTCTGGAGGTGTGCCACTCTTGAACGGCCTGAGAGAATCGATTTTCAAACTTATTTTCCTAGATATCGGTCTTGTTGAACAAGCGATGGACCTCGATCCGCACCATCCAGGCTTAATGGTGGGGGCTCTTGCCGAACAATTTGTAGGCCAAGAAATTTTGGCCAGCGGCGATCCTTTATTAGAAACGCGTCTCTTTTTTTGGGATCGGGATGAGGGAAATGCCGAAGTCGATTATCTCATCGCTCAAAAGGGTTCTGTAATACCCATTGAGGTAAAGGCAGGCAAAGGAGGCAAATTGAAATCGCTTCATCTCTTCATGAAAGAAAAGAAAGCACCGCTCGGCATAAAAATCTCACAAGAAGAACTGGATATAAAAGGAAACATTTTATCCATTCCTCTCTATCTAACCTCTCATCTTAGCAGTTTCATCAATTAGAAGCTGTCCAACAGTATAATATGTCTGTTTAATCCCAACCTTCGCCAGGCATTTCCGGAAGATGGTGCGCCGACTTGCGATGATAAAGCACAAAGACGCAAGAGAACGCGACGATCAGGGCAAGTCCAATCCCTAAATGAGTATAGAAAAAGCCGGCGATTTCCGATTCTTTGAGATATTGGAGAACAAGCCGAGACGTGTCCATAGAGAGGGATTGCAAGTATTCTTTAGCGCTTTGGGCACCAGAAGCGAGCCCCTCTAATGCCGAAAGATTAAGGGAGCGGGTCTCTTCGTTTCTTTGAATCAGCGAGCTAAAGGAGCTGTATTGCACACTTCCGGTCACAGCGGCGATAATGGCCACGCCCAGGGTGGAGGCCAGGGTGCGCATGGTGGCGACCGTGCCGAAAGCCACCCCGATCTTATTGGGAGGAACAGCATTCATCGCTGAGGCATATGAGGGAGTCAAAATCAAAGGAACCCCAGTACCAAAAGCAATGAAGCCCAAAAACAGGACGATCTTGAATGGACTTTGTACGAAAAACGCCAGCCACAAAAATGAGAAAATAAGCAAGGTAAACCCAACGGCTAGGGGCAGCTTTGGCCCAAACCGATCGGAAAGCCAGCCTCCGACAGGGGAAATATAGAATACCGGCGAAGAAGAAATGAAGAAAATCCAACCGGTCTTCAATGGCGACCAATCCATGACATCCTGGAAAAAAATAGCTCGGTAAACGGTGATCATTAAAATGAACTGTGTTACAAAAATGCTGATGTTCACTGCCTTATAAATGGGAAGACGGAACAGTTTCAAATCTAGAAAAGGATGCGCCGCTTTCTTTTCGCGCCAAAATAGAAAAAATGCTGCGACGAGACACAATACGGAAAGCGTTGCCGTTTTGAATGAGGTCCAACCCCATTCGGTTCCCTGCATGATCACAATGACTAAAAGGCTGCAGCTGATCACAAAGAAGATAAATCCTAAAGGATCGAATTTCTGTTCCCCTTTAGAAGATCGAGGAAGGAGCAGTAAAGCAAGGACCAGTCCGAGAATCGCGATGGGGAGGTTGATCCAAAAGATCCATCTCCATGATAGCTCCTGTGTAAAATAGCCGCCGATCAGGGGTCCAAAAATGAGAAACAAAGAACTGATGCTGACGCTAAAGCCTGTAGCCTTTCCTCTTTCATGAGGAGAAAAAAGAGTCATCAGGAGAGGAGTAGTGGCTGGAACCATTAAAGCCGCGCCCACTCCCTGCAATGCTCTTGCAGCAATCAACCATATCACATCTGGAGCCAGGCCGCAAAGCGCCGAGGCAAGAGCAAAGATAACCATGCCCAAAGTATAAGCCCTGCGATAACCGATCCGGTCGCCTAGTTTGCCTCCCGCGAGAACGAGAACTGCTGTGACGAGAAGATAGGAGTTGATGCACCACTGAAGTTGAACATCGGTGGCTTCCAGATATTTTTGGATGGTCGGAAGCGCCACGGGAAGCACGGTTTGATCGGTAAAAACCATGGCTAGAGACGGCATGAGAGCGCCAAGACCCCACCATTTCCGATTTTTTTCAGTGATCAGCGACATTACAATTCACCCGAGTCTTTTATTTCAGATTAACTGCTCATAATGTTGAGGTGAAGGGAATAAAAAATTTACCGCAGAGACGCAGAGGACGCAAAGATCACAGAGATGCGATAGTGTTTCTCTGCGCTCCTCTGAGTTCTCTGCGTCTCTGCGGTGAACTTCTTCGACGGTTATCAAGCTTAGCCTGTTAATAAGCTTTCTTTTTGCCAAGCAGGCCTTGTTCGAAAAATGAGAAATAGCCGCTGCTGCCGATGATGAGATGATCGGTGAGCTCGATGCCCACGATCTTGCTGGCGGCGAGGAGGATTTGAGTCATCTCATGATCGCGCGGAGACGGACTCGGATCGCCTGACGGGTGGTTGTGGGCGATGATAAGGGTGTGCGCTTGGTGGCGGATGGCTGTATGGAAAATTTCGCGAGGATGAACGAGCAGTTCCGTCAAAGTTCCTTTGGAAAGGATCTCTTTGTAAAGACAAGCGCGGCGTACATCGCGTAAGACGATGAAGAGCATTTCAGTTTTCTGAGAAGAAATCTCTGGATGAATGAGCTCATAGGCTTTTTGGGGAGTGTCGAGGAGCGTCCCAGGATTCTTCTCCTCGAGGCGCTTCCAGAGGCCAAAAGCGGCTTTCAATTGAACGGCTTTGGCATTTCCGATCCCTTTGACTTCTTTGAGTTCTTCGAGGGTGGCTTCTGAAAGAGCTTGCAGAGAGCCAAAACGGGCCAAAAGATCTGCTGACAGCTGCAGGACGGAGCGGTGTTGGGTGCCGCTGGAGAGGAGGATGGCGAGAAGCTCAATGGTAGAAAGGACGCTGGATCCATAGCGAGCGAGCCTTTCGCGGGGACGCTCCTGGGGAGGCAATTGCTTCATCATAAAATTTCGAAGTGGGCGACTTTCTTTTCCAAATGGCAGGGAATTTCCACATCGAGGAGGATGTCGTTGGCTTCATATTCACATGAGATGACTTTTCCCTCCCGCATCACTTCGCTGACGAGGGCATAGTGGCTTTGAGGGACGCGTAGATGGACGGTCTTTCTCAAGAGGGAAATCTCTCGGATCATCATCTGCATCAGGTCATCGAACCCGGTTTTGTTCAAAGCGGATATTTCGACTGTTTTTGGGTATTTGAGCTTGAGGCGGGAGATCATCATCCGGTTTTCGCATTTGTCGACTTTATTCAGGACAGTGATCATTGGGCGCTGGGTCGCTTCCAATTCTTTCAACACTTCGAAAGTGGCTTCTGCCTGTTTTTGCGCATTTGGATTGCTGACGTCGATCAAATGGAGAAGGATATCCGCTTGAACAGCCTCTTCCAGAGTGCTCTTGAAAGAAGCGACGAGCAGATGGGGAATTTTGCGGATGAATCCGACGGTGTCTACGAGTAAAATCGCCTGCCGGTTTGGCAGCACGAATTTCCGGGTCGTTGGATCGAGAGTGGCAAATAATTTGTCTTCGACTAGGACGTCGGCGTCAGTCAAGGAGCGTAAAAGAGTGGATTTTCCAACATTCGTATACCCAATGATCGCAAACGTCGGGATGCCGGACCTTTCGCGCCACCGCCTTTGCGTCTTTCTCTGCTTTTTGATCTCTTCTAGATCTTCTTGGAGCCGATCGACCTGGCGACGGACGATGCGCCGGTCAATCTCGATTTGCTTCTCCCCTTCTCCTTTGGTAAATCCGGCTCCTGCTCCGCCGGAACGCTGGCGGCTCAAGTGGGTCCACATGCGCCTTAAACGGGGCATCTGATAGCGGAATGTAGCCAGTTCGATCTGGATCCGGGCTTCCCGGGTCTGAGCCCGTTGCGCAAACACGCCTAAAATCAGCTCCGTCCGGTCAATGACCACCCGCTCCAAGAGCTTTTCTAGATTGCGCTGCTGCTGAGGGGAAATTTCGTCGTCGAAGATGACCAGATCGCATTGATGTTCTGCGATGAGAGCTTTGATCTCTTCCGCTTTTCCGCTTCCGATGAACGTCGCTGACTCATACTGGCGGATGGGACAAGGCAATTTAAGGGCGGTGATCAGCCCGTAAGTGTTCCCGAGGCTTTCCAATTCTTCCAACTGCTCTTCGCATTGGGTCTTATCTTTAGCATTCAGATACGTTCCAACAAGGATCGCTTTCTTTTTGCCTTCCACTAAATCGTGGAGGCGGCCCTGCCCGGGTTTAGGAGGAGTCGGGATTTCATGTAGCGGCATAGTTGAACTCCAAAATAAGGCCGTCGTAGGCCAGGCGCACTTCAGGAGGTAATAGTGCATTCCCTTGTTCGTGATCGGTAAAATGGGCCAGATGGGTCAGCCATGTTTTCTGCGCCCCTGCACGCCTGGAAAAAACGACTGCTTCTTCAAAGGAAAAATGGAGTTTCGTAGGCTCTTGCATCAAAGCGCTTAAAACAAGAGTGCGGACTCCCTTCAATTCCTGAAAAATCGATTCATCGTAATTGCGAATATCGGAAACATAGCCAAAATCGCCGATCCGAAATCCTGTGACTTTCATTCCCCCTTGAGAGTAGCTGAAATAGTGGACCTGAATTCCTAAGAACTCTGTCCCGCCGACGTCTTTTTCCAATATTTGGAATTCCAGCTGAGCGCTGAGACTGCCGGCCTCTGTGGGAGGTTCAAAGAAATAGTCGTACCGTTTTTTCAAATCCTCATACGATTCCTTAGAAAGAAGACAGGGAAAAGGTTTGTTTTGCAGAACATAAAAAATGCGCAGTTCATCGATCCCGGCGATATGGTCATAGTGGGTATGGGTCAATAGAAGGCCGTCGAGACGGTTGATTTTATATTTAATCGCTTGGGTATAGAAGTCAGGGCCGACATCGAGAAGAAGCGACTTCCCTTTAACATGGACCAAACCAGAAGGTCTAAGACGCTTGTTGAAGGGGGATGTCGAGGTGCATACGGGACAGGAACAGCCGATCCGGGGGATGCCTGTCGAAGCGCCAGTGCCTAGAAAAAGAAAGGTGCCTCTCATAGAGGCACCATCATATAGAAAGAAGAAAAATGATTACAGCGTTTTTAAAGTCGATTCTGCTTGCTTGATTTCACTCATAAAGTCGGTGAGAAAACAGATGTCCCCCGTCCTATTGAAAAAGAAGTAGGCATCGCCAAAATGGGCGACGAGCTTTCGGATCATTGCGGAATGGGGGGTATAAGGGCAAAGATCCTGTAGTTGTTCTATGATTTCGTAAACTTGGGATTGAAACTCAGCATCTCCCTGATGCGTCGGTATGTGGGGAACAAGTCCCTGTAGCTCTTGCAGGTCGCGGAGGGCTTCCTCCTCGGCCTCGACATAACAAAACTTTGGATATGTCATCATGGCCTCCATACCCTCTATTATAGCAGATTTCCAGTTATAGATAACTAAAATTTTATTCTATAAATATCAGATATTCAAGGACTTATATAAGTCATTGGGCTCCAATTGGTCCCGATTGGAAAGGATGGCTTCAGCCAGGGCTTTCCCTATATAAGCGTGGTAAAGGAGGCCCCTGGACCCCAATCCCGTAAAAATCCAGGCCTTTGGAGCAATTTTGGCGGCAATGGGCCGATACCCCTCTTTCCTGGTAATTCTGACCCCGGCCCTGATTTCGAGGACCTCGAAGTCCTTTGCAGGGGGGTAAAATAGGGCTGTTTTTTTGAAGAGTTCCATGGCCTTTTCAGGCTCTGGTTCCTGGGATGAATACTCCCGTTCATAAGTGGAGCCCACCTGGCATAAAGAGGGGTCGGAGGTAGGCGTAATATGGCCTTGCGAGAGGAGGCTGAAAGGGAGCCGATTAGGCCAGCGGCAGATCAGGGTCTGCCCTTTTGTGCATTTTAGAGGCAAATGTCTGCATTCCTCGAACTGGATCGATTCAAAACCGGCAGTGATGACAATCGCATCGAAACTTTCGAGCTCTTTTAAAGAGCGCACAGCTTGAAGTTCCAGCTTAGCGCCCAGTTTTTCGCAAGCTTTCCAAAGGCCGTTCAGATAAAGGCGGGAATACACAGTAGTTCCCTGAGGAATCCAGAGGGCGGGAACCCGAGGGGCGCCTTCCAGAATCTCGTTTGCATGATTCTTCCATATTGTCTCGGGATCCTTTTCGGCTAACTTCTGAAAATCTCTTTTTTGCTGATCGGAGAGGGCGATCCGCAAAATCCCGCTTTGTTCAGAGACAGGATTTCCCAGTGCTTTTTCGGAAGCCTGGATCAATTGAAGCGTTGCTTTCATCCCTTCGTCCGATTGCCAGGAACGGAGAGCTTGTTTTCCAGGGAAAGGGTGTAGAAGCCCTGTTGAGACTCCGGAAGCTCCTCCCCCTTTACCCCGAGGATCGAATAGAGTAGCTGTCACTTTAGGATTCTGTAATAAATGCCAAAGTGTGCCAAGACCCGCTACCCCTGCGCCAATGACTGCAATTTTCATCGCTGGGTCGTCTTTGAGTGCAGGATCTGATAGCTCTCCGCGGCAAAGTTAAAAAAGAATATCACAGCAGGAGTGAGGAGTGCGCAGAAAGGGAGCATGATGAAAAACCACTCAAGGCCAATCGACAAAGAACGCTCCGCGATCAAGAAGCTCACATTCGTTAAAAGGGCCGCAAGGATTAAAACCCCCACAAGAAAACAGATGGGAATGATCGCGACAAAAAATAGGACCAGTCCGGTAAAAAGATGCAACCGCAGCACTTCCAAAACTCGTTTTGCCAAAGAAACCCGTTTTAAAGGCTGCAAAGCAGCTGCCGGAGCCACAAAGAATAAAAGCCCTAAATTAAATATGCAGAGAAGCAAGGATCCGAAAATCAAGAGGAAAGGGGCGAAAGAAAAGACGACGCCGAAAAAATCACCAATATGGGGGATCTCTTTTAAGAGGAAAAAAAGGCCGAGCAGGATCCAGAGGAAAAGATAGACCAAAATAGGGGGAACGGAAAGGTAAGAGGTCCCCACAATCAAATCCAGAGAACCTGCAATGAGCCGTCTAAAGCTCAAGGTAAGGTGCTTCACTTCGTGGACATGAATCCTTACGAGCAGCACTCCCAAAGCCATTAAAATTCCAGAGGAGAGAAGGATCGGCAGAAATACAAGGCTCATCGCAATCCAATCGCTTGTTTCAAAAGCGACGGCGCGGCAAAAAACGATCAATATTCCGCAAAGGACAAGAATAGGGAAAGCCAGAAGGATTTTCTTTTTGGATAAAGAGAGAAGAATTGCGCGGTTAAACGCTTTTTCAAGATCGGACCATGTCATGCGGATCATCATATCAAAAAGAGGACCAAAACGGTAAATCTAAAAATGGTTCTGAAGTAAAGAAATTCTTTGATTAAAAATATCTTTCTTTTCGATTGGCGTGAAAGGTATTATTTTTCCGCCATGATAAGCGCAATATGTCCAATGTCCATGGGCCAACTGAAAGAATGGTTCTATGAATATTTTCTTCGAACCCATCTTGAAGGGATTGAAAGGCTGAAAAGAGCTTGGAAAGGAATCAACTTCCATTCGATCTATCGCAATCAACTCACTTGGAAAGAACGGGCCATAGAGGTTTTAACGGGTGTTATTTTAACGATTTTTCCTTTCATCAATCTGGTGATCTGGAAATTCTGGGAAACTTTTGGCAACCCGGAAATCCTTACCGAACCGTACCGGGCTGGGGAAGACGCTCCTCCCCGCTTGTATCCAATTCCTCTCCCACCTATCCAGATCCAGGTTCCGGAACCTACCATTGTTGCTAAAACTGTAGCACTAACGCCGCCGCCTCAAGCAGCGGCCCCAATCGCGGAAGCTGGCCCCCAACCGCGGATTGAGACGATGCAATATACAGACAAGATCCGCGGTAAAATATATCCATCCGATTGGATACTTGAGTTTTTTCCAGATATGACTCTGATATTCAAAGTGGGAGAAGAAAATAAGATCACGACGCGATATGATACCAATTGGCACTTGCAGGAATACGACTATGTGGCCCCTGACGGAGGGCATCTCCACGCCAAGTTAGAGGGGAGGATTCTCAACATCGTAGGGTTCACTGCAGAGGGAGTCAGGCGCGAAGCGCACCACGAATTGAAAAAAGATTACCCTTGGGTCCAGCAAGTCACTTTTGATTTAATCAATTTCGTTCGCTCTACCGATCAAACATTTCATTTTTATGGATTGAATCCGAAAGAATTTACGATGATGGAGGTGAATGCGAAAAAAATCCGGATTGAAGAAGTGGAGGGTTTTGGAAGGCTATTAAAAGTGGAAGTGAGATTGGCTGGATTCCTCTCCTTTATCTGGAGAGCCGAGATCTGGCTCGATCCAGAGACAGGAATTCTCCAGAAAATGCTCTCAAGTCCAGGCCCCTTCGCTCCAGTTACCGAGACATTACATGTCCAAAATGGTCTGTAGCTCGGATCAGGCCATCCGTGATTCCCGGTTCGCTTGCAGCATGGCCCGCATCTTTCACGATTTCTAATTCCGCTTCCGGCCACGCCTTATGAAGATCCCAGGCGCTCTCCATCGGGCATACAACATCATATCGCCCCTGGACGATCATGGCGGGGATCTTCCGAATTTTGCTGATATTCTCTATGAGCCAATTATCTGTCTTGAAGAAGCAACGGTTCACAAAATAATGGCATTCGATCCGCGCGACGGCATCGGCATGCTCCCCCTCAGTAAATTGGAGGTAGAGATTTGGATCGAAAATCAGCTTAAGAGTGGCCCCTTCCCATCCAGCCCAGGCAGATGCAGCTCGTCTTCTCACAGCCTTATCTTCGGAAATAAGCCGCCGATAATAAGCCCCGATTAAGTCGCTTCGTTCCTCCATAGGAATTGGATCGAGATATTTTTCCCATTCGTCGGGAAATAGATGATGGGCTCCGAATTGATAAAACCAGTGGAGTTCTTTTTTTCGTCCGAGAAAAATGCCTCGCAGAACAAGCGCTAAAACTCTATCTGGATGGCTTTCGGCGTAGGCTAAAGAAAGGGTGCTTCCCCATGATCCTCCAAAAACAAGCCATTTTTCAATTTTGAGAAGTTTGCGAACCTTCTCGATATCATCCACCAGGTGCCAAGTCGTATTGTCGACTAAGCTGGAATGGGGGCGGCTTTTTCCGCACCCCCTCTGATCGATCAATACAATGCGATACACCGCGGGATCAAAAAAACCTCGATGGCTCGGTTCCGTTCCCGATCCGGGGCCTCCGTGGAGAAAGACAGCGGGCACGCCTTTGGGATTGCCGCTCTCTTCCCAATAGATCTGATGTCCGGATCCTACATCCAGAAACCCAGTTTTATTCGGCTCAATCGGAGGATATTTCGTTTTCATTTTCTGGACTTGTACAAGTATAGCGGGCGGATCAGCGGGGTCCCCTTCCCGTCGCGCGCTTCCATGCGCTCATAAACAATCTGGATCGCAATCCCCACGCAGCGGGAAAGGCCGAAAAGCACGGTGTAATAATCAGGGTAAGGAAATCCGGCCGCGGTCAACATAGAACCTGTAATGGCATCAATGTTGGGGTAGGGATCTGAAATCTTTGGATTTTCTTTTAAGACTTTCGCCCCTTCGGTGCGGAGCATCAGAGCGATTTTGACAAGGGGATGATTCGCAAAATGTTTTTGGGAATAATTATAGCAAACGGTCGCCCTCGGATCTTCAACCCGCAAGACAGCATGGCCGAAGCCAAAGACAAGCTCTTTGTTATCGAGTTTGCGGCGGATGAGCTTTTCAATATCGGAAGGCTTAGCCTGTTCCCCCACTTCATCTAAAACCGATTGAACAAATTCCAGGCAATCTTGGTTTGCTCTTCCATGCCTTGGTCCTGCAAGTCCTGTCATAGCGGCCGCTAAAGACCCGTACATATGTTCCAAACCAGAGGCGACGGCCTTGCCGACAAAGGTAGACAAGTTGCCTCCGCAATGATCGAAGCTGACGACTTCGAATATTTTCATCACCTCGATCAGTTCAGGGCGCTTTTGTCCCGGGATGTTGAGCATATGGACGAAGTTTTCGATATAGCCCATTTCCGGCTTCGTTGGCGGCGTGGAGCCCCATCCCGCATGGCTATTGATCACAGTGGCTGTGATCTGTGGAATTTTGGCAATGACATTGAGGCAATCTTCCCGATAGTTGCCAGTCCCCTCGTACACGCCGGCAATCAGAAGAGCAGCGGCTAAAATGTCCATGGGATGCCCTGCTTTAGGCAGCAATTCAATGTGTCGCAGCGTCTCCGGTTTGCAGGAGGCTCTTTTGGATAGATCCTTTTGAAATTGGGCCACCTGTTCCTTGCTCCCTATTTCTCCGAAATAGAGAAGATAGATGACTTCCATCGGATCGCGGGAACTCAATTCCGCAATCGGCCGTCCCACATAAGTCAATCCTTTGACAGGATCGACATTCGATGTGACGCAGTAACCGACGGGAACGCCTCTCAATCCCGTTTCCAAAGAATCAGTGGTGATTTCAAAAAGAACCCCTTCGCGCATTATCCCCTCAGCAAATGAGCGACTAAATCTCGCTCTTCCATGAGTTCTTTTTGCGTCAATGTGAGTTTTTCTTTCAAGAACGGATCGATATTTAAGCCAGAAACAATCTCAATATCTCCTTTTCCGTTAGACTTACAAGGGAATGAAAAGACGAGATCGTCAGCAATCCCGTAAGGGTTTCCATTCGAATAGACGCTCGAAGAAAACCATTGCCCTTGCGGTGTGGGCGCTAAAACAGAGAGCATGGCTCCTACTGCGGCATTCGCAGCGGAAGCCGCGGAGGACTTGCCGCGCGCAGCAATCACTTCGGCGCCCCGTTTTTGCACTTTGGTAATAAATTCCCCTTCCAACCATTTTCTGTCATGAATCATCTCTGTGACAGGACGGCCATGGATCTTCGCATTGACGAAATCGGGAACTTGCGTAGAGGAATGGTTTCCCCAAATGGCCACATGGGTGACCTCAGGATTTTCTACGTTTGCTTTTGCCGCGAGCTGATACCCCGCTCGGTTTTGGTCGAGCCGCGTCATTGCGTAAAAATGTCTTTTTGAAAGATCGGGAGCATGATGGAGAGCAATCAAACAATTGGTATTGCAAGGATTTGCAACAACAAGTACGCGGACATCCTTCGATGCGGTTTTATTCAAGGCCTTCCCCTGCTCGATAAAGATCTTCCCGTTGTCATTGAGAAGATCTTTTCTCTCCATCCCAGGTCCTCTCGGTTTTCCTCCAATCAAAAAGGCAAAATGAACTCCGCCGAAGATCTCTTCGGGATCGGATCCAATCTTGATCTCCTTCAATAGTGGGAAAAAACAATCCTCGAGTTCCATCGCGACGCCTTTCAACATTTCAGCAGCCACAGGGAGGTCCAGAAGATGCAGCGCAACAGGCTGGTCGGGGCCCAGCAAGTCGCCGTTAGCAAGGCGGAATAGGAGGCTGTACGCAATTTGTCCAGCCCCGCCAGTAACCGCAATCCTTTTGATCGGCTTTGTCATCAATTTAGGATCCGCAGAATTTGTCCATCAAAGAGCCTTTGCAGAAGGTCTGGAAGCAATTTTCAGCAACTTCGTGCGCCTCGGAAAGCCAAGGAGAGAAAGTTTCTTTATCCGAAGGAACCATTTCGCCAAAGGATTGAATCACGTTCTGCAAAATATATGCAGGCTTCCCTTCCACTTGGCCGAGATTGATCCCGATCGAGAGATTGCCTACAGGTTTTTGCATTGCATAGGAAAGATTGATCCCCACTGCATTGGGCCGATCGTTCAATTCGTTGAGCCCAAAAAGATCTGGATCGACCTCAATTTTCGTATGGAGCTTTTCTGCGAGGAAGGAGAGCGGGTTTTCCCGAGAAATATCAAATCGGATCCCATTGACATAGCGCATTTCGCACTTGATGAAATTGAGCGGGAAATTTCCCGTTGGGTAAAGCTCCACCACCGATTCCACCAGCCGCAGTATCAGGGCTTTGAAAGATGTCCATGAATATCCCTTGGCGTCATTGACTGTTAAAATTCCAGGGCCCACTTGGACCAGAGGATAGGAATTCCGGTCTTTCCTCAAACGGTGCCTTGGCACAAAAGGAGTGGCTTCAGGGTGAGCTTGCGTGCTGGGAAGATCTTCGATAAACGAAAAATCTTTTTTCAGCCTCTCATACAAGCGGCCATACATCATTGGATAAGATGGATCGCGCATCCGATTTGTTTGCTGGTCCGTTTGCAGCTCCCAGCGCAGTTCGAAAATGGCTTCTACCATTGGCGGATGAAGCAATACAGGTGTTTCGATCTTCTTGATTTTCTCTGATTTGAATATTGGCATAAGGTATCCTCCAAAAGGAATTTAACCTAACCAGATTTTCCAAAAAAAGCAAGAGCTACTCAGAGATTTTTCCTTGGGAGACAAAATAGCCAGGAGTATCCATTTCAATAGTTTGAGCTGAGATAAGGCCGTAAAAAACGACTCCCCCATCTCCCCAAACGGTGACCTTATCTCCTTGGACAGTTCCTTCCACTTTTGTTAGCCGGGCGCTCTTCATTGTCTCGTTTTTTCCACCGAGCAAGATCGTCCCTCCTTTGAGAAGGGCCTCTTTCCGCACGTCGACATAGTCTCCGAACACGTTTAGTTCCTGGCCGCTCACAGTTCCTTTCACAATCGCTGCCGGTCCGGGCAGATTCATCGCCTCGGTTCCATCCAATATTTGCAAAACGGGCCAGTCGCAATCTTCAGGGTGCTTGAAGGCCGCTGCATAGACATTCCCATCAGCTTCGATCATCTCTCTCAGCTTTTGCGATTCTTCCGGGCTGCATTTTGTCCGAATGGAAAAAGGGGAGCCTTTCAGCCACACTTCTTTGGCGCCGATCAGATCTACTTGTCCGCCCTGAATAGTGCCGTTATTCTGCACTTCGAAGCCCATTAAAATTACCTCGGAGCCCCGAATCTCCCCCTCATTCACGACCATGCCCCAGGAAATTTCACGGCACGCCAATTCGCCATTGTCAAGAAAGCTCTGATTGTGAACATCCAACGTCGATGCAACAAATGATGCCGTATCGATCTGCCCCTGTTTTCCTACGAGAATGCCGTTTGGATTGACTAAAACGACCCGTCCATTCCCTGACATTTGTCCCAGCAAACGGCTTGGGAGCGCATCGACCACTCTGTTTAAGACGGCGGCTTCGGAACTCGGCTGAATGAATTTCACGGTTTCTCCCTGAGATATCGAAAAATCGCTCCAGTGAATGATCGTCCGATCTGCGGCTTCGATTTTGAGGCATTCAGAGCCTTCAAATTTCGCTTCTCCGGCAACCACCAGCGGTCCTGTTGGGTTTCCCCAGAGGCCGGTGAAAAAAATAAATGATAAAAAAAGAGTTCGCATTGTCAACCGCCGTTAAAATATTCGTGCACCCTATCAGAAACAAATTTTTAGCAAAATTCATTTCGTTGAAACGATAAAATAGAAAAAATTAACAGGGAACCGCATCCTCCCCAAAGATGAAACATCTTCGGGGCCCCGGAGTGCGGGCAGGAACCGGCTGTCCCAAAAAATGAAGCATTTTTCGGGGCCCACAGCCGGGCAGGATGCAGGGAAACCCCGCACCCCAGAAAACAGTTAGGAAGACAAGGGGCTCTACATTCTTCTTCTTTTTTTATCCTGCCCGCACGTCCCGTGCGGTTCCTGCCCCCCGGGGGCCCCTCGCCTCGCGGCGGGGGCCGGGGGTTCCCTGTTCATTTCTTAATTTCTAACAACGTATCCAAAGATATGATAAAATCATTCTCCTATGCTTCCCAAAAATCCCAATGGCTGCCCTTATCTTTTTCTCGCTCCGATGGAGGGCGTCGGCGACCGCTGTTTTCGAAAAGCAATGGCCTCGATCGGGGGCTTCAATGAAGCTGTGACCGATTTTATCCGGGTCCCTACGAATTGCCATGTCCAAAGCCTCGCAAAAGTCTACCATGCCGATGAACTCGGCCCCATTCCGTTGGCTGCTCAAATCATGGGCTCCGATCCCGATTTGATGGGCGCAATGGCCCAGGAACTGGAAAGAAAAGGAGCTCCCCGCATCGATATCAATTGCGGATGCCCCTCCAATACCGTCACAGGCAGAGGGGCAGGGTCCAGTTTGCTGAAGGACCCCGGTTTCTTGAATGAAGTGGCCAAAGCGGTCGTTCAAGCTGTCGCCATCCCTGTCACCATTAAGATGCGCTCCGGATTCGAGGATACCTCTCTTTTCAAAGAAAATATGCTCGCAGCCCAAGAGAGCGGGGTTCGATATATCACTCTGCATCCCCGAACCAAGGCCGAAGGGTACGGACCTCCTGCCAGATGGGACCTGATCGCTGAAGCAAAAGCCTTTCTTAAAATCCCCGTTGTCGGCAACGGAGATATCCTGACAGTGGAAAATGCTCTCGATATGCTCAAAAGGACCGGATGCGATGCGTTGATGGTCGGAAGAGGGTGCATCATCAATCCGTTCCTTCTCTTGCAAATCCAAGCCCATTTTTCAGGAGTGCCTTTCCAGCCGAAATGGAGCGATCTCCTCCGCTATTTCGAGGTCTATCTAGCTGAAATGCATCCCGATGCCCCTGCCAAATTGAAAGTGAACAAGATCAAACAATTGCTGAGTTTTCAATTCAAAAGAAACGGAGATCAGCAGACATTGCGAAGCGAAATCCTCACCCCATCTACGCTCGATCCCCAATCTTATTTAGAACATGCATTGCCGCTCCTAAAAGAAACCTGGCTAGACAAGATCATCTAAAATCGATTGACGGTAGCGCTTCATCAGCTCTACCATGAAATGAAGATTGTGGACGCTGGCCAAAGTATAAGCTGTCAGCTCGTTGGCTTTGAAGAGATGATGGAGATAGGCCAGAGTGTAGTGCTGGCAGGTCCAACAAGAGCATTCCCGCTCGATTGGAGCAAAGTGATTCGCATTGTCTGCTTTTTCGACTTTGATTCCCCCTTCGTTCGTCAATAAAAACCCATGGCGGGCTGCCCGGGTTGGATACGAACTATCAAAGGTGTCTATCCCCAGCGGGATGCACTGCTCTAACGATTCCAGATCGCCTATTCCTAATAGATGGTTCGGCTTTTCTTCAGGGAGACGAGGAAGGAGGCCGCTGAGCATCGAGAACATCTCCGGCTTCGTCTTTCCAAGCGATCCGCCGATGGCAAATCCATCGAAAGGCAAGTTCTTCAAAAACTCGCAGCTTTCCATCCGCAGCTCTGGGGCCACGCCGCCATGAATGACCGCATACATCGCTTGATTTTGCACATTTTTCAAATGCTCTTCCAAAGAGCGCTTTTCCCACCGATGGGTGCGGTCGAGCGATTCTTTGAGCTTTTCAGCTCCGATATGATAGGGGGGCAATTCGTCTAGTGGAATGATGATGTCGGCGCCGAGCGCTTTTTGCGTTTGGACCGATGTCTCCGGAGTTAAAAGGATTTTAGTCCCGTCCCGATAGGAGCGGAAAACGACGCCCTCTTCATTGATTTTCAAGACATGGCCATCTCTTTTTTTCGCTCCGCGGCTTTTCAATTCATCCGCGACCGAGCCATAGGCTAATGAAAAGACCTGGAAGCCCCCTGAATCGGTAATGATCGGCATCTGGCGGTTGATGAAGCGGTGGAGCCCCCCTGCCCTGCTGACGACTTCTGGTCCAGGCTGCAAAAGGAGGTGATAGGTATTGCAAAACATCAGCTGCAGGCCAATCGAATCGACCATCCTGTTGTCGAGGGCTTTCAAAGTTCCATTCGTACCCACAGCGACGAAATTGGGCGTATCGATGATCCCATGCGGCGTATGGATCCGCCCCACGCGAGCTCGCGATTTTTTCGATTGGTGGATCAGCTCAAACCGAAATTTCATCTTTTATAAATCTCTTTGAAAAGGTGACGAGAGCGCTGCTGCAGGCGATGATCAGACATTTCACAAGAAAGCTGACCAGGATGATATCGAAGATCGATTCAACCAAGCCATAAAGTCCCGCAAAGCTAAAGAGCACGGTATCTAACAACTGAGAAATAAGTAGGGATATCCCCACTCGGAAAGGGAATTTTCTCCCCTCGAATTTTTCTTTCAGCCAGCCAAAAAGACGCACATCGATTTTTTGGACGAGGAAAAAGACGGCGATCGATGCAACTACAATCCGCGGCGTGGAGGAAAAGATCGTTTGGAATGCTTCATGTGCAGCATCTGTCTCTGACGGTGTATAAAAAAGATGAACCTGAGACATGAGCGCGAAAAAGAGGAGTGCCAGAAACGAAGTTTTTATGGCTCGCTGCGCGGCTTCTTTCCCGTACACTTCCTGCAGCAGATTGAGCGCCAGGATGCTTCCAATCGCAAAAACGTCGCTGCAAGTGACCACAAACCCGAAAAGAGGCATTTGTTTGACGACGAACAGATTGGCTAATACAGCCTGCAAAGCCACCAATGCGACAAGAGCGCTTTTCCCCAGGCGCAAGGCCGCAAAGACAAACCCCAGCACGAGCAAGATGTGAGCGGCAAATAGAGCTTCGTTCATGGAAAAACTTTCATTTAAATCGAAAATTGTTTACGGTTTCCGTCCCATAAAAAAAAGAGACAAATGTGCTTAATAGATTAACCCATCCTAAGGAATAAATCTATGGACTTTCCCCCTATTTCTCTAGCTACCTATCAACCTTTTGATTATTCCAAATTTACTTACAACTCTATTAAAGAGACTTGGAATCAACACACCCGGACCTGCTGCGAAACGACCAAAAAGGTGGGAAAGATCGCACTCTATGTTCTGTTGATGCTCCCTATGCTGATTTTCGACGCGGTCCTGATTGCAGCGAGCCTGGCTTACCGCTGCTGCTGTAGAAAAAAATTGCCCCCTATTCCCGTTGCTGTAAACCTTTTACAACTCCCTCATCCGGAAAGAATCGATCTCAATGAAAGGCCGCCGGAACATATGGAGGAGCCCCACCTTGAAGACCAAAGACACCACGAGAATGAAGACATCCATTTAGATGAATACCAAGGCCCCCCCTTAGGCGTCGAGGAGGAATTAGGACACGAGGACCGTCTTGACGGCCATCAAGCTGAAGATGGAGTCCACGAAGAAGTTGGCGGCCATGCAGCTGAAGAGGACTTCTTCGACCCAGATCTAGGCGGCCATGCCGCTGAAGAAGGCGAGCCCGATGGAGTGGGCGACGACGTAGAAATTGAAGAGGAAGAAGCTGAACCAGAAGGTCCTCCTGAGGGGCCAGCTGTGGGAGGCGCAGGAGCTCCAGGCCCTCTGCATCCTCCCGCTCCTCCTCCTAGGGTTCCAACAGAAGAAGAAATCGCTCGAGCTCTTGCAACTCCTTTCAGAAATCTTTATGGAGCAATCCCCATTCCCATTCATCTGAAGAATGCAGAGTGGGTAGTGGACCCAGATCGATACTTAGCTCAAGCTGTCACTGCGTCCTTTGATTATCTATCTCCGGAAAAAGCGGCCTATTATCGGGAACTGCTTCGATTTGGTGGGATGAATGAAGCTGGAGAAGATGGAGAAATTGAAGTGTATCTTTGGATCGCTCAATGCACGATCCTCCGTTATCTCCTCGCTTCCCGATTCGAGGAAGAAGATTGTCCTGAATATTTAAGACCCTACATGGAAGGAAATGTCGATGAAAGAGATAATCTCGAAGCGATCAGCCTCGCAATAGACGCTCTGGATCGAGATCAGAAGGCAGCCTTGATTTTGCAAGTCTATAATCCAGAAGTTAAATGGGCTATGGAACCCATTGCCAAAAGGCTCTTCGAATTTCAAATCTGCGGCCTCGCCCAAAATCTATCGAGGAATGGTGTCTTTCTTGAATCTATTGGAAGAGTTTATCCCATCGCATAAAAATATTTACTTTATAAATGAGCTCCTTGAAATATAGGAGCTCTTCAGGTATTCTCGCGGCATTCAACAAGGCTATTCCATGTCCATTTTCATTCTGGTCTTTATGTACGCCATCTGGTCAAGCGTGTTTTCGTTTGCGAAGATAGCCTTGGAACACTCTCCGCCCCTGTTTTTGACTGCCGCTCGGATGCTTTTGGCAGGCGTAATCCTTCTATCCTTTCTGGCTCTCCGCAATCGCTCTGTTTTCAAGCTCACTCTCAAACAATTTCTTTCCCTTTGCCTCCTGGCCGTATTCAGTATCTATCTCACAAACGCCTTTGAATTCTGGAGCCTCCAGCACCTGACCGCTGCCAAAACCTGTTTTATCTATAGCCTTTGCCCCTTCTTTTCAGCCCTGTTCTCCTATCTCCATTTTGGAGAGAAGATGAACGGCCGGAAGTGGCTTGGCATGGCCATCGGCTTTGCCGGCTTTATCCCTGTGCTGGCTATCCAAAAAGGGTCTTCAGAACTTTTGACGAGCTTCAGTTTCCTCTCTTGGCCTGAACTGGCGATGATAGCGGCGGCGCTTTGCACCTCCTACGGATGGATCCTCCTGCGAGTCGCAGTCAAAGATTCTATATCGCCGCTCATGGCCAACGGCACAAGTATGCTGATCGGCGGCCTGATCGCTCTTTTCCACTCCTATTTAGTGGAAGCCTGGAATCCTTTCCCTGTATCCGCTTCAGGATTTCTTCCTTTCGCCCAAGGCATCCTGATCATGACGCTCATCTCAAACATTCTCTGCTACAATCTCTATGGCATGATGCTGAAGCGCTTCACAGCGACATTCGTCTCATTTATGGGCCTCTTTAGCCCGATCTTCGCCTCTCTCAACGCCTGGATTTTCCTGGGAGAACAACCCTCGCCTGTGATTTTCATTTCGACGGCCATCGTCTCCCTCGGACTTTGGATGGTCTACAGCGCAGAACTACGCCAAGGCTATATCATCAAAGCCCAACAGAAAGCTGTCCCTGCTGAAATCGAGAGATAGCGCCTATTAAGCCTTTGATTCTTTAGCATGGAGTCGAATAGCAAAAACGCCTGTTCCTAAAAGAACTGCAGCTCCAACCCATAAGGGGCTATTGATATTTACCAGAGCCAGAAATCCTGTGCATAAAGGGCTGATGAAGAGCCCTAAAGAGAGCATCGACTGAAGAATCCCGAATACTTTTCCTTGATTTGCTGTGCCAGCAATATTGGAAGCGAGGGCCATTGCGCTGATCCAAACCGAAGAAGCGCAGAGTGCGGCCAAAGGGAAAATGACTAGCCACCCTCCTAAAGTTTCGAAAAATGAGGCTAAAAGAATCAAAATCCCAGTGAATGGAATCGCCCACAGCATCAGACGTTCTGAATCGATTTTTTCAGTAAGGCCTCGATTTAGAATCAGGGATCCTAAAAACCAAAAGATCGAAAGATATCCCGACAAATAACCGATTTGTTGTTGGTCGTACCCAAATTTTTGCACAAGCAGGGTCGGATAATAGAGAACGAAGAAAAACCATCCCATGTAGAACAAAAAGCTCACTATGAGCCAACCGCTCATCCGGGGAATTTTAGACAATTTTCCCAGGTCTTTGATCTCCTGCTTCCAGTCATGTTTTTCCTTTGTTTGATGCGTTTCCACATAACTGAACTGGATCCAAATTAAATTGATCAGGAAAAGAATCCCTAAAAACCAAAATGGCGTTGCAAAATCAAACCATATTACCCAAGTGGTGCTGGCAAGGAATCCCCCCAGCGGCGGCCCAATGATCCAAGAGATCCCCCCAACGACCCCAGTCAATGAGAGATTCTTCGCCTTCGCCTGTTCAGTACTCATATCTGCAATGGAAGCCATCGCAGTTCCCGCATTGCCAGAAAAGAGTCCTGCTAAAAGCCTGGATGTGAAAAGGAGGCTTAAGCTCCCAATAAGAATCGCTAGAGCAGATAAAACAAAACTGAACATGGCTCCGAAAATCGTCCAGAGCAATACCCTTTTGCGGCCAAAATGGTCCGAAAGGGCCCCGATCAAGGGCATCGAGATAAACTGCGTCACGGCGTAAGAGCCGATCAGAAATCCCACGGTGATGTTTCTCACCGCATCGGAGGCCCCTTCGGACATAATCCCATTGCTGCGATCAAAAAGTAATGGGGCGAAAATCGTAAGGACGACTCCCCAGCCAATCGAATCGTTAAAAATCGTGAATAAAAGAGAATATAGGGAACCTTTTCGGGCCACACGACCTCTAAATCACTTTCGACCCAAAAAAATCGAAAGCCCCAACAATTTGGGGCTTTCAAAAAAAAATCAGCTTATTTGGATTTGCAGCTTCTGCAGCGAATGATGCAAACGATCTTCCAAATAGCAGCTAAGCCGACTAATCCGTAAACCACTCGGGTAAACATAGACATTTCGCCAAAGATAGAAGCGACTACGTCCCATTTAAAGAAGCCGATAAAGCCCCAGTTTAAACCCCCGATCAATAACAGGATAAGGGCAATACAATCAATAACTGAACAATGTTTCATCATAAAATGGTCACTCCCTAAGTTGAGAACCTTTATCTCACTAATAAGGCTTATCCCATAATTTTGTAAAATATTTTTTTATAGCCCCCCCTGAGCCGACTGATAGTTATCCAATTATTCAATATTTTATTATAAGTTTATATTAAAAAGTTTATAATAATTGCTATATATATTAAAAATCAGGAAATATTTATGGCCTCAATTACAAGTTATTTTGATACTTTTTCAGGAGCGCCCCTATTGGATGACCCCCTAACCACAGATCAAAAAAGAAAAATGAAAGGGTATTTAGATGCCTTTCTTTTAACAGATCGTGGCCATGTTTTTGAAACCCTTGATGATACTTTTGGAGATCTTGAAACCCTTGATCCTCCTTTTGTTAAATCCTACAATCTGCCAATCGACCGGATGACTCCATGCGCCCAAGAAATGAACAAAGTGGGGCAAAATCGATTCGACAAACTTCGCGAGGCCATTAGAAATCCAGCCCTTGTGTCTCATGAATTGGGTATCGATCCAAACGATGCATCACAAGTCCACGCAGCTAGGGTATTTTTGAAAGCAGGGTGTAAATTGACTTCCTATAACTATGCAAGAACTAGCGCTGTCGACGGGTCTCTTGGAAAAATCGATCATCTCTATAAGCAAAAAATGGCCTATGGTAAAAATCCAGAATATGGAATTTCACCAAAACATCAGCTATTGATAAAAAACGATCCAATACAACGCTTGCCATCCAATCCAACTCTTTTAGATCACGTATTGGCAAACACTCATTTCGAAGAGCCAAAAATCAAACAAACTCTCACAACTACAAATCCTGATGGTTCAGAAAAAGTTGAAGTGCAAATCATGGGACCTAGTAGGCCAGAGACTAGGGCTGCAATCAAAGAAGAGCTGACTAGTCTTTCACAAAAAGCAATTACCGGTCCCATCATCAGGGCATTAGGTAAAGTCATCAAAAATGAAAAAGGAAATGTGATTTTTCCTTGCGAATCCCGTGCTATCGCTCCTTTCGACAACCCAGAAACATCTCCTTTAAGACGAGATCTTAGAGGCTTTTATAATCTCCATCATACGGTCATCTGCCGGAATCTAATCAATCCTTTCGATAATACAATCAGCCGCGCATCAAGAGGAACATTTATCCATGAGACGACTCACTTCGTGTTAGGCCGGATTGTTGGGAATCGATGCTCTCCTGTAGTTAGCGGAAGCTCTGAAGAACAGGCCTATGAAAAAGCCCTATTCGCAGATAGAGAGCACAGAAAAACATTAACCGTCAGTTCATTGAATAACAATCAAAAGATCATGTATAAAAGCCTTGTAGACGATCTCGAAAAAAGCGAAGCCTATTTTCCTGGTGGCTTTGATATACAAAATCCCCATCACAAGATCCTCATGCAAGCAGAAGCGATTGTAAGGATTCCTCAGAATCTCATTACCGGGGCCTCGGTTGAAGATCTGCAAGTCGTTTGTCCTAATCTGTATGCATTTTATATAGGAACTGTTCAACCCCGACTTGAAGCTTACTGCCAATCAAACTATCAGGAAAATTCTGATAGTAAAATGAGCGGGAAAATCTAGTGAAGATTCTTCTCGAGAACACCCTCTCGGATACTCCTCAGAGTGATCAAAGCTATCCCTGCTCCCACGATCAGCAATAGGGCTGGGGCAAGGAACCACTCTGTTTTCTGGATCATCACAACTGTAAGCAGAGGGGAGAATCCCCCCACTACAGCAACTGTGGCATTGTATCCGAAGCCAATCCCGCTATAGCGCACTTTCGTAGGAAAAAGGTCGGCGTAAATAGCAGGCATCGAGGCCATATAAGTGCCTAACAGCACCGTCAATAGAATCACGGAATAAATCCGATGATGTTCGAACTGGATCAACCAAAAAAGAGGAAGCGAAAGGATCAAAAACCCCCAAGCGGCATAAATCGCAAGACGTTTGGGCTCTAATTTCAGCGTAAGAAGCCCGCCGAGAGGAATGACCACCATGAGAACCAAAAGGCCAAGGAGGCTCAAACCAATCGAGGTATCTAGACGGGTATGTAATATCTTATTGTGATAGGCGACTGAAAAGGTCACGATCAAATTGAATCCCAAAGTCTCCAATACCTCGATCCCAATCAACTGGAACAGTCTTCTTTTTTGATGCCAAAAGAGGTTTTTGATTGGATCGCGAAGAGTTTCATGGCTTTCTCTGATTCCTTGAAAAGCCGGGGATTCACGGAGTTTGCTCCGCATAAAAATAGCGATCAATCCGATAGCGCCTCCCGCTATAAACAAGGTCCGCCAACCCCACTCTTCAAACTTTGCCTCGTTCATATGGGATCCAAGGAGATAAAAGTCCATTCCACCTAAGAACACACCCAGCGCGACGCCAAAATAGACAAAACTTCCAAAAAATCCTTTTTTCCCACTTGGGGCAGATTCAACGAGAAACGTGACCGCTCCCGGGAATTCCCCGCCTGCGGCGATTCCCTGCATCATCCTTGCAAACATTAAAATCCAAGAAGCCGCTGCTCCGATTTGCCAATAGGTGGGGAGAAGAGCGATCATAAAAACCGGCACTGTCATGACCAATACAGTTGCGATCAAGGCATTTCTTCTTCCATATCGATCGCCAAGATATCCAAATAGAAGACCTCCTACAGGCCGAAGAATAGACCCGAAAGCAAACACCACAAGTGTTTTCATCAACGCCTCCAGCTCCTCGCTTTCAGGGAAAAAGAGTTTAGAGAATAGGGGGACGAGAAATCCGAATGTCGCAACGTCGTACCATTCAATGGTATTTCCCAGCAACGTCGCTACAATGACAAATTTCAGGCTGATCGGTTTTCTAGACATCAATCCGGATCTTAGCCAGAAGCAGCAAAAACGGCAAAATCAAAAAAACTTGAAGAATTTATCGATTAAAAGGATGTTCGTTGACCCAGTGAAACCACAGAGCCTTCTCTCCTTATCCAATAATTACAAAATTAATACTAAATAAAATATTTACTTTTATTAAAAAATTCATTAATATTTATTAAAAGAACCTCAATAATTGAGACCTACTAATGTCTTTACAGCTAGTTACAAGTGCCTCAATAGGAATGCTTTATCTAGACAAAAAAAATAAGCCAAATACTGACAATCCAATTTACAGACCTGAGGACGATCTATTTGATGAGGATGGCTTGATGAAAGTTAGGGGTCGTTCCATTCATGTCGAAGAAGCTGAAAATACTGTACCCCAAAAGTTGACAGAATTTAATCTCAAGAGAGAACAACTCCACGAAGCTCAGCTTTTTCACGGATCTTCTTCTGCATCTTTGATCGCTTTTACAAGTTACAATGAACGAGAAGGTGCTTTATTGCCGTTAGGTCTTTTGGAAAAATCAAAAAAAATCCCATTTTCTGGGGAGATTGTAGATGGACGGACAGGTGTCAATGCTACTTGCTTATCAACTACCTGGATAGGTGGACTAGAAGGCGCTCTGCGTTACACAAGTAGTAAGGGCTGGAACCCAGAGATTGGCAAACAAAGAATTGAAAATGCCGATACAATATTGATTGAAGACTGTAATGAAATCCAGGAAATAGACTATCTTGATAACAAACTAAAAGAAGAGTTACGAAATGAATTAGTTAATGCGATTGCTACCGGAAATTTCGATAGTTACAAAGAAGTTAGTAACAGGATAGATAATATACTTTTAGAATTGAACTCTAATCCATATGCAGGCACCAATGCAAAGAGGGCAGTAAATTCAAGAGAAATTAATTTTAGAAGAATGGTTGAATGGGAGAGACTTAACGATACTGAACGAGAATTAGTTTCCAAACCGTTTCCCATTTTATATGGGATTAAATCAACCCGTAGAGATTCTCATGGAGCGGTAGACTCCCCAATATTTGGAGAAATCTCGTTAAGAGGTGGTGCGCAACGTGGAGAAATAAAGGTTGTTTTTGTTCCTCCGTCCAAAGTTGATTTTGTAAGAACACTCTTCGCAATAAATGGACATTCAAATATCGATATTGAAGTTCTTCCTGAAAAACAAGCGAGATAAGTCACCGATTGAAAGGATGCTCGTTGACCCAGTGAAACCCTCTACTTAAAAGAGGAAATTCTTCCTTTTCGCCAATGAACATCTTGTATCATCATGTCATCTAATGAGTTACACAACGATTATAATTTCACTCATGCTTATTGCACAAATAAAAAACCCTCGTTAACTTTCGTTAACGAGG